>Ga0134125_10000102_pt1 | contig 128306 bp, 127 predicted proteins | sample KB31751_FD_96464 | JGI IMG/M metagenome (GOLD analysis project Ga0134125, IMG submission 96464) | Terrestrial soil microbial communities with excess Nitrogen fertilizer from Kellogg Biological Station, Michigan, USA - KB3-175-1 | ecosystem: Environmental > Terrestrial > Soil > Unclassified ... | reverse complement strand
CGCACAGCACGGACGTGCGTTGTGCGCGGGGAACGAAGCGCACAGCACGGACGTGCGTTGTGCGCGGGGAACGAAGCGCACAGCACGGACGTGCGTTGTGCGCAGGGAACGAAGCGCACAGCACGGACGTGCGTTGTGCGCGGGGAACGAAGCGCACAGCCCGGACGTGTTGTGCGCAATAAAGAATGCTTGACGCTGCTAAAAATCGCCTGCTGACCCAAGTCGCCGCCGGGACGCCCATGGGCGAACTTCTCCGCCGCCACTGGATGCCGATCGCCGCTGTCTCGGAGTTCGAAAGTCTCTCGGTAAAGCCCGTCCGCCTCATGGGCGAGGATCTCGCTCTCTACAAAGACCTCAGCGGCGCCTTCGGGCTCGTCGACCGCCAGTGTCCCCACCGGCGCGCCGATCTTACCTATGGATTCGTGGAGTCCTGCGGTCTGCGCTGCAACTACCACGGCTGGCTGTTTAATCAATCCGGCCACTGCATCGCGCAGCCGTGGGAAGATGTCGCGGCGCCCGAAGCGTGTTTTAAGGACAAAATCCGCATTAAAGCCTATCCAGTCGAAACACGCGGCGGACTCATCTGGGCCTATCTCGGGCCCGAACCACGCCCGCTCGTTCCCGACTGGGAACCCTTTTCATGGGGCAACGGCTTCGCCCAGATCGTCTTCGCGGAAGTGCCCTGTAACTGGCTGCAATGCCAGGAAAACTCCATCGATCCCCTTCACTTCGAGTGGATGCACATGAACTGGAGCGTGCGCCTGCGTGATGAGCTCGGACCCTACTCTCCGAGGCACCTGAAGCTCGAATTCGAGGAGTTCGACTACGGCTTCGTCTATCGCCGGCTTCGCGAAGGCATGAAAGAGACCGACTCGATGTGGACCACCGGCCGCGTCTGCCTGTGGCCGAACGCGCTCTTCCCAGGCGATCACTTCGAGTGGCGCGTTCCGATCGACGACGAGAATACGCTCAGTGTGACGTGGGCGTTCACGCGCGTCCCCCGTGAGTGCGAGCCTTATGTGCAGCACTCGATCCCCGCCTGGCACGGGCCGATCAAAGACGCCGACGGACGCTGGATTTCCAGCCACGTGATGAATCAGGATTTCATTGCCTGGATCGGTCAGGGTGTCATCGCCGATCGCGCCAAAGAACACCTCGGGACCGGCGACCGGGGAGTCATTCTCCTGCGCCAGCGATTATTGGACGATCTCGCCGCGCTGCAACGAGGCGAAGATCCGAAGGGAATCATCCGGGATGCGGCAGTGAACAAGTGCGTTCGCTTGCCAATAGCCGAGCGGCGTTTCCTTACAGAAGGACTCCCGCGCGCAGAACTTCTGCGGCATCCTGTGCTGGGCAAGCAATACGAAGGTGAGTACCCCTTCCAGGCAGGACAGCCCGAGTCCGTACGACGTGCCTACGCTGCCGCGCTGGGAATCCCTTGATGGCTACTGCTGCACCGGCGCGCCCGGTGCTCCGGTATCGCCTGACGACCCCGCATTGAACACGCGCGTCCCGTCTGCAAGCCGCACGGTCTTCGCGTTCGCCAGATTGCTGCCGTCCTTGGCCGCTGAGCCATTGACGATAATCAGATCGCCCTTCTTGAGCGAATCCCGCCGCCATCCGCTCCGCATCAGCAGATTCGGGCTGCCCAGCTCGCAATCCCACTTCGTTACCTTGCCAGACCCGTCCTTCACCTCCATGTGAATCCACGCATGCGGATTCACCCACTCGAGTTCCAGCAGGGTTCCCTTGAGCTCGACGGGTTTCTTCGCGTCAAACTCCGCGGTAAACGAATGATGCGCGAAGGCCCGCGCCGCGAAAATCAAAACCGTAACTGCCAACGAAAAGCGCATTCTACTTATTCCCCACCATATGCTGCGGATCGATATTCTTCTCACACACGAACTCCAGCAGGTCAGTATCCGGCAGCATCGTGTAGCGCATCACCGGCATCACCCATGGCTTCGTATACGTCTTCGGATCGTCGATCGTGACCTGGATATCCATGTGCCCGAAATCGACACGCCGGAATCGTTCGGTCACTTTGAGTGCATCGGAATGCGGATGCCCCGCCAGATCGATGTTCCATACCTGATCGTTGATTCCTGCGGTCGTCACCACGAACTCGTCGCCTTCCCACTTGCCGACGGAATACCCCATCCAGCTTGGATTGATGAACTCCTTCGGCAGTTCGCGGCCGTCCGTAAAGATCTCGCGGCGCAGTGAATACATCTCGTAGAGCATCACGGTCTTGCCGGGCACGTGCAGGATTTCCACTGGATATGGCAGGGTTGTCGCCTTGGGCACACCCTGCGGCATGCAGCGCGCCTCCGGATCGTCTTTGATCCCATTCGCGCGCCGTTCGTCGAAGACCTTTTGTGCCCATGGAAACATTTCGGGCGGAGTCGCACGCGGCGTGTTGGGCGGGTTGGGTCGTTTCCCCGCCGGTCCCCATTGATCGCCAAGCCACAAACCGGAGAGGTCGGGATGCCCGTCAGCCTGCTTCGGCACAGGCGCATTCAGATTGGCCTTGCCGTTGGGCAGCCGCGGGATGCCTTTGGTCGGATAATCCAGCCACTGCGCGCCGGCGGGAGCGAGCGCGAAACACCATAGAGCAAGAAGCGCCTTTGACATTCGTTGCGCCAATTATATAGAACGCCCGCCGAATTTGAACATTCGCGTGCGCAAGCGCGTAATAACAAGAGGAGACCGCCAATGTACTGCACAAAATGTGGTGTTCAGCTCCGTGACGACGATTGCTATTGCTCCAAATGCGGCCACCGCACGGCCCTCGCGGCGGCGCCCGAATATCCGCGCCGGTTGATGCTGGATAAATGCAACAAGAAGATCGGCGGCGTCTGCGCCGGGTTTGCACGTTATATGAATGTGGACGTGACTCTCGTGCGCGTCCTGTGGCTCGGAATCGCTCTCGGCACGGGCATCGGCTTCGTTATCTATCTCGTTGCCTGGATTGCCATTCCCGCTGACTGGGGTTCCGATTGTCACCCGGCCACCCGGCAGATTCCGGCGGCGTATTAATGACTCCGGCCGCAGGCTGAATGTCTTTGTCAGTCGTTTGACGCGGCACTTCACCGGTGATATATCTGGATGCGTTTGGCATTTCCTCATTCAGAAGGAGCCCCCATGCATCGAATCACGCTCGTCCGTTCAGTGGCCGGTCTTGCTGTCGCCGGCGCACTGGCATTCACGGTGATGGCGGACCGCACGCCCTCAGCCAACCTCACCACCGGTAAAGTTCAGCTCCAGTCCGCCGGCGCGCTCGCGTTCGGCCCGGATGGCGTCCTCTTCGTCGGCGATTCTCTCGGTGGCGCTGTCGTCGCGCTCGACACCAACGACCACGCCTCCCCGAAAGGCGCAGTCAAGATCGACGTGCAGGGGATCGATGCGAAGATCGCGGCTCTGGCGGGAATCACGCCAGACCAGATCATCGTGAACGATCTTAAGGTCAATCCGATTTCGAAGAACGTCTACATCTCCGCCTCCCGCGGCCGAGGACCCGATGCTCAGCCGATCGTTGCGCGCATCAACGCGGCCAATGAGGTCTCGCTGATTTCGTTCGACAACATCCCGCACGCCTCGGTGAGTCTCACGGATGCTCCGGCCGCGAAGCCCACGGCTCGCCAGAATCCCCGGATGCAGACGGTGACCGATATGACCTATGTCAACGGCAACCTGATGGTCGCCGGGCTCTCGAACGAAGAGTGGTCGTCGGCGCTGCGTTCGATCCCGTATCCGTTCAACACCGCCGAGAAAGGCGCGACGCTCCAGATCTGGCATTCTTCGCACGGCCGCTACGAGACTCAATCGCCGGTCAGGACATTCGTTCCCTACACGATCTCTGGCAAGCAGTATGTGCTCGCCGCTTACACCTGCACGCCGCTCGTGAAGATTCCGGTCAGCGATCTGCGTCCGGGCGCACAGGTGAAGGGCGTGACCATCGCCGATCTCGGCGCCGGTAACCAGCCGATCGATATGGTGCCGTACAAAAAGGACGGCCACGAGTTCATCCTCGTCGCCAACAGCTCGCTCGGAATGGTGAAGCTGAAGGCCGACAATCTCGACACTTACAAGCCGATTGATTCGCCGACGGTGGTTGACGTCGCCGGCGTTCCATACGACAAGCTGGAGAACTTTAAGGCCGTGAAACAACTCGCCCAGCTCGACCCGTCGGATGCTGTAATCCTCAGCGGCAATAGCGTCCAGACAATCGCGCTTCCTTAAGCAAGTCCATTGCACACGCAACTCCTCGCGGCGATTGCGGTAGTCCTTGGCTCATTGGTAGCGCCAGGGATGGCCGCAGGCGCCGCGCCTGTTTCCATCCAACTGGAAGGCAGCGTCTTCAAGGCGAGTGGCTGGGACCCTCCGCGCGCGGCTCCCGCGAACGGGTGGTCTTCAATATTCGCGGTGTACTCAGGCGCCGGCGATCTTCCGCCGATGGCCGGAACTTACACCACCCAGGCGAACGCTATCGTCTTCCACCCCCGCTTTCCAATCGCACCGGGCGTGAAGTATCGCGCGGTCTTCCGTCCACCTGCCGGCGGCGCCCCCGTCGAGAAAATCTTCGATGGACCGCCCCGCGATCTCACTCCAACCGCCCGCATCGAACATGTCTATCCGTCGGCGGACGTGCTGCCCAGCAATCAGCTCCGAATCTATATCTACTTCTCGCAGCCGATGAGCCGGAGCGAAGCGGGCCAGCGTATTCACATGCTGGATGCGACTGGCAAAGTGCTCCCCGGCGTGTTCCTTCCCGGCGAAGAACTTTGGAGCCCGGACTTCCGCCGCCTCACGATGACGCTCGACCCGGGCCGGATCAAACGCGGCCTGACTGCCAATGAGGCCATGGGCCCGCCGATCACCGAAGGCAAACGCTACACGTTGACGATTGATCGCGACTGGCCCGACGCGCGCGGCGTCCGGATGATCGAAGGCTTTCGCAAGTCTTTCCGCGGCGGACCATCGCAGCGCAACCCGCCGGATCCCCGCCAATGGAAAGTGACAGCCCCGAAGGCGGGCACAACAGAGCCGCTCATCGTGGACTTCCCGTCGCCGATGAACTACCCGCTGCTGCAGAGGATGCTTCAGGTGCCGGGGGCGACGGGATCGGTATTCATTGGCAAGCAGGAAACCGAGTGGCAGTTCATCCCGCAAAAGCACTGGGCGCCTGGCGAGCACAAGCTGGTCGTCGATACGGGGCTCGAAGACCTCGCGGGCAATCACATCGGCGAAGCTTTCGACATCGACGTCTTCAAGCACGTGACGGAGCACATCGCCACGAAGACGATCGCGCTGCCGTTCACAGTCAAATAGCTCACGGCGCAAATCACCGCACAGCGCGATTTACCAATCGCACACAAGATGGCATCCTGCACTACGGCGCCACGCACTTGAAGTTGGCCGCCTCATCGATGCTGCCGGTCCCCGAATACCGCGCCACCTGCGGATAAGGACACAGCGGACGGCTTCTCACGACCTTGTTGTTCACCACGCGGCTCGCCACAATCGAGTCCGGCGCCTTCTTCTTCTCGACCCAGTCCACCACCGCCGTCACCGCGTCATTGCGATCCGGACCGACGCCGCCGCTGCAGTGCGCCATCCCGGGAATCATGAACAGCCGGAAAAACTCCGGCGTGCTTGCGCCGTTCTTCGCCGCCGCCTGCTCGTAATAATTCACGCCCGCCAGCGGCTCCAGAATGCCATCCGCCCAGCCGTAGGTGACGATCAGTTTGCCTCCACGCTTGTGGAACTTCGAGAGGTCCGGATCGTTGGCATTCGCCAGCTTTCCCCAATCATCCAACAGATGCACGTCACCGTCGAAGTTGAAGGTCTGGTAATCATAGTTCGCCTGCGGCGGTTTGAACACGAGAAAACGCATGATGCCCTCCGCCAAATTGAAATCGGCCGACTTCCCGCCGGGCTGCGTCGCCTCGATAACGTTCAGCCAGCCGCTGCCCTCGCCGCCGCCGAACAGTCCCGTCGTGACGGCTTCGCTGCCCGGCATGTAGCCCGGAAAGATTTGTTTGCCGTTACTCATCGGACCGCTGTAAACCTTCGCAACAGCGGCAGCCTGCGCTGCGGTCAGACAGTTCGCGCCATCCGCGCCCGCTGCGCACGCGGGAACATCGCGCGCCGGATCAAATGCGCACTTGCGGGGATCGTCGATCAACCCATCCTTGAGTCCGTCGATCGCATCGCACTTCTCCATCACTTTGCCGGCCACCAGAGCCAGCTTGGCGGCTGAAACCGGCGCGGCCGTGAGCGCCTTCTGATTCCACATGGCGCCGATCGTGAAGCCGGTCTGGTCGACCCAGGGCGCATTGGCGACGATGCCGTCGAAATCCTCGGGGAAGCGCTGCGCTTCGAGCAGCCCCTGTCGCCCGCCGTTCGAGCATGAATTCCAGTAGGCGTGCGAGACGGCTTTCCCGTAGTACTCGTGCGCGATTTCCTTCGTGGTCGTAGCCGTGAGGTGGACGGCTCGCCACGCGTAATCGATCGCTTTCTGCGGATTATTCAGGACAAAGGTCCCGCTGGGCTCCTTGCGGGAATCGTGGCCCGTGTTGGTCTGTGCGAACGCGAATCCATTCCGCAGGGCTTCGTTGCGCTGGGAGACGCGGCCGGGGTCATCCATAGCCTCACCCGCGAGCCCACCGTTGCCGATCATGTAGAAGCGGCCGTTCCACCTGGCGGGAAGGCTGACCTCGAACGCGATCTCCGGGGAGAGCAGTCCTGTTACCCGGCAGTGATTGGGCGCGGATGCGGCGGCCGCGACCGCTTCTGCCCTGATCTGCGCAATGTCTTTCGACTTAAACTTTCCGATCGCTTCGCAGCTCTTTTTCGGCGCGAGGTCCGCTCTCGAGTAATCCACCAGCGCGGACTTCAGATCGGCGAATGCCTGCGCGCGGGCAGAAACTGCTGCCATCGTCGCGACCCCGATCGTCATCGCCCATCGAAGTGCCGTCTGACTGCGTAGCATGTCGTCCTCCCGTGGCCGCCCTTGCCGTTCTCAGCCATCCTATTATTTTTCGGACGGCGAGGCGAGCGGGCTTTCCCGCGCTGAACTCGGAGCCGAACCGGAAGCTCACCGGGATCAACCCCTCCCGTCGGCGGGCGACCCACTCCCGATACCGTGCGCTCCACGCAATCACCGGCTGCTGGGTTCGGACAGCCGAGGCTCAAAAGTTCAGCGCGCCTCTGTATAAAGACGGTTCACGAACCCGGTCATCGAACTGACGTTCGGCCAGTCGGTATTCGCCGCCCATTCCGGATATGCGGTCGTGAAAACTTCCGTCAACTGCTTCGCCGCATCCCCGGAAGAGACTCCCGACCGCTTCAGCGCCGCGACGCGCCCCTGAAAGTCACGGATGAACGCGGCTTCGGCGGTGATCAGCGATGCATCTCCGGCCTTGCTGTGCGTGGGCACAACGATCCGCGGCTGCAGCGGAACGAGCTTATTCAGCACCGTCAACCAACTCGTAAAGCTCCCGCCCGATGACGCGACCGCCGGCACCACCTTGTTCTGCACGATGTCGCCTGTGATCAGCGCCTTGTCCGGCTCGACGAAGATCAATTCGTCGCTCGCCGTGTGCCCAGCGCCGAGAAACATCAGCCGGACCGTCACCCCTCCGCCCAGATCCAGCTTCGCCTCGTCGTCAAACGTCACGTCGGGAGGACGCAGCGGCGCGAGCCCTTGCAGGGATGGTCCGAACTGCGGCGAGTTCCGGAAGAAAGTCATCGTCTGCTCGCCCTCTTTCTCCAGTTCCTGCTGCTGGACTGACGGGCGTATCAACGTCGTGTCCGGCGGAAAGCCGCCGAGTCCGGCCGCGTGCTCCGGATGATAGTGCGTTGTCGTCAGAAACAGCTTCGGGCCTTTGGAGAGCCTTTTTGCCACGCGCGCGACAACCGCTCCGTTCGCCGGTCCAAGCCCGGTATCGACCACGAGAGTGGCGTTGTCGCCAATCACGTAGACGACGTTGGGAAATCCGGTCGTCTCGTAAATGTGACCGGATATTTTCGCGCTTGTCTCCGTCAATAAGGGAGATGGGAACTGCCCGAACGCGGCGCCTGTGAGGACGAGCGCAGCTGCGAGCACACCGGAAACTCTGTTCATACACTTCCTCTCGTTCGAATGGCCGTTACGTTACCAGATCGGCTCTGCCGTTACGATGCCATAAACATTTCTTAACATTCAGCCTCACAGTTTCGCTCGCGCAGGGGAGCGTCGCGCGCTCTTCGTTAAAACGCACACAACGGAACGCCGCGGCGCCGCTTCCTGTGCGCTCGCCGCAGAAATAAAGTTGTTCACTTTTCAGGTCGTAGAGCGCAGGTGAAAGTATGGAGGCCCTTTCCGGCGCATTCCCGAGGTCGCCCGGTGAGGTTTACGCTATCCCAACTGAAAGGAACAACGATGAAATCAATTAACAAGGGCGTCAGACGATTCATGACGCCTCTCCGCTACTCCGCCATCGCGCTTCTGCTCATCGGCGCGGGATCCACACGAGTTCAGGCACAGGAGGATCATGCCCGCGGCATGGGGCACGGCACGAACACCATACCTCTGGGCGACGCGAGCGCGCTTGTCCAGATCGTTCGTCAGCAACGGTCCGGTTTCAGGACGTGGCTGCCGCCGAGGCAGCGGGATACGCGCTTCAATTCGGCTGTGTCAGCGGCGACGCGTCCGGCGCGATGGGTCTTCATTATGTGAACAGCGCTCTGGTCAGCAGCGGCGTGATCGATCCGACCCGTCCGCAGATCGTTATCTACGAACCGAAACCCGGCGGCGGGCTGCGGCTTGTCGGCGCCGATTTCCTGGTATTTGCGGACGCATGGAACGCCGCTCACCCGGCCCCTCCCGAACTGATGGGCCAACTGTTCCACCTGTTCCCGGCGCCCAATCGCTTTGCGCTTCCGTCTTTTTATACGCTTCACGTCTGGGCCTGGAAAGATAACCCGAACGGCTCGTTTGTGAACTGGCATCCCAACGTTACCTGCGAGCTGTTTAATCAGAATCAACAGAGTCAGTAAGTCGCGCGGTACGGCGATGAACCTGCGAGCGGAGCGTCCCTGGCTCAAGGCGCTCCGCTGTTTCTGAAAGCCATGCAATCCATTGCGCGATTGCCGGCGCGCGGCCGGGGTCAAAGAAGCAGGATCGATCGCGCCGCCCGCGCCACCGTGCGGAGAATCTCCAGGCCCTCCTGGTTCGAACCCGTATCGAACTGCGTTCCGTCGTAGTCGATCGCGTTACTGACCCTCGCCAGGACGGCGACGTTCGCCTCGCGCGCCATTCCAAATGAGAAGAGCGATGCGGCCTGCATCTCGACCGCCAGTACGCCTGCGGCCGCCCACCTCGCGATCTGGCTGTGCGTCTCGCGATATGGAGCATCGGTGGTCCAGACAGACCCTGTCCGGACAGTGAACCCCGCGCCGGATAACGCGGCGGCAATCGGCGACGCGATGCGCGAGGGACAACGAACTTCTTCTCCGGACCGAAGGTAGTGATGGGATGTGCCTTCGTCGCGAATCGCGTGGTTCGCAACCACGAGACTCGGAAGCGGGAGGTCAGGCGAAATCCTTCCCGCTGACGTCAAGCCCACGATCAGCTTCGTGCCCGCCGCGTGCAGTTGCTCGGCAATCAATGTTGCATACGGACCGCCAATCGTGCGCGCGATAATCCCGCATTTCACTCCTTCGAGCTCGAGCGCATACATCGTAGTGTGAAAGCATGCCCACGAATCAAACGGCTCGGCCAGGCTCTCCGAAACTAACCAGTCGGTAAGATCGCCGTCGAATTCCAGAAAACAGACAGGCGGGACCCTTTCATTTTCCACCGGCCGGAGGCGCCGTACATCCGCGATCAGCGCTTCCGGTGTGAAAGCGGAGGGCTCGCCGACTGGATGATCGAGTATGGGAACGGCCGGCGGTTTTTCCATGGCGCGGGCTATTCAACAGCGCACAGCCAGTATAGGAACTGCTATTGGGCAGAAATTGCGTCGAGCGACCGGACGTCCGCGAGATCCACGCGGTCCGAAGCGCCGAACGGGCCCTCGATGTAGAGCACGCGCGACCCCGGGAGCAATGAAAGCCTCCGTGTGGCGCCATCCTTCAGCACGAATACGGCGTCCCCGGGCGTCGTCTCGCGAATGGCTGCCAGGGAGTCGAACCAGGTCGCCACGATGGTGTTGCCGCTACTCGCGCCCTTGATCGCAGTCCTCGAGCAAAGAGCAGCGGTACATCCCACACCTTCGATTCGTGCCTGGCGAACGGTTCCGTCACGCATCGTCACTCTCGCCGCAAGGCCGCGGGAGTGGCCCGATTCAGCAGCCTCCGCGTCTTTGCTCACGTCAAAGCATTGGCAGACTATTCGCAAGGCCGCGAAGATCGTAAACACCCAAATAGTTTTCGTAACGTGCCCCCGTTCTACTGATGCCCCGGCGGGACGATGTTGTTCATCCGCAGATACTCGACGATCTGCCCGTAGTGATCGTATGTATGGGATGCGAAAATCCCTGCGGCATCGAGCCGCGTCGTCTTTTTGCCCTCAACATAGGGATCGGCAATCTGTTCGAGCAGGTTGTCATCCCGCAGAGTGCCGATGGCCCGGTGGGCATGGGCGAAAGCATCTTTCAAGTAACGGACGATTTCGTCTCTCGTGGTCAGCTTGAGCGGGCCTTCCTGATCCGGATGAGGGAGCATCGGTTCCCCCAGCAGCGCGACCGCCACTTCGTTCAGACAGAAAGCGATGTGGCGCGCCTGCTCGCCGAACGTCCGGACATGCTGAAAGGCGCTGCCGGACGGTGCGTAGTTGAATTTACGCGCCGGCATGGCCTGCACCACGTTCAGTAAATCGCCTTCGGCCGCGCTCAGTTGCCGATCGAATACCTGCCGGGCCTCGGGCATATTGCCAGCCCCTGCCACCGGGACCAAAAGCACAAAGAGTACCGCAATTCTACTTTTCATCGAACACCTGCTTCAGATCGCTCTCGTATTCGTCTTTGCCGCACAATCCCGCATGAATCGCGGCGATTCGGCCAGACCGGTCTATGATCACCGTAAGCGGAATGCTCTCCAGCCCGCCGAACAATCCAGCGACTTCGCTGTTTCCGATCATCACCGGATAATTAACGCCGCGGCGCGCGATCCAGCGGCCGACTACCGGCCAGCCATCGCGATCCATTGAGACGCCGAGCGCCGTAAAACCCCGCGAAGCATTCTCTCGCTGCAACTCGATGAACCATGGGATTTCCTTTTCGCACGGCAAACACCACGTCGCCCAGAAATTGAGCAGCACAACCTTGCCGCGGGAATCCGACAGCCGGACCAGCCGCCCCGATTCGTCAGGCAGGGCGAAGTCGGGAGCCATCCTGCGATCGCGCGGCATCACAAAAGCACTACTGGCTCTGGTGGAAACGTTTCCGAGCAGCAACTGCCGGACCAGCGCGGTTTCGGCCACGCAAGCCGTCACACATCGTGCGGCCAGTGCGCGTGTCGCGGGAAAAGCCACGATCGGGAGACAGGCGACCAGAGCACCTGCCGCAACCTTTGTCCATCGATTGCGACTGCGCCTGGCAGCCCGGTGCTCCCGGAGCAGCGAAAGACCCCGGTCGAGATTCGGCTGCCAGCCGTTGCCGGACTGGAAACTGGAAAGCTGCTCGGCAATCATGCGATCGATCTCGCGCCCATCATCTGGTTCCATAGCGCTCCTTCCCATAACGCCGTTCAAACTCTTTCCGAAACGCGGCCAGCGCCCGGCTGAGCATCGTCCCGACTGACGCCGGATTTAAATTCAACGCCGACGCCAGTTCCTGATACGTGAAATCGTTGCTGCGCAGCACCAGGAGCTCAGCCTGTCGCGGCCCGATCGCGCTTAAGGCAACACGCACCCGGCGTTCATCTTCCCGCGCTTCGAAAACCTGATCGGGGATGGCGCCCGACTTTCCACGCATCACAAAACTGATGAGACGTTCATACCGGCTGCGAAGCGCGTGGCGACGTAATTCATTGAACCCGGTGCGGACTGCGGTGCGATAGAGCCACCCCTCGGCGCCGTCACCCTGTGCCTCCGGCGACCTTTCCCACTTCAGAAACACTTCGACCGCCAGTTCCTCGGCGCGCGCCGGGTCTTTGATGATGCCCGCGATCACGCGCGCGATCCGGCCATACTGGGCGCGGAAGATGGTCTCCAGATCGACCCGCTCGTCGCTGAAGGCCATTTCAATGGCGCCGTCATTGGCTGCATCCACGCTGTTAAAACACCCGGCGGCCCGTTTTTGTGACACCCTCCCACGAATTATCCCGGAACCGCGTCGTCCGCAAATAACCGAAACCGGCTTCGACATCCGCAACTCACCCTAAAGAGTTCCGCGATTCCCGCCGACTATGACTCTGTAGCCATGCCGATCGTCAGTCTCAAACGATTCCTCGAGACAACCAGCGATGCGCCGCTTCGCGATGCGATAGCGCTCCTGATCGAGACACTTGCGGACAGTGCCGCCGTCGAGAGCGACACGCCCGCGCGCGATGCGTTTCGCGCGCAAATTCGGGAGATACAGGAGGCTTTGACTCCTGAACTGGCCGGCGAGACCGTGCTGGTCCAGGCCGAGGCCGCGGCAGCCGCGCACGACACCTTCAGCCGGCGCGTGTCGCGAACCATTGAGAAACAGAGCACTGATTTTCAGGTCATCATCCGGATGCTGCAGGAGAATCTGGCAAAAGTGGCCGGTGAGCGCGCCGCGGCCGTGGATGGCTTCAGCCGCATTACCGAAGACTTGCAGCGAGGCACGGCCTTTCAGAACCTCCAGTCACTGAAAGAGCACTTGAGCGGCTGCCTTGTCAGTCTGCGCGGCGAGATTGAGCGTGAGAAAGCCGCGTCGCGCGAATTGATTGAACGGCTGCAGACAGAGATCGGAAGCCTGCGCGGCCCGCGCCTGCCGGCGTATTCGGGCGACCGCGATCCGGCGACCGACCTGCCGACTCAGAAAGATTGCCTTGCAGCCATCCGGCAGACAATTGACGCGGGCGCGCGAGGGTTCGCGGTCGTGACGGTTGTAAACCGCGTGCAGCGAATCAACGCCCGCTTCGGCCGCGAAGCCGGAGACCGCATGCTGTGCCGCTTCAAGGAACATGTCGAGAAGCAGCTCTATGCGTCCGACCAGCTCTTTAGATGGAGCGGACCGGCATTCGTCGCCGTCATCGAGCGGCCCGAGGCGTTCGAGCTCGTCCGCGCCCAAATGAAGCGAATACTCGACGTACCGGTTCAGGAGAGTTATGAGATCGGGGACCGGTCGGTCCTGATTCCCATCTCCGCGGCATGGTCGGTGATGCTCCTGAACTCGCCGGCGGAAGCGATCGATAAACAAATCCAAACGTTTATTGCGAGCCAGGGGGGCCGTGATTTTGTATAGCGCGAATTCAGATTTGATTTCCGATATGGAGGCCAGACACATCGAGCGTTTATCGGAACAAATCGCCCGCCTCGAAGAAGAAAACGAGCTGCTCGAAGAGGCTCTCGGGCGGAATACGAGAATGTTCGAAGCGCTGCTGAGGGAAAGCGATCAGGGGATCGCCCTGACTGGTCCCGACCGCACGATTGTCCAGGTGGTCAAGGGGCTTACCGGCATATGCACAACCTCGGTTGCGGGCCGGCCTCTCGAATCGCTTGCCGTTCCGGAGGACCGCGAGATCATCCTGGAAGCGTACCGCCAGTTGCTGGAAGGGGAGCAGCAAAGAGTCGGACTCGTCATCGGCGTCCCGCGCGCCGATGGGGAAGTGGTGCGGCTCGCGGCCACCCTTACCGACATGCTGGACGATCCCTGCGTGCTGGGGATTATCTGGAATTATTCGGTCCTGCGGTAAACGGTTTCAGCCCGAAACTCACTTGCGAAGGTAGGCATCGTCGCCGCGAATCCAGTCTTCGCGAGCCGGGGTGAAGAGGTCCGTCGCGGTCGATTCCTCGAGCGCCTCGACACGGTGCGGCACATGCGGCGGGATGACCAGAGCATCGCCCGGCTTCAGAACGAAACGGCTGCCTTCCATTTCGAATTCGAGCGCCCCCGATTCCAGCATCGTCACCTGCTGATTTTGGTGCGAATGCGTCGGCACCACCGAGCCCTTGCCGAGCCACAGGCGCGCCACCGTCATCCGGGACGTATGAATGCAGCGGCGGGTCAGGAGAGGGTTCAATCTCTCTTCCGCAACCGCCGTCCAGTTGTATCGCTCCATGCAGGACAGTATCCTATTTCTTTACACATGAAGGGTATCGTTCTCGCGGGAGGCACGGGCAGCCGCCTTTTCCCGCTCACCAAAATCACCAACAAACACCTGCTTCCCATCTACGACAAGCCCATGATCTTTTATCCGATCCAGACGCTGGTCGATGCGGGCGTGACCGACATCATGGTCGTCACGGGCGGCAAGAATTCCGGCGATTTTCTGCGCCTGTTGGCAAATGGCAAGGGCTTCGGCCTGAAGCACATCGCGTACACATACCAGGAAGGCGAAGGCGGCATCGCGGATGCATTGAGCCTCTGCGAGCACTTCGCCGACGGCCAACCCGTCTGCGTGGTGCTGGGCGACAACATCATCGAACGAAATATTCGCTCGGCAGTCGATGCCTTCCGCGCCCAACCCGCGGGAGCGCGTATTTTGCTGAAGGAAGTCGAGGATGCGGAGCGCTTCGGCGTCGCCGAGTTCGCGGGCGATCGCATCGTCGGCATCGAAGAGAAGCCGAGTAAGCCCAAATCGAAATACGCGGTGACGGGCATTTACATGTACGACGCGACCGTCTTTCAGAAGATCCACACCTGCAAGCCATCGCATCGCAATGAGCTCGAAATCACCGACGTCAACAACGCCTACATTCGCGAAGGAACCATGAGCTTTTCATTCCTCGAAGGCTGGTGGACCGACGCCGGCACCTTCGAATCCCTTCTTCGCGCGGCGAACCTTGTCGCCTCGAGCCGCCACGTTGAGGCGGCGGTGCGGGCATGACCGCCACCCGGACGGAGCTCTCGATTCCCGCTTGCGAAAAGGGCATCGGGGACGTCATCCTCTCAATTGATTCGCCGAAGCTGATCGCCGGCGTGAAATGCGCGCCGATCGCGCTCTGGCCGGACGATCGCGGCTACTTCCTCGAAGTGCAGCGGCTCGGGCTCGGGCTGGCGGCGGACTTTCCCAGGGACTCGACCCAGATTTCCGCCGCGCTCAATTATCCCGGCATCATTAAAGCGTTCCATTTTCACCGCCACCAGACCGACTGCTGGACGCCCGCGATGAATATGCTCCAGGTGGCACTCATCGACCTGCGGCCGGAATCGGCGACCTATGGCCGGCGCAATACGCTTTACGTCGGGAATCTACGCCCCTGGCAGATTCTGATTCCGCCCGGCGTGGCGCACGGGTACAAGGTGCTCTCTGTCGGACCGTCGATGCTGATTTACGCCACAGATCGTTTTTACAACCCCGCAGACGAGGGCCGAATCGCCCATGACGACCCTCGCTTGAACTACGACTGGGAACTGCAGCATAAATAAGTGCTGATCGCGCTCGATGCCACGCCGCTGACGATTTCTTCCGGCGGCTTGCCACGTTATGTAACCGAGCTCTCGGTTGCGCTGGCGAGCGAGTTTCCGGAAGACACTTACTACCTGCTTTCCGATCAGCCATTTGTGATGCCTGAGCGAACGCCCGGCAATTTGCTGCGGGGGCGGGAGCCGCACAGCGCGGCCGAGCGCCGCTGGTGGCTCTGGGGAATTCAGCACGCGCTTCGGCAAACCGGCGCACAAATTTTCCACGGCACGAACTTTGAAGTGCCGTATATGGGCTCGACGCCCGCCGTCCTGACGATCCACGATTTGTCGCCTTGGCGCGATCCGGCGTGGCAAGGCCACAACCCGGACGCCGAGCGCGTGCGCTGGCGCACGCCCTGGCTCGTGCGCTTACGCCGTGCGCGTATGATTCTGACCGTCAGCGAGTCGGTCCGGAGGGAAGTGATCGACCACTTTGGCGTGAATGCCGGCCGGGTGCGGGCCGTGCCGCTGGCGGCATCGCGGAGGTTTCGTCCTGTGCCTCCAACGTCGCCGGCGCCTAAACCCTTTTTCCTGTTTGTTGCCACGCTTGAACCGAGGAAGAACGTCGCGGGATTAGTCGAGGCGTGGCGCGAATCGCGCGCCGGCACACAGGCGGACCTGGTCATTGCCGGGCGTAATCGGGCCGATTTCGCCGCGATCCCGCCTTGCGAAGGGCTGCATCTGCTCGGCGAGGTCCCCGATGAGGAATTGCCGCGGCTCTACTCCGATGCTCTCGCGTTCGTTTATCCGACCCACTACGAAGGCTTCGGCTTGCCCGTTCTCGAAGCCATGCAATGCGGCTGCCCGGTCATCACATCGCGCGATCCAGCCGTGATGGAGGTGGCGGATGGGGCGGCGATTCACATCTCGTCGTCCCAGCAGATCGGAGAGGCGATGCGAGCTCTGGCGGCGAATCCATCGTTGCGCAACGTTTTACGGGGCTGCGGGTTGCAAAGGGCGGGCACGTTTTCATGGAGCCGCACGGCACGGGAAACGCGCGCTGTTTATGCTTCGATTCTGCATGGTAATTCGGGTTCTGTGCCGTAATCCGTGAGAGTCTAACCAGTTGGCGCCATGCAGGTTCTGATGCTTTCGCCCGAAGCCCCGTATCCGCTGCATGGCGGTGGCTCATTTCGTACGGCATCGCTGCTCCATTTCTTCGCGCACTTCGCCTCGGTGGATTTAATCCTGCTGTCTTCCAGCGTAGGAGCGCCCGAACTCCCGCCGGGCCTGGTGCGCCGCCAGCATTTCGTCCGGCTTCCGCATCATGGCAAAGGACGGGCGGAACGGTACGCGCGCAATGCGAGCCGCTCGATACGCGGGGTGCCGCCGCTGGTCGACCGCTTTGCGGGATTCGATCGGGAGATTGAGCAAGGGGTGGATGGCCGCCGGTACGATCTCGGCGTTGTAGAGCACTTCTGGTGTGCGCCATACATCGGCCTGATGGAGAAATTCTGTACGGAAACCGTTCTCGATCTGCATAATATCGAATCCGTGTGGCATGCAAGGTGCGCCGATGCGGGAGCCAGCGGCGGTGAGGGGCGGCTGCTGCGGCTCGGGCACCGCCGGTTCGCGGACGCGGCCCAAAAGCTCGAAGCCGCGCTGCTTCCGCGTTATTCGTCAGTACTGACGACGTCGAAGCAGGATGCCCGCCAGATCGCGGCCATCGCGCCCACTGCAAAGGTACATGTGTATCCGAATGCGCTGCCTCGTGCCGATTTGCCGCAGGCGCAGGAATTTCCACGCGTGGTTTTTTCCGGCAATTTCGAATATCACCCGAATATCGACGCCGTTGGCTGGCTCATGCGGGAAGTCTGGCCGGAGGTGACAAAGCGCGATCCGGAGCTCCGGTTGCGCCTTGTGGGCCGGAACGACTCATGTATCCGCCATCTCTTGCCGGAGAGTGGGGTCGAGACGACGGGCGAGATCGACGATGCCCGGACGGAAATTGCCCAGGCGCGGGTGGTGATTGCGCCCTTGCGCGCCGGCAGTGGCACCCGGCTGAAGATCCTGGAGGCCTGGGCTGCCGGCCGGTGCGTCGTTGCGACTTCGCTCGCGGCCGAGGGATTAGCTGCCCAGGACGGTGTCAATATCGCGATCGAAGATGATGCCCGAAGCTTCGCCGCGCGGGTCGCACGCCTCGCTTCCGACCCGGCCGGAAGGGCCCGGCTAGGGCTGGCCGGCCGGCGGACGTTCGAGGACAAATATTCCTGGGAGAGGGTGTGGGAGAGGCTGAATTTTGATCTGCAACTTACGCACGCGCCTGGACTTAACGGATATACTGGAAAATTCTGATGCGTTTCGCAGTTGACGCCCACGCGATCGGACGGCATCTCACCGGCAATGAGGTCTATATCCGCAGCCTGTTGGGCGCCTTCGCGGAAATCGACCGTCACTCGGACTTCATCGCCTACCTCTCCGAGCCCGGCGCCGAATGCTGGATTCCGGAACGATTCGCGATCCGGCGCGTTTCAGCCAACCCGTATGCCCGCCTGGGCTGGGATCTGGGCCGCTGGATCCGCAAAGATGCGCCGGACTTGATTCACGTGCAGTACACCGCGCCGCTGCTGGCGCGAATTCCGACAATAGTAACAGTGCACGACGTGAGCTTTATCGAACATCCGGGATACTTCACCGGCCCCCGGCGCTCGCAGCTTCGCCTGACCGTCGGCCGGACTGTGAAACGTGCCGCCCGTATTCTCACCGTGAGCGAATTTTCGCGGGATGCCATCCTGAAAGCCTACGATGTTGCGCCCGAAAAAGTGCGGGTGATTCCAAACGCCGCGAATCCGCAGTTTCGCGTGATCGGCCGTGAGAAGGCGCAAGCAGCGGTGCGCGCCAGGCTGCGTTTCGAGGCCCCTTTCATTCTGTCGGTCGGAGACTTGCAGCCCCGAAAGAACCATGTGGGCCTCATTGCCGCCTTCTCGAAGCTGCTGACCGGGTGCCCCCAGCTCACGCATCATCTGGTGCTGACCGGTAAAGAAACCTGGTTCACCCCGAAGGTCCGTGAAGCGGCGCGGGAGTGCGGATTCGCCTCGCGCATTCATTTCACCGGTTTTGTAAGCGAAGAAGAGCTCAACGAGCTCTACAATGCCTGCGATTGCTTCGTGTTTCCCTCTTTCTATGAGGGCTTTGGCCTGCCGATTCTGGAAGCCATGGCCTGTGGACGCGCGGTCGCGTGCTCCAACACATCCTCAATGCCGGAAGTGGCGGATGGCGCCGGATTGCTTTTTGATCCCTGTGAAACCGGCGAGATTACGCGGGCGATGAAAGATATTCTTCTGGGTGGTGAACTGCGCGGCCGGATGGAACGTCTTGGTCTGAAACGCGCCGCCGCTTTCACCTGGAAAAAGAGCGCGTGCGCGACGCTCGAGGTCTATGAGGAAGTCGTGAATGCGGACAGGCAATCCGCGCCACGAAAGGCGCGCACCGCGGCCGCCGCCGCAGGGGGCCGGAAGAGATGAGGCGGTCAGGGTTAATTCCGGCGGGGCTGGCGATGATTGTACCGGTTCTGATGCTGGCAGGCCCGGCATCCGCGCCCGCGCCCACCGGATTTCCGTTTACCAATGAAGATCTGAACTACGCAGTCACCTGGCCAAGCGGCATCGCGCTCGGCGAGGTGCACATGCACGCGAAACACTCCGGAGCCAACTGGAATCTGGAACTGACCATCGATGCGGGCGTGCCGGGTTACGCCGTCAAAGACGATTTTCACGCCAGCACCGCGGGCGACCTGTGTTCCGTCTCGTTCGAGCGGAATTCGTCACAGGGCGCGCGGACAACCAAAGAGAAGACCACGATCGACCGGGACCGCAGCCTGGCCACCCGCACTACTGTCGCGAAGGATGCGGGGAAGAGCGACTTCCCGGTTCCGGCTTGTGTGAAAGACGCGCTCACGTACATTTACTACGCGCGCCGCGAGATGGGCCAGGGGCGGGTTCCGGGCCCGCAGCAGATTCTCTATAGCGGGCTGCTCACGATTCGCGCGGATTACGGCGGCGCGGCGACGATCACCGCGAATGACAAGCCCGTCGAGACCGACAAGCTCACCTGCACCATCAAAGCGGGAGCGTCCGAATACAAAGTGGACATCTTCTTCGCGCGTGACGCGGCACGCACGCCGTTGCGGATTGTGGCTCCGCTGGCGATGGGCAAGTTTTCGATGGAGCTCCTGCACTGAGCGCTGCTTCGGAGCCGCGCGCGGGGGCCGATGCGCTCCTCCGCGTGGCGTTTTTCTCTCCGATGCCTCCATCGAAGAGCGGGATCGCCGATTACTCTGAAGCTCTCGTGGCCGAAATGGCGAAGCGAGCAGCGGTTTCCGCCTTCGAAGAAGCGAATTCCAGCACGTTCGATCCCGCGGCGCACGATGTCGCGGTCTATCACATCGGGAACAACCCCTGGCATGGGTTCGCTTATGAAATGGCGCTGCGGCATCCCGGCGTCACCGTCATGCACGAGGCGAACCTGCACCACCTGATCGCCGATCTCACGATCAAACGCGGGGACTGGGAAGCCTATCTCGCCGAGGCGGAACTCAACGGTGGGGCGGCGGCGCTCGAGTATGCGAAGCGCGCGAGGACGCTGGCCGTCGGTCCGGATTACGTAGGCGTGGCGATGACACGGCGCTTGCTGAATGCGTCGCGCGGCCTGGTCGTGCACAGCGAGTTCGTAGCGCGGCAGATGCGCACCCAGGGTTTTTCGGGACCCATCGCCACGATTCCGCACGGCGCCTGGATTCCTCGTACCGAACGCAACACCACCCGGCAGTCGCTCGGGCTCGACGAACATACCCCGTTGATCGGCGCTTTCGGATATCTGAAGCCTTATAAACGGATCGCGGAATCTCTGCGTGCGCTGCGCAGGCTCGTCAAACTCGACCCGGCCGTGCGGATGATTCTGGTGGGGGAACCGCATCCCGAGTTTCCGGTCGAGCAGTTGATCCGCACGCTGGGGCTGAGCGAGCATGTGCGAGTGCTGGGCTTTACGCCCATCGCGAAATTCGTCGACTACATCGGGGCCTGCGATATCGTGCTGAACCTTCGCTACCCTACGGTCGGCGAGACTTCGGGAAGCCTGACACGGGCGCTGGGGCTTGGCAAGGCCGTGATCGTCAGCGATGTCGGATCGTTTGCCGAGCTGCCCGACGACGTGTGTCTGAAGGCGCCCGCCGGGCCCGAGTGCGCGCAGGAGGAAGAGGATTTTATCTTCGAATACCTGAGCGTGCTGGTCTCCCGGCCCGATCTGGCGCAGGCGCTGGGCGCGCGGGCGAAACAATGGGTCGAGCGGGAGTGTAACTGGGGCACCGTTGCGGAGCGCTACGTCGCTTTTCTGAGCCAGTTTCGCGACGGGCAGACTCCGGCTTGCGGCGATACGAGATGCGCGAAGCCCGCGTCACAACCGGCTCGCTTCGTCGAGGACATTGCCGCTGCTGAAATCGCCGGGTGGGTTGCGCCGGAAGCTCGCATCTATGCCGGCCAGCACGAGACGCGCTTCGTCCATACGCTCGGGATGACTCCCGCGGGCGACGCCGCGAAATCGGTTCTCGAGATGGGCGCGTATATGCAAATCACCCCGGCTCTGCACTTCCAGCTTGGATATGGGACCGTGCGCGGCTGCTACTACGGAAAGCTCGGCGATGTCGACCACAAGCAGATCGTTTCGGACGACGGTGAAACGTTCGAGTGCGACGTGGATCATTTCGATGCCGAGCGCGATGTGTATCCTTACGCCGATGAGTCATTCGACACGGTGCTCTGCTGCGAGCTGATCGAGCATCTTTTCAGCGACCCGATGCACATGATGTCTGAGATCAACCGGGTCCTCAAACCGGGCGGCCACCTGGTGTTGACGACGCCGAATCTGGGATCGCGGCGGGCGATTTCGGCGGTCCTGCAGGGATATCATCCGTCGTTCTTCCCGGCTTATATCCGGCCGCGCCGCGAGGGCGAGGAGGCTGAGGCCAGGCACAATCGTGAATACGTGCCGATGGAGATCCAGCACCTGCTGACTGACGCCGGGTTCGAAGTCGTACGCCTCGAAACGGGTGAGTTTCTGGACGAGCCGCATCCGGAGCATGGATGGGTGGACCATTTGTTTGAGCGCTACCACGTGCATCAGCACCTGCGTGGCGACGGTATTTACGCGTTGGGGAAGAAGTCCGGCCCGGTGAAGGAACGCTGGCCGGCCTGGTTGTATCAGTGACGACTGGTTCCCGGAGATGCAGAGTAAGCCTGTGAACGCGCAGTTCCGGTCGTGCCATGTTTCGCTCGAGGATCGCCAACTGCGGATCGAGTGTGAGATCGTCAACCACTCCGGCGAGACATGGTCGCCGGAGAATGGCTGGGCCGCCGGATTCCATCTTTTCGACGAGCCTACCGGAACGCTGGTCATCGATGGCGCCCGGATACCGTTACGCCTCGCCCCGTCGGAGAGCAGGCAAGTGTCGTTCCTTGTCGCGCTCCCGCCGGAACCGGGCGACTACAACATCTACGTCTCCGTCATGCGTGAGCATGTCGCGTGGTTCTACAACGAAGGTTGGCCATTTCTGCTGGCCGACGTCGCAGTCGCTCAGGACGGCAAGGCCACGTTGAAGTCCTGGCGGGTCGCAGACCGCCGCTCCGTGACGCGAAAACGCGGCCTGCGCAGTTTCGGACGCGCATTCCGGCTACCGCTCGAGTCGATCTGGCGTAGCCGAAGTTTGATCCGGACGATGGTCCGGCGCGACGTGTTGAGCCGCTACAGCGGGTCGTTCGGCGGCGCCTTTTGGGCCGTCCTGAACCCGCTGATGCTCATGCTCACCTACTTCTTCGTCTTCGGGCTGGTGCTGCACGATCGCTTCGGAAACGATACCAGCCGGTCCGGCTACGCCGTGTATTTCCTCGCGGGTATGCTGCCGTGGCTCGCATTCAGCGAAGCCGTCGGACGCGCGCCGTTCATCATGGTCGAGAACCGCGGATTCATCAAGAAGCTCGTGTTTCCCGTGGAGACTCTGCCCGTGAATCTGGTGGTGGCTGGATTAGTGACCGAGTTCTTCGGGATCATTCTCTTCGTGCTCGCGTTGCTGCTGGTGCGCGGGCGTGTTCCGGCGACGGTGCTTTATCTGCCCGCGCTGGCAATTCCGCAGATTTTGCTGACCTCGGGAATTTGCTGGTTCCTCGCCGCGCTGGGTGTGTTCGTCCGAGATCTCGCGCAGATCAACGGCTATCTCCTGACCGTGTGGTTCTTCCTGACGCCGATCTGCTACGCGGAAGCCAATCTGGAAAAACTGCCGCGCGCCGCCGTCGAACTGCTGACGAAAAATCCCATCTTCGTGCTCGTGCGCGGATACCGATCGGTCCTGCTGGATGCCCGCCCGCCTGACTGGGTGGCTCTGGCGTGGCTCACACTTGCCTCGATAATTGTATTCCTGCTGGGGCACGCATGGTTCTATAAGCTCCGGAAGTCATTTGCGGATTTGATCTGACAAATATTTAGGCGGCGTGCGTATGAGCACAACGGCATCTCGGCTGCTCGGTGAGGCCGAAAGGGCCAATCACCATGTCCACAAACATGAGCGACATCCGTTCCACACTGAATGACCTGATCGAGACGTGTAAAGACGCTCAGGAAGGCTTTAAGCAGGCGGCCGAAAAGATTCAGGACGGTCAGATTCGGACGCTGTTTTTGAAATACTCCGTGCAGCGCGCCCAGTTCGCGGGGGAACTGCAGGCGGAGGTAGCGCGCCTTGGCACAGAACCAGCCAAATCGGGTTCGGTGGCCGGCGCCATTCACCGCGGCTGGGTGGACTTGAAAGCCGCGCTGACGGGCGGCGACAACCATGCCGTGCTCGCGGAAGCCGAACGCGGCGAAGACGCTGCCGTGAAGAATTATCGTGAGGCACTCAGCAAGGATTTGCCGTCCGACCTACACGACATCGTGAGGGCCCAGCTTCGCGAGATCAACCAGACTCACGACATTGTCCGCCAACTGCGCGACAGCGCACGAAACGCGACGACAACCGGCGGCGCAGGCACTGTGTAAAAGCCCGTAAATAGCCGTCGATTCGAGCTGCGATCGCACTTTCTCCGGGCCGTGCCGTGGTACGCTACACGGTTCGGAGTTACGATTTGAATACTACAGAAATACCTGTATCGACGCCGCGGTTGTCTGTCGATCGATTCCTTCCAGTCCTGCTGCTTCTGTTTGCGGGGAGCGGTTGCTCGGCGCTCATTTACGAAGTCGCCTGGTATCAGATTTTGCAGCTGGCGCTCGGGTCGACGGCGGTTTCCCTCGGCATTTTGCTTGCGACGTTCATGGGCGGATTGTGTATCGGCAGCCTCGCGTTGCCGCGCATGAAGGTAACGCAGCACCCGCCCCTCAAGGTGTATGCGGCGCTCGAGTTCGGGATTGCCGTTCTCGGCGTGGTTGTCACGGCACTGATGCCGCTGATCAGCCGCGTTTATGTGGTCGGCGCGGAGCACGGCATGCCGGGCATGCTGCTGCGCGGAGTCGTCGCCGCCGTTTGCATGCTGCCGTCGACGATTCTAATGGGCGCTTCCCTGCCCGCCATTGTGCGTGGTATCGAGGCCACTCCCCGAGGCGTGTCGTGGTGGGCGCTGCTCTATGGCGGAAACACGGCGGGCGCCGTTTTCGGCTGCTTGCTGGCCGGCTTCTACCTGCTGCGGGTCTACAACATGGCGACAGCGGCGTACGTCGCCGCGGCAATCAATGTCCTCGTCGCGCTCGTCAGTTGGGTCCTCGCGCGAGGCGCCGCAAACGATGCCGCGCCGGCGGCCGATGCGGAAACGCCGATTTCCGCGGAGACCAGCATCCTTTCGGGACGCTGGCCGGTATACATTTCGATCGCTCTCTCGGGCGCGGCGGCCCTAGGCGCCGAAGTGGTCTGGACGCGGTTGCTCGGAATGCTGCTGCTCGCGACGGTCTACGTCTTCTCGATCATCCTTGCCGTGTTCCTCATCGGTATCGCGATCGGCGGCGCGGCCGCATCGTGGCTGATCCGGCGTGTGCGCGCCGATGTGGCGCTCGGCGTTTGCCAGCTCCTGCTGATGCTCACGATTGCATGGACCGCACTCGCGATCACCGGCGTTCTTCCGACGCTCTGGTCCGGCGACGCGCTGCTGACGACAACCAATTCATGGGAAATGTTCCAGCTCGATTTGAAGCGCTGCCTCGTCGCGATTCTTCCCCCGGCGCTTCTGTGGGGCGCAAGCTTTCCCCTCGCCTGCGCGGCAGCGATCAAATCACCCGACGACGATCCGGGGCGCGTGGCCGGCGGAGTCTACGCCGCCAATACCCTGGGTGGAATCGCGGGCGCGCTCATCGTGAGCCTCGTGCTGATCCCGTGGATCGGGACGCAGGCGTCGCAACGCATTATCCTGCTGCTCGTCGCGCTCAGCGGTCTGGTGGTGCTCCTTCCCTCGGTTCGCGGCCGCGCGCTCCCGGCGTTCGGGCTGCTCGCTTCGATGCTATTCGCGGGACTACTCGCGTGGGGCATCCCCGAAACACCCGGTGAGCTGATCGCCTACGGCCGGCGCATGGGGACGTATAAAGGCCAGTCGGAGATCCTTTACGTCAGAGAGGGCCGCAACTCGTCGGTGGCAATTTCGCGCTGGGGCAACGGCACAACATACGTCAACGTGAACGGGCACGTCGAGGCCACGACCGAAATCTTCGACATGAAGCTGCAGAGGATGGTCGGGCACCTGCCTGGCCTCATTCATCCCAATCCGAAGTCGGTGCTGGGAATCGGCTTCGGGGCGGGAGTCTCGGCCGGAACGTTTACACGCTACCCGGGCATCCAAAAGATCACGATTTGCGAAATCGAGCCGGTGATCCCGCCGGCATCCACACGCTACTTCGCGCAGCAGGATTACGACGTCTACCACAATCCCCGCACACACATCGTCTATGACGACGCCCGTCATTACCTGCTGACGACGACCGAGAAATTCGACGTGATCGCCTCCGATCCGCTGGACGTTTTCGTGAAGGGCACCGCGGCATTGTATTCGAAGGAGTACTTCGAGTCGGTGAAATCGCACCTGAATCCGGGCGGGATGTTTTCGTTGTATGTGCCGCTGTATGAGACGGACGAAGCGACGATCAAGAGCGAGCTCGAAACGTTTTTCCAGGCCTTTCCAAACGCGACCGTCTGGAATAACACACGAGACGGGCTCGGGTACGACATGGTGTTCATGGGTCAGGTCGAACCGTTGAAGGTCAACATCGAGGAAGTGGAAGCGAGGCTCGCGCGCCCCGATTATGAACTGGTGCGCGAGTCGTTGCGCGAGATCGGGGTTCCCTCAGTCATCGATCTCTTCGCGACGTATGGAGGCCAGAGATCGGACGTTGGACAGTGGACACGCGGCGCGCAGATCAATACCGATGCCGACCTGCGGCTTTCATACCTCGCGGGATGGGGCATCAATTCCACTCTTGAAGATGTGCTTTATCGCCAGATGCTCCGATACAGAAAGCGTCCGGACGGCATGTTTACCGGATCGCCGCAGAAGGTTCAGGAGCTGTATGAGGCTATCGTCAGGGAGTCCGGCGGCCAGTAGCCGCTGCCCGGAATCCGGCCGCCAGTAGACCGCATCAAAACCGATAATGGAGGCGGAGATAGCTCATGCCATTCTCGGTTGTTCGCAAGTGTCCGTCCTGCGGGACCTCGAATCGAATTCCTGCCAGACATCTTTCCAGCACGGGCCGGTGCGGATCGTGTAAATCGCCGCTGCCGCCCCAGAGTGAGCCGATCAACGCCGACGATGCATCCTTCGCTGAGATTGTGGCGGAAGCGCGGGTTCCCGTCCTGACGGACTTCTGGGCGGAATGGTGCGGCCCGTGCCGGATGGCGGCGCCGGAAGTACATGAACTGGCGAAAGAGGTGGCCGGGCGGGCGCTTGTTCTCAAAGTGAATTCCGACGAGAACCCGCATACCTCGGCGCGGTTTAACGTTCAATCGATTCCGAATTTTGTGGTGCTCCGTGACGGGCAAGTGGTATTTCAGCGCGCGGGCCTCGCGCCGCGCGCGGAAATGCGCCGCTGGCTGGAATCGGCTCGGTCGTGACCGCTGTTACACTGAAGGCAGCACCGACAGAGGTTTTGCGGTGACTGACGAACTCGCTGCGGGTCCTCTGAAGACCAGCATGTAAGTCCGGGACTTGATCGACCGACAGGTACCAGGCGATGCCGAACGAACACCTCCACCCCTATACATCTTTTGTGCGCGCGAAGTCCGAAACGCGCCGCCTCTCCATGGCGACGTGCTACGACTTCACGTTCGCGCGTCTGCTTGCGAAAAGCGTAATCGACGGAATTCTCGTCGGCGATAGCGCCGCGATGGTCATGCACGGGCATGCCTCGACGATTCCGGCCAGCATCGAGATGATGAAGGCCCATACCGAAGCCGTGGCGCGCGGCGCCCCCGGTAAGTTCATCGTCGCGGACATGCCTTTCCTGTCGTTCCGCAAGGGTACTGCCGCGGCGCTGGAGTCGGCATCGATTCTCATGGTCGCGGGTGCGCACGCCGTCAAGCTCGAAGGCGTGGATGGACACGAGGACGTCATCCAGCGCCTGGTCGGGAGTGGAATTCCGGTTATGGGTCATCTTGGGCTGCAGCCGCAGTCGGTCCATTCGACCGGCGGCTTCCGCATTCAAGGGCGCAGCGAAGAATCCGCGCGTCAGATCGCTCGTCAAGCGGTTACGCTGCAGGAACTCGGAGCATTCGCTGTGGTGCTGGAATGCGTTTCCGCCGAGCTGGCGCGGGATATTACCCCGTCGCTTCGAATCCCTACGATCGGGATCGGCGCCGGCGCGGGCTGCGACGGGCAAATCCTGGTCTTGCAGGATCTGCTGGGCCTGAACCCGGAATTCCGGCCGAAGTTTGCGCGCCCTTTTTTGGATGGCGCCCGGTGCGTCGTTGACACCCTGCGGCGATTCGATGAAGCAGTGAAGGCAGGCACTTTCCCGAGCGCTGAGGAGAGTTACTCCCGATGACCGTGTGGGATTCCCTGCCTGCTTGGCGCCAACACCGGCGCACGCTGGAACGGGAGCCAGAGAGAAGAGCAATCGGCTTCGTTCCCACCATGGGAGCTTTGCATGCAGGCCATGCATCCCTCATCGACCGCTGTCGTGCGGAAAACGGGATCGCTGTCGTGAGTATCTTCGTCAATCCATCGCAGTTCAACGATCCCAAAGATCTCACGCGCTACCCGCGCACGCTCGACGACGATCTGCGGCTTCTCGAACAACTCGGTGTCGACCACGTCATTGCACCCGACGCCGCCGAGATGTATCCGAACGGCTACCGGTTCCGGGTCGAGCCCGCAAGCTCGGACCTGGTGCTCGAGGGCGAATTCCGGCCCGGCTTTCTGACCGGCGTCCTGACCGTCGTGATGAAACTGTTGAACCTCGCCCGCGCCGACCGCGCGTACTTCGGCGAAAAGGATTACCAGCAGTTGCGCATCGTCACCGATATGGCCGCGGAGTTCTTTCTCGAGACCGAGATTGTCCCTTGCCCGACCCTTCGCGAGGCATCCGGACTGGCGATGAGTTCGCGGAACCGGTTGCTTTCCGGGGGGGCGCGGGAACGGTCCGCACGGATTCTTCGGGCAATCGAGGACTCCGCCAGCCCCGCTGAAGCCCGCGCTGCGCTGGAGGCCGATGGCTTCCGCGTCGATTATGTGGAGGATCGCTGGGGACGGCGGCTTGCCGCGGCGTTTCTCGACGGCGTGCGATTGATCGACAATGTGCCGGTGGGCGCGCGCACATGCTCCTGACTGTGGATGTTGGAAACAGCCAGATCTTTTGCGGCGTATTCGACAACGAGGAACTGAAGGCGACCTTCCGGCGCGCGTCCAGCGTTCGCGCGTCATCCGACGAGTTGGGAATTTTTCTTCGCGCCACGCTGCGTGAAAATGGCGTCGATCCCGCGGAGATCGAGATGGCGGGGATGTGCTCGGTCGTGCCGGATGCCATCCATTCGCTGCGGAATTGCTTCCGGAAATATTTCCGGTTCGAGCCGTTTCTGCTGCAACCGGGAGCGAAGACGGGATTGAAGATTCGCTACCGGAATCCGCTCGAAGTCGGCGCGGACAAGATTGCCAATGCGATCGGAGCTCTCAACCGCTTTCCCGGACGTAATCTGATCATCGTCGATTTCGGCACGGCGACGACACTATGCGCGATCACGAAGGATCGGGATTATCTCGGCGGGATCATTACGCCGGGGATTCAGATCTCGATGGCGGCGCTGGAATCACAAACCGCGCGGCTACCGGTGGTCGAGATTGTGCGGCCCGCGGAGGTGTTGGGGCGGTCGATGGTCGAGAGCATTCAGGCCGGCCTCTATCACGGGACGCTGGCCACCGTTCGGTCCCTGGCGGACGCGGTGACCCGGGAACATTTCGGCAAGGACCGGCCTCTCATCGTTGGGACAGGAGGGTTCGCGCGGCTTTTCGCGGCGGAGAAGTTGTTCGACGAGTTCGTGCCCGAGTTGCCCCTGTTGGGATTGATGCGGGCCGTGGAGATGTCGCGCCGCTAGCACGCCACCACATCACTTCCACTCGGTAACAAATTGGCCGGGGTCGGGACGCTGGGCTGGCGCGATGTTCCCGGCCGGCGTACCAACGTGAATGAACCCGATGAGCTGGTCCGCCGTTCCCAGTCCGAATTCCTGCCGGAAGTCCGCGTCATAGCAGTTCGCGCCGGTCACCCAGCGGGCGGCGAACCCGAGCGCGTGGATTGCGTTCAGGATATTCATCGCGGCCGCGGCCGCCGAAAGTGTCTGCTCGATCTCCGGAATCTTGTGCCCCGGCGTTATTTTCGCCGCGACCGCGATGGTCACCGGAGAGCGCAGCGGCTTTTCGCGCTCCTTCTCAACAGCCGATTCCGAAGCGCCAGGCTCACGACGCCTCACGCCTTCCGCAAACAAATCGCTCAGCCGTAGTCGCGCCTCGCCGCGGACCACGAAGAAGCGCCACGGCCGCAGCTTGCCATGATCGGGCGCGCATACCGCGGCTTCGAAAATTTTGTGGAGCTGGTCATCGCTGGGGCCGGGGTCACCCAGCTCTTTCACGGAAGCCCGGGAGAGTAGTTGTTCGATCAAACTGAATGCTAGCATCGGAATTATCATGACCATCGGCAATCTGGGCAAAGTGCTGGCAAGTCAGGCTATCGAAAGCACCAAAGCGTCGGTGCTCGATGCCGTCATGCCGGATGCGAAGAAGCCGGAGTCGCCGAAACCAGCCGAGTCCAGGCCCGTTTCGCCATCCGCCATCGATACCGGGACCGCCATCGTCCAGCAAATCCAGGCAATGCAGCGTCCGCTTAAAGACGATCAGGAATTGGCCGTGCTCGTCCGTGCCGGCGACGAGATGCTGCGCGTGGCGGAGATTTTCGTCCCCACGGCCGATGTGCTGGTCTTCTCTGGCCTCGATCCGCGCGGCAACACGACTCGAATGATCACTCCGGGCAACATGGCGCAGGTGGTGTGCAAGGTTGTGAAGGTCGCGCCGGGCGCCTCCGCGTCACGCGTGAACGTCCTTACGCCGCCGAGACCGCAGCCGAAACCGGGGGCATAACGCTCTCGCGCGCCGCCGGACTCACCGCAATCACGGCCAGCGCCAGCAAGTACAGACCTCCGCCGATCAGCATCGTCTCCACAAGCCCGAGGTAGAGCGCGAGGACGAGGGCGCCGACCGATCCCAGCACGCTTGCCGCGGCGTTCAGCGACCACGCCCAGCGGACAGACGGCGCGTGCCGCTGTTGGAGCAGCCGCAGGCCGGTCGGAAACGGAATCCCCATCACAAACCCGGCGGGTGCAATCATCGCGATCGTCGCCACGATCTTGACCGGCAGCGGCAAACCAACTCCCGCGGACAGGATCGGCTGCAGGCTCGCGGCAAGCACGCCCACCAGCGCCGCGGCGGTCGCCAGCGCGGCGATCAACCGGCCGTTACGGTCGTTCATGAGTTTGCGGCTTAGAAAGCTGCCCAGTCCACTCGACACCAGCATCGAGAAAATCACCACGGTGAGAGCGTACGTCGGATGCCCCAAAAACAGCACGAACTTCTGAATGAGGGCGACTTCAATCAGGATGTAGCCCGCGCCGATCGCCAAAAAGTAAAGCAGAAATGAACGGACCGAGCGTTCGCGCGGCAGCTTCGTCCCGAGCACCAAAGGCGGCAGCAGAAGGATCACGGCAACCGCGATGACGCTCACAATCAACGCCGAGAACAGCTTCGGGATTGCGACGTTCACCTTCACATCCGCGGCGCGGGCGCTGTCGAGGAGAAACCGGCCCACATCGCGCGGCTGCACCGTGTAAAAGAAAAACGGCCGGTCGTCGCTCACCGGCGTGATATCGAACTGATAATCGCGCTCGTACGCTGCCGGGTCCCGCGCTTGCAGAAGCTGCCCAAAGGGATTACGCGGCGGATCGCCCGGCACGTACACCGCCGACATATGGGCGGCGGCGAATGCGGCGCGCGCGTTTGAGATATCGGCGCTGCTGAGCGGTTTGCGTGAGATCAGCACGGTGTCCTGAGCACCCCAGCCGGCGAGATCCGCCTGCCCTCCAGAGCGTCCCACAAGCACATGCCGGGCGGGATCGTGCTCGCCGAGGTCCCCGAGCGCTGCAATCGCCAGCGAGATCAACCGCAATGACTCGCGCGGCGGATCGAACCCCCATCGCGTAAAGGTCAGGACGCCGTCGTCTGTCAGGTGCGAGAGGTAGTCGCGAAACGCCTCCGTCGTATAGAGATTGTTTTCGGATAGTGCGAACGCGCCCGCCGCGGTCGAAGCCCAGGTGTCCACAAGCGTGGCCTGAATAACCTGGAACTTCTCCGCGCTCCGGCGGACAAAGCTGCGGCCGTCTTCAATGTGAATATGCACATCCGGGCGGAAGTAGAGGCTCCGGCTGAATTGCGGGAACTGCTTCCGCATGATTACAGTGCCGATGATCGGGTTGATTTCAACGCCGGTGACGTCATGGCTGCCGGAAGCGAGCGCGCGGGAGACGTCCCATCCGCCGCCGGGTCCGATCACGAGGGTCTTCGCGCCGGGACGCAGGTTATAGGGGATGCTCGGTCCCTGATGCAGGAGATATTCGAGGTCCGTCGCCGAGAGGTGATTGAAGTCGAAATTGGCGATGCCGGTGGAGGCGTCGGCATCGATAAAGATCATCTCGCCGCCATCCTTCTTCGCCATGCCGATGCGTGAGATGCTGTTCCACTTCGTAAATTGTTCGGCGCGAAGCTTCTCGCCTTTCGCGTAACGCACGCCGACGAAATGATACTTCGTGTTTCCGATCACAAGCATCGTCAGCAGCAGGCCGGCGAAGACGCTGGCGATTCGCCCGTACCGCATTCCCGCGAGGCTGAACCAGATGGCGGCGGCGGAAGCGAAGAGCACTGAGACCGCGATCACGGTGTTCTCTCCGCCGAATGTGTTGAGCAGCAGGACCAGAGCGAGACACCCTCCCGCGGCCCCCAGCAGATCGAAGAAGTAAATTGTGTCGACGCGCTCGATCGTGTCCGCGATCACGAGGGACACGATGATGCCGGACCCAAGGAACGGCAGCGCGGTGATGAAGTAGATCGCGCCGAGCTCGATGGTCCCCACCTCTGCGCCGCGCGTCAACACGAAGAGTACCGCCGCCAAAACGAGGCCCGCGTTGATCAGGCTGACGATCCCGAGCTTGCGATAGAGGAGCGATCCGGATGACCCCGGCACGGCATAGGAAAGAACTCCGCCAACGCCAAGGCCGAACAGAGCGATCGAAATCGCGAGAAAGGCAAAGTGGTAATAGAAGACGACCGAGAAAATGCGCGTGAGCGAGAGCTCGAGCAGGAGAGTCGCGAGCGTCGTCAGGCCGACGGCTGTATAAAGCAGAGGCCAGTTGGAGGGCCGCACGGGGGAACCTGAGGGCAATTCCTTATTTTAGATGATCGACAAATCGAGTTGTGTCAGGTCGTCGAGAAGCAGATCGGGAGCGGCGGCCACAAGGTCCTCGGGAGGCGTGATCCCGGTCCGGACCGCGATCGAGCGCACGCCATTTTCGCGGGCGGCCTGCACATCCTGCGGGGCGTCTCCGATCAGGGCAATCGCAGTTCCGCCGATACCCTCGCGCCGCGCCTGATCAATTGCCAGACGCGCCAGCCCACCGCGCGTTGCCGCCATCTCGCCGAACGCGCCAAAGCGGAAGTAGTGGTCAAGCCCGGCGCGTTCGAGCTTGCGCCAGCCGATGCGCGTCAGATTGCCCGTGACCAGCGCGAGCGGGATGCCGCGATCACGAAGTCGATCGAGCAGCGGTGGAACACCGGGACAGGTTTTGTCCCGGAGGTCGGGCACGCTGTGCTGATAGAGATCCTGCGCGGCTTCGATGATCGCAGGCATGTAGCGAACAATCGTGGCATCATCCAGACCGGCCGTCCGCATCATTTCGGCCAGAATGGTTGGATCGAGCATCCCATGTACAGGGATGCCATCAGTCGTCGTTTCGATGCCGGTGACCGCGCGCACTGCATCGACGAGAGCCTGACGATGATGCGGCCCGGCGCGCCGGACCAGCGTGCCGTCAATGTCGAAGAGAATCAGGTCCGCCATAGCCGGATACGGTCATCCGATTGTAACGACCGCCATCATTACAATGAGTTTTGTGACGCCTCAAAAGTTCAGGATCGCGCTGGTGCAAATGCGCTGCGGTCTCGATCCTCGGGAAAATCTCGAGCGCGCGGTCGATCGCATCCGCGAAGCCGCGAAGCAGGGCGGGCAGATCATCTGCCTGCAGGAGCTTTTCCGCTCCCAGTATTTCTGCCGTGAAGAGGACGCCCGGCTGTTCGATCTCGCCGAGACTATTCCGGGTCCATCGACCGAAACCCTCACGAAGCTTGCCTCTGAACTCGATGTCGTTATCGTCGCCTCGTTATTCGAAAAGCGGGCGGCAGGGCTTTATCACAACACTGCCGCGATCATCGACGCCGACGGGACTCTGCTCGGGACTTACCGGAAGATGCATATTCCGGACGATCCGCTCTTCTTCGAAAAGTTCTACTTCACCCCGGGAGATCTCGGGTTCCGCGCGTTCGATACGAAGTTCGGACGCATCGCCACGCTCGTGTGCTGGGACCAGTGGTACCCCGAAGCGGCCCGGCTCGCATCGCTGACTGGCGCGAACATCCTGCTTTATCCGACCGCGATCGGCTGGCATCCGGCCGAAAAAGAGCAGTACGGCGCGGCCCAGCATGATGCGTGGCGCACCATGCAGCGCGCCCACGCCATCGCCAACGGCATCTTCGTCGCAGCGGTCAATCGAGTGGGATTCGAAGGTCCGCCCGAACGCGGCCTCGAATTCTGGGGAGCGTCGTTCGTCAGCGATCCTTTCGGCCGCCTTCTCGCCGAAGCATCGCACGATAAGGAAGAGATCTTGATTGTCGAGTGCGATCCGGCGCAAATGGAGGAGGTGCGGCGCAACTGGCCGTTTCTGCGCGACCGGCGCATCGACGCTTACGGCGGCATCACGAGCCGGTTTCTGTCGTGAACCAAAACGCCACTCCTCGCTCACTCGGCTACAGCATGCCCGCCGAGTGGGAACCCCACGATGCCACCTGGATCGCCTGGCCGCATAACGAAGACGACTGGCCGGGCCGCTTCGAGCCGATTCCCTGGGTATATGGGGAGATCGTTCGCAAGCTTTCTGAGGTCGAGAGGGTGCGCATCCTCCTGCAAGACGATAATGCCGAACACAGCGCCCGTACCGTGCTCGATAAGGTCGGCGCGCAGTGGGAAGCCATCGAATTTCACTCGCTCGAGACCGATCGCGTGTGGGCTCGCGACTTCGCGCCGTTGTTTGTGAAGGACGCCGCGGGCAAAGTCGCCGCCGTCAAATGGCGGTTCAATGGCTGGGCCAAGTACGACAACCATCTTCTGGATGAAGCTGCCGGCGCCGCCATTCCCGGGCTCCTCGGGGCCGATTGGTGGCGCCAGCAAATGGTCCTCGAAGGCGGCAGTGTGGATGTCAACGGCGCGGGGCTGCTTTTAACCACTGAGGAATGCCTGCTGAGTCCGGTGCAGTCGCGCAATCCCGATCTCTCGCGTGTTGAAATTGAGGCGACGCTCGGCGAATACCTGGGGATCGACCGCGTGCTCTGGCTGAGGAACGGCATCGCCGGCGACGACACGCATGGGCATATTGACGACCTCGCGCGCTTCACGGACCGCGAAACCGTCGTGATCGTGTCAGAAGATGACCGGTCAGACATCAACTACGAGCCTCTGCGCGAGAACTGGGAAATCCTGAGGCGCTATCCGGTGCGCGCGCGCAAGCTGCCAATGCCCGCGCCCGTGTGGTTCGACGGACAACGCCTGCCGGCCAGCTACGCCAACTTCTACGTCGCGAACAAAACGGTGTTGGCGCCGACCTTCAACGATCCGAATGACCGTGTGGCATTGAACGTCCTCGCGGAATGTTTTCCGGACCGGCGCGTGGTGGGGATCAACTGCGTCGAGCTGGTGTGGGGGCTCGGCACGCTCCACTGCATGACACAGCAGCAGCCAGCGTAATTTGCTACGCAGTCTTCATGCGTGCCGCGAACTTTTTGCGGAACTTCTGAACCTTCGGAGCGACCACGAATGCGCAGTAAGGCTGGTAAGGATGATTTTCGAAATACTGCTGGTGATAACCTTCGGCGGGATAGAACTCCGTGGCCGGTTCCACCGCGGTCACGATTGGATCGCTGAAGGCCTTCGACTCCGTTAACTCCTGGATGACATCCTCGGCGGCCGCCTTTTGCTCGGGCGAACGATAGAAGATGACCGAGCGGTACTGCGTGCCCAAATCATTGCCCTGCCGGTTGAGGGTTGTCGGATCGTGCGTGGCGAAAAAGACATCGAGGATATCGCGAAAGCCGATCACCGCGGGATCGAAAGTAAGCTGCACGACTTCCACATGCCCGGTGGCGCCGCTGCAAACCTGCTCGTAAGTGGGATTCGGCCGGCGCCCGCCCATATACCCCGAGACGACCGACAGCACCCCGGCGGCTTCGCGGTACACCGCTTCGACACACCAGAAGCATCCTCCGCCCAGAGTCGCGGTCTCGATGGCCATGCGTTTATATGATACCGGCCCGTGAGCCGGTCGTGGGGCAGGTTGCTAACCCGCCGGCCGATTGTCAATCGGTCTGGACGCCTGAAAATCAAAGCACGGCGCGATGAATCAATCGCGCGCAGAATGCCAGCCTCCCCCACAAAAACGCGCCTGAACGGAGCAGACCGTTTTGCGCGCTTCACAAAAGAAAACCGGCGAAGGACCGTACATGTGACGGTCTCCGCCGGTTCGCTCGCCAGGAGAGTGTATTTTGCTGGCTTACTTGGCCGGCTTGGTTTTACCTTGGCCGGCTTTGGCTTTACTTGGCCGGCTTTGGCTTTACTTGGCTGGCTTGGCTTTACTTGGCTGGCTTGGCTTTACTTGGCTGGCTTCGCCGCGGGCGCCGGAGCCGTGGTGGAAGTGGAAGCCGCCGCTTCCTTCTTGTGCTTCTTCACGTGCTTTTTGACAACGGGGGCAGGCGCGGCCTTGTCAGTCGCGGCTGGGGCAGGGGTCGCCTGAGCGGCGAAGGTCAGGCCAGCGGTGGCCAGAGCAAGAGAGAGTCCGAGTACTGCAGAAGTGATCTTTTTCATGATTTTTTGTCCGGTTCCTTTTCTCGAGGCCTGTGTTTTTGCCTCTATTCCAATTGACGGACCCATCATTAATGCACTCTGAACAGATTGTTAAATTGAATTCACCTCCGCCGATCCAGCGGAGCCCACACATTGGCCGCGCTGATCCAGGGCGCAACTGTGGCCAAACGCACGAGACGCCTAAATGAAACGCATTCTTCGAAATACATTAACTGGACTTCATTTCCGGATCATGCGACAGTTGTGTTGTGCTCAGAGCCGCTCTGCCGGCGCTCCTGATGCACGAACCTCCAGGCTGACACTTGAGCGAATCCGAAAGGAGTAAACGAACGTGGCAAACGTGTTTCTAATCGGTCTGGAGCAGGCAACTGCCGCCCAGATCAGCCGCGCTCTCGTTGTGGAGCGGCACAAAATTGAACAAAAATCAAACGATATCGGTCCACGTGATCTGATGGACGTCGACATCGTCTTCGCCGGCGGTGAACCATCGCAATATCTCCCGCTGCTACGGCGCGTTCGAGACGAAAGGCCTTCCCTACCCTTTATCGTCGTTACACAGATCCCGGAGACTTCGGAGTGGCTGGATGCACTCGAAGCGGGAGCGACGGACTACTGCTCGTCGCCCTTTGAGTCCCGGCAGATTCACTGGCTGATGGAAGCGGCGCTGCCGAAACCGCGGACCGTCGCCGCCGCTTACTGAGCAATCCAACCCGTGGGACGGACGATCGTTTTTTTGTCGTCTGCCTGCACCCTGTCCCCGGACTCACCCAAAAGACGATCGGGATCCGATACCGTATCCGGTTAACGCGTCTTCTCTTCCACCTTATCCGCGCCTTTTTGCACACCGTGCGCGGTAGCGTGCGTGGCCTTTTTAGCGCCATTCTTTGTCTTGCGCGCTCCGGTTTTCACGGCTTTGCCGGTGCCTTTCGCAGCATCCTTCGCGGCGGTTTTGGTGTCCTGGCCCGCGTTCTTCAAATCCTGCCCGGCGCTTTGGGCCAGGGCGCCCGCCGCCAGTCCCAACGCGAATACGGTTGCGAGTACAATCCTCATTGTCAGATCCTCGCGCTGGCTTTAGCATGCCGCGTGCCATAATCGCGCGCCAGTGGCTATACTCTGATTACGTCTGAGTCAAGCTGGCCTGCCTGGATCGATTTTTGGTCAGGTCGATTTTTGGTCAGGTCAATAAGGAGAATGGGGTGATAGAACTTCGAGTCAACGGCGTCACGCGTAAATTCGACGGCGATCCCGAGATGCCGATGCTTTGGTATCTGCGCGATGAGCTGGATCTCACCGGCACCAAGTTCGGCTGCGGCATGGGGCTGTGTGGAGCCTGCACGATCCACCTGAATGGCAACGCCGTGCGCAGTTGCCAGACGACGCTGCAGAACGCGGCCGGCAAGGACATCACGACCATCGAGGGGCTGAGCAAGACAAACTCTCACCCGGTCCAGAAGGCGTGGAAGGAAGGCAATGTTCCACAATGCGGATATTGCCAGAGCGGCCAGATCATGCAAGCGGCCTCGCTCCTCGCGAAGAAGCCAAAACCGACGGATCAGGATATCGATGACGCCATGGCCGGAAACATCTGCCGGTGCGGAACCTATCAGCGGATTCGCGCCGCCATCAAAGTCGCCGCGGGGGTGAAATAGATGAGCGAGATCACTCGTATTGACGTAAGCCGGCGCGGATTCCTCGGCTCCGTTTTTTCCGCCGGAGCTCTCGTTCTCGGCGCACCCCTTCTCGACTTGAACGAAGCGATGGCGGCCGAGGTGACCCCCGCAAGAGGAACGTGGTTCCCGAGTGTCTATCTGGGAGTTCAGCCCAACGGCGACGTCATCATCGTGGCGCATCGCTCGGAGATGGGCACGGGCATCCGGACAGCACTGCCAATGGTCGCGGCCGACGAGCTCGACGTTGAATGGAGCAGGGTTCGCATTGAGCAGGCGCTCGGCGACAAGAAGTATGGCAATCAAAACACCGACGGTTCGACATCGATCCGCAGCTTCTACGATCCTTTGCGCCAGGCCGGGGCTACCGCGAAGGCGATGCTGGTCAGTGCCGCCGCTGCGAAGTGGAAGGTCCCCGCAACTGAGTGCAAGGCCGTCAACGGATTTGTCACGCACGGCAGTTCGAAAGCCAGCTACGGCGAGTTGGCGTCAAGTGCGGCTCAACTGCCGGTCCCGAAACCCGAAACGCTCAAGTACAAGACCCACGCCGAATACCGCTATATCGGCAAAGGCGTGCCGATCACCGATCTCGACGATCTCGTCTCCGGACGCGGAATTTTCGGCCAGGATGCGAAGATGCCCGGCATGGTGTACGCGTCGATCGAGCACCCGCCGGTGGTTGGCGGCAAAGTGAAGTCGGTGGACGACTCGGAAGCCCGCAAAGTCCGTGGCGTTAAACAGACCGTGCAGATCGACCGCTACACCGGGACATATGGATTCCAGCCGCTGGGTGGCGTCGCCGTCATCGCCGACAATACCTGGGCCGCCATGCAGGGCCGCAAGAGGCTGAAAGTCGATTGGGATCTCGGGCCCAACGCCGCATACAATTCCGATTCGTATCGCGCCGAGCTCACCGCTACCGCGCGCAAGGCCTGCAAGGTCGCCCGGAATGCCGGCGACGTGGATAAAGCTTTTGCCGGTGCTGCGAAAACACACGAGGCGGAATACTATACCCCGCTGCTCGCGCACACTCCAATGGAGCCCCCCGCCGCGGTCGCCGAATTCAGGAACGGCAAAGTCGAAGTCTGGACCTGCACCCAAAATCCCCAGGCGGTTCAGGACACCGTGGCGGCGGCCTGTGGCATCAAGCCGGAAGACGTGGCGTGCCACGTAACGCTGCTGGGCGGTGGCTTCGGGCGCAAGTCCAAGCCGGACTATGCGGCGGAAGCGGCTGTGCTCTCGAAGAAAGTCGGCAAGCCCGTCAAAGTCGTCTGGACCCGCGAGGACGACGTGCGTTTCGACTTCTTCCACTCCACCGCCGCTCTTTATATGAAGGCCGCCGTCGATGGCAAAGGCAAGCCGACCGCATGGCTCCAGCGCAGCGTCTTCCCGCCGATCTTCTCGACCTTCGATTCGAAGACAACTTACGGCGATCTCGAAATGACGATGGGATGGAACGATGTCCCGTTCAATATCCCGAACCATCGCGCCGAAAACGGTCCCGCCGTCCCGCATGTCCGCATCGGGTGGATGCGCAGCGTGGCCAACGTCTATCACGCATTCGCGGTGCAATCGTTCCTTGACGAGCTGGCCGCCGCGGCGAACCGCGATCGCATTGAATACTATCTGGACGTCCTCGGACCGAACCGCATCATCGACCTCGGACCGAGCTTCAAGGAGACGGCAGCACAGTATCCGCTCGATACGGCGCGGCTGCGGAAGGTCGTCCAAACCGTGGCCGGTAAATCCGGTTGGGCTTCGAAGAAATCGTCGCCCGGACACGGATACGGATTCGCCGCGCACTGGAGCTTCCTCACATACGTCGCAGCGGTTGTCGAAGTGAAGGTGGATGCGCAGGGGAAAGTGACGATCCCGCGCGTCGACATCGCGCTCGATACCGGAAAAGTCATCTATCCGGATCGCGTGCGCGCGCAATTCGAAGGGGCCACCGTATTCGGCACAAGTATCGCGATGCTGGGCGAGATCACCGCGAAGGACGGCCGGATCCAGCAGTCGAACTTCAACAACTACATGGTGGCGCGCATGCCGGAAGCGCCCTTTGAATCGCATGTGCACATCGTCGAGTCCGATGCGCCGCCCGCGGGTGTCGGCGAACCGGGAGTGCCGGTGATGGCGCCGGCGATCGCGAATGCGATCTTTGCGGCGACCGGCAAGCGCATCCGTGAGCTGCCGATCCGCAAGACGAAGCTGGTTTAAGCGCAGGCGGAATCCGCCCTGCGCGAGTGTGTAAAAGGGAGAGGTCGCGATGTCGTTTCTCAAACCGTGGGAGCCCCAACTGCGCTCGCTGGCGCGCATTCTCATAGGGTTCACCTTTTCGCTGCACGGGTGGCAGAAGTTCTTCGGCGCATTCGGCGGCCTCGGCGGCAACAAACCACCCCTCGGCTCGATGCTCGGGATAGCGGGAGTCATCGAGACGATCGGCGGCGCGTTGATCATCGCCGGTTTGTTAACGCGGCCGGTCGCCTTTCTGCTCGCGGGCGAGATGGCGATCGGCTATTTCCGTACACATGCTCCCCGCGGATTCTGGCCTCTGACCAATGGCGGTGAGCTGGCGGTCTTCTACTCTTTCTACTTTCTTTGGTTGAGCTCCGCGGGTCCGGGGCCCTGGAGTCTTGACCGGATCTTTGGTATCGAGAAGCAAAGGAGTATCGACAAGCCATAGGGCCCCGACAAGCCGTACGCTGCTGATTGAGGGATCGCCACCCCAAAGTCAGTATCCGGCCAAATTTCAGCCGTTCACGCACTCCGGGCGATTTCATCTTTCGTCGCTGGCACGTTCCGCGTCGGCTCGATAATTCCCTCGAGATATCGTGAATACGATTGCGACGAAGGTTGACTTCAACATCGCCGCGCGAATTCTTCCCAACGTTTTCCCGCACCACGGAGGCTGGGCCGCGGGTTTCGCCTGCCGGGCTTTTCCGATAGAGTAGCGGCATGCTCTCAAGACGTTCCGTTATCGCCGGCGCGGGGATTCTCGCCGGCAGCGCCGTCGCCGCTCCATCCAAACAAATCTGGAGCGCCGAGTACACCGCGCGGAAGGGCGCCGTTTCGCTTGCGATGTATCGCAAGCGCGCCTCCGCGCCGGCCGCGGGACCACTGCCGGTCTTGTTTCTCGTCCATGGGTCTTCCCTCTCCGCTCGCACCAGCTACGACCTGAGCGTGCCCGGCCGCGACGAATACTCGATGATGAACGTCTTCGCCGGCTTCGGCTTCGACGTCTGGACCATGGACCATGAAAACTATGGCAAGTCCAGCCGTACTGCGAGCAACTCCGGCATCGCGAGCGGCGCCGCGGATCTGAAGGCCGGCATCGACCTTGTGCTGCGCGAGACGGGGCGAAGGAAGGTGCACGTGTTCGGCGAATCTTCGGGCGGACTGCGTGCGGGCGTCTATGCGATGACGCATCCGGAGGCCGTCGACCGGTTGGTGCTCGCGGCATTCACGTACAAAGGCGAAGGTTCACCGACACTCGCCAAACGCGCCGAGCAGCTCGACTACTACCGGACGCACAACACTCGGCTGCGCGACCGTGAGATGATCCACGGCATTTACACTCGCGACAAGGCCGGCACGACCGATCTCGCCGTCGCTGACGCGGTCGCCGATGCCGAGCTCAAGTTTGGCGATCAGGTCCCGACCGGGACATATCTGGATATGACAGCGAACCTGCCGGTCGTGGACCCGGCGAAAGTGCGGGCTCCCGTGCTGCTCTTACGCGGAGAGTACGACGGGATCGCGACCATCGACGACCTGAGCGCTTTCTACAAGCAGTTGCCGAATGGAGACCGGCAGTTCGTGATCCTGCCCGGAGCAGCGCATTCGCTGATCACGAACATCAATCGCCGGCAGACAATGCACGTAGTGCGGTCGTTCCTGGCGATGCCGGCCGGCGTGGCCGTTAGCTGAGTGATGCCGCTTTCGCCAGCCCCGCAACACCCCGCAGCTTTTCGATGCCCCAGCACAAGTCCATTGCACGACGAGCCTGACCGTTCGCAAGAACGCCATCGGCTTGTCCCGCGAACTTCCGTTCCAGATCCTGATCGCTCATCGGATTCTTCACGCTGCCCACCGCATGCTCGATGAATTTTTCAAGCCTGCGGCCGTCCTTGAGCGTGATCGCGATGCGCACCTGATCCTCTGCGATTGACGGATCGATGGTCGTGTTCACACGTTCACGCAGCGCTACCGTCACCGGGTTCCGCACCGCGCTGTCGGAATACTGCTGCTCGCCCGCGGCGCCCTCGACGATCGCAACAGCGGCTGAGTGATACACGCTGAATTTCCCCTCCAGCCCGGTCTGCGGCGTCTTCTTGCCCGTCAACTCGAGCACGAGCGGGTGGACGCGCAGATCGATGCGATCGATTTGATCCGCCGTGAGATGGTTCTGGTTGCGCAATTGAATGCAGCCGTCGATGGTGGGATGCTCGACGATTCCGCAAGCAAACGGCTTGTACGTGTTCAGTGAAACTTCGTAGCTGTGTCCGAGCTTCTCGGTGATCTCCCCATAATTCCGCTTCGGGCTCAGCACATTGGCCCAGCCGGATTTCGCTTCAATTCCATGCTCGGAGCTGGTGAAGTTCTTCGACGCCAGGAAGGCCGCGGTGAGCCCGTTCTGCGCGGCCCGGCCCGGATGGAAGCTCTTCGTCATCGTGCCGAACATCTCGCGGAGACCGACCGGCTGTGCCGCCGCGAGCCCGAGCGCCCACGTCATTTGCTTTGCGGAGAGTCCCAGCAGCTTTCCGGACGCCGCCGCCGCGCCGAAAACTCCAGTCGTTCCCGTGATATGCCAGCCCGCGTCGTAGTGTGCCGGATAGACTGCATTGCCGATGCGGCACTCGGCCTCGATCCCCAGCACCATCGCATTCAGGAAATCGGTCCCGGTCACCGGACGGTATTCGGCGAGCGCAAGAATCGCCGAAACCACCGGGCCTGCGGGGTGAATCACCGTGCGCAGATGAGTATCGTCGAAGTCGAGGATGTGGGAACTGATGCCGTTCAGCAGAGCCGCGTTAAACACGTCGAGGCGCTCCTTCCGGCCCAGGAGCGATGCCTGCGCGCGCCCGAAAAAGGGACTCAATGCGGCGACGGCACTCTCCACGGCTTCGGTGCGCGAACCGCCAATGGCGCAGCCGGTCCAGTTCAGCAGCGTGCGCGTCGCTTCTTTCCTGACAGCGGCTGGAATATCGGCGAGCTTCGCCGAGACAATGTAGTCCGCGAGGATACGGGTGACATCCGGGATGTGCTCGGACTGGGATTCCGCCGCCGGCGCGAACGCCACCTGCCCGGCCAGCACGGACGCGCCGATGAACTTGCGGCGATCCATAACGTCAGCGCCCGCCGCGGCCTTCGCTCGATGGAGGCACGATTCCCTTCAGCCGCAGGTAAACCACCATCGTCCCGTACATCTCGTTGTCGTGGATCAGATTCGCATAGAGCCGGCCGACCAGCGTTCCGCCCATGAATCCCGACCCGCCAACCTGGCCACCGTTGGTCTCATTCAAGGAGTCGTAGGCTTTGTCGCAGACAGTAAACGACTTCGTCAGTTCGAGCATGACGTCAGCCTTTGACGTCTTTGAAGTATCCACGCGGACCGTCTGCCCCACAATGCCGCCGCATATCATCGCGTTGCCCTCCGCAATGTGGCTGATAACCTGCGCGAAAGTGCGCACGTCACCGGTTGGGCGCAGACCGTACCCTTCCTCCGGCATTTTCGAAGCGCCGCGAATGACCTGATCGCGTGTCCGTTGATAGTTCTGCTTCACCTCGGAGCTGATCGTCGGCGGAGCGCCGCTCTGTGCCAGAAGACTGGAGGCGAATGCGACGGCGAGCGTAGCTTGCAGGATCGGGCGGCTCATAAGGTTCCCATTAGCTTATCCCTGTTTCACCGGGGCCGCCGCGCTTATGGGACCGATATCGAACGATTAATCCAGATAATGTTATCCCAGCTCAGGACCTTCGGAGTCTCCGCAAAGAGCTTCGCGTAGCTCCCGCCCGACGTCTTGAGTGAGAACTCCTTCACTCGGTCGGGCGGATTCGTCGTGACGTTGCGAAGAATATCGAGCACCTGCTCCTGCCGCGAAATCTGGAAGAACGACGGCATCTTCGCGGAGTAGAACTTCACCTCGGCAGGGTTGCCATGATTGCCGGTGGCGGGCACATACTTGATCTTCAGCTCCAGCTTCTCGCCGCTCGCCGCGGCAAACGACCACTCCTCGTCAACCATCTCTGCAAGTCCGAAAGACTCCGCGACCCGCCGGACCTCGGCCTTCGTGGCGGGAAGATAGTTCCCGAAAGGCCCCGGCGCATCCGCCGGATCGGCCGTGATGCCGCCAATGATCATTTGCGCGTTCGTGCCGGAAGGATCCTTCACCGGCGCTGCAAGGTAAGCGAGGCGGTTGGAGCCTTTGCCGAGAGGCTTGCCTTCTGGCCCATTGATCGTCATGCGGTCGATGAACACGAGGCGGAGGTTACAGTCCTTCGCCGCACCCTGAGTCGCGACGTTTGGCGAAAAACCAGCAGGCAGAAACGTAGCCAGTGCAACATCAGGTACGCGCAAATCCAACTGGAATCGCTTCTCGGCGGAGTGCTCTACCGGGGTTTCGGCGATCGATAGAGCCAGAGGTGCAGCAGCCAAGGCAATGAGAATTGGCAGACGGGACATTTCGGTCCTTCAGTGTATCGAATCGGATAAAAAGAAAGGGGTGGTGGACGATGGGGGGATCGAACCCCCGACCTCTGCATTGCGAACGCAGCGCTCTCCCAGCTGAGCTAATCGCCCTCTCGGTGGACACTCCGGACGGGTCACGCGAACGGAGTAACTACAATATAACAGATGAGCAGCTCTTCCCAGATCAGCCCGGCTGGCCTCGACGCATCCATCCTCAACAAAATGCGCGACGAGTGGGACCAGCGCTCTCGCGAAAACGCCCGCCACTACATCGCCACCGCCAATTCGACCTGGGATTCGCGGGAGTTTTATGAATCGGGCCGCCTCAACGTCTATTACGAGATTTTGAACGACCTCGGGAACGTCTGCCAGGACAAGAATCCCAAGCAGATGAAGGTGCTCGAAATCGGGTGCGGCACCGGACGGATGAGCCGGTCGCTCGGCGAAGTTTTCGGCGAAGTCTACGGCGTCGATATCAGCGGCGAGATGATCGCGCAGGGCCGCAACGACCTCGCCGACATGCCAAACGTGCATCTGTTTCAAAACAGCGGCGCTGATCTCAAGGTGCTTGGCGACGTTCAGATAGACTTCGCGTTTTCATACATCGTGTTCCAGCACATCCCGAGCCGGGAAGTGATTTACAGCTATACGCGCGAGGTCAATCGGCTTCTGCGGCCCGGAGGGTTGTTCAAATTCCAGGTGCAGGGCGCGCAGCTTCAGCCGGATGCGCCGCGCGACAGCTGGCTGGGCGTGCCGTTCACCGAAGCCGATGCGATCGAAATGGCGGAGGCCTGCGGATTTGAAGCCCGATACCGGCACGGCATAGGCAGTCAGTACTTCTGGCTCTGGTTTTTCAAGAAGTAACCGGACATATGTGCGGCAGGTTGGTAACCTGCGGACCGATTGCCAACCGGCCTGGACGCTTGCAAATTACAGCACGGCGCCATTACCAGTCCCGTGCAGAATGCCATCCCGCCTCACAATTCTCGCAAAAGTGATTGGCGGAATCAGGCGCTGCGCTTGAGCGGCCAGAGCTTGAAAAATTCCACGTAGAAAATCAGCAGCGGAAACGTCACACCGAGGAGTGCCGACGCGATCCACAACTCGAAATCGTAAGTCGGCGGGCCGGGCTTCAACACCCCGGTCACCCTGCCGGAAAGCGCTCCATAAACCTGGAAAAGCACCGTCCCGATCACGGCGACGGAGATGATATTCAGCACGCCCTTCGCCGGCTGCGACATCTTCGTAAACAGCGAGCCTTGCAGCATATTGAGGACGATGATCGTTCCGAAGATCGCTACGATGGGGACGCGCACCATGAACGCCACGGCATCCATCTTCATCACGGTCACCCCGATGTAGAAGGCCGCGTAGCCGGCAACGAGGCAGATGAGGGTCCAGACAATCCCGAGAGCCGGCTGCTTCATGATGGCGGGGAACTTCGTGAGCGGCCACAGATCGAAGCTCAGCATCAGGAACATCACCGCGATCACGGTCACGTAGTACACGACCGTGCTCCAGGCGTTGAACATGCCGTGCGGGTCCAGCGAGGCCACGTAAACTGGCGCGCCTTGCATAAAACTGTAGTCGCAGAAGACCCGGAAGATGATGTACGTAACGATGTAGCACACAGCCAGCATCGTGATTCCCGCGGCGATCGGATTTCTGATCATGGTCATAAACGGCCAGCCGCCCCAGATGATCGACGCCGCGAACGTGGTCAGCACGATCATCACGATGAACATCATCAGGAACGGTGTCGGCGGATTGACCCCGCCATTCACCGTGTAAAAGAAAAGCGCTCCAGTAATGATGCCCGCGAGAACCGTCACGAGCGCGAGCAGAATGCCTTTTGTCGGTTGGCTTCGCGTCGCGGCGAACTGAGGGTGCTTGGTGGCCCAGGTGATCCCGATGACGATCTGCATGGGGATCACACACTCAATGCAGTAAGCCACCCAGCCCGTAAACGTCGAAAGCTGAAACAGCGAAATAAAGGCCAGCGAAATGGCCATGATGATGACGCTCGCAATGATTCCGGCTGCTGGTTGTTTGGTATCGGCCATGCTGGTAGATTTCTCCCTGTCGAAATTTCTGGATTAGCGTATCATGATTTTTGCCGAGTCGCGGCCGTGTCCAACAAAAGGGGTTAATCCATGCGCGTAATCGACGAGAACACCATCACCGACGCAGCCATCGAACAGATGGCCACCACGAAGGATCCGCGCCTGAAGCAGATCATGGAATCGGCTGTGCGGCATCTGCACGCGTTCGCGCGCGAAATCGATCTCACGCCGGAAGAGTGGCTCGAAGGAATCAAGTTTCTCACCGCCGTCGGCCAGATGTGCACGGCCTACAGGCAGGAGTTCATCCTGCTCTCCGACACGCTCGGACTGAGCAGCCTGATCAATTCCCTGCACGACCGCCGAGCGACGGAAGACAGCACGAAATCCAGCCTGCTCGGCCCGTTCTACCGGCAGGATTCCCCCAACATGGCGCCCGGCGAGACCATCGCGAAGAAGGCGACCGGTCCCGAGGTCGGCATGTACGGGCGAGTCACCGACGCCGCGGGCAAAGGCATCCCGAACGCCTCGATCGAGATCTGGCAGCCGGACGATGAAGGCTACTACGACCTCCAGAAGCACGACCCGAAGGAGATGGACCTGCGCGGGCGCTTCCATACCGACGCCGACGGGAAATACCATCTGCGGACGATCCTTCCGACCGGGTACATGATTCCGATGGATGGCCCCGTGGGCGACATGATCCGGGCGCAGGGGCGGCACGGATACCGTCCTGCGCACATTCACTTCCTGATCGGTGCGCCGGGTTATCGCGAAGTGGTGACGGCACTGTACATGACGGGCGACCCGCATCTCGAATCGGACACAGTGTTCGGCGTGACGCAATCGCTGGTTGCGGAACCGAAGACCAACGCTCCGGACTCGCCGTTTAACGGACTGCCCGCCATCAAGTACGACTTTGAACTGGCGGCCGCGAAGGATGCCGCATCGGGACGCGTCGGCGCAGACCCCGCGCAAATCGTGGCGAAGACCGCGTAAATGTAGCGCGGGCGATCTCATGGCCGGTGGTTTATTCGAGCGAACGAACCGGCGCCTTCGAGCGCCGGCGCTACGGGATCACGGTTACAACGACGCGCCGGCGGGACGGATCCGTTTTGCCGTCTGCCGGTTCGGCGTCGGCTTTTCCCGCGGCCGTCAGGCTCGCAACCCCAAGACCTCGCAGCAGCGTAGCGACTTCCTGCGCGCGCTTCTCCGCCAGACCAGCCTTCTCGGTGAGCTGCTGCCCATCCGAAAGAAGGCTGGCTGCGCGGTAGCCGTTGATAGTCACGCTTGAGGCTTTCACCTGTTTCGCGTACGCCGCGGCATCCTCGATAACTCTCTGCGCCTGAAAGTCGGCGTAGTCGTCGTTGAACGAGTAGTGAACTGTGAATTCCTGCCGCCCAGTAAGGGAACGAGGCCGGCTCAGGGTAAGCGGTTCTGTCGACGGTCCGGCCCCACGACTCGCCGGCGGCGCGTCGATTCCGGATTCCGCGGGCAAAAGCGTGTCGCAGTTCAGATCCACTTCCTTGATCACCGAGATCGCAACAGGCTTCAGTGGTACGCCGCCGCAGACACGCGGTCCTGCCGCGACGGTGCCTTCCACCAGAACCTGGTGCTTGAGCTGCGGCGGGTGGAAGTCGCTGGTGATGTCCTGCTGGATGCCGAGAAAGTAGGTTTCGCCCTCATACTCGGCAAGGTAGCAAGGGACCGTCCGGGTGTCACGCACGATCGGGCACGCCACGAAACTACGCTGCTGCGCGAGAACGGCCGTGACTGTAATCAAGCCGCCGATCGCGACGGCGAATGCTGTCCGCAACTACAGGGCTCCCAGGAAATTCACGAGGTCTTCCTTCTCCACGTCCGTCAGTTTGATGTCGAAACGACGGTCATAGAAGTCGACGACTTCCCGCAGAGTCTTCGCCGAGCCGTTGGCGAAGTACGGCGCTCGCGCCGCGAGCCCGCGAAGCTGCTGCATCACGATCGAGCCAACGTCCGCGCACTTCCCGGAGATCAGAGCGCGCCCCGGATCGGTCGTGTAAATCACCCGCCCCAGATACGGATGTGGGTCGGCGTCCTTCGAGCAGGTGATCTTGAACACCGGCAGTTCGCTGGTATCGGCCCACGTGGAGGGCTCCGTCCAGGTCGGATAGTTCGTGGTGCCGGCGTCAACCCATCCGGCCGAAAGATCCTGTCCGGTCATCTGCGAGTTGTGGCATGTCGAGCAGGTCCGCTTCACGGGATTTCCGAGCCCGATCGAGTTGATGTGCGCGGCATCGCGAAGCCAGAACTGCCGGTGCATGAAGATGTCCTCCCCGCGCGCGACCGAGGCCCGGTAAAAATCGTTCGTCTCACGCCAGGCTTTGAAGTTTCCGAAGACCGGGTCGTAATCGTTGTCCCCGAGCACTCCCGCCTTGTGATCGCGCAGGGCGGCGACACCGAGATCCGCCGGACCGCCGTTAACGGCCAGCGGTCCCCCGAAGATGTGCGCCTGCTGTGCGACATAGACCTGCGACTCGTAATCGATGATGCGCTGAATCTGCTGCCCGGTCGGCCGGGTCTTCGCCTGCTCGTGGCCCATGATCGCGCTCATGGCTTGCGTGGCGAGTGTTGCCTCGCGGGCATCGGACATCAGGTTCATGCTGACGGGCTTGTTCGTCGCCGGGTCGAGATCGGCAAGCTGCCCGTTCTTGAGAATGATCGGCGTGGCGCCCGAAATCACATACTTCAAATTCGCGGTGATGCGCGGCCGCCGGTAAACCGAGACTGCGGCTTCAACGCTCTTCAGTCCATACTGCGCGCTCGTGTTGCATCCGGCCGGATCCCGGACGACCTCGATCTTGAACTCAACCGGTTTCGGCGATCCATCCGGGTTGCGCGGCGGCCATTGCAACGGAATCCGGAACAACCCGCGTTTGAGCAGCAGAGAGTGTGAGCTTTCCTGATCTTGAGGCAGGCTCGGACAGTTGGAGCCGTCGAAGGCCGCGAACACAGGGTCCTTGCCGGAGGTCTCGTGCCAGCGGTCCACAAGAGCCGATGTCGACACACTCATTCCCCACGACGGCTGGTGACAGGTCACGCACGCGCGTCCGTTCGATCCGAGCGCGGTGAAGAAGGGATGGCCGTCCGTCTTGAGTTCTCCGTTGGCATTCAACACCCCGGCGGTTCCATCCACGCTGTCAAAGCCTTCGAACTCCGGCAGCACTTTGCCATCGCCGGGCTCGAGCCACGTGTCCTTGAAAGCGTTCTGATACTGCGCGCTCAGTGTGAGGGTGAGCCCAATGGTGGCAAGGACGACAAACGATCTGCGCATAGCGGTAGGCGTTCCTTCGATTATAAGGTCACTCAGGCCGGATCGAATCGCGCGATACAATCTTCGATATGTTTCTGGGCGTGGAGCACACGGCGATCGCTTCGCCGGATCCGGAGAGGCTGGCTCACTGGTACGTCGATCATCTCGGGTTTCATATAAACTTCGCCTACGCCGGTAACTGGTTCGTGAAGGCCCCGAACGGCTCGATTCTCGAAATCATTCCCGCCGAGAGCGCGCGGCCTGCCCAGGACATGGCGAGCAACAAGCGGCCCGGCATCCGCCATCTGGCCATCGCGGTGAGCGATTTCGCCGCCGCCCACGCGCACCTGAAACAGCGGAACGTCGCATTTCTGGGCGAACCCTTCGACCTCGGAACCAACCGCCTGCTATTCTTCAACGACGGCGACGGAAATCTGATTCACTTGATCCAGCGCGAGACTCCGCTCCCGTAAGATTCCTGCGATCCGCGTGTTAAGCCGAACTTTCAAGGCATTTCAGTATCACGACTTCAGGCTGCTGTGGTTTGGCGCCTGCACGTCGAGCATTGGCACGTGGATGCAGGAAATCGCGCAGAACTGGCTCGTTCTGGAGATGACGAACTCGCCGTTTCTGCTCGGGCTCGACGCGTTCCTCGGCGATATTCCGATCTTTCTTTTCTCCCTCGTAGGTGGCGTGATCGCCGACCGTATGGACCGGCGCAAGCTGCTGATGATTTCACAGTTGATTCAGCTCATGAGCGCCCTCACGCTTGCCGCGCTGATCGCCACGCACCGCATCCAGATCTGGCACATCCTCATCTCCTCGTTCGTCGTGGGAACAGCCCAGTCATTCGGCGGCCCGGCTTACTCGGCCCTCGTGCCCAGCCTGGTCGAGAAGGAAGACCTGCCGAACGCCATCGCGCTCAACTCGATCCAGTTCAATCTGGCGCGCGTGATCGGCCCGGTGCTCGGCGGTCTTGCGCTGAAATACGTTGGATCCGCCTGGTGCTTCGGCCTGAATTCCCTTTCGTTCATCGCGGTGATGATTTCGCTGATGCGCCTGCATATCAACTTCAAACCGCCGCATACCGGCGAGTCGATTCTGACCGGCGTCAAGCAGGGCATCGGCTTTATCCGCAAGCAGGGCGCGATGGAAACACTGGTCGGAATCGCCTTCTGCATGACCGCGCTGGCCATCCCGATGATTACGTTCCTCCCCGTCTTCGCCAAAGACGTCTTCCACCAGTCCGAGATGACGTACACACTCTTCCTCGTGACGTCGGGCCTCGGATCGATCACGGGCGCACTCACCGTCGCCACGCTCGGGAATATCCACAACAAAGGCCGTATCGCGCTCAGCATGCTCATGGCGCTCGGCGCGGGTATTACCGGCTTCGCGCTTTCCCAATCGGTGGTCGTCAGTTGCATCCTGCTGTTCTTTTCCGGCGCGGTGATGATGTGCGCCTTCGCGATGATCAGCTCGCTCGTGCAATTGATCACACCCAACGACATGCGCGGACGCGTCATGAGCGTTTACAACGTGGCGTTTCGCGGCGGCATGCCCTTCGGCAGCGTCACGACCGGAAGGCTTGTACCGATTTTCACGGCCCCCAACGTCCTATCGGTCAATGGACTCATCCTTCTCGGCATCGGCGCTTACTTCCTGTTTGTGCAGCGCCGTGTCGCTGCTTTGTAATAGAACTATGCGAGTCGGCCTCGCCGCGCTCATCACGGTTTCGGTCGTAATGGCTGCGGACAATCTGGAAAAGCTGCGCGATAAGCAGGACCGCGCCGGGCTCGATGCGGCGGCTTCCGCGCTTCAGGCCTCCACGGCGAAAAACCCGCAGGATGCCGATGGTTGGTATCGCGCGGCGCTGGCTTATTCTTATGTCGCGGAAGTCGCCATGGAGCTGAGGGACAAGAACGCCGCGGAAAAGGCCGCGGAAACCGGCATCGCCGATGCCGGGAAAGCCATCGCTCTAAACGGCAAAGTCGCGGATTATTATCGCGTGCTCGGGACGCTTTGCGGGCAAGTCATTCCGGCGAATCCGATCGTCGGCGTGTTGTCCTATGGCAAGCGCGCGAAGGAAGCTCTGGATAAAGCCATCGCGCTCGATCCGCAGTCGGCGAAGGCGTACGTCGCGCACGGCGTCGGCTATTATTACCTGCCGAACAACTTCGGCGGCGGCCCGGACAACGCCATCAAGGACTTCCGCCAGGCGATCGCGCTCGATCCCAAATCAGCGGAAGCGTACCTCTGGATGGGGATCGCGCTCAAGAAGCAGCACCAGAACGCGCAGGCGCGCGAGGCTTTCGGCAAGTCGCTGCAGCTTGACCCCGATCGCATCTGGGCCAAAGATCAGCTTCAGAAGACGCCGGCCCAGTGACATCAAGCGATTGCTGTGCGATTGTCGAGGCGTTCGATCCCGGCGCGGATGGGCTGGCGGCGAAAAGCCGCGCGTTGACGCTCGATCTGCTGCGCCACACCGATGCACCGTTTTCCCGCCACCAGTTCACGCCCGGCCACCTCACCTGCACAGCTCTCGTGATGCATCCGGGCGAGTCGAAGGTGCTGTTCATGTACCACCGCCGTTTGAATCGGTGGCTTCTGCCCGGTGGACATGTGGAACCGGACGATCCGGCTCCGCAGGCCGCGGCCGCCCGCGAAGCGATGGAAGAAACCCGCGTCGATATCGATCCGCAGGCCGGATCGTGGCTCGCGGGGATCGATGTCCATGGGATTCCGCCGCGGCGAAGCTCACATGCCGAAGGCCGTTGTGAACGGCCAGAAAAGCACGAGCCCTTTCACTTGCATCACGATCTGATTTGGCGCTTCCGCGCCGCGTCCGATGATATAGCCGCAACGGATGAGGCGCCGCGCGTCCGTTGGGCGGCAGAATCCGACTGGGACTCTATGGACCTCGCCGACAGCATCCGCAACAGCGTCATGCGTGCATTTCTTGTTGCCACGAATACTTGAGCAGGCCACGATGGTGGCACAGGCTTCAGCCTGTGGCTTGAAATGTTTAAAAATCACAGGCTGAAGCCTGTGCCAGCATCGTACTTTCCGGGAGCGCTCCCAAAAACCAATCCGTTAGTGCAGCAGACCGCCGTGCCCGAGGCACGACACTTCCCACGTCGAGACTTTGTACTGCGCAATCAACGGCGGCAGGATCAGGTCAAGAACGTTCGGCTTCAACGAACGGAAACACCCGGGGGCAGACATGATCGGAATCTCGCCCTTATATCCCATCAGCAGCAGATTGCCTGGTTCAACCGGCGCGAGAAATCTCTCGATTTGGCAGCCGATCCTGGCCATTGCCCGCCCGACCACATCCCCCGGCCCCGCCGGCGCAGTCGTCGACGCTACCAGCACCACCGACGGAGACAGCCGCAGCAGTTGCTGCAAACCACGTGATACGTGTTCTTCGTTTTCCAGCACCGCGAGGCCGGCGTGCTGGTGGATTCCGAAACGCTCGAGCTTCTGGCGGAGCACAGCCTCGAACAGCCCGCGCGCGCGCTCCCCGTTCCCCGCGTCCGAGTAGAGAACCCCAACCGTCGCCCCACGGGTCGGGCGCGCCTGCAGGATCGGACCCTTATCCCTCAGCAAACCGGTAAGCTTGTCCAGGTCCGCGCGCGACACGGCGAACGGGGCACTCTTGACGGTCGCGATGCGCTGTCCTGCGGCCGCGAAACTGAAGTTGATCGTTGTCGCGATGACGACACCCGAGGTGCAATTCACCTGGCGCAGCAGATCGTCGTCCACCAGAACACAACAGTCTTCTGTCGCGATCAGGTTGGCCCGTCCTCCCGGAGCAAGCTGGATTTCGTACGCGCCACAGGCCATTTCTCCCGACACCGCGCACACCGCGTCATCTTCGGAGATCTCTCCTTCCTCGAGCTCGGTAACCCAAATCTGACTCATTCCTTCCGACTGCAGGACGCGGACATCCTCCTCGCGTAAGATATGACCCTTTGCCATTAATTTCTTGCCGCCCGGCCTGAAAATGGGCGACGAAAGAACGCGTCCGGCAGATGCGTGAAGCTGTATGGTTTGCGCTCTCATGGAACTTTGGACCTCCCCTGGGGAAAATCTAATAAATTACAAGACTATTGTTATACAATAACCGGATATTCTCACATTTATTTAATGATTATTGCTTCGGAGAAATACGGGGTACTGGAGTAGTACTAGCCGGGAGGGGTATTCCCTCAGATCCTGCAACAGGACGTAGCGCCGGCGCTCGAAGGCGCCGGTGGTCCTGACTTGGAAAAAAACCGCCGGACCGGCAGGCCCCTCTACGCCTGGACCGGCTGCTCTTCGGCGGGCTGGAACTCGCGCTTGTACTTGCACCCGCTCGCCGGACACTGCAGAAATGCGCCCGCTTTCAAATATTTCTCAACAAGATACGGATTGCCGCAATCCGGGCAGGCCTCTGCCACTGGCCGCGCCCATGCGACGAAGGCGCAATCCGGATACCGGTTGCAGCCATAGAACGTTTTTCCCCGTTTGGAGCGCCGCTCCACCACTTCGCCTTCGGAGCATTCCGGGCATTTCACTCCGATCGTCTTCTGTTTCACGTATTTACAGGCCGGATAATTGCTGCAGGCCGTAAATTCCCCGAAGCGCCCGTACTTCTGGACCATATTACTGCCGCATTGTGGGCATTTTTCGTCCAATACGACGTCAGCTTTTTTCTGGGCGCCGCCGATCTGCTTGGTCGTTTTGCAATCCGGGTATCCGGTGCAGGCGAAAAAAGTCCCAAACCGGCCCTTCTTCAGGACCATTGGCCTGCCGCAATTTTGGCAATATTCCTCGTCGCCCTGCTCGCCCAGATCCGCTTTGTCGATATCGGGAAGATCAACTGTCAGTTCGCGAGTATAAGTGCATTCCGGGTACCCGGTGCACGCCAGAAAACTCCCGTGCTTGCCCCACTTGATCACCAGCGGCTTACCGCACTTGTCGCACGTCAAGTCGGTGGGCTTCTCCATCCGCTTGATGTTGGTCATGTTCTCTTCGGCGTTTCCGAGATCCTTCATGAAACGCTCGTAGAACTCGCCCATGGCCTCGCGCCAGTCGAGCTTGCCGTCTTCGATTTCGTCGAGATCCTGCTCCATTCGGGCGGTATAGCGGATGTCGAAAATGTCGTTAAAGCTTTCGAGCAGCAGGTCGGTCACCACCATGCCGAGCTCAGTCGGCCGGAACTTTCCGCCTTCCTTGGTGACGTACTCGCGCTCCTGAATCGTCGAGAGAATCGACGCATACGTCGACGGACGCCCGACTCCGTCCGATTCCAGCTTTTTGACCAGCGTGGCTTCGTTGTAGCGAGGCGGCGGCTCGGTAAAGTGCTGCTCCGGCTTGAGAGCCTTCAGCTTCAGCTCTTCGCCTTCCTGCACGGCGGGCAGCTTGTGCTTGAGCTCCTCGTCTTCCTCGTCCTTGACGTCCTTGCCTTCCTCATAGACGGCGAGAAAGCCGTCGAACTTCATCACCGAACCGGTGGCGCGGAAGGTGTAGTCGGCCCCGCTCGCGCCCTTCACCGCCAAATCGATGGTCGTCTGGTCGAAGATCGCGGGATTCATTTGCGACGCGAGAAATCGCATCCAGATCAGGCGGTAAAGTTTGAGCTGGTCCTCGGCGAGGAATTTCGCGACGTCGTCCGGCGCCCGCATGGCGGATGTGGGCCGCACGGCCTCGTGTGCGTCCTGCGCGTCTTTTTTCGACTTATAGACATTGGGCGCGGCCGGCACGTACTGCGGTCCGAACTTGGTGCGAATCAAATCGCGCGCCTCCGCAACCGCATCTTCCGAGACACGGGTCGAATCGGTGCGCATATAAGTGATAAGACCGACGGCGCCCTCCGTCCCGAGCTCGACGCCTTCATAGAGTTGCTGGGCCAGCATCATGGTGCGCTTGACGCTGAAGCGCAGCTTGCGCGATGACTCCTGCTGCAGGGTCGACGTAATAAATGGCGCAACCGGGTTGCGTTTTTTCTCTTTGGTTCCGACGGATTTGACGATGTACTTCGCGCCTTCCAGGTCGGTAACCAGCGCATCGGCCGCTTCCTGGTTGGGAATGACCGGTGCGTCCTCACCCTTGCGGAAGAGCCGTGCGTCGAACGCGGGCGGTTTCTTCGCCGCCAGATTGGCATCGAGCGTCCAGTATTCCTGCTTTTCGAAAGCGCGGATTTCGCGCTCGCGCTCGACAATTACGCGCACCGCCACCGTCTGGACACGGCCCGCGGAGAGCCCCCGCCGGACCTTATCCCACAACAACGGCGAAATCTTGTAACCCACCAGCCGGTCGAGCACGCGCCGCGCCTGCTGCGCGTCCACGAGGTTGACGTTCACCTGCGCCGGCTTCTCGAAGGCCTTGTCGATGGATTTCTTGGTGATCTCGTTGAACATCACCCGGTAGAACTTCGGCCCGCCGTCGTCGCTCGAGTTGCCCGCCTTGCTCGATTTGGCGGATTTGACCGGTTTCTTCACCTGGAGCTCTTCCTGGAGGTGCCAGCAGATCGCTTCCCCTTCGCGGTCAGGGTCGGCCGCGAGGTAGACGGATTCGACGTTCTTCGCCGCGTCTTTCAGTTCCTGAATGAGCTTCTTCTTGCCTTCGATGACCTCGTATTTCGGCCGGAAACCGTTGTCGACGTCAACCGCGAGATCCTTTTTGGGAAGGTCTTTGACGTGCCCGAGCGACGCCTTCACGACGAACTGCTTGCCCAGGTATTTGTTGATGGTCTTTGCCTTCGCCGGCGATTCGACGATCACTAGTGCTTTTGCCATATCCCCTTGTGCCTGCTTCGAGGCGGCCGTCCGGCCGGAATCCGGCCCACGGCAAATACAGAATAAACCACGAACCCTCGCGAGAAGCCGAGGCCGCCGAAGCTCCGCCCGTGAAGGCTACCACACTTTGACGAAATTCCGGCCGGGTAGCTGTTTGGCAAGCCCGAGCATTTCCAGCTCGAACAGGGCTCCGATAATCTCCGACGGGGAGGCGTTCTCCGTCGTATCGACGAGAGCGTCCAGCTGTGTCGACTGATCGGTCTTCAGCTTCGCCAGAATCCGACGGGCCACTTGCTGATGAGGCTCGTTCAATTGCGGCTCATGAGATGCGCCGATCCCGGACGAGGTTTCATCCGAAGGCGCAAGCCCTTGATTTAACATTCTTTGGCGGCCCGCATCGATGATCCGCCGCTGGGCGGCCTCGGGCAGATCGACCACCACATCGTTCCAGTCCTGCACGAGCTTCGCGCCCTGTTTGATCAGCAGATTCGGCCCCCAGCTCATCTTCGATGTGATGTTGCCGGGAACAGCGAATACTTCCCGCCCCTGATCGATGGCAAGGCGGGCCGTAATCGCCGAACCGCTGTACTGCGCGCCCTCCACCACGAGGATCCCGGAGCTCAGCCCGCTGATAACCCGGTTGCGGATGGGGAAATTCTGCGGGAACGCTGTCGTCTCCATCGGAAACTCGGAGACGATCAGGCCTTTTGCGGCGATTTCCGCGGCCAGCTTGCGATTTTCCGACGGGTAGACGATGTCGACTCCGCAGCCGAGAACCGCGATCGTCGTCCCTTCAGCGGCCAAAGTGGCCTTGTGGGCGACGGTATCGATGCCCCGCGCCATCCCGGAAACGATCGTGATACCGGCGCGCGCCAGATCCCCCGAGAGCTTCTCCGCAGCGGCGGCTCCGTAAGGTGTGGGGCGGCGGGTCCCGACCACTCCGATACATACCGATGACAGCAACTCGACGCGGCCGCGCGCGAACAACACGGGGGGAGGGTCGTAAATTTTCCGAAGCGCTTCCGGATAGCGGTCGTCACCCAGCGTGACGAGCGCCGCTCCGGCTTCTCGCATTTTCTGCTGCTGCCCGGCGGCTTCCTCAAAGCTGATGCCGCTCGCGATGGAACGAGCAACGCCGCCGGTCAAACCCGCGCCCTCCAGCTCGGTGGCAGTGGCGCTGAAGATGGCCTGCGGACTGTGGAGCCGGTCCAGAAGCTGAACAATCCGGCGGGTTCCAAGTCCCGGGACCATCCGAAGCGCAAGCCAGTAGAGTTCTTCTTCATTCGTCAGAGCAGGTTTCGCGGCGGTGGTCATTTGTCAGTAAGAAGGTTGTAATCCGATGCAGTATTCTCAAGAAATCCGATGAAAAAAGAAGCCGGCCATGTCGAAGGGGTCGAGCCCGCGCTCATCTTTGTCGCGAAGCGTCTGAACGACGCCATCAAGCTGGAATCGGTGCTTGACAATGCCGGTGTCGACTATGTCGTCGAAGCGGACCAGTATCCTGGCGGCGTCATCTTCAAATCGATGCGGATCGGCGCGTTCTTTTACGTGCGGCCGGAGACGAGGGAAGCAGCCGTCACCGCCATGCTCGAGAATGGCTACGTGCCGGTTCAGTAAGGCCGGTTCAATTCGTGGCGCGGGCGCTCCCGCCCGCAGCGGCGGCTTCAGCCGCCGGTTTCCCACATAACGCAGTCTCATCGATGCGGTTGCCGGCGCCCCGCTCGAAAACAGTACCCGGCCGCGGTAGCTTACAATACGAGTGGAGGTCTATCTCTACTAAATGGGTCCGCTGGGTACAGAGGAATTGGTCGCAATCTTCATCCTGGCGCTCTTGCTGTTTGGGCCGAAAGAACTGCCCAAACTCGGCAAGACGATCGGGAAGGCGATGACTGAATTCCGTCGCGCGCAGTCTGAACTGAAGTCAACGTTCAATCGCGAAATGCAAAACCTGGAGCGGGAAACCGGAATCCGGGAGCTGGCGAACACCACGATGGCCAGCACCTATAACTACGATAACTCGACGTATGACTCCACGTTCTACAACGAGGGCTCGTCTCATTCCACCGTAACCACAACCTCGGAAAACGGCGCATCCGCAACTCAGGGCGCCGAATATTCAGAACAACTGCGGCTCACCGCGGCCACCGGCTCGATTGCGAGCGGCCATATGGATGACGGGCAGAACGCCTGGGATCCCTACACACCCGCGCCCGCGGCGCCTTCTGAACACAGCCACCCGCCGTCTCCTTCATGGGAACCCATGGAGCACGCGGAGAAGAACGGTTAACGGCCGAAGCACACAATGGCATTTTCAGACGAACCCCAGGGGGGCAACCGCCCCTCTGGTGATCCCACGCCTGCACCAGTCAACCCTCGCCACGACGAAACACCGCCGTATTCCGAGGAGTGGTCCACCCCCGCGCCGGTAGCAACAATACCGGCCGCATCCGTCCCCCCCGTCGCGGCGGCGGGGGGCGGAAGGCCGCCACGACCACCGGCCCCGAAAGACGCAGAGGAAGACGAAGAAGAGGGAATGGCGCGGATGAGCTTCCTCGAGCACCTTGAGGAGCTCAGGAAGCGCCTGCTTCTGGCCGTCGGCGGCATCGGCGTCGCGTTCGTCCTGAGCCTGCTGTTTAGCGATCCTCTGTGGAACATCGTTCGCCAGCCGGCCACCACCGCGCTACAGCACCTCGGTGTGAACCCACCGGTCTTGCACCAGCTCTCGCCGATGGATGTGTTCCAGATTATCTGGATGAAGCTGCCGATCCTCTCGGCGGTATTTCTTTCGTCGCCTTGGATTCTCTATCAGGTCTGGGCGTTCATCGCGCCCGGTCTCTACAAGAGAGAACGCCGCTGGGCGGTGCCGTTCGTCGTCTCCAGCGCCGGACTCTTCATCGTCGGCGGCCTGTTCGCCTATTTTATCGCCTTTCGCTATGGCCTTGAATTTTTGCTGGGACTCGGAATTCCGCAGGGCATCACCCCCACCATCAGCGTTACCGAGTACTACGACCTTTTCGTCGACGTGATTCTGGCGGTCGGGTTGATCTTCGAGATTCCCGTCCTGCTTTTCTTGCTCACACTGGTGCATGTCGCGAGTCCCGCGTTTCTGGTGCGGCATAGCCGCTACGCGATCCTCGTCATCGTCGTCCTCGCCGCAGTGATCACACCAACCGGCGATGTTTTCAACCTCGCGATCTTCGCTACCCCGATGATTATTCTTTTCTACATCGGGATTTTCGCCAGCTATCTTCTGGTGTTGAAGCGCGAAAAGAAGAGCTTCCCGTGGGGAGCGTTCTTCAAATGGTTCATCATCATGGTTGTGGCCGCAGGCATTATTTTCGTGCTCCTCGCGCGCCACTACGGTTATCACTTTGTCCCAGGATGGCCGCCACTGGCTCGTTAGTATTCGTGATATAACGCACGCTCGTCAAAATTCCGGCGGCGGGCTGCTATATTGATTTAATTTGTCGCCTCGTATTGCGCTATGGACCTTTATCGGATAATTCGGGAATTAGTACAGGAGAGAGACCGGCTGCAGCGAATTATCGACTCTCTTGAGGAGATGAAGTCGTTCGGAAAGGTGTCGGCCAAATCGGAGCCGAAGCGGCGAGGACGAAAGTCAATGGACTCCGCCGCACGGATTGAGGTTTCGCAACGCATGACGCGGTACTGGGCGCAGCGCAAAGCGCAGGAAAACGCCAAGCCCGAAGGCCGCGAGTCGCCCCATCACTAGCGTCCCGGTGCCGGGACTCGTTTCCAGTGCCGCTCAATTTCGCAGGCTGATGTGGCGTGGACGTTCTCGCCGGCAGTGCCGGCGCTGGTCGGCTTCCGAGCTGGCGGGAAAAGCAGGCCGCGCCTTTTTCAACAGCCGGCGCCGCGACAGAGATCGCCAGCGCCACATTGGCGTTGGGCCTGTTGCGTGCTCATCAAACCCACGGAGGGGTACGTCATGCTGCTGGACAATCTTTCGGATCTTTTTCAGCGCGGCCTGGAATATGCGTGGGACTGCGAACAACTGCTCCTGAAATTACTGCCGGAAATGGTCGAGGCCGCTTCCTCGCACGATTTGAAGCACGCCTTCGATCTCCATCTCGTAGAGTCCAAAGAACATCTCTACCGCCTCGAGCAGATTTTCACGCATTTGGAGCGCAGCCCCGCGGCTGAAAAGAACGAGCCCGTCCGCATTCTCGGGGCCGAGTGCGAGAAAGTGTTTCACCACCTCGATCCTTCGGCGCTTCGCGATGCGGCATTGCTGTTTTACGCGCGCCAGATCGAGCAGTCCGAGATTGGCCTTTACGAATGCCTTCGCGGCTTCGCCGGTGCACTGGATTTGGACCCGATCACCGGCTTGATCGACGAAATCCTTGCCGACGAAAGGAACGCGGCCCAGCAGCTCGCCCGGCTGGGCGACGGATCCATCAATCGTGCGGCGACGAGTGTCCGGAACGACCCTCCCTTCGCGTTGATTTAGCAGCGATTCGGCTATTTTGGTGATAAATAGCACACAGATGTTGACGGCTGGGTTGCCGCTAATGGAAAACTAAATATTGGGCGTATCCTGACTGCCGGTCGTTGCGCCTGCTCTTAAGAGAAGTCTTCGAAGATCAAGCCGTCAATGAGCATCTCGTCTCCCTTTATCGAGAGACCGGTCGCGACCACGCTCCTGACTATCGCCGTGGCGCTGTCCGGAGGCCTGGCTTACACACAACTCCCGGTTTCGCCTCTCCCGCAGATCGACTTCCCGACCATCCGCGTCCGCGCCGGACTTCCCGGCGCCAGCCCCGAAGTGATGGCAGCCTCGGTGGCGACGCCTCTCGAACGACAATTCAGCCGGATCGCCGGCGTCACCGAAATGACATCGCGGAGTTCCATCGGCTCCGCCAACATCACCCTGCAGTTCGATCTCAGCCGTGATATCAACGCGGCGGCGCGCGATACCGAGGCCGCCATCAATGCCGCGGCCGGGTATCTGCCGTCCAATCTGCCGACGAAGCCGAGTTACCGGAAGATCAACCCGGCGGATGCCCCGATCATGCTGTTGTCCATGACCTCGGACGTGGTGCCGCGACCGCGCCTCTACGACATCGCGTCATCGATATTCGCGCAAAAGCTTTCCCAGGTGCCGGGGGTCGGCCAGGTCAGTGTCGGCGGAAGCTCGCTGCCTGCCGTGCGTGTCGAGGTCAATCCGCAGCCGCTCTCCAACTACAACGTCGGGCTGGACCAGATTGGGTCGTTTCTCGCCGGCGCCAACGCCATCAGCCCCAAAGGTTCGCTGCATAACGACGACGTTCGGATTCCCCTGCTCGCCACCGATCAACTCTTCGACGCCAAAGATTATAAGAACCTGATCGTCGTGTACCGCAATAACGCGCCTGTCAGGCTTTCCGACCTCGGCCGCGTGGTTGACGGGACCGAGGACGTACGCAATATGGGTTTGGCACGCGGCAAGCCCGCCGTCATGATTCAGGTCAATCGGCAGCCAAACGCGAACATCATCGACACGGTGGATCGCATCGAAGCCCTGCTCCCGCAATTCCGCGCGTCTCTTCCGCCGACCGTCAACCTTCAGGTCGACAACGACCGCACGACGACGATTCGCGCTTCCGTTTTCGCCGCCCAGCGGAACATGGTCGTCTCGATCCTGCTGGTCATCGGTGTTGTCTTTGTATTTCTCCGGAACTGGCGCGCCACATTTATTCCCAGCGTAGTCGTGCCGGTTGCGCTTATCGGTACTTTCGGCGCCATGTACCTGCTCCACTACAACCTCGACAACCTGTCGCTGATGGCCCTGACCATCGCTACGGGGTTTGTAGTCGACGACGCGATCGTCGTGATCGAGAACATCACTCGCCACATGGAGTCCGGCATGCGGCCCATGGCTGCGGCGCTCAAGGGAGCCGCCGAGATCGGATTCACGGTGCTTTCGATCAGCATTTCGCTGATGGCGGTCTTCATCCCGATTCTGCTGATGCCCGGGATTGTGGGACGCCTGTTCCGGGAGTTTGCCGTCGTTCTGTGTCTCGCGATTTTTCTGTCGATGTTGATCTCGCTAACCGCGACACCCATGATGTGCTCCCGGCTCATGCGCCACGAAACCAGCCATGGCTGGCTCTACCGCAAGACGGAAGAGTTCTTCCAGTGGGTGATCTCATCGTATTCGGCAGCGTTGCAGGCCGTTCTTGGACACGCGATTCCGACCGTTCTGGTGATCCTGCTGACGATCGGCGTCAGCGTGTATCTCTACGTCCAGATCCCCAAGGGCTTCTTTCCCGAACAGGACACGGGCCGTATTTCCGGCAACATCGTCGGTCAGCAGCACATCTCGTATCAATCGCTGGTCGAGAAGGCACGCTGGTTCGAACAGCAGGTGCGCGCCGACAAAGACGTCGAAACCGTCGATATGGTCGCTGGCACCAGCGGCGGGGGGGCCGGCGGCAATGCCGCGCAGATCTGGATGCAGCTCAAGCCGATCGGCGTCCGCAAATCGACCGCGGAAGAAGTGATCACGCGCCTCCGCGACAAAACCGAAGGCATGCCGGGCGCGACCCTCTACCTGCAGGCGAATCAGGATGTCAGGGTCGGCGGGCGCCAGTCCAACGCGCAATATCAATACACATTGCAAACGCAGGACCTCGCTGCGCTTGCACAATGGGGCCCCCGCGTTCTGGACGTGCTTGAGAAGCTGCCCCTGATAGCCGACGTCAGCTCCGACCAGCAGGATTCCGGGCTTTCCTCAAACGTCGAGATCGATCGGGACACCGCCTCGCGCCTCGGGCTGACTGCCAAGGCGGTCGATAGCGCGCTCTATGACGCCTTCGGACAACGTCAGGTCTCGACGATGTACAAGTCGATCAACCAGTATCACGTTGTGCTCGCGCTCGAGCAGCAATGGTGGGAAAGCCCCAATTTTCTCGACCAGGTTTACGTCCAGAGCCCGCGTGGATTATCGGTACCCCTCTCGGCATTCGCTCACTTCACACAGGGAATCACACCGATCTCGATCCCGCATCAGGGGCAATTTCCGGCGACCACCATCTCGTTTAACCTGGTCGACGGTGTTTCCCTCAGCGATGCGGTTGACGCGATCAACCAGGCCGAGCTCAACATGGGGATGCCCGCCAGCATCACCGGCAGCTTCGCCGGTACCGCCCAGGCATTCCAGCAATCGCTTTCATCGCAGCCGGTTCTCATCCTGACGGCGCTGCTTGCGGTCTACATCGTGCTCGGTATGCTCTACGAGAGCCTGGTACATCCGCTGACGATCATTTCGACGCTGCCGTCCGCGGGACTGGGCGCGCTGATCGCGCTGGTTCTGTTCCGGACCGAGCTGTCGATCATCGCGCTCATCGGGATTATTCTGCTGATCGGTATCGTCAAGAAGAACGCGATCATGATGATCGACTTCGCCATGGCCGCCGAGCGTAACGAAGGGCTTTCGCCGCGCGACGCGATTTTCCAGGCCTGCCAGTTGCGCTTTCGCCCGATCATGATGACGACCTTTTGCGCGATGCTCGGCGGCTTGCCGCTTGCGTTCGGAACCGGCGCCGGCGCGGAGCTGCGCAGACCGCTTGGGATCGCGATCGTCGGTGGACTCATCGTCAGCCAGATGCTGACGCTCTTTACGACGCCCGTGATTTATCTGATGCTCGACCGCCTGCGGATTCGTTTCAGCCGCAAGCAACCGAGCCGCTTCCGGCCCGGAATCCTCGTGCCGGGCGGAATCCCCGGCGATTAGCCTCCCCGGCCAGACACCCAGCAGGACCAGGAGCCGGTTCCCGGCATCAAGACCGCCAGCCAAATTCTCACAACATTGGTGAGAATTATTTCCCGATTTGGCACTTCTGTAAAGCATGGGTGGAAGGAGCGGCGGAACGGATGACCGAAGCGGAAAAGCGTAAGGCGATTGACCTGGCCCTGGTGGCGATGGACAAGCAGTTCGGCAAAGGCGCCGTCCTGCGGCTTGGCGGGGATAACGTCGTTCCTGTCTCGACTATCTCGTCGGGGTGTCTGTCGGTCGATGCCGCGCTGGGCGTCGGCGGCTTTCCGCGCGGACGCGTGGTCGAGATTTATGGCCCGGAATCCTCAGGCAAAACGACCCTGACACTGCAGGTGATCGCGCAGGCCCAGAAAAACGGCGGCGTGGCTGCCTTCGTCGATGCGGAGCACGCACTCGATCCCGCATACGCAAAGAAGCTCGGCGTGGACGTCGATAACCTCCTCGTATCGCAGCCCGACACGGGCGAACAGGCGCTCGAAATCACGGCGGCTCTCGTGCAATGCGGAGCCATCGACATCGCCATCGTGGATTCCGTCGCCGCTCTCGTTCCCAAAGCGGAACTGGAAGGCGAGATGGGAGACAACCACGTCGGCCTGCACGCCCGCCTGATGTCGCAGGCGCTCCGGAAACTGACCGGCGTGGTGGCTCGAACCAACACCTGCCTGATCTTCATCAACCAGATCCGCGAAAAAATCGGGGTAATGTTTGGCAGTCCGGAGACGACCACCGGCGGCCGCGCGCTCAAGTTCTACTCCTCGGTGCGCATCGACATCCGGCGCATTTCGGCGATCAAGGATGGCGAGAACATCATTGGGAATCGCACTCGAGTCAAGGTCGTGAAGAATAAGGTCGCGTCGCCGTTCAAAGAGGCGGAGTTCGACATCCTTTACGGCGAAGGCACGTCGCGCGAAGGCGACCTGATCGACATTGGGGTCTCGAAGAATTTCGTCGAAAAGTCCGGCTCGTGGTTCAGTTATCGCGGCGAACGGATCGGGCAAGGCCGGGAGAATGCCCGGCTCTATTTGAAAGAACATCCGGAGGTGGCGCAGCGGCTCGACGATGAGCTTCGCGTAAGTCTCGGAATCGCCACCAAAGCGCAGTCGGCAGCCGTCGCATGAGCGGGTTGCGAATCCACAGTTATGGTCATACTGTATGACTATGGAGAGGCATTACAAGCCCGCTGATGCGAGGGCGCGCTTCCCTGAGATCGTTCAGAAAACCATGCCCGGCGAGTCGGTGATCGTGACGAAGGAAAACCGGCCGGTCGTGAAGATCACCGCGATCAAGCCTGTCACGCGAACTCCCGGCACCGGCAAAGGTATCTGGATGGTTCCCGATTTCGACGCTCCGCTCGAAGATTTCGCGAAGTCGGTGTAGCTGCCGGTCCTGCTCGACACTCACGCGTTCCTCTGGTGGTGCGAAGATAGCAGCGAACTCTCCGCGAGAGCTCGGTGAATCATTGCTGCGCAGGATTGCTTTGTCAGTTTTGCGAGCTTTTGGGAGATCGCAATCAAATTCAATCTGGGAAAACTTCTCCTGCCGGCAGCCGCCGGCAAGTTCCTCACCGGGCAGATGGCGCTCCAACGCATTCGAGCAGTTGGAAATCAGATTCCGTCAGATCATGCGCTGCGCCTCCGTGGACGCCGTCACAGCGACCCGTTCGATCGTCTCCTCGTCGCACAAGCGCGCGAAGAGTCGCTGCCCGGCGTCTCCCAGGACATCGCATTCGACCTCTATCGCGTCAAACGAATTTGGTAGTTCGCGGCGCCCAGCCAAAACCACGCGGATCGGCGGTCGGCATCGGAAATCGGCCTTCAACGACGGCTCGCCAATTTCACTGATGAGCGGCCGACCCTCCAGGAATCACCTGCCCACAGTCCTGGTGAGCGCTCTGGCGAGCGGCGACCTGCGAACTCGCGGCGTCGCCATTCCACATGGGCACTCATCGGGTATCAACTCTCCCGCCACGGACATGTCCGGGTGCGTGACGTGCAGCCCCTCGTGTGCCTCGCACTCAGCAGCAACAACTCGTCCGTCGGCGCCACATAACTGTTCGAAAAGGGGAACCTCAAAGGCCCGCCAGAGCAGATCGCGGTGATGGTTCGCTATCGGGGAATCGTCGATAGAAGTCAACGCAATGACAGCCGTGGTGAGGGTGGGTAAATCGAAGAGCCCGCGTTGCTTCTGATCCGCCAGCGTAAGCGCCAGACTGAGCGGAGCGACGAGAACCTCAGGCCCCCACGTCTGCATTCGCGGAATCTCGGCACTTGTAAACCGAGACTGGCCAGACACGATCTCGAACTGGGTGTCCAGCAGGGCTACCCGAGCCGAGCCCGGTAACGGATAACGAAAAATGTTCTTTTTTACCGCCGGGGCTGACTGGCGAAATCCCGGCCACTTCCACGAAAAGATCAATCTTTCCGGTAGTGTGTTCCAGATCGGGTTTTCTCAGGATTTTTGAAATAAGCCGCGAAGATTTCCGCCGAGGATCGCTTGTGCGCCCGCAGCGTCCACGCCGGCATCCTGCATCGCCCCTGTTTGGGCATCGAGGATGGTCCGCATCCAGCCGCGGGGGAACCAGGAGGAGTCGGTCCCGAACAGAAGCCGGCGCGGTCCGACGACATTGATCGCCGCTCGGAACACAGCCGTGAGGTTTGGCGTCGCAGGGTCGCAGCGCATCCAGTTGTTCGAGCTGGACGTGTCGAAGTAGATGTTGGGGCAAAGCTCCGCCAGCATGAGGGCTTCGCGGAAATAACCTGCGCCAAAGTGCGGGATCACGAACGGCAGGTTGGGCAGCGTGAGCGCGACGGCATGCAGATCGATCGGATTCGAGTAACGTATATCGAACGGCGACGGCAGTCCGAGCTTCTTGCGGAAGCCGACACTCAGCATGCCGCAGTGGACGTAGACGACAGCACCGGGATAGCCCGCGACGATCGACAGCAGGGAGTGCACTTTGGGATCGTGCATCGAATAGCGGTGCATCGCCGGAAAAAGAAATATGCCGTGGATCTGACCCTCGGCAAGGGCGTTCGAACAGCGTGTGTCCGCGCCATGCGAGAGCGGATTCAGCATGACGATTGAACGAAGCCGTTCGGGATGACGCTCGATCGCAACCCCCACGGACTCGACATCGCCAGGGATACTTCCGATCACGACAGCGCTCTTGACGTCGTTGCGGTCGAGTTCATCGATCCAGCGATCCGCCAGCTCTTCGGAAGAGCCCGGGATATCCCACGGAAGCATCGTCCGGACCACTTTCATCCCATCCTCCTCGCTTCCCTTTTGTTCGGCGCCCTTTTGTTGAGCAAGGGTCTGGAAGAACGGCGGCGAGAAGAAGTGCACGTGCGCATCGGAGACGTCGAGGTCCCCCCAGGGTGTTTTCATAAGGCAGTCTTCATAACTGAGCCAGCAGTCCCGCGGCCTCGGCGATGCGGTCACCCAGCGCGCGCAAAACCTCCACCAACTGGGCGGTCTGTTCGACCGCTTCGTCCGCCCTGCCGGCTTCGACGGCCTCGCGAACGCCCGGCATGGTCTTCGCGGCGTAGCCCGTATAGACGCCGGGTGCGTAGATACGGTGGCGGTACCACGGACGGCGCGGCAGGCCGGGGTCTTTGATAAACGCGCGCTCGGTGCTGAACAGGAGCTGGTTCACCGTCGCGAGCTTACCGGAGGGCGCGGCGCCCAGCGCCGATTGTGCTTTCGCATAAGCGGTGTTGAGGTCCGTCGCGGCTTTCTGTACGCGGGCGATCTCGCCGCGAACCGCGGTCAGATCCGGCTTGCGAGCCTTGCTCGGCAGGCGGTCGATCTCGTCGGTATAACGCCGGAGAGTGGCGCTGAGCCGCTCGAATTCGAATGGAAGCAGCGGCGCGTCCGCGAAGCGCATCAGCGCGGTGAGGTGGAGCTGCGAGAGCGCGCGGCCGTGAATGAAGCCGGGATCGCCGAAGCGGCTGTACCAGTTGAAGTCGTCGTAATCGGAATGGTAAACGCCGCCGTCTTCAGAGGCGAAGCGCACGTCCAGCGTGGCAACCCCGAGGTGCTGCAGGAATGGCGTGTAGTCGGAGCCCGATCCGAGCGGCGCGATTCGGAACTCTCGATTCTGGCCGAATTGGAGCGCGGCTTCGAGCGGCTTCCCGCTTACTGGATCGTTGACGTCACGAGTGACCTCCTGCGCGAAGGCCTCCAGTGAGTGCGAGCCGCCGATGTTGAGCCTTCCCTGCCCTGACGAATCCGCATTGATGTATGCGACCAGCTTGCGGTCGAGTTCATCGGCGTGCTTCTCCATCCACTCGGTGGAACCGGCGAGTCCGAACTCCTCACCATCCCAAAACGCCAGCAGGATAGTTCGCTTCGGCTTCCAGCCGCTGCGCGTGAGCGCCGCCAGAGCGCGGGCGGTTTCCATTAATGGCGCGGCGCCGGACAGAGGATCGCTCGCGCCATACACCCAGGCATCGTGATGATTGCCGTCGAGAATCCACTGGTCGGGGAATTCGCTGCCGGGAACACGCGCGATCACGTCGTAAAGTGGGCGCGTCGCGTTATCCATCACGACGGACATGTGGACGGTGGTGCTGTGCACGTCCGATCCCGCAGGTCCGAGGTGATAAGTGACGGGGACCGAACCGCGCCACGATTCGGGAGCAAGCGGGCCGGTGAGATTAGCCAGCAGCGGTTGTGCGTCGGCCCAGGAGATCGGGAGAACGGGGATCTTCATGATGGTGCGGGCTTCGGAAATGGCGAGGCGCTTCGAGCCGGTTTCCGAAGCCCAGCCCGGTGAGAGAGGATCGCCCGGATACAACGGCAGGTCGAGGACGCTGCCGCGCTGCACACCCTCGGCCGGACGCCAGGGACCCTTGGGATACGCATCGCCCTGATAGAAACCGTCGTCGCGCGGATCGGAATAGATGATGCAGCCGACGGCGCCGTGTTCGTATGCCACTTTGGGCTTGGTGCCGCGGAAACTGCGGCCGTAGCGCACGAGCACGATCCTGCCTTTCACGTCGATGCCGTGGGTGGCGAGCACCTCGTAGTCCTCGGGCTGACCGTAGTTGGCGTAAACGAGCGGGGCCGTGATGTTGCCGTCAGCCGAGTACGCGTTGTAGGGCGGGATCATGCCCGTGGTGCTTGAGCCCGGATCGCCGGCGATTGGCGCCTCATCGAGTTTCAGCCGGACCTTCACTGGCGCGGTGATCTCGAGTGTGCGCGATTTGGGAGCCGGCAGCAGAGCTTCGAAGCGCTCGATGGAGGCGTCGAGTCCCGCCTCGCGGAGCTGTGTGAGGATTCCCTCGGCAGTCGATTTCGATTGCGGCGTGCCCGCAAGATGGGGCTGGCTGGAGTATTTACGGATGAACTCCCCGATGCGGGCCGCGTCGGGAAGAGCGCGGGCCTGCTGCTCCCATTGGATTTCCCGCGCCTGCGATGCGGCGTCAAAGCCGCGCAGAGTCGGAGCTTCGTCGTCCGCGGGGCGAAGGGCGAGGGGCGAAGCCAGCAGGACTACGGCGCACACCGCGGGGAGTCTCATTTCCATTCAGTCTAGCCTTTGTCATTATTGAGGTGCTGTGCTTCAGATTGAGATCGCCAAAAGGTCCGACGGCGCCGGCGTGTTGACCTGCCGCCGCGCGGATGGTTCGATCACGTGGCAAAAGCAGCGGAAACACGGAGCGCACTTTGCGCTGCACGATCTCACGCACTTCGCGGTCGAAACCTCGCTCGGATATCGCCGCGGCTTCTTCGGACTTGTCGCCGAAGGATGGGACCTCGAGGACACTACAGGCAAGGGCGCGCGTGGTCCCCTGCCGGTGGAGGCGGGCGAAGTCGAACAGATTGTCGGGCTTTTCGATTGCGAGCGCAGCATGGGGACGCTATGGACCGTCCAGGAGTTCAACGCGTTCGCGCCGCGATCGATGTCCGAAGCGGAGATCGTGAGCGTGCGCGAGCGGCGTTCGGAACTGTTCCGGCAATGGTCGGAAGTAGCGCCAGGAGACAAGCTCCGCCTCGAATTCGCTTCTGGATTGTGACGCTGTGACGCGCATTGGTTACGACCGCGGTGGCAGTCGCGGCCACGGGCATGCTCCGCAGCCTGCTGGGCGACGCGGTGTTCACCGCGGGGACTCTGCGGGTAAAGCGCCGGCTCGGGCCGGCTCACGCCGGCTCCAACACGGTTGCGGCGCCTGACGGGGTGGCGCTCACCGCGTGGTGGGGAAGCAGCGGCATCGCGCCCCTTTTCGTTCGGGAAGGGTATTCGCCGCTGCTGCCGGACAGCCGTGCGCTCGGCGGGCGCTACGTGAAGGACGGGCTGCTCGAACGTTATGACGTGATCGCCTGGGCGAAGTGGATGCGGACTGCCGGCTGCGCGTTCACGTCGATCGTGGCGGAGTGCCCGTACGCGGACCTTTGTGAGATCGCTGATTATCGAATCCGCAAGATCGCCGGCCCGCTGACTCCATGGATCATTGGCAGTGGCCTGGTGTACGCGAAATGGGTCAATGGGCTGGCCGACGACCAGACACCGCCGTCCGAATTCGGAGCGGCCTGGCGAAGGCAAATCCGCGGGCGCAACGCTGGCTGGTTCCGAAGGCCGCGCATACCGGCGCGTCGTACGCAGCCACCAGAAGAGTTCCGGAAAAGAGTGCTGCATTGGTTTAGTTCATCTCGCCCAGCAGCCGGCGACCCAGCGTGGACGCGGTGAGGCTCAGGCGTCCGATCAGGAACTTCCGCCAGGCTGTCAGGCTAATCAACGCCTGGTTGATGCAACGCGGCGTCTGACGCACGGATCTCCACGCACCTACACGGCCCGGAAACGTCCCGGACGATGCCAAGCGCTCGATCGTGTGGATGGCGGCGAGAATCACGAAAACGATCGCCAGACGGCGCATCACGATCACGCTTTCTCTCTCTTCAACGCGGCGAGCAGGCGCTCCACTTCGTCCTGTTTTTCGAGCGCCGCGAACTGGGTCTCGACGTCGTCGTTCAGCAGATCGGCGCGCGCTTTGCCGATGGCTTCGGCGCGGTTGACTTTGTGCTTCATACGATTCCAGGCACTGGAGGTGGCGTTGGCATCGACGTTCATGTGTGCCTCCGCGGCTTTTCCCGCCGCACGGGCGCGATGATGCTGCGCGATCAGGACGTCGCTTTTTGCGCGGGCATCGGCCAGCTTGCCGTTGAGCTTTTGAAGGGCGGCTTTGAGGTTGTCGACCTGAACTTTCTGATCGGCGACTTGCTGGTCGAAGCCCTCGACGCGCTTCTTTGCGTCGAGCGAGCGCTCAAGAGCCTGGCGGGCGACATCGTCTTTCTGCTTCTCGACGGCGAGACCAGCGGTTTTCAGGAAAGCTTCGCGCTCACGCTCGGCTTCCTCGCGCTTCTTTTCCAGCAGATGGAGGTCGGCGATGCTGATCGCCACCTGAGTCTTCACCTGCATGAGCTGGTTTTCCATGTCGAGGATGACTTGCTTGACCATCTTTTCGGGATCCTCGGCCCGGTCGATGAGGTCGTTCAGATTGGCCCGCAGCAGCGTGCCGACTCTTTCCAAAAGTGCCATTGTGTTCACTCCTTTCTTAAATGCGCCGGCACGAGTGCCCGCGCCACGTTTATGACTGACTGGCGGCTTTCGACTTCGGGCCGCTGTCGTCCGGCTTCGGCGCCGCTTCGCCTATCGTCCTGACCTTCGAGAAGAGCTCGGACATCTGCATGCCCGACAACGTCTCGAACAGCGCCGGAATCTGGGCGGCCATCTTCGCGAGGTCGCCCGTCACCTTGTTCATTCCGGCCGCGTCGCCTCCGGTGGAGATGACGGTGATCTTGTCGACGTTCTGCAGAGGCGAGGCAAGTGCCTTGACAATTTCCGGCATGCCGGTGATGAGCTTGTCGACGATCGCCGCCTGATTGAATTCCTGGTAGGCTTCGGCCTTCACGTTCATTGCCCTGGCTTCCGCCTCGCCCTTCTTGAAAACGATTTCGGCTTCGGCTTCACCCTGCGCGCGGATCGCGGCGGCTTTACCTTCGGCTTCCGACATCAGGCGCTGGCGCTCGGCGGAGGCGAGGGTCTCGATGCGGCGGCGTTCGACCTCGGCGCCCTTGAGCACGGTAGCAATGAGCTCACGCTCGCGGCGCTGGATTTCGGCATCCTGCACAAGGATCTCGTGCTCCTTCTCGATCTGGTGCACTTTGACCTGCTCGGCCACGACCTGCTGCTGCATGACGTTGGTCTGGATCTCGTAAGCTTTGTCGGCCTGGGCCTGCTGGCGCTTGGTGGTCTCGAGATACTCGGCCTTCTTGATTTCCAGATCGCGCTGCGCTTCGGCCTGCTTGGTCATTGAAAGCGTTTCGGCGAGGACGCGCTCCTGATCTGCTTGTGCTTTGGCGATGGCGGCTTCGCGCTGGGCCTGCGCGCGGCGGATCGCGGTGTCGCGCTCGGCTTCGGCCTGTGCGACGTCGGCGTCGCGCTGAATGCGGGCGATGTCGGGGCGGCCCATGTTCGCGATGTAGTCGTTCTTGTCGCGGACTTCCTTGATCGTGAAAGAAATGACTTCGAGGCCCATCTTGCTCATGTCCCCCGCGCAGGTGGTACGCATGCGGTCGCCAACCATCTCGGGTTCCTTCACGATCTGCTCGACCGTCAACTGGCCGATGATGCCGCGCAGGTGGCCTTCCATGACGAGCCGGATGAGGGCTTCGCGGTTCTGGTCGGACTTGGTGAGGAACTGCTCGGCGGCCGTCTGGATCGATTCGGGGTCCGACTTTACCTTGATCTGGGCGACGGCTTCAACGGTGACGGCGACGCCCTGCATTGTATAGAGGTCCTGCTGCGGGGCAACGTCGAACGACATCAACTCGAGCGAGAGGTCACGCCAGTTTTCCAGCATGGGCATGACGAAGGTTCCGCGGCCTTTGATAACACGCGGGCCACGAAAACCGTAGACAATCAGCGCCTGGTGCGGTCCGGCTTTGCGGAACAGACGGGCGATGGTGGTGATGAGGAACACGACCGCGAACACCATCAGGGCGATCACGGCGATGAACTGGAACGACGACGAAAACATATTTCTCCTTTTTCAGGCCGATCGGCTTTGTTCAATACGACCGGCCGCCGGGGGCAAACCCCATGTCACTTCCTTTTTCAACGCTCAGATGAATGAGCGGGGAGGGGCGATGGCAGCGCAGGCCTCGGCCTGCGATTTCGGAAGCCGAAGCTACAGGCTGAAGCCTGTGCCACCGTCGCACGTTCCCCGAGTGCTCGACGAAGCTCATCACACTACGCTGTCAGCTCTTCCCACGCGCGCACATAAGCGATGCCATGCTCATAGCGGGTCACAACAACTTCCATTCCAGCCGGGATGGCGATGCCTTCTTCGCTGCGAATCGGCACGGCAGCCCGCCTGCCCTGCTGCACAAAAATCATTTCGCCTGTCCCGTGCGCGCGTACCGGGCTCGAAACCTTACCCAAAGCGCCGATCATCCGGTAATCGGCAGCGTCGAGCGGCTGGTCGCCCGGAGCCAGCAGTTTCGCGATCACGACGAAGACGATCGCGGCACCGATCAATCCGACGATCACCGCAATGATCAGGGCGGCGGCAATGCCAACGCGTCCCCAGCTCGAGAAGATGTAGCCCGCGCCGCCGAACCAGGTGAGGAACGCGGCAATGGTAGCGGCGTTGAACTTTTCGCCGACGCCGCCATGGCCATGGGGCCCGGCGTGATGATGGCCGAAGAAATGGTGATGCCCGCCGAAGTGCAGGTGGGATGAGCCCGCCACGACACCGATCAGGCTGAAGATGAATCCGAACAGGAAGCATCCGAGGAAAACTTGTTCGACGGTCATGCGATCTCCTTCTGCTCCGCGGCTGGCGTGAGCACGTCGAAGAGGCGGTCGGCGAGGCCGGGGTTCTCAAGAATCAACTGGAGCAGGCGCAGACAACGGCGCGAATCCGGATGTTTGGCCAGGCACAGCAGCGATTCACGAAGATCGGGATCGTTGCGGAAGCGCTCCGCGCCATCGACCAGCCAGAGGTCGAGCTTGTCTTCAAGCGCGCCGAGGTCGGAGATCAGCTCCGTCGAATAGCCTTCGGGATCGTCAACGAGATAGCCCGGATGCACTTTGAAAAACTTCGCGAGCAGCATACGGCTGGTGTTGGTGAGGTGCGGGCGCGCGCCGCTTTCGATCTGCGAGAGGTACGACTGCGAAATGTCCTTTTTCAGGTCCTTTTTGATGGCGCGAACGGCCTCCTGCTGGGTCATCGCGCGATCGAGACCGCGAAGGACGCCCTCGACTTCCCGAAGATAACGTAATTTTTCGCCCAGCCTCATATCGCTATCTGCGATTGATAGTATTGCAATATGCGATTGCGCGTCAAGAAAAAAGTTCGCCGATTCGTGCGAAACGGGCGGTTTCAGGCGGCCTGGCAGCCGTTTCGCGGGTTCCCACTTTGAGGGAAGTCTCTGCATTTCAGTGAGTTCCCGGGTTCAAATCATCAGAAAAAATATTGCGCGTGGAAGCAGGCAACTTCAGGTAGCGATCGAGAGCGCGGAAGGACTGGCGATCGAGGCGCATTTCGCGATCGTTCAGATTGTGTTCGCCTTCCCGCTCCAGGTTCCAGATGCGAAGTTGCCGCCAATGCGCGGCGGCCATTTTGCCCACCAGCAGGTGTTCGAGCGGGCTTTCGGGGCGCAGCGCGCCGTTGAGAATCCGGAGCAGAGCGTCAAAACGTCCGCGCGATTCGCCGTCCAGCACGAGGGTTCTGGCGAGGAGGCCGCGCCGCGTGTCGTGGCCGGAGGACCGACGCTTCCCTGACTCGGTGACGGGTCCGCGGGAGCGCGCTCCGTTGCGGCGAGATGCGGCGATTTGTTTCGGGGTGCGCGGCTTTGGCGATTCGGAGACGGAATCGTCCATGGGTAATTCCTCCTGAAAGCATTTTCCATTCACAAAGTCTGCAAATATTTCACACTTATTCCCAAGTGGTTCAAATAAAAGATCGAAAATTATCGTTCCGCCGGTGACCCGGGCTTGAGCGGGGACGGAAAAGGGCGGCGCAGTGATACATGCGGGATGTGTGGTGGATACGAAAAGCTGCGCGCGGCGCGGCTGGGTGACGATTACGGGCGTCAATTTCAACGCGGAGACCGCCGAGATCGCGGAAAAAGCGCGGGCGGGGCGACCAGTGCGGAGCCGATCGCGGGGTTGGTTGGGCTCACCCGGAGAGACATTGAGCATTGAAGTTGGGCGGGAGTGGGGGCGCGCCAGACATACTCGTCTTTCGGCTATCGACGGCTATCGGCGGCTACCGACGGCTATCGAATGCACGATAAACAATATTGATCACAACTGCTAATAAAATAAATTTGCTTTATCCAGCCAGCCCTCCTCATAATGGCCATGGAGTACCTTCCAACTATGAACAATCGCGTCTGGGTCTTCGACACGACCCTCCGGGATGGCGAACAGTCACCCGGTTGCAGCATGACCGTACCCGAGAAGCTGCGTATGGCGGGAAAACTGGTCGAACTTGGGGTGGACATCCTCGAGGCCGGTTTTCCGATCGCTTCCCAAGGCGATTTCGAAGCGGTGGACGCAGTCAGCCGGGAATTTCCGTGGGTACAGGTGGCGGCGCTTGCCAGATGTACCCGCCTCGATGTCGAACGCGCGGCCGAGTCTCTGAAAAAAGCGCGGCGGCCGCGCATTCACACGTTCCTGGCCACCAGCGACGTGCATCTGAAGTACAAGCTCAAGATGTCGCGCGAGCAGGTTCTCGATCATGCGGTGGCCGCCGTCGAGCTTGCCCGCTCTTACGTGGATGATGTCGAGTTCTCCGCGGAAGACGGCGCGCGCACGGAGCCCGACTACCTCGAACAGGTCTGCCGCGCAGTGGTCGCCGCCGGCGCCCGCACCGTCAACATTCCGGATACCGTCGGCTATTCGACGCCGGACGAATACGGTGAAATCATCGGGCGCGTCGTGAAGGCGCTGGGCGACACGGCGATCGTGAGCGTCCATTGCCACGACGACCTCGGCCTTGCGGTCGCGAATTCGATGGCCGCGGTCAAGGCCGGCGCACGGCAGATCGAGTGCACCGTCAACGGCATCGGCGAGCGGGCGGGAAACTGTTCTCTCGAAGAGATCGTGATGGTCATGAAGACCCGCGCGGATCGTTTCCCGTATACGACCGGCATTCACGCCGAGCACCTGTATCCGGCCAGCCAGATGCTGAGCTCGATCATCAGCTTCGGCCCGCAGCCGAATAAGGCGATCGTTGGACGCAACGCTTTCGCGCACGAAGCGGGCATCCACCAGGACGGCTACCTGAAAGAGCGCACGACGTACGAAATTATGGACCCGAAGTCGGTAGGGGTACCCGAGAGCCGTCTGGTTCTCGGCAAGCACAGCGGCCGTCACGCCCTGAAGAACCGCCTCGAAGACCTGGGCTTCGACCTCTCGAAAGAAGAGATTGACCTGGTCTATGCAGACATCACCGCCCTTGCAGATAACAAAAAAGGCTTGATGGACGAAGAGATCGTCGCCCTGGCGCGCCGCAGCCAGGAGTCATTTGCAGCCGCAAAGTAGACTGGAATTTCCCTGTGGCGCGGGCACTCATGCCGGCCGGGCCGGGATTCATCCCGGCCGGTGACGCGCAGCGTCACTTCAGGATAAGGAGAACACTTGAATCTCAACGTACTCGTCCTTCCCGGAGACGGGATTGGCACGGAAGTGACACGTGAGGCCGTGCGCGTCATGCGCGTCGTCGCCGAAAAGTGGAACCACCAGCTCACCATTCGCGAAGGCCTTCTTGGCGGGATCGCGATCCACAAGACCGGCAAGCCGCTTCCTCCCGACACCGAGAAACTCGCGCTCGAAGCCGATGCCGTCCTCATGGGCGCGGTCGGTCTCCCCGAGTTCGACAACGCCCCCACCAGTCAGCGTCCCGAGACCGGACTCCTCGGCCTCCGCAAAGCCATGGGCGTCTTCGCCAACCTGCGCCCCGTCCGCAGCTATAAAGCCCTCCTCGACTCCTCGCCGCTCAAGAACGACCGCGTCGACGGCGTCGACATGATTATCGTCCGCGAGTTGACCGGCGGACTCTACTACGGCACGCCCCGCGGCATCTCCGGCGAAGGCATGGAAGAGCGCGGCGTCAATACGATGGTCTACACGCGCCGCGAAATCGACCGCGTCTCCCGCATGGCCTTCGAACTCGCCCGCAAGCGACGCAGGAAGCTGACGTCCGTCGACAAATCGAACGTCATTGACACCTCCCAGCTCTGGCGCAAAGTCGTCGTCGAAGTCTCGAAAGACTACCCGGACGTCACGCTCGATCACCTGCTCGTCGACAACTGCGCGATGCAACTCGTCCTTAATCCGAAGCAGTTCGATGTGATGGTCACCGAGAACATGTTCGGCGACATCCTCAGCGACGAAGGCGCGGTGCTCGCCGGATCCATCGGGATGTTGCCCTCCGCGTCGATCGGCGACAAGAAAGCCTCGGGCGCATGGGCTGGCCTCTACGAGCCGGTGCACGGCTCCGCCCCCGACATCGCGGGCCAGAACAAAGCGAATCCGTTCGGCGCGATCGGCTCGGTCGCCGCCATGCTCGAATACAGTTTCGGGCTCACCGAAGAAGCGGCCGCGGTCAACCGCGCCATGGAACAGGTTCTGAACAGCGGCAAGGTTACGGCGGACCTCCGTCCCGCCGGCAAGCCCGCCACCACAGAAGAAACAGGAGAAGCAGTTTGTCAGGCAATCTAACCCTTTCCCAGAAGGTCTGGAATCAGCACGTCGTCCATGAGGAGCCCAGCGGGTCTAATCTTGATTACCCCAGCCTCATCTACATCGATCTGCACCTCGTCCATGAAGTCACCTCCCCACAGGCCTTCCAGGGGCTGCGCGATCGCGGCCTGAAGGTGCGCCGGCCCGATCTAACGATCGCGACGACCGACCACAGCATTCCGACCACCGACCGCTCGCTGCCCATCGTGGATCCGATCGCGGCCAACCAGGTGGAGCAGCTCGCGAAGAACTGCAGGGATTTCGGCATCCAGCACTTCGGCGTGCACTCAAACGACCAGGGGATCGTGCACGTGATCGGTCCCGAACTCGGACTCACGCAGCCCGGCATGACGGTTGTCTGCGGCGACAGCCATACCGCAACACACGGCGCAGTCGGGGCGTTGGCCTTCGGCATCGGCACCAGCGAAGTCGAGAACGTTCTCGCCACCCAGTGCCTGCTGCTGCGCCCCTCGAAAACTTTCCGCGTGAACGTCACGGGATCGCTGAAGGCGGGCGTTTCCGCCAAGGACATCATCCTCGCCCTCATCGCCCGGATCGGCATCGGCGGCGGCACCGGCACGGTTCTTGAATACACCGGTTCCGCTATTCGCGCCCTCGACATGGAAGGCCGCATGACCGTCTGCAACATGTCGATCGAAGGCGGCGCGCGCGCCGGCATGATTGCGCCGGACGATACGACTTTCAACTATCTCCACGGACGCCGCTTCGCCCCCAAAGGCGCTGACTGGGACGCGGCTGTCGCCCGCTGGCGCAAGCTCCCAACCGACCACGGCGCGAAGTTCGACCGCGAGATCACGATCAATGCAGACGCGCTCGAGCCGATGATCACGTGGGGAACGAATCCCGGGATGGGTGTCTCGATTAACAGCCCGATTCCTGAACCGTCCAGCGCCTCCGACGCACTCGAGCGGGACGCGCTCACAAAGGCCCTGAGCTACATGGGACTGGAGGCGGGCAAGCCGCTTGCCGGCCATGCGGTCGACGTCGTTTTCATCGGCAGTTGCACGAATTCGCGAATTTCCGATCTGCGCATCGCGGCGAATCTGCTGAAGGGCCGCAAGGTCAATCCGAAGGTCCGGGTGATGGTGGTGCCGGGCTCGATGGAAGTGAAGCGTCAGGCCGAGGCTGAAGGGTTGCCGGAAGTCTTCCGCGCCGCCGGATGCGACTACCGGGAACCGGGCTGCTCGATGTGCATCGCGATGAACGGCGATCAGTTGCAGCCGGGCCAGTACAGCGTTTCCACCAGCAACCGCAACTTCGAAGGACGGCAGGGCAAGGGCGGACGCACTTTCCTCGCCTCCCCCCTGACCGCCGCGGCCAGCGCCATCACCGGCGTGGTGACCGATGTGAGGAGCTTACTTTAATGAGGAGCAGCCTGTGAAAGCCTTTACCCCATTCGAATCCCGTCTGGTGCCGATGCCGATCAACAACATCGACACCGACCAGATCATTCCCGCGCGCTTCCTCAAGACCACCTCGAAGGAAGGGCTCGACAAGCAGCTCTTCTGCGACTGGCGCTACAACGCGGACGGCTCCCCGAAAGCCGACTTCATCCTGAACACACCGCGCGGCCAGAATGCGCAGGTCCTCCTCGCCGGGGACAACTTCGGCTGTGGCAGCTCGCGCGAGCACGCCCCGTGGGCCCTGACGCAGTTCGGATTCCGCGCCGTTATCAGCACCTCATTCGCGGATATCTTTAAAGGCAATGCGCTCAAGAACTCGCTCCTGCCGATCGTGGTGCCGCACGATGTCCACCAAAAGCTCCTCGCGCTTCCGGAAGACGCCAAAGTCAAGATCGATCTGGCTTCCCAGACGATGACTTTGCCGGATGGAACGAAGGTGGAGTTCCCCGTCGATCCGTTCTCGAAGACGTGCTTGCTTGAAGGCGTCGACGAACTCGGCTGGATCCTGAAGCAGGAGCCGGCGATTTCGGCCTACGAGAAGGCGCGAGCCGGCTCGATCAACACGCTGGCATAAGAGATTCTGCGTCGCCGCGCCGCCCTTCCGCAATGTAAATTGCAGTCGCGAGCATCACTGCCCGACACGACGATCGTTCGAGCACGGCGATCCGGGCCAGACCTCCCGGAACTCTACTCGTTCCCGGGCCCACGCGCGGGCCCGGACAATCGCTGGAGATCCTGATTATTCTCCTGACAGATGTACTCCATCAGGTCCTGTCCGACCATGAGTTGCGCCCGGCCGACTGCGGTAAATGGCTTCTCGTATGCGCCCGGATCGTCGATGGTGGTCTCAATGCTCATATGGCCCATATCGTTGCGCGTATACCGCTCGATCGTATGCAGCTTTTCCGTGTGCGGATGCCCTTTGTAGTCGAACCAGAATTTGTCGTTGAACCCGACGGTGTCGACAACCAGCGTCTTTCCCTCCCAATGTCCAATCGAGTGGCCGTACCACGTCGGATCCGGATCGTCCGGATGCTTGCGGCCGTCCATGAAAATCTGCCGCCAGCTGTGGATGTTGCCTTCGTAAACGATCAGGTAAAGCCCCGGCAGTTGGGCGATGCGCCAGGGATAGGGCGAGCCGCGAGGAATTCCGGTGGGCAGACAGTTCGCCTCGGGATCGTCCTTCGACAGGCGGTGCTTGACGAGCTCCTCCGCCCACGGCAGCATCACAACGGAAGAGCCGGGCTTCAGGTCGCGCGTTATATCGGTGCTGTTGGCTCCGTTCCCCAGCCAGACACCCGAAAGATCGGGCGTTCCATCCGCCAGCACTGGCGCTGGACCGGCCGGCGCCGGAGCCTGCTTCGAATAAAGACCGATGCCCCCCTGTCCTGAAGGGCGCTGTCCCCTCCCGGGCGCCTGGGCCAGCAACGATATCGAGACTGCAACCGTGACAACCGCGCCAAGACCGATGATTGAGACTCTCATAGCAAAATAGCTCGCACTCAGATTCTTTCACAGGCTCGCTCATGTCCGTACGGAAATCGGCAGGCGCCCTTGTTAAGCGCCAGGCGCGGCGCGGACACGCGCGCCGGCCGGTTGCGCGCCGGAATTGGCAGCCCAGCCGTACGCTTTGCGGTGCAACTTCGGCTGCCGGCGGTTTCACTCACGCGATCGCGCACGAATGCCGATGTCGTTTAATCAAAACAGCATATGAATGTACCTGAAGTGGATGAAGACATCGCGAGGCCGCCAGCGAAATCGTTCGCGCCCGACATGAGGTGGACCAAAGATTTGCCGCCCGCGAAGCTGTTGGATTGCATCAGCGTGGCAAAGGAAGTATTTGCCCAGGCAGACCGCAAGTTAGGCGAGGTGGAAAGGATGGGCCTCGCGCGCGAGAAGATCCGGGTTGCGGCCTTTATTCCACGGCTTCCGGGAGCCGAAGTCGATCGGGGCTGCCGCCGTTATTCCAACTACATGGGCAAGACGTTCCGGGAACGCGGCCTGGATTTCCGGGTTGAGGAGGCGCAAAGCGCCGAACTGCTGGAGCTGGTGCTCATGGGCGCTCAGGTCAACGAAAAGATTCACGGGACATTTATCTTCTTCCCCACGCCCTTTGAAAAAACAGAAGACTATTTCCTGCGCCGCGTGCGGCCCGAGAAGGATATCGAGGGGCTGACCGTCGAGAACACCGGCCGCATGGCCCTGAACATCAAGACGGTGGATGAGGAGGAAAGATACGAAGGAGTCGTGCCATGCACGGCGCGCGCCATTCTGACGCTGTTGCATCGCCACGACTCCATCAAGAGCCTGTTTCCGCAAAACGCACGCCAGCAAGGACCGGTGGCCGTCATCTTCAATAGTTCCAGCCGTATCGGAATTCCCTTGCAAAACATGCTCATGCGCATCGGCGCCACCGCTGTGATTGTGCATCCGCAGACGCGCGCCGAAGATAAACGGCATTTTCTCGCGATCGCCGATATCGTCGTTACCGCGTTTCCAGCTCGTTCGGAGCAGGATCTGATCCGGGACATCAAGCCGGGTGCGGTGGTGATTGACTGCTCGACTGAGGGCAATCTGCATCCCGACGCCGGCCGGAACGCCGCCTGGCTCTCAACACACGACAATCACCTGGGACAAATTACCACCGCGCTGGCGCTGTACAACACGGCGCTATGCACTCTTTGGCAGCTTGGTATGAGCCGATAGTCCCCGGGCGGAACAGCGGACTGATCCCGCGGTTGCGCGGCGGCCCGCTGTTGTTCCGTGCGCGGGCTGCGGCGCAGTCCCGGTTCGCGCCGTCAGTCAGCCATCTGCTTCCCCAGCCGGAACTGACTCTAAAACACCACTGGCCATCCGGCTGCAGCCGCCAGTATGGATGGCCCGAAAAAACAACGAAAAGAACGACGCAGGCACAAAACTGCCCCAAAAGCGGCAGATGCAAGCGGGCGCGGGAGAGGCACTATGAAAAGCAAAAACGTGGTAATAATGATCGGCGGCATGGCAGCCGGCATCGCGGGCGCCCGATTGGTCCCCCTGCTCGCCGGGTTTATTGGATCGCGGCGGACCCGCGAAGGTACCGACCCCTTTTCGCTCCTGATCGACGATCACCGGAAGCTCCGCGCCGTGCTCGACCGGATGATCGCGGCGGCTACCAGTTCCGCGCCCGAGCGGTGGCGATTGTTCCTCACGCTGAAGCGTAAGCTCGCCAAGCACGCCATGGCGGAGGAAGATGTGGTCTATCCGATCGTTCGCAACGATTCCGGTGATGGCGACGAGCGCAAGCACCTCTACGATGAGCACGCCGGCATGAAGATTCTTCTTCACGCAATCGAAGGCGATGTCAAATCGGGTCTGGACTGGACAGGCAACGTCACAGCTTTGCGCAATCTCGTCCTGAATCACGTCGAGGAGGAAGAGAAGACGATCTTCCCCGAGCTGCGGCGGGAGATCGCCCGGTCTCTGCAACCCGGGATCGCCGGCCAGATCTCGCGGGAAGAGGCAATGGTGCTTTGAGGGGATATCCTGCGCCCCGCCGTAACCCCAACGGGGCGAGATTGGCCAGCTTGCACGGCGGGCATCCGCGGATCGCATCCGTATGAGCGCTCTTGCTGCCTGTGAGAACAGGTACGATGCAACTGCGCGAGAGAGGTACGGCTCCCGGAGCTGGTCCACATCGATACAGCGCCGCGTTGTCGCCGACGGCCGGTGCGGGAGACGATTGAGGTGTGCCGAGGGTAGACCAGTGGTTTAATGCGCTTACCCCAGGTAGAATCAGCGCCATCGTCATCGGCGTCGTCGTCGCCATTATTCTCGGGGTCTTCTGGGAACTCGGCAAACGGCGCGTCGCCGACAAGGAGAATCGTCATCGCATCGCCCGGTTTTTCATCGCGACCGGCGTTGTTCTGGCGCTGCTCTGGACGGCCGCGATCCTGCTCAGGAACCCCGGGCAGTTCACGCTGGCATTTGGCGCCATTGGCGCCGGCGTGGCCTTCGCGGTTCAGGAAGTAATTGCCAGCCTTGCGGGATGGCTCACCATCCTGCTGGCGCAGTTTTACCGCATCGGCGACCGTGTGGAGCTGGGCGGCATCAAGGGCGACGTGATCGAGATTGGGTTTCTTCGCACGCGGCTGATGGAGATCGGTCAATGGATCGGCTCGGATTTGTACAACGGCCGCACCGTGCTGGTGACGAACAGCTTCATATTCAAGCAGCCCGTTTTTAACTACTCCGGGTCGTTTCCGTTCATATGGGATGAGATCCACGTGCCCTTCCGTTACGACAGCGACCCGGGAGCCGCCGAGGAGATGCTGGAAAGGGTGGTCGGGGACGTGACCCGCGAATACACCGAGAAGGCGGAGCAGGCATGGGAGGCGATGCTGGACAAGTACAGAATCCCGCATGCTCGTATGGTTCCGCTCGTCACGATGGTGACGACGGATAACTGGATGGCATTCACGGCGCGTTACCTGGTGGATTACCGCGCGAGACGCACGACGCAGCACGAGATTTTCACCCGCATTCTCCAGGAAATTTCCGCGAGCGGCGGGAAACTCGCGCTGGGTTCATCCACATCGCAGATCATTCAGCCGTCGTCGATCGACGTGATTATCAGCCGCAAACAAGCGAAGGATTCGCCGTAGCTTCCGGACTCCTCCCCGTTTGGTCAACGCGAAGCCCGTGCTCAAGGGGAGTTCGAGCAACAACACGCGGCAACGTGATTCGTTCACGCCACCGGCTTGAGTTCCTGCAGCATGCGGTCCACTTCTTCCGGCGCGATGTAAAAGTGAGGCGCGCAACGCACCCAGCCCTGACGTGACGCGGTGATGATTCCGGCGTCTCTGAGACGGCGGACGATCATCTGCGCCTCAGTGCCCGGCTTACGAAAGCTGACGATCCCCGCGCCTGTTTCCCGCGAGCGACGACCGAGAGTTTCGAACCCGAGGGAGTTGACGCCATCCCACACACGATCGCCCAGCGCTTGTACGGCGGGCCTGATGTTATCGATTCCGACTTCCAGCAGAAAGTCGAGTGAGGCGCGCAGGCCGTAGCAGCCGATCGTGTTCAGTGTGCCGCATTCGTAACGGCCGGCATCGGGACGCAGGGCCATGTCACGCGAAGAGTAATCGAAATATTTCGCGACGTTGGTCCAGCCGAATTCGACAGGGGCGATATCGTCCTGCACGTCACGGCGCACGTAGAGCACACCGCAGCCTTCGGGACCGAGGAGCCATTTGTGTCCGTCGGCGGCAAGCGCGTCGATGTGGGCGGCGCGGGCATCGATCGGGAAGGCGCCGAGCCCCTGGATGGCGTCGACGAGGAAGAAGGTTGCGTGCCGCCGGCAGATTTCGCCGATCGCGTTGAGGTCGACACGATACCCGCTCAAATACTGGACGTAGCTGACCGCCAGCATGCGCGCGCCTTTGCAGGCCGCGTCGATGCGGTCGAGGCTATCGAAGATAGAGAGCCAGCGAACCTCGACGCCTTGCTCTTCGAGACGCTTCCATGGATAGAAGTTTGCCGGAAACTCCTCGTTGAATGCGACCATGATGTCGCCGCGCTTCCAGTCGAGTCCGATAGCCACCGTCGCGATGCCTTCGGACGTGTTCTTGACGATCGCGATTTCGGCGGCATCGGCGTTGATCATTCGCGCGGTCGCGGTGCGGATGCCGTGATAGGTATCCATCCACTCCTGGTAGTGCTCGCTGCCGAAATGGAGAGCGTCCTGTGCGAGGTGCCGCATGGCTTCGGAAGCGCGCCGGCAGAGCGGCGCAACGGCGGCATGGTTCATGTAGACGAGGCGCTCGGTGACAGGAAACTGGTCGCGGTATTTCTGCCAGAGGCTCACTAATTGACGCCGCCCATCAGACGCACCGTTGGCCGTGCAACGGCGAGAAGAATTACGGCCGCCACGATGCTGAAAACCGCGACCGAGCCGAAGAGCTGCGGCAAGGGCATCGAGCTGTAGAGTGACGCAGCTTCGCCTGCGAGCCAATTGCCGATGCTGATTGAGAGAAACCAGATGCCCATCATGAATCCGGCGGCGCGCTCGGGGGCGAGCTTCGTCATGGCGCTGAGGCCCACCGGGCTCAGGCACAGTTCACCGAGAGTCTGGAGCAGATAGCAGAGCACGAGCCACAGCGGTCCGGCCATGGCGCTTCCAGTGGCGATCATGGCGGCCGGCACCATGACGACAAATGCAGCGCCCCCGAAAAAGAGACCAGCGGAAAATTTCGCGGGACTGGATGGTTCGTGCTTGCCCATGCGCAACCAGAGCCACGCGAAGACCGGCGCCAGCGCGATCACAAAGGCCGGCTGCACGAACTGGTACCAGCTTGCGGGAAACTCGTTCTGCCGCAGGATCGACGCGATGAAGCCAGGGACGTGGCGATTGGTATTGCGCTCGGCGAAGAGACTCAGCGAAGAGCCGGCCTGCTCAAACGCCGCCCAAAAGAGCGCCGATGCGATGAAGAGCACGAGAATCGCGGCAGATCGCTTGCGCTCCTCCGCAGTCCAGTCGCCGAAGAAGATCAACCACGCGAACACCAGCGCGGAGATTCCCAGGAGGCACCATCCGAGCGCGGCAGAGACGATGTTGGCGTCCAGATGAATCACGCCGGTCGCCCCCAGCAAGCCCACCAGAAGCAGCACGGCGCCGCTGGCGGTAAGAGCGACGACTGCGGTGCGCTTGTGTTCGCGGTCTTTCGCCGGGTTCTCCGATTTGGCGGGAAGACGGCCCGCGTCGCCGAGATAACGAAGCGTCAGGACATACTGCACGACTCCCGCGAGCATGCCGACGCCGCAGAGTCCAAAGCCGAGCCGCCAACTGAAGTGCTCGCCGACATAGCCGCAGAAAATGGGTGACAGGAAAGCGCCGATGTTGATCCCCATATAGAAGATGGAGAAGCCGGAGTCGCGGCGCGGGTCTTCACGCGAGTAGAGCTGGCCGACGATCGTGCTGACGTTGCCTTTGAGGAAGCCGGTGCCCGCCATCAGCAGCACAAGCGCCACGTAGAAAAACGTTGTGGACGGCGCCATCAGGCAGAATTCGCCGGCAGTTATGAGGATGCCGCCGTAAAGGACGGCGCGCTGCTGCCCGATAAAAAGATCTGCGATCCAGCCTCCGCCAAGCGCCATGAGGTAGACGAGCGCGGTGTAGAGCCCGTAAACCGCGCCGGCTTTGGAGTCTGCGAAACCCATGCCGCCGCGGGCGATGGTTGAGGTCAGATAGTAGATGAGGATCGCGCGCATGCCGTAGTAGCTGAACCGTTCCCACATTTCGGTCATGAAGAGGGTGGCGAGTCCACGGGGATGGCCGAAGAAAGAGCGATCGGCAGTGGGTCCGGACGCGGTGGTAACGGTCGAAGGCATGCTTGCTGTGCTCATTCTCGCAGAACTTCCGCGGCTTCAGCCTGTGAACCATAAGCGCAGGCCTGTGCCACCATCGTAGGGTGATCACCGATCTGGTGCAGATCCGGCAACTGGGCGAGAAGAAGGTCGCGGAAAACGAGAAGTTCCGCCGGCATCTCAAGCGGCACAACTTTCCGGAGCTCCGCTTCCGGCGCATCGCTGAAGAGATTGAGTCGGAGATCGATTGCCGCTCCTGCGCCAACTGCTGCAAGGTCGCCGAGACGGATGTCACGGAGCGGGATATCGCGCGACTGTCACGCTATCTCGGGCTGCCGCCGAAAGAATTCGTCGAGCAGTACACGACAACATCCGCGTTCGAGCAGAAGGAGCCAATATTGCGGCGGCGCGAGACCGGGTGCGTCTTTCTGGATGGAAACGACTGCACGATTTACGAAGCGCGTCCGGATACGTGCCGTGATTTTCCGCATCTGATGCGCGGCGCAGGCTCGTTCGAGAGCCGCATGTGGCAGATGCCGGACCGCGCGACCTACTGCCCGATCGTCTACAACTCGCTCGAGCGTTTTAAAGACGTGGTGAAATTCCAGCGGTGAGGCGCAGAAACTCGCCCATGCTCCAGGCCTGCGCAAAGCAGCCGCGCGGTTCATGCGGCGAGTCGCCGTCGAAGATCTCCGGCAGCTGACCCGTGCCGCGTGCGAGCGCGAACTGACGTAACGGTTCAAGCAACGTCGCGGCGCGGTCACGATTGAACCGCCGATCCGCCGTGATGAAGGGGCCGAGCAGCCAGGGCCACACGGTTCCCTGATGATAGGCGGCATCGCGCTGCTCCGGCGGACCCTGGTAACGTCCTCGGTAGCGCGGATCGGAGGGTGCCAGCGTGCGAAGGCCGAACGGCGTGAGAAGCTCTCGCTCGACGACAGCAAGAATCCGGCGAGCGCGGTCCGCGGGAATCGCGCAGTAGCCGAGCGAAAGCGCGATCACCTGATTGGGGCGGATCGAGGGATCGTTCTCCACATCGAAGAGGCAGCCTGCCGCTTCATTCCAGAACAAGGCGTTGAAACTCTGGCCGGTTTTTGCGGCTAGCGCGGTCAGCTCAGCGTCAGCATTCAGACTCGCAGTGACACGCAGTGCGTTATACCAGAGCGCCTGAATCTCGACGGCTTTTCCGTGGCGCGGCGTCACGGGGATGCCGTTTACACGGGCATCCATCCAGGTCAGATTGGTGGCCGGGTCGCCGGCCGTGATGAGGCCGCCGGAATCCATGTGGATTCCGAACCGTGTGCCGCCTATGTGGGCTTGAATGATTTCGTTCAGCTTCCCGGACATGCCGGTCACGCGGAGGAATTCGGTGTCTCCCGTGAGTTCGAGGTACTGGCGCACGGCCTCGAAAAACCAGAGCGTGCCGTCGACCGTGTTGTACTCCGGGGCCGTTCCGGTGTCGGGGAAGCGGTTCGGCAGCATCCCCTGATTGACCATGCCGGCGAAGGCGAGAAGAATCTCGCGCGCGGTATCGAACCGTCCGGTGGCGAGCGTGAGGCCGGGGAGGGCGATCATGGTGTCGCGTCCCCAATCGGTAAACCATGGATAGCCGGCGATGATCGTATGAATCGAATCCCGGCGCACGCAGAATTGATCGGCCGCGCGCGCGAAGATATCGGCGGGGGGCGCCGGGCGATCGCGCCGCGCCTGTACCTCCGTCGAAGCGATTATTGACGCGTTCTCCGCCGCCGTGAGATCGAATGCCAGAGAGCATGGGCAGAAGAGGTCTTCGCGGAAGTCGAGCCCGCGCTCGTGTTCGAGCGTGTATTCGAAGTTGAAGTACCATTCGCCCTCACGTGTGAGGCTCCGCGCATTGTGAGTGAAAAAGACGCGAGGCAATCCATCATAGGGCTGGATGGAAAACGCGCCGCCGCTTTCGTTCAGCGCAGGATTCAGCGCACCGTTGGCATGAGTGAGGTCGTGGTAGCCGCGGAAGGCGATCAGCGGGCGCAGTTCGAGGACGCAGGCCGGTCCTTCGAGAAGCTGGTAATCGACGACGACGGTATTCTCTGCCTGAACCATGTGGATGCGCTTCTCGAGCGTGACGCCGCCCGCGTGGAACGTGAAGACGGGGAAGGGATCGAGACGGAACTCGACAAGAGACCGATAGCCTTGCGGGTGAGTAACGCCCGGATAAAAGTTCGTCGAAAGCTCGAATCGCTGACCACCCGCGATTACTGTTTCTTCCAGCTTCGAAAGCAGTACGCAGCGGGCCTGCGGAGCGGGTAATGCGGCGACGAGTAGCCCGTGATAGCGACGGGTGTTCGCGCCGCAGATGGTGGATGAAGCAAAGCCGCCCCGGCTATTGGTTTCGAGCCACTCCCGGCGGCACGCTTCCTCAAAGTTCTGACAGACGGCGCGGTCAAAGACGAGGAGACTCATGGAATGTCAGATTGCAGGCCAGAATTACTCCGCAGTGAGTTCCGGCTCGCGCCGCCAGGTCTGCCAGAGCCGGGCGAGCCGGCGGTCGAAATCGCGCGGTTTTTCTTCGTAAATGCGCGCCGCGAGCGAGACCGATTGCTTGCGAAGCTCTTTCTGGCGACGGTCGATCAAATCAAACAAAATGCCGATATCGCGATCGCTGCCAAAAAGCGCCGGCTCGGCCGCCACCTTCTCACGGAGAACAGCGAGGTTGTGGTCGTCACCGAGCCAGGTCTGGACGTCCTTGAGGCTCTTCGCCCAGGCGATCATCACGTCGCTCCAGAGATTCTTCAGAAGACGGACCTGGTACCAGTGGTCTTTCACGCGCTTGCGAAGCTCGTGATAACTGGGTGCGCCCGGGTCTTTGCGAGCGCGCTTCAGCGCTTTACGGCCGGCGCGATAGGTGGCGCACAAGCCTGGACGAATTGCCTCATAACCGCCGGTTTGTAAATGCCAGGTTTTCACCCGCTTCGAGGCTTTGTTCAGCGCGGATGCGGCTTCGTTCAGGGCCAGAGCAACATCTTCGTCGCGGCTTGACGCGCCGCGTTGCTTCTCGAGCGCGGCTCGGACGGAAGCGAGCGCGGACTTTTTCTTGTACCTCTTTCGCAACTCGTCGAACGTCGCAATCATGGCAAAGGCATCGCGGAAATCAGACAGCCGGTGGGCGATGTCGCGAAGCCGGGCATTCTCCTGCTTTGCGGTATCGCCGAGTTCGCCGCCGACGAGCCGAAGCAGAGCCCGCACCTTTTTGATGTGCTTGCGGGATTCGTGAATAGCCTTGTCGCGGGGCGTCTTCTCCTCGCCTGAAAGCTGTGCGCGGGCGGATTCCATTTCCTCGCGAGCCACTCGCTTCAGGCCGGAAATCACGGATTCGTCGCGTGCCAGACGCCAGGCCATTCGTTCACCAGTATGGCCGAATGCAAACATGGAACTGGCAAGCGAAGTGATTTCGGACTCCAACGCAATGCAGGCGCGCACGCTCGTCATGGCGCACGGGCACAACGCAACGGCCTATCAGATTCTCAATCCAGGGATTCGTTACTGGTTCAGCGGCGCCGGGGACGCCGTCGCGGGATACACAAGACGGCGAGGGTGGATTCTGGCGGCGGGTGAGCCCGTCTGCGCCGCGGGCCGGTTACAGGCGGCGATCGAGGAGTTCGAACAGTTCGCGGCCAAACAGAAGTGCAAGGTCTGCTATGTCTGCGCATCTGACGCTCTACGGCGGCTGGGTTCGAATCAACATGCCGCCGTAACGATGGGGGCACAGCCGGTATGGAATCCAGCACTCTGGCCTGCGATTGTGGGCTCGCGACGTTCGCTGCGCGCGCAGTTGCATCGCTCGCGAAACAAGGGCGTCCGGATCGAACAGCGGGACACGGAAGGCGCGGGGTCCGAGCCGGAAATCCGGAGAGTCCTGCAGGAGTGGCTGGCCAGCCGCCATCTTCCTCCGATGCACTTTATGGTTGAACCGGATGTATTGTCGGGCGTCGCCGGCGACCGGCTGCTGTTCACCGCGATGTGCGCGGGGCGTCTCGTCGCCTTTCTTGTCGCGTCTCCGGTGGCCGCCCGGAATGGCTATCTGATCGAGGAGTTGGCGCGGTCACCTCATGCGCCCAACGGCGCCAGCGAGTTGCTGATCGATTCCGCCATGGCGCACCTGGCGGCGGAAGGGTGCACGTTCGTCACCATGGGTCTGGTGGCTCTTGCGAGCGGAACGGCGGGCGGCAATCCACTGTGGGTCCGAGGGCTGATGAACATGGCCCGGGCGCACGCCAACCGCTTTTACAATTTTCGGGGGCTCGAACACTTCCGCGCGAAAATGCAGCCGGAAAGCTGGGAGCCGGTTTATTTGATCTCGAATGAAAAGCGTTTCAGTCCGCAGGCGCTGTATGCGGTGGGGGGCGCTTTTTCGCAAATTTCACCGATGCGGGCGATCGCGATTGCGCTGTTGAAGGGCGCTCGGGAAGAAGTGAGATGGCTGGCGCGGAAGCTCGGCGTCAGCAGATGATTTTCTTGCGCACGGCGTAGAGGATCAGGTCGGCCGTGCCGTGGAGCGAGAGCTTTCGCAGAATGTGGCCGCGATGCGTCTCGACGGTCGTTGGGCTGATATTGAGGAGGGTCGCGACTTCCTTGTTGGCGCGCCCTTCGGCCAGCAACTGAAGAATTTCGCGCTCGCGATCCGTCAACAGTTCGAACGAATCGTCGAGGTCGCGGGAGCGCAACTGCTCGATGTGGTCCTCCTGCAGCATCCGGCTGACTTTCCGGCTGAGAAACATGCGGCCCGCGGCGGCGGAGCGGATGGCTTCGAGGATATCTTCGCGCGGCGAATCCTTGAGCAGGTAGCCGCGCGCGCCGGCCTTGAGCGACTGCAGCACGTAGCTCTCATCCTGATGCATGCTCAGGATCACGATACCGGTACCCGGGCTGTCCGCGAGAATGCGCCGGGAGGCCTCGATGCCGTTCATCTTCGGCATCGCGATATCCATCATGACGACATCCGGAGCGTGCTTTGCGGCGAGTTCGACGCACTCGCGGCCGTCCGCCGCCTCGGCGACGATGGAGAAGTCCCCTTGTGGATCGAGCAGGGCGCGCAAACCGTCGCGCACCATCGTGTGATCGTCAGCCAGCAGTATGCGAATGGGCGTCATGGGTAACGGAAACGCGCACAGTTTGGGGAAGCGGAAGCTCGGCCGAGATGGTGGTGCCGCGGCCAATGCGGGAGTCGATGCGGAACTCGCCGCCGAGGCGCCGGACGCGCTCTTCCATGCCAAGAAGTCCAAGTCCGCGCACGTAGCGCTTTTCGAATCCGCCGCCATCGTCGTGGATGGAGAAAGCAACACGCGCGCCTTTTCCAGGGACAGCGCCATCATTCTTCACCGCGACTTCAAGCTTCACCACGACCTCAAGGTTACGGGCATTGGCATGCCGGGCGGAGTTGTTCAGGGCTTCCTGCACCACGCGGTAGATGCACGTCTTGTGCTCGTCGGGCAGGTCATCGGAGATTTCATCCGCATTGATCCGGACATTCAGGCCCGTGCGCTTGCTCATCTCGCGAGCGTGCCAGTTGAGCGCGGGGAGAAGACCGAAATCATCGAGCATTGAAGGCCGCAGCAGCAACGCCAGATCGCGGACGACGTTCAGCGTCGCTCCCGCCAATGAGGCGATGGAACGGATGCTCTTCGCGGGATCGGCGCCGGCCTCGGCGCCCGCCGCCTCCATCATGATCGCGGAGAGCGACTGGCCAACCTCGTCGTGGAGCTCGCGCGCCAGCTTGCGGCGTTCGTCCTCCTGCGCGCGGACGAGCTTCGCCGAGAGGGCCTGCAAATCCGCGCGCGCCTGTGTGGTCTCGCCCAGTTGCCTCTCGACTTCGCGTTCGAGACGCAGGGTTAGTCCGGCGGAGGCGACGGCGAGAATAATTCCGCCTGCCAAGGCGATTCCGAACGTCAGCAGCAGCGACCAGCGCAGGTTCTCCGCCGATGCTCCGAGGCGTTCCTCAGCGCGGTTGAGTCCCCGCTCGTTGATTTCCGCTATCTGATCGGCGATGCGCAGCATGGTCGTGCGCCGCGGCACGATTTGCTCGTAGAAGAACGTGTAACGCTGCTTCTCGCGTTCGTTGGGCGTCCATTCGAACGCGGTTTGAAGAACCTGCCACCAGGTGTCGATCTCCATGCGAAGGGCCTGAAATGCGTCCTGTTCGGCTGGATCCACAGAGCGGGCGTAGACGTCGAGAGCTGCGTGCGTTTGTTGCTGAATGGCGAGGATGTCTTTGAGCGAAGTCTCGCCCTCCCCGAGTCCGGGTGAGAGCAGGTAATCGCGCATGTCGGTCCCGGAGAGATAGATTTGCGCGCGAATCTGCTCGAGAGACTGGAGGCGGCCGAGAAAAGCCTGGCGAATGCGCGTATCCGCGGTACGAACGCGGTTCAGCAGAACGAGGGTGCCGATGCCGGCCGCGAGAATGAACAGGATCAAACCGCCGAATCCGACGAACAGCACGAGGGCGGGCCGCAACCTCGTCCATCGGGAGGGGCGCGACGCTACAGCAGGCGTGTCGGCGAGCGGAGCAAGCGTAATGCCCTCAGTGTAGAGGATCGGCGGGAAACGCAGAAATCCTGTCCCGACAGGATAGCGATCACGTCCGATTGGCGCTATTTGTAACAACAGAGGCTTTTAACCCCCATGAAGAATTTCCGCTACGTAAGTCTGGTTGCAGTCGTGGCGCTCGGCGTTTTCGCCAATGCGTGCGCGAAGAAAAAGATCGCTGAAAAGCCGCCTGCCCCGCCGCCACCTGTTGCGACAGCTCCCGCGCCAACGCGCGCCGCGGCCCCCACTCCGGCACGCAGGCCGGCGCCAGTGCAACAGGCCGCGCGTTCGACACCATCGAAATATCCGGATGCAGCGACCCGCGCGCGTATCGACGAGCTGATCGGCCGCATTCAGGATGCTTACTTCGACTACGATGCGCACACGCTGCGCAGCGACGCGATCTCGACGCTGGCTTCCGATTCGAAGGAACTGGCGGAAATTCTGCGCCAATATCCCGGCTACAAGCTGAAGATCGAAGGCTATTGCGACGAGCGCGGCTCAGCCGAATATAACGTCGCTTTGGGCGATGAGCGCGCCAAGGCCGCCAAGGACTATCTGGTGAACGCCGGCGTTGCCGCCCAGCAACTGGACACGGTCAGCTTCGGCAAAGAAAACCCGGTCTGCTCGGATCACAACGAAGCCTGCTGGCAGAAGAACCGCCGCGTGCATATCGTGGCGGAAAAGCAAAACAGCTAATCGTTCCATAACAAACCGGCACTGAGCGGGGCAGCGGCGCGATACGCGTACGCTGCCCCGTACCTGTTGCAGGGTGCGCTAAACTGAAATTTCACCCTCCCTTTATTCACCCGTGATTTCAGTCAGCAACGTCAGCATGCGCTACGGCGCCAAAATCCTCTTTGAAGAGGTCACGACTTCGTTTTTGTCCGGCCGCCGGTATGGGCTGACCGGTCCGAATGGCTCCGGGAAATCCACCTTCATGAAGGTGCTCACCGGAGAGCTGGAAGCGCAGAAGGGTAACGTGGTGCGCCCGAAGCGAGTGGGTGTGCTCAGTCAGGACCAGTTCGCGTTTGACGAATATCGCGTCGTCGATACCGTGATCATGGGAAACAAGCCGCTCTGGGCAGCACTGTCGGAACGCGACACGTTGTATTCGAAGAGCGATCTCACCGATGAAGACGGCATGCGGCTGGGTGAGCTCGAAGGCGTCATTTCCGAGAATGACGGCTATAGCGCGGAGAGTGATGCCGCCGTGCTGCTCGATGGACTCGACATCCCCGAGCCGCTGCACGAGCGGAAAATGGGCGAGTTGCAGGGCGGCCAAAAGGTTCGGGTACTCCTGGCGCAGGCATTGTTCGGCGGGCCGGACGCGCTGCTGCTGGACGAGCCGACGAACCACCTCGATCTCGAATCCATCCACTGGCTGCAGGATTTCATGGCGCGGTATCAGGGGACGCTGATCGTGATCTCGCACGACAGGCACTTCCTGAACAGCGTCTGCACGCACACGGCGGACATCGATTACCAGACGATCATCACGTATACCGGCGGGTACGACGAGATGGTGCTGGCGAAGACGCAGATCCGCTCGCGCATCGAAGCGCAGAACGCACAGCGCGAGAAGAAGATCGATCAGCTCAAGGAGTTCATCGCGCGCTTTTCTGCCGGCACCCGCTCAAGTCAGGTGATGTCGCGGAAGAAAGAAGTCGAGCGGCTGCAGTCGAGCGAACTGGCGAAGTCGAATATCGCGCGGCCGTTTATCCGGTTCGAGATGAAGCGTCCGTCGGGCCGGCATCCACTGGAAGTTCGCGGGATTTCAAAGGCATATGGCGATCTTTCGGTTATCGCGAACTTCACGGCGAGCGTATCGCGCGGCGAGAAGATCGGCCTGCTGGGGCGGAACGGCGCCGGCAAGACGACGATGCTGCGGTCGCTGGTCGCCAATGCGCCGGGGGTAGTTGACGATCCGTTCAGTCTGGATAGCGGATACGTCGAGTGGGGCCACGAGGTTTCCGTCGGCTATTTTGCGCAGGACCACCGTGCGACCATCCAGCCGGGATTCACTGTGCTCGACTGGCTCCGGGAGATCGATCCCACGGCGGGCGAAGAAGAGTTGCGCGGGCTGCTCGGTCAGATGCTCTTCATGCGCGAAGAAGCCATGAAGCCGACCGAGGCGCTCTCGGGTGGTGAAGCCGCGCGGCTGATTTTCTGCAAACTGATGCTGCAGAAGCCGAACGTGCTGGTGCTCGACGAGCCGACCAATCACCTCGATCTGGAATCGATCAACGCACTCAATATCGCGCTTCAAAAGTACGACGGAACGATTTTTCTTGTCACGCACGATCACGACCTGCTGGAAGAAGTTGCCACCCGCATCTGGCACTTCGACGGCAAGGGCCTCGAGGACTTTAAAGGCGCCTACGAGGAATTCCAGACGGCCGCGGCGTGACATTGGCGCCGGCCGCCTGCGACGTGCGCGCCCCAGGCGCGGGTTTGCCCCACCCCCGTGTACACTACTTCTTTATGCGCCGCGCCGCCACGATTCCATGCTGTCTGGCATTCGTGACGGCCTTCGTTTTTGCGCCGTTTCAGCACGTCCATCACGAAGGCGGCCATGATCACGATCACGCCCCGCTCGTTCACTCGCACCTGAGCCCGCACCACCATGACCACGGGGCGCCCCACATCGACGTCCCAGGTCAATCCGAAATCGAGAACGCGGACGACGACGACCAACCCGTCTCCCTCGACACCTTTACTCTGGTCCTGACGCCGCACTTCGCGCCCTTTCTTCCGATGCGCATGCCGGTTCTCGTACCACCGCCCGTCGAAACACGCCTGAGCGTCGACGCAGTCGAGGAACGCGGCAACGGACCTCCACTCCTCCGCCAATCCCCACCCAGAGCCCCTCCCGCCTAACCTTTCCGCAACACCAATACCTGTAGTGTGCCCGGCCGCAGTTATTTGTCTGAGGGGCCCTCGTTGTGGGGCCTCAGCCTGACGGGTCCCTTTCAGTGCGCCTCTGCCGAGCCTCTGTGGCCAGAACTTTAGAACCCCAAAATCGGGAAGGAACAATGAATTTACGAATTTGCCTGGCGTTGGTCGCGCTCGCCGCGCCCATAATCACGCACGCCCAGACCGGCCTCAGCCTCGCGGAAGCCATCGAGCAAGGCCTCGCCGCCCGCGCGTCCCTGGCCGCCGAATCCGAACGTGTTGCTGCCGCTCGCGGACTCCAGCACCAGGCGTCCCTCCGCCCCAACCCCGACCTTCTCTTCCAAAACGAAAATCTGCGCCCGGGCCAGACTTACTCCCGCGACGTCGACACCGTCGCCTACGTGACTCAGCAACTCGACATCTTCGGCAAACGGGCGCAGCGCATCGCCCTCGCGCAACAGACCGTCGCGCGCACGCAGGCCGAATACGACCTCGCCCGCACCCGCATCATTCAGGCCATCAAGCTCGCCTACTGGACCGCTCGCGGCGCGCAGGCCAACAGCGAGGTCCTCCAGACCTCCGCCGCCAATTTCCAGAAAACCGTGGACTATCATGCGGCACGCTTCTCTGCCGGAGCCATCGCCGAGCAGGACCTTCTCCGCATCCGGCTCGAGCACGAGCGTCTCAAGATTCAGGCCAACCTCGCGAAGATCGACGCTAACCGGGCCAGCATGGCGCTCTATAAGGAAATGGCCCGCCCCATCACCGGCGGCGTCGTCCTTACGGAGCCGATTGAAGCCGCAGTGTTCGAACCCCAGCCCCTTGAGACCGTCCTCGCCCAGCGCAGCGACGCCAAACTTGCGCGTGCCGACGTCGCCGAAGCCGAGGCCAAAGTCAAAGTCGAAGACCTCGCCGCGCGCCCCGACCTCAGCGTGTTCGCCGGCTATAAACGTACCCAACTCCCGGACACCACCACCGGGATCAACACGATGATCGCGGGGTTTCAGATCGGACTACCCTTTCGTAACAAAAACCAGGGCAACCGCGAAGCCGCCGAAGCCGAAGTCCGCCGGCGTCAGCAATTACTCGCTGCCGTCGAAACCGATGTTCGCAGCGAATACACGGCGGCACTGGAGGAATACAAAATGCGCCGCGACGAAGCCATCAGCACCCTCGAGCCCCTGCGCCAACAGGCTGCCGAAATCGAAAAAATCGCGACGGCAGCGTATGCCGAAGGCGGAACGGATCTTCTACGCCTGCTGGATGCCGAGCGCACCCGCATCGACGCGGACCTCGCCTGGGCCCGCGGCATGACCGAATATCACCAAAGCATGATCCGCCTCGAAATCGCCGAAGGAGCCCGACAATGAAGCGTTTTCTTTGCGTTCTTTGCGCCTGTGCGCCAAACGCTTTTCTTCTCCTGCTGCTAGCTCTGCTATCGGCCTGTAACTCCCAAAAGCCGACCGAGACCGCACAGCCAGAAGCAAAAAAGCAGGCTCCGACGGAAATAGTCCTCACGCCGGCTCAGGTGACCTCCGCCCAAATCCAAACCGAGACGGCAGCAACAACCGATACGCCGGCCATGCTCCAACTCAAAGGCCGCATCGTCCTTGCTGACGACCACGTCTTCCGCGTCGGACTCCGCACTCCCGGCCTCGCGATGGCCGTCTATGCGGGACTCGGCGACCACGTCACCAAAGGCCAGGTCCTCGCCCGTTATCACGCCGACGAAGTCCGCGAAGAGCGCGCTCATTACCGCGCCGCGAAAAACGAGCTCGCCCTCGCCGAAGCCCAGGCCGGCCAGGCGCAGCGGAACCGGGACCGCGCCCAGCGCCTCCTCGACCTTAAGGCCGGGTCCATCGCGCAGTTGGAACAGGCGCAGCAGGACCTCGTCACCGCCCAAGCCGCCCTCCATCGCGCGCAGATCGAAGTCGACCGCGGCGAGGACCTGCTCGAAGACGACCTCAAAGTCAGCATCGAACCCAAACCCGCCAGCGCCGGCGAATTCGCCGACGACGTCCCCATCCTCGCTCCCGCGACGGGCTACATTCTCGAGAAGAACATCACGCCCGGAAAAGCCATCGACCTCACCACGCAGCCCTTCACCATCGGAGACCTTTCAAGGCTCTGGATGCTCGCCTCTGTCCATCAGGCAGATCTCCTCAGTCTCCGCGCAGGCGAGCCAGCCGTAGTTACATTACCTGGCGACAGCACGCACCGTTTTTCGGGTCGCATCGTCAACCTCGGCCAGCAATTCAATCCCGAAACACGGACGATGGAAATCCGCATCGAGCTATCGAACCCACGCGGGGTTCTGCGACCGGAAATGCTTGCGGATGCGGAAATCCCGCAGGGCGCGTCGAAAAAGACTCTGACCATCTCCTCAGACGCCATCCAAAATCTCGAAAACTCGAACGTCGTGTTCGTCGAGACAGAACCCGGGCACTACGCCATCCGCGCAGTCCATACCGGAGAAACATTTGGCAACCGCACCCCAATCCTGGAAGGAATCCAGGCCGGCGACAAAGTAGTCGTGCGCGGCAGCTTCCTCCTCCGCTCTCAACTCCTGAAGTCCGCGATCGAAGGCGAATAGAATGCTGAACCGCATCATCGACTTCACGCTCGCCTACCGCTGGCTGATGCTGGTGGCCATCGCCGTTCTCCTCGCGATCGGCGGATACTCCCTGTACACCATTCCGGTCGAAGCCTTCCCCGACCTCACAAACAACCAGGTAGTTATCGTTACCAATTCCCCGTCGATGCCGCCGCCGGAAGTCGAGCAACTCGTTACTTATCCGATCGAGCGGGCCATGCTCGGGCTCCCTGACAAAGAAGAGGTCCGCTCCCTCTCCAAGCTCGGCCTCTCCATGGTCACGGTCGTATTCGACGACGCGGTCTCCATGTACTTCGCTCGTCAGTTAGTCAGCGAACGCCTCCAACAAGTAGCCTCGTCACTGCCCAAAGGCATCCAGCCCCAGCTCGGTCTCCCCGCGACCGCCTTCGGTGAGCTCTACCAATACACCCTCTCCGGCCCCATGAGCGCCATGGAACTCAAGGACCTCCACGAATGGGTCATCAAGCCCCAGCTCCGCACCATCCCGGGCGTCAGCGAAGTCAACGCCTGGGGCGGTCAAACGAAACAGTTCCAGATCGTCGTCGACCCGGCCCTGCTCGATCAGTACGACCTCACTCTCCACGATGTCGCGAACCGCGTCGAAGCCAACAACACCAATTTCGGCGGAGGCTACATTGAGCACGCGTACGAGCAATACACGCTTATCGGGAGTGGCCGCGCCACCACCACGCAGGACCTCGGCAATATAGTCCTCACAGAGCGGCAAAACATCCCCGTGCTCCTGCGCGACGTAGCCACGGTGAAGATCGGCGCGGCCCCCGCGGAAGGGGCAACGCTTCGCAACGGCGAAACCGTTTCGGGCATGGTCATCATGCTCAAAGGAGAAAACGGCAAAAGACTCATCGAGCGGATTAAGGAGAAGATCGCCACTCTTCGCCTTCCGACAGGCGTCAAAATAGCGCCCTTCTACGACCAGGCCTTCGTGATTGATGGCACAATCCACACGGTCGAGAAAAATCTGTTCGAGGGGTTCGTGCTGGTGACAATCGTCCTGCTGCTCTTCCTCGGCAACCTGCGAGCGGCCCTTATCACCGCCGCCATAATCCCGTGTTCGATGCTCATCAGCTTCCTGGGCATGCGCATCTTCGGCATCAGCGCCAACCTGATGAGCCTCGGAGCGATCGACTTCGGCATGATCGTCGACGGCGCCGTCGTCATGATGGAGAACTCCGTCCATCATCTCGAATCCGGCCGCAAGGGAGGATCGGTTCTCGAGTCCATCCGGCAGGCCGCCCGTGAGGTGGCCCGCCCGATGTTCTTCGCTGTTGCCATCATCATCGCGGTCTACATGCCGATCCTCTTCCTCCAGGGACTCGAAGGCCGCATGTTCCGTCCGATGGCCATCACCGTCTGCACGGCGCTGGCCGGCTCCCTCTTTCTCGCGCTCACGATGGTCCCATTGCTCGCGTCATTCACGTTCCGCAAATTCATGAGAGGCAGGAGTCAGGAGCACTTCCTGATGAAGCGCCTCGATCGCTTCTATGCCGCAACCCTCACCTGGACGATGAACCACCGTGTAATCACCGCCGGCTTCTCAGTGGTGATCCTCGGGGTTGCTCTCACCTCCCTCTATTTCATCGGCACTGAATTCATGCCCAAACTGGACGAGGGTTCGATCCTCATGGAGACGCGCAAGATCCCGGGCATCTCCCTCACGGAGTCCATCGAGATTTCGAAGCGCATCGAAAAGCGTCTCCGCGCCTTCCCCGAAATCGCGGACGTTGTGATCAAAATCGGCCGTCCCGACTTCGCCACCGAAGCCATGGGCATCAACGAAGGCGACACCTACCTCTCGCTCAAGCCGATCGACACATGGACCCGCTTCCATACCAAAGAAGAGCTCATCGCCGCCGTGGACAAGGAAATGTCCAACATCCCCGGAATCGCCTGGAATTTCACCCAGCCGATGGCCATGCGCATCGACGAGACCATCTCGGGCGTTAAAGCCGATCTGGCGATCAAGATCTTCGGCGACGACTTCAACACTCTGGAAAACCTGGGCCAGCAGATCGCCCGCAGCACCGCCTCGGTGCGCGGCGCCGCCGACCCGCAAATGGAAATCACCTCGGGCGTCGCCGATCTCTCGATCCACGTGGACCGCGCTGCCCTCGCCCGCTACGGCCTCAACGTCACGGACATCGAAGAAGCCGTTTCCAGCGCCGGGTCGGGTGACGTTATCTCCGAAGTCCTCGACGGACCGCGCCGCTACACAGTCGCTCTTCGTCTTACCGATCGATACCGAACGGATCGTGACGCAATGCGCCGTATCGTCCTCCACGCGCCGGGCGGGGAGCAGGTCACCCTTGCCCAGGTTGCAAAGCTCGACCTCAACCGTGGACCCGAAATCATCAACCGCGAAGAAGGCCAGCGTCGCGTGGTGGTCATGTCGAACGTGCGCGGCCGCGATCTCGGCAGCTTCGTCGCCGAAGTCCGTTCAAAGATCGGGAAAGGAATCACCCTGCCGCCGGGCTACTTCATCGAATACGGCGGGCAGTTCGAAAACCAGCAGCGCGCCACCCGCCGCCTGGAGCTCATCGTGCCGATTGCCATTGGATTGATCTTCGTCCTGCTTTATTTCACTTTCAACTCGGGATGGCTCGCTCTCCTCGTCGTCGGCAACGTCCCGTTCGCGCTCGTGGGAGGCGTCGCCGCGCTCTGGATGCGCCACATGAACCTCAACCTCTCTGCGTCGATCGGCTTCCTTGCGCTCTTCGGCGTAGCGATGCTGAACGGTGTCGTCCTCGTCAACTCGCTGGTGGCCGGGGCGGCCACGCGCGAAGCGATTCTGTCTGCCGCGCGCCGCCGGCTGCGTCCCGTCCTGATGACTGCGTGCGTAGCCAGTCTCGGCTTCGTCCCCATGGCGGTCGCAACGTCAACTGGCGCCGAAGTCCAGCGCCCGCTGGCGACGGTGGTGATCGGGGGGCTGGTAAGTTCCACGCTCCTTACGCTCTTTCTCTTGCCGGTAATCTACGAATGGGCCTATGGTGCCGGCGGTCGTGCCGGCGGTGGTCCTTCAGCGATGCAGGCTACGGAGCTTTAAAGTAATCCTATGCGCCTCCCGCTGCTGACCGCTCTCCTCCTGACCGCGCCGGCCATCTTCGCCCAAAACGCCCTCGACCTGGCCGGCGAACTGAATGCGATGTCCGGGGCAGTCGCTGCCCACGATTCACGCGCAGCCCTGCAGCACGCCTTCGTCATCCAGTCTTCCGCGTTTGCGCAGGCGTGGCCGCAAGGTTCCCCGAAATACCACGCGAAGGACGTCGCGAGACCCGCTCTTACCGCCGTGGCTCTTGCGGACCAAATCCTGAGAGCCTCGAACAGCGGTGATATCTTCCGCCTGAAGATCTATGCCGAAGCCTTGCCCGTTATTGTGAACGGCGAGTTGAATTTCGCCCCGGACACAACGGATCTTTCGTCTGAAGTCAGCACACAGCTCTCGCGGATGTCGGCCCTGCCGGCGTTCGCTGAAGAGGCATTCAAGACCAAAGCCGCCCCGGTCGCATCGGGTTATGCCGCCGAGTTGCTCCGGATCGCGAGCGCCTACCCCAGCTATTACAAAGGCGAAGCGATTTTCTATTCGAACCTCATCGCCGGGCGAGTCGCGCTTGAATCAGGCGACGTGCAATCCGCGGCTTCTTTCCTGCTGGCAGGTGGAAAGTCGGAGGGCTCGCCGGTGCTGAATACCTTCGGCCCAAACATGATGCTCGCCGCCGAGTTATTCGAGGGCGGCCAAAAGGACGCCGTCCTCGCATTTCTGAATGAATGTAAGCATTTCTGGAATTCATCGCTGCTCGATTACTGGATCGCCGACATTCAGCAAGGCAAGACGCCGAACTTCCATTTCCTTCACTCCTGAGGCCGCTCACAGCTCCCACGGTCCGGCGAATAACATAGAATCGAAGCCGAGGTCAGACTGATGATGCGTGTCCGAAACGCGGTCGCGGGGTTCCTCGCGGTGACTGCAATTGGGCTTGGACAGACGCCCGGCCCGCCGAAGATCACACATCGCGCGCCGAGCGTTGCGGATTGGACCGCCCTTGGCAAACTGCCCGACTTCACGGGTGTTTGGGAAATCCCGTTGGGCGGGCCGGCGCGTGGCGCCGCGCCAGCGGCTGGCAGAGGACAGGCCGCGCGTACCGGAGGCGGCCGCGCCGCGGCTGCCGCTCCGGCGCTCACCTCCGCCTATGCCGCCAAGGCCGCCGAGATCGCAAAGAATGCCTCGAAGGCGGAAGACAATCAATCCGCCAACTGCCTGCCTCCAGGTATGCCGGGAATCATGGGCCAGCCCTACCCAATCGAGGTCCTGATGACCCCGGGCCTCGTGACGATCGTCGTCGAAGCCTATACACAGGTGCGGCACATTTACACCGACGGGCGGCCGCTTCCTTCCGATCCCGATCCCAGCTTCGACGGTACGTCGGTCGGGCATTGGGATGGCGACACGCTGGTTGTCGAGAGCGCCGGCTTTGAGGATGTGCCGCGAGGGATCTCTTTCCCCTACAGCGAAAAGATGAAGATCGTGGAGCGGTTCAAGCTGTCGGATCCCGATACACTCAACATCGAGACGACGATCGAAGATCCTCTGGCGCTGACGAAGCCTTATTCGATGGGCAACCGGATATTCAAACGGCACCGGAGCTGGACCATCGCCGAATACGTGTGCGAAGAGAACAACCGCAACTTCGTGGACGAAAAAGGCAAGGCGGGCATCAATCTGGCGAACCCGACGGCATCGCCGAAGTAACGAAAAGAGGTCTTTATGACGAACAAACTGACGCGCGCGACTCTTCAAGGCGTTATGATCGCGGGTCTCGTCGCAGGCTGCTCAGGGATAGCGCTCGCCCATCACTCCGCGGCCATCTTCGATGCGACCACCACTAAAGTGCTCACCGGCACCGTCAAGAAGTTCGATTACAGCAACCCGCACACGTGGGTTTGGCTGGAAGTCGCCAACGACCAGGGTGCCACGGAGCTCTGGGGGGTTGAGGGCATGAGCCCCAATTACCTGAACCGCCGCGGCTGGTCCCGAACCACATTGAAGCCCGGCGACAAGCTCAGCGTTACGATCCGGCCGATGAAGGACGGCGAAAAGGCGGGCATGTGGATCCGGGCGACTCGCCCCGACGGCGAAGTCCTGCTCATGAACGGGGAAGTCAAAGACAAAGACTGACTCGATGACCGTTTCCGCCGGCTAGAGATTTACCGGACGACAAGCGCGTCCAAATCCACATACCGGTCAGTTGCGGCCGCGCGCTTTCGCCCCGTGACCGTCACTTCAAACGTATGCCGCCCAGGCGCCAGATTCCCGTAGACCACCTTCGATTGCCACTCGATCGCGGGACTGTACTGATCGAGCTCTGCCTGAGGCAAACCGTCGATCTTCACCGCGGCGATGCCTCGATTGAAGGCCTTCGAGTAAACCCACGTGATCTCCGTCCCGTCAAAAGTCACCTTTGCAGTCGACTGGGCCAGATTGGAAAAGCTCAGGGATGTGCCAGCCGCCTGAGGAAACGAGGCGTGGTTCCAGAGGCCGTCATATTCGACATCCGGGCTCGAATCGTCGAACCTTCCTGTGAACTGCTGTGGCGAGATCTGTGGCGGGGGGCAGCCCGACTCGCGGAACGTTCCGTACCAGCCCACGGGATTCAGCTTCAGCTTTTCGATACAGACCCCTGCTCCGGCGGCCTGCGTCGCAACATCCCGCTGCAGCCCTCTCAGGTCTGAGAAGGGCGCCGAGGGCGGGGACTGGCGCACACTGAAAACAGACACATCCGCGATCTTTTCGGTTCGCAGGCACTGGGCGAGCCTGGCGTAGACTGCCGGGTCTCGCGGCTCGATGTTCCATTCGGCGGTGTCGCGGAAGACGTACATCCGATCGTTGCCGCGCGTCAGCCGGTAAATATCCACCCCCGGAATCTGCAGACGCGGATCGACAGACGCCCACTTCCATTGGTCGTAGTAGATGAAAAAGGTGATCAGATTGAACTGGTCCAGATAGACCGCGCCGGGCTTCGGCTCAAGCTGATGAAATAAAGCCATGCGATCGGAGAGGATCGAGCCGGTCATTTTCGGATACTGCCGGATCGCGACCGCAGAAACCAGCACGATCACCGCCGCCGCCAGCGCATTCAGCCCCCGGCGCCCCGCGGCCGGAATTCTCCTCGCCAGCGATGCCGCAATCCACTCGGCGAAAACAGCCGCGCAAAGAATCATGAAGGGGAACAGCAGAAACTGTTGCCGCAAATCTCCGCCAAACGGGTACTTTCCGACAACTCCGGCCAGCGCAATCGCGGCCAGCATGATTGCCGTGATCGGGAACGTCCACGGGAACCGGCCAGCGCGCAGCCCCGCCCGGATCGAGACAACTCCTGCGCCGATACCGATGGCCAGCGTAACGAGCGCCACCGGAACCGGCACCGCAACCGGCGAAAACCAGTCGAGCAGGTTTTTCCAGTTGCGCGTCAGAAATCCGGCAACACTTTCCGGACCGTGCGGTCTGAAATAGAAGGGCAGCAAATGTCCCTGCACCTGCGCAAGCCTGCCGGCGTGAACGAAGTAAAGCGTCGCAATTGTCGCAAGAATCGGCAGCAAGGTCGCCGACTCGGCGACCCAGCTCACGCGCTCTCCACGTATCTTCCTCGCGGCGAACCGTCTCGCGGCGAACCGTGCCGCCAGCAGCAGCATTGCCGCGCCAGCGTAGAAGAAAGCGAAATAGTGCGACAGACAGGCGAAAATCGTGCAAACCGCAAACCCCGTTCGCGCCCTGGCCTCGCCTGGCGCGTCAGCGGTTCCAGTCGTGTCGAGCAGCCACCAGAACGACAGCAGCACGAAAAAAACGCTCAGCATGTATGACCGGACTTCGCACGACATAATAATGCCCGGCATGGAGAGCCCATACGCCAGCGCGGTTTGCCAGGCGCGGGCCCGCGATGCGGTCAGCCTCATGGCGATCATGCCCATGAGCGCCACGGAAGCGATCCCGGTCACCAGAGAGATCGCGCGATAAATCAGAAAGGAATGGCCCAACAGCAGGACGGCTTTGAGAAGCAGGAAATAGAGCGGAGGGTGCGCGTTGACGTAGATGTCGTGCCAGAAGCGTCCCCAGTCGTCTTGCTGGGCGATGAAAACGTGCCAGTAGCCGTCGTATTCGATGAACTGCGAGGCGCCAAGCTGGAAGCGGGGAACAGCGGCGGCGAGGGCGATCAGAATCAGAACGAGTCCGAAACTGCCGCCCGTCCTGGACAGCAGGACCTTCCCCTTCGGACGTTCGTTCAAGAAGACAGTTTATACTGCGGGTCTGCCAATGGTGCTGGATCGGAACTAGACTCCCAAATGAACTTGTACGGGCAAAAACAATCGGCCGGCATTCGCCTCCTGTGGTGGATTGGGCCGATTCTCTTCCTCCTTTGGATCGATCAATATGGTCTGCGCAGTTGGTTCATGCAGGACGATTTCGCGTGGCTTAGCCTCCACCGTCTCGTGCCGGAGTCGCGCAGCCTTCTGAACGCCCTGTTCAAGCCGGAGGCGCAGGGCACCATCCGCCCGCTGAGCGAGCGGGGATTCTTCCTCCTGTTTGAAGGCCTGTTCGGGCTGGACGCGCTGCCGTTCCACGTCTGGGTGTTTCTGACGGTCGCCGCGGACACTGTCCTGATCGGCTGGCTCGCCCGGCGCATTACGGGGTCGCGCGCGGCAGGCCTGTTGGCGCCGGTCCTGTGGGTGTCCGGCTCTACCCTGGCGCCGGTGCTGTCCTGGAGTTCCGCATATAACGAGGCGCTCTGTCCGCTGTTTCTGCTCGGTGCCCTGGCGCTGTTCATCCGCTTCGTCGAGAGTGGCCGCTGGATTTTCTGGTGGTGGCAACTGGTGGTTTTCACGCTGGGATTCGGCGCGCTCGAAATCAACGTCGTCTATCCCGCACTGGCGGCCGTCTGGGCTCTTACAATCGCCCGAGTTCCCCCGCGCCGAGTCGCGCGAATCCTTCTGCCCCTTTTCGTCATCTCATGTGTCTACTTCCTTGTGCATCGCTGGGCGGCGCCGCTGCCGTCGAGCGGTCCATACGCGGTTCACCTGGACGCGCGAGTCTTTCGCACGTTCGCGAAGTACTGGAAGCTGGCGCTGCTTCCGGAAATCTGGAGCGGGCGCGGTGGCTGGCAGGGCCGTCTGGTATTTTACGGCCTGACTGCCGCGCTGCTCGCATTTCTGGTGCGCGAGATCGGGAAGGCCCGCTATGCGGCCGTTTTCGGGGTGTTGTGGTTTCTGATCACGCTCGCCCCGATGCTGCCCATCCCGGACCACGTCACAAATTATTACGTGACGATCCCGCTGATCGGCCTCGCCCTCGCCGGTGCATGGGGAATTGTCAGTTCCTGGCGAAATCACGTCGTTCTGGCAATCGCCGTGACCGCGGCGGCTGCCGGCTGGGTGACTTTGATGGCGCGCAGTTCGCTCGGGGGGAGTCACTGGTGGTTCGATCGCAGCCGCGCCGTCCGCGCTCTGGTCCTGGGCGTTCAGGCCGCTCATCAGGCCCATCCGGACAAAATCATCGCGCTGGACGGCATCACAACGGATCTTTTTAATAATGCAGTGGCTGAGTCCGCCTTCTTCCCGATCGGAGTGGACGATGTGTATCTTATTCCAGGTTCAGAAGATAAGATCGAGCCCGGGGTGAACGCAGAGTTGCTTCGGAACATGACGCTCCACCCGGCTGCCATGAAAAATGCCATCACCCACGAGGATGTTGTGGTATACTCCGTTCTCAGTGATCACCTCCGGAACATAACGGAGGCTTACGGGCGCTCGGCACTACCTCGTTTATCCCTGGATAAAACAGAACCTCGGCGGATCGATGCCGCCAATCCTCTGTTTGCGTACTTGTTGGGGCCCGAATGGTCGCGCGTGGAAGCCGGCGGTATCCGATGGATGCCAGGGCGTGCAACGCTTCGGCTCGGCGGACCGGGGTCGGCGAGCGACAAATTGCTGCTTTCGGGCTTCTGCCCGGAGCAGCAACTGAAAGCTGGACCGCTGCATATTTCCGTGGCAGTGGACGGGATTCCGCTGCAGGGTACTGAAATCGGCAATCCGGAAAACAGTTTCCGCCGTCTATTTGCTGTACCTCCGTCACTGGCTGGAAAGCCGAGTGTCGAAATTGCGATAGCGGTCGACCGGGTTTTGCATGAAACGGGCGGCCGGGAGCTGGGATTGGTTTTCGGAACGATCGGTTTCGTCCAGTAGCATCCGCTTGGGCAGGGTTGCTGCAGGGCGCAGCGCACGGGGTGGTACTCCGCTGTGCGCAGCTGCTGAATTTGGATAACAAGCCAGTACTGCTGGACTTAAGCGTAGAAAAATTAATCATTGGGGAATGGACGGAACGGTTTGATTGATGTAGTCTATACAAAATCTGGAGGCTTCCACTTTTGGCACAGCAGTTGCTTAGGGGTGGAAGGCATGAGGGATGCGGAGATGAGAATCGGAAAAACTCGACCAGCAACCGAAGAGTTTCACTATCCGCACCTGATCGGTTTTTGGAGCCGGGCACAACGCCCTTTTCGGATTGTGCGGTTTGCTTGAAACTTTGACGGCAAATTTTCGTCTGTACACAGGAAGACAAAAAAGAGAACGAAAACTGCCAGACGAAGACGGGACGTGCACAGAATGCCCGTTGTGCGCGTCGAGTTTGGAAGACAGAGGAAACGGAAATGACCAAGGCTGAACTGGAGAAATACAAAAACATCCTGGAGTCGAAGCAGAGAGAACTCAGTGGAGCACTTCGCAACCGGGACGAAATTGCCATCGAGAAGGCGCCGGATGCGCTGGACGAAGTGCAATTAGCGGGCGAGCGCGAACTCGCGATTCGGAATCTCGACCGGGATTCCACCATGCTGCGGCAGATTCGCCGCGCGCTGCGGCGCGTAGCGGATGGCTCGTACGGCGTCTGTCTGCACTGCGAAGAGGATATCTCTCCGAAGCGCATGAACGCGGTGCCGTGGGCGGCCTTTTGCATCAAATGTCAGGAGCAGGTGGATCGTCACGAGATCGAGGTCGAAGATTCGGCCGATCTCTTTGCGCCCGCTGCATAGCGAGCGAGCCCCTTCCAAACTTCGCGACGAAGTTCCGGGCGGATCCGATGCGGTCCGCCCGATCTTTTTCCGGGCGTCACTCAAATTAAGCTGTGCGTCGGGCCATCGCTTCGTGTGGCCTGCTTTCATTCGCGATTCCGATCCACGACACCATCCGGCCAGCCTGTTCCCGCTCCCGGCGAAACGAGAAGAATCGTTCGCCCCTGCAGAATGTGCACTCGCCGGATTTCCAGATATCCGTGACGCCCAATTCGCGCAGTTGCTTCTCGTTGATCGCGGGCAAATCGAGGTGTACGGGATCGTGCACCGTGGTCAATTTCGGAACCCACGCGCCGAACTGGCGCGCCACATCGGGACGCACCTGATAACAACAGACTCCGATCGAGGGGCCGATCGCCGCTCGCAAGCCCTCCGGGCGGTCCGTCATTTTCCGGACCGTGGCGCCGGCGATATTGGCCGCGGATCCACGCCAGCCTGCGTGGATAGCCGCTACTCTCCGTGTCGCCGGATCTGCAAGCAGGATCGGTACGCAGTCCGCTGTCCTGATCCCGATGCGAACCCCCGGCTGGCTGGAGACCAGCGCGTCTCCCTGGCACGTTTCATCGGCCGTCGCCGCGTCGAATACGAGGCCGGAATGAATCTGCCTGAGCGTCCGGATTCCCTCGGGCAGGGGGGAATCGCGCAGCCCGAATCCGTGTTCCAGCCAGTCCAGACCGGACAGGTCAGGGGCCTGAATCATGACCGGATCACCATCATCGGTTTTCCGTAGGCCTGGCGGAAAATGTCCGTTAACCGCTCGGCAGCCCATAGCTCGAGGTCGATGTCGATATCAGGAAGAGCGTTGAGGCGAATCACGAATTCGTTCGCCTGGGAAGAGACATCCACTGACTGGACGCGCTGTCCGCGGCTGCGGTCAAGGCTGTCGGCCAGCCGCAGCAGCGGGATCAAGTATGTGACGGCGCGCCGTTCCTCGGCCTCGAGCGCCTGCAGATTGGAGTGCTCAGGCGAGGGCAGCGCTTTGCGGTGATACCTGCAGAGGTTTGCGATGAGCTCGCGCTCGTTGAGCGTAAAGCCTGGCAAGTCGGAATTCGCCACCAGGTAATAGGAGTGCTTGTGGTGACGCGTATCGCTGACATAGTGACCCGTATCGTGCAGGTAGGCGGCGGCTTCGAGTAGCCGGCCGAAAGGCGCCGGCAGACGATGTGCGTGCTGCAGCCCGACGAAAAGGTCGTTGGCCAGACGGGCTACTTTGCGGCCGTGCCGAAGCGCGACCCCATAGTGCTCGGCCATTTCTTCCACCACGCCACGCTGATCGGCGGAAAGCTGGGTTAAGCCCCGATCGATGCCGCGGGCGGCGAGATCGGCAATAATCCCGTCCCGCACGCCCGCCGTCGAGTAGAACAGCGCGGGCATCTGAAAGGCTTCGAGCACATGCAGCAGCACCGCGGTCCCTGGGACGATGATTTCCGCGCGGCGCGGCCCGATGCCCGTAATCTTCTGGCGCGCCGCGTTATCCAGCGCTGAAATGTGGCGATACAGTCGCCGGATCTGCACGGTTGTGGCGCGCTTGCGGTTGGCCTCATCGCGCCGCGCCCGTGGAATACGGTTGACCGCGCACACCACGGCCGAAGCTGTCGCCGACGTTCCGACGACGCGATCGATGTTCGTCACGCCAATGCGGCGGACGGCGGAGCCGATGCGCTCCTCGATGTACTCGTGCAGGCGGTGCAACTCGCTCTCACGGGGCGGATCACCGCGCAGAAAGAGCTCCTGCAGGCGCAAGGCGCCCAGCGGTTTGGAAAACGCTTTACCCAGCCTGCCGTTCTCGCTGAGGATAATCTCGGCGCTGCCGCCGCCAATATCGATGATGAGGAAGCGCTCCTTCTCGTGCGGCCAGCGGCTCTTGACGCCAAGGTGAATCAGCCGCGCTTCTTCCTGCCCCGAGATGATTTCGACATTAGCGCCAAGCGCCGCCGACGCTCGTGCGATAAATTCCTGCTGATTCCCCGCGTCGCGTACGGCCGCTGTGGCCACCGCGCGTACGCAATTGACTTCGAGCCGCTTATAGGTCTGGGCCATACCGCCGAGAACTCCGCAGATGGAGTCGATGGCTTCCCGGCTGATGCGGCCCGCGCGAAAAACGCTCGCCCCGAGGCGCGTGACCTGCCGCTCGGATGCGAGAATGCGCGCCCGCTCTCCGGGAACGATCTCAGCCGCTTCCATGCGAACCGAGTTGCTGCCGATATCGACCGAAGCATAGCGGGGCATGTCCTTGGCCATAATACCTGGCGATGCCACCTCGCGATGCCGATTGACTCGTTGACTCGATGCTGCTGACGGCCCGATTCTTTACTTTGTGCACTTTCCGCCGGGGCAGCGGTTGTTCTCTTCGCAGACGTACTCGAAGATTCCCATTTCGTCCCACTCGGGCTTCGGGGTCATGGTGAAATCCTGCGACCAGGGCGCCGTAAAGATCTTCGGATCGTCAATCGTGAGCTGATAGCTGACGGTCTTCGGATCTTTCCAGCTCATGCGCTCTACCGTGCGCAGCGCATCGCTGTGCATCCGATACTGCTTCGGATCTTTATAGAAGTAGTCGTCGAGCGACCAGCGTTTGAAGCCGGTGGTCTCCACCACCAGGGTGTCACCTTCCCAATGCCCGACCGGATCGCCATAGAAACTCGGCTCCAGTCCCTTGCGATGCGGACGTCCGTCGAGCGGAATCAGCCGCGTCATGCCCTGGAACTCGTGCGCCATTACCAGGAAGTTCTTGTTCTGGACAAACCGGACCGCATTCGCCGAAAGCATTCCCGAGGGAAATCCCGCGGGCAGACAGAAATCGCGCGGCTCGTCATGACGGGGATCGCCCGTGCGCGGCTCCAGAAAAGGCTCTCCGCCGGGCTTGAACGGCGCGAACCGGCCGCGATCGAAGACCGTTGCCGAACCGCCTCCGCGCTCGCCGGCGATTGCCTTCGGCCATTCGTAGATGCCGCTGAAATCCGGCTTGCCTTCGGAAGTGCGCGGCGGAAATTTGCTTTGCTGCGCAATAAGGGTCACGGCGCCCGCGGCGATGACCGCAATTGGAATTATGCAGCGCATCGTCTACTTCTTCCCTTCCGGCAACTTGTCTTCGGCGCCCGCGGTGAAAACACTGCGGCCGTCCGGGAAGGTCACCTTGCCTCCGGAGCCATTGTTGGTTCCATCTTTGGCATGAAAGCCTTCCACGATCACGACCATGCCCGGCTGGATCACGTCGCGCGTGATGCCACGCCGCATCAACTGACCCGGCGCGCCGCCCGAGAAGGCCCAGTTCGTGACCTTGCCGGCGCTATCCTTCACGTCAACATAGAACCAGATATGCGGATTCTGCCACTCCACCTTCGTAACCGCGCCAGTCAGTTTGATCGGCTGGTTGACGTCGTACTCGGCGGAGAATGAATGATGCGCGAGAGCGGGCGCGGCGATGCACGCGAGCCCCAGACACGCCAGCGCGATCCAGCGGAATTTCATTTATTCACTTTACTTGATCGAGCCGGCCTTGAAGGGCTGCGGGGAAGACGTTTTCATCGGGCCCATGCCGACGATCATCAACACGCAGTCGCCATCCTTTGCACCGTCGTAGTGCAGTTCGTTCGGGATGTCCGTAACATACGATCCCGCAGGAATCGGCTTCGTGCCGGCAGGATCGAATTTCGCCCCCGTGCCGACCCACCACGTGCCCGACACTACATAAACGTAGCGCGGCATATCGTGACTGTGGGGACGGCTCATATTGTTGGAATGCCAGCGCAGCAGTTGAATATAGATACCCGGCTTTGTGTCGTCCCCCTGCAGCATCACCGAATCGGTGGTTGGTCCTTTCTTCCAGTTAATCTTGTCGGGCAATGTGTAGAGAATGGCTTTCGGATCGGGCTCGGCGGCGCGGCCGGGAAAAACGGCGAATGCGGTGGCTGCGACGAGGAGCGTAGAACAAATACGGAGGTTCATACCTCCATTGTGCGTCCGGGGTTCCACTCAACGTGGGCCGCCGGCAGGGTCGAAGAACACGCGCCGGTCCACAGAGTTTCGGGTGCGCCGGGTTAGTTCTCGCCCGGCGCCTTCTCCATGCGATCCACAACCAGCACTTCCATCGGAAATTTTTTCGAATCCAGCTTCAATCCGAGTTGCTCCTGGAGGGCGGGGATGACGGCGCCCATCAGATCGAGCCCTCCACCGGCCGCCGGCTGCACTTGCGCGAGGTAAGGACGCATGTCGACCTTAAAATCGTAATTGCCTTCGAGGCCCGTCATATCGCGCACTGGCGTCCGCGCGACCTGCGCCAGAATATCGCAGAGCCGCGACAAAGGCATCTTGTGTCCCTCGAAGACAAGTCCGGCTCCCGTCATCGCGCCTTCGCCGCCGCCGACCTCTTCGTTTTTCGTAACTTTCACGGGTCCTTTCCCGGCCACGAGCGCATATCCGGAGACCTCCCTGGTCTGCCGGTGAACCTCCAGCTTGAATCGCTCTTTCAACAGCGCTTGCAGCATCGCACGGAGCAGGTCTTCAGACACCGGGCTGGCCGACTTCGCGTTGAAATCGAAACGCGCGGTCGCCATCCATTCCGGCGCGCTGATTTCATAAACGCCGAGCTTGTACGCCCAACGCACTGCCGTGGTCAGGTTGACGTTGACCATCGTGAGATGGTCGGGACCGTTCGTAATGTCCTCACGAAGACTGCGCAGCCCTTGTCCCTGCGGCGTCGTGCTCGGCTTGATGGATGCGACCTCAAACGTCTGGGCGGCGGCGCCCGTCGTCATTGCTATAAAAACGAGGATTGCCGTCTTCATTTCAGCTCCGTGATGAGCGCATCGACCTGCTGAACCGCCAGTCCCAGTGGAATTCGTCCACGAGGGTCTGGGTCGCGCACGGCCAGGAAGTCCGCGTGAAACTTCACAATTCCGGCGCGACAGGAGGCCGGGCCATAACCTGGGATCGCGACGTTGAAATCAGCTTCACAATCTGATCGAGCGTTTGGATCCGCGCAACTCCAGAGCACAAAGGCGGCAAGAGCAACGGCCCGCGACAGTGTCTTGCAGCGCATTGGCCGGACTATAGCACGGAATCCGTCGCTCTCCCCGCCGCTTGTCAAGGGCCGTGTCAAGAGCCGCTGGGAAAGTCCGCCAATATCTGCTATCCTCTACAAATCCCTTCAGGAAAGCGAGGCGCGACGATGAAAATCGAAACTACCCACATCTGCTCCGGGAAGATCGGTATCGTCGTACTTTCGCCGCGGTCCTAAGTATGGCCGCGTCCCGCCGTCATTGAGACGGCTTCCCGTCATTCCCGTTCGTTAGTCTTTCCCGCGGACCGTGCACGCGCGCGCCGCAGCCTTCGTACTTGTTTCATTAACCGGGATATCTTCGGATGAAAAATGTAATCGCTGAAGTTCTTGTATTCCTGTTTCGCCACTGGAAGCGCGAGTGGAAGACCGCTCTGGCCATCGCGCTCGCCATGATCGTCGCTACCATTGCGGATCTTTTTCTGCCGGTCTACTCCGGACGTCTGGTCGATGCGATCGTCCGCGGCGGCGCCGAAAGAGAGGAGGCCTTCCACGACGCTCTGTCGGCGGTCGCGATGATGGTTTTTCTTGGGGCGGTGCAGATCGGCGGAAGACAACTTGGCTTCCAGAAGATCTGCCGCCTGACGACGCGCATCATGACGCGGATGGCGGCCGACGCTTTCTGGCGTGTCCAGCGGTTCTCGTCCGACTGGCATGCCAATAACTTCGGTGGCTCGATTGTCCGCCGCATCACGCGCGGCATGTGGGCCACCGATTTGATGGATGACACCCTGCTGCTGTCTCTGCTGCCCGCGCTGGTAGCGCTGGTGGGGTCGGCGGTCGTCCTCGGCGCGCGATGGCCGGGAATGGGTCTGCTGCTCGTGGCGGCGTCCGCGATCTACATCACGATCTCGGTGATGCTGGCGATCCGCTATATCGCGCCGGCTGCACGTCTGTCGAACGGCCAGGATACACGCCTGGGCGGCGCGCTTGCCGACTCGATCACCTGCAACGCCGTGGTCAAGGCCTTCGGCGCGGAGTCGCGCGAAGACTGGCGTGTCGAGAGGATTCTGCACAAATGGACCACGCGCACGTACCGGACCTGGATGCGTTTCACGCTCAGCAGCACCTGCCAGGGCGGACTGCTTCTGGCGCTACGTACGGCCGTTGCTTTGTACGCGGTGCTGCTCTGGCGCCGCGGAGCGGCGAGCGCCGGGGACGTAACGTTTGTTCTGACCAGCTATCTGGTCGTCCACGGCTATCTGCGCGATGTGGGCCAGCACGTGGCCCACATACAGCGCGCGGCGAACGACATGGAGGAGATGGTGCGGCTGGAGGGAGAGCGGCTGGTCATCGAGGATCGTGAGGGCGCCCGCGACCTCAGGGTAACGAAAGGTTCGATCGTATTCGATAACGTCACATTCCGCTATGGCGCGCACCCGGCGCCGCTGTTCAGTGAATTCTCGGTGACGATCCGCGCGGGCGAGCGCGTGGGTCTGGTGGGGCACTCCGGCTCGGGTAAAACAACGGTCGTGAAACTGCTGCACCGGCTCTATGACATCAACGAAGGGAGCATCGTCATTGACGGACAGAACATTGCGGACGTGACCCAGGTTTCACTGCGTACGCAACTTGCATCGGTGCCCCAGGAGCCGATCCTGTTTCATCGCTCCCTTGCCGAGAATATCGCCTATGGACGTCCTGACGCGACTCCGCGCGAAATCGAGGCCGCGGCGCGGCTGGCGAACGCGCACGAGTTCATCAGCCGACAGCCGAAAGGCTACGCAACGCTGGTGGGCGAGCGCGGCGTGAAGCTGTCGGGCGGAGAGCGGCAGCGTGTGGCGCTGGCGCGCGCGTTCCTCGCAAATGCGCCCGTGCTTGTGCTGGACGAAGCGACTTCCAGCCTCGATGCGGAATCGGAAGCGCTGATTCAGGACGCCACCAGCCGCCTCATGGCGGGGCGCACCGCGATCGTCATCGCGCACCGGTTGTCGACGGTGCGCATACTCGACCGTATTCTGGTTTTCGACAACGGGCGGATCGTGGAGGAAGGAACGCACGACGAACTCGTCAATACGCCTGGGGGCACGTACCGGCGTTTATTTGAAAAGCAGGCACTGGGTCTGGTTGCGGATCTCGGGGAAAAGGCGGTGGGTGTCGCAGATTGACGGGTGGCTGCTCCTCCGGAGGCGCCTCGTCAAGACCTGCGGGCGGACGATCGGGGCGGCGATCGCTTTTCGACCCGCAGGCAACCTGGCAGGCCACGAAAACCGATGGCCTGCCCTGCCCGTGATCTTCGGAAATCTATTTCTTCTTCGCCGCTGCCGCGTCTTTGAGCGCCTTCAGCCTTGGAAGATCCCGATCCTGCTCATGGCAGGCAACCTCAAACATTTCCGCGTTCTTGCGCTGCACCGGAAATGAGATTGTCCACGGTTTCGTATAGACCAGCGGATCGTTCACTGTCGCCTCATACGTCAGGGTGTCCGGCCCCGCGGGGATAAACTTCTCCACCACATGCTCGGCGTAGCTCACGATCTCACCGCCTTCGTTGAGCCAAGTCTTGCCATTAAGGTTGGTGGTATCGATCACGAGCGTGTCGCCCTCCCAGTGTCCGATCGAATCGCCTTGCCACAGCCGCATGCCGTCGGGAAGGTGCTTCGTCACTTTCATTGGAATAATGCGCCAGGCCATGCGCTCGTGCAGGAACACGATGTAGTCCCCCGTCTGCATGATCTGCATCGCGGCCGGCACATACATGGCGCGCGGCACTCCCGGCGGGAAGCAATGGGCCGTCGGATCGTCGTACCCGCGCTCCGTCAGATTGCGGCTGACCCGCTCACCGGTCGCCCACTCGTTCATCGGCAGTTTTCCATCCGGCGGATCGACGACCCAGCGGGCGGCTCCGCCTCTGCCCCGAGCTTCGAGCCCTTGATTGGCGCCGGCGCTGTCCGATTCCCAGAAGCCGTTGAGATCCGGCTTGCCGTCGGACGTCCGCTTCAAATTCGCCACGGCCTTTGTGGGCAGCGCAGGCGACGGAGCCGCGGGAGGCGTCGCCACCGGCGCGCCGGTTTCGCCCGGATACCACATCTTCGCCTCGCGCGTGAATGCCCCGTTGGCCTCCTCGACTTCCGCCTGGCAGATATATTCGAACAGGCGGTCGCGGTCGGCGCGGCGATGCAGCGCGACGTTGATCGTCCACGGCTTCGTGTAGACCTTCGGGTCTTCCATCGTGGCTTCCATCTGGATCGTGTCGGGGTCAGTCATGTGATAGCGCTCGACCACGTGCAACTCATTACTGTGGAAGTCGCCCGCCATATCGAACCACGTCTTGTCGTTGAACTTGCTGACGTCCACGATCAGCGTGTCCCCGTCCCAGCGGCCGCGCGCGTCGCCCATCCATGTATCGATCACGTCCGCATGCTTCGATCCGTCGGTGGGAATCAGCCGGTAGACCGACGACCATTCGAAGGTCATTCCCACGGCCTGCGGGGTCTGGAAAATCTCGAACGGATAATCCATGTACATGATGCGCGGCGTCCCCGGCAGATAGCACTGGTTCAGAGGATCGGCCTTGGCGCGGATCTTGAAATTCTCCGCCTTTTGCGACTTCGCCCACGGCTGGTAGGGAATGCTTCCGCCCGCGACGACAGAACGCCCGGCGAGCATGTTGAGGCTAGCGGCGTGGTCCTCGAGCCCGGAGGCCGCCGAGCCAGAAGCCTGCCAGATGCCGGAAAAATCCGGTTTGCCGTCCGCAGTGCGAGGCAGAGCTTGCTGGGACCCGTTGGTGGCGGGAGCGGCTGCAAGGGCGGCGGCCATAACGGTCGCGATGATTACGGCGAAATGGAAATTGCGCATGAAGGCTATCCTCTGATTCATTTCGTGATGCCTGGTTTCGTTTGAGCCGGTTTCATTCCCAGTATCGTCGATCTGAAGCCCAGCCGGGGCCTCGCCAGACGCCCGGGCCACGCGAACAACCGGGTTCGTCTTGCTTGATACGCTGGTGATTCCCCATGCGTGTCCTCCTCAGCGTCACCGACAAAACAGGTGTCTCCGAATTCGCCCGCGGGCTCGCGGCGCTCGGCGCGGACCTCATCTCGACCGGCGGCACCGCCCGCCTTCTGCGCGAGAACGGTATCGCCGTGCGCGATGTCAGCGAAGTCACCGGCTTTCCCGAGATGCTCGATGGGCGGGTCAAAACCATGCATCCGAAGATCACCGGGGCCATTCTTGCGGTGCGCGAAAACCCGGAACACGCCGCTTCATTGCGGGAGCATGCCATCGAGCCCATCGACATGGTGGTCGTCAACCTTTATCAGTTCGAGAAGATCGCCGCGCGCGCGGACGCTACCCTCGAAGATTTGATCGAAAACATCGATATCGGTGGACCGACCATGATCCGCTCGGCGGGGAAAAACTGGCAGGACGTCGCCATCCTGACATCCCCGGCGGATTACGAGCCCATACTCGAAGAACTGCGCGCGTCGGGCAAAATCTCACGCGAAACAAAGTGGCGGCTTGCAAAACAGGCGTTCCGGACTACCGCCGATTATGATCGCGCGATCAGCGCGCGTCTTGCGGATGCCGGGGTCGCGCCCGAAGCCCTGCCGCCGGTGCTCGACATCCGCATCCCCCGCCGCCTGCCTCTGCGGTATGGCGAAAACCCCCATCAGCAAGCGGCGCTGTACGCAGCCGGATCAGCGGGGGTAGCTGGCGCACAACAACTTCATGGCAAGGAGCTTTCCTATAACAACCTCGTGGACCTGGACGCCTGCTGGCAACTGGTCTGCGAATTCTCCAAACCGTCCGCGGCTATTATCAAACACACCAATCCCGCGGGATGCGCCGAGCAACCGTCGCTCATGGAGGCGTATCGAAAGGCGCTCGAATGCGATCCCGTCTCGGCATTCGGCGGCGTGATCGGGCTGAACCGCGAAGTGGATGAGGAAACCGCGTCTGAGATGGCGAAGCTCTTCGTGGAAGCAATCGCAGCCCCGTCATACTCGCCGGGCGCGCTCGACATCCTTCAGGCGAAGAAAAATATCCGGCTGGTGCGGGTGGAATCTGCCACGGATCGCCTCGTCGTCAAAAGCATCAGCGGCGGATATCTCGCCCAAACCGTCGATGCGGCTGGTTTCGATTCCGCTGCTTGCAAGGTCGTGACACGCCGCCAGCCCACCGGGGAGGAATGGAGGGCCCTCGAATTTGCGTGGAAAGTCGTAAAGCACGTGAAGTCCAACGCCATCGTATATGCGCGTGCGGGACAGACCGCCGCCGTCGGGGCGGGCCAGATGAGCCGCGTCGATTCGGTAAACATCGGCGCGATGAAAGCGCATCTGCCGCTCGCGGGCACTGTGGCCGCCTCCGATGCATACTTTCCATTCCCGGACGGACTCGAGCAGGCGGTGAAACACGGCGCGACGGCGTTTATTCATCCAGGCGGATCCGTGAATGACGACAAAGTAATCGCCGCCGCCGATGAGCTTGGCGTCGCAATGGTGCTTACCGGAGTCCGCCACTTCCGGCACTGACTTTCCCGGGGCATGCGCCTGGTACGATGACCGCGTGCCTCTGACGCGTTTTGCCTCGCTGGCTCTCGCCATGACCATGATTTCCACCACGGCGCAGAGCGCCGGCCGCCCCTTCGGAAAGACGCCGGACGGCCAGACGGTCGACCTTTACACACTGAATGACGGCAAAGGGGTCGAAGCCACGATCTCCACCTACGGGGGAGTTGTTGTCTCGCTGAAAACGCCTGACCGTAACGGCCAGGCGGCTGACGTTGTCCTCGACTCGATGATTTCAAGGGCTACCTGACGCCTCCGCCATACTTCGGCGCCATCATCGGCCGCTATGCCAATCGCATCGCGCATGCCATGTTTCACGCTCGACGGCGTTACATACAAGCTTGCGAAAAACGACGGCGACAACTCACTGCACGGCGGCATTCGCGGATTCGACAAGCGCGTCTGGAAAGTCGCAAACAGCTCTCTTACCTGAGCAAAGACGGCGAAGAGGGTTTTCCCGGAAATCTCGCCACCACAGTCACGTATACGTTGCGGAACAACGAGCTCCGCATCGATTACGCAGCGACGACTGACAAAGACGTGAACCTCACGAATCATTCCTATTGCGCTCTTGCCGGCCAGGGACGCGGCGACATACTCGCGCATCAACTCACGATCAACGCCGATCGCTTTACGCCCGTCGACAAGACGCCGATCCCGACAGGCGAACTGCGCAGCGTGAAAGGCACGCCGCTCGATTTCCTCAAACCACACACCATCGGCGAGCGAATCGATTCGCGCGATGAGCAGATGGTGCTCGGGCACGGATACGATCACAACTTTGTAATCAACCGCACCAGCCCAGGTCCGCAACTTGCAGCGAAGATGGTGGAGCTTCCAGCGGACGAGTACTGGAAGTGGTGACGACGGAGCCAGGCGTGCAACTCTACACGGCGAATTATCTTGACGGAAGTATTACGGGTAAATCCGGCAAGGTTTACGGTCCCCGGTCGGCATTTTGCCTTGAGACACAACACTTTCCGGATTTTCCCAATAGGCCCGCGTTTCCGTCTGCCGTTTTAAAACGCGGCGACCGCTATCGAAGCACCACGATTTATCGCTTTTCCCACTGATTCCGGCCATTTTCCGCGATTCGGTACCAGTACAGGCGGCCTTTCGAAGCCGCCGGCAAGCCATTCATAATGGGCCTGGGTGCAGCGATTCAAGCTTGCTTCAATCGCGCGGAGGCCCCCAAGGCAGGCGGCGCGTGCCTCCAGATGCGCCGCCTGGGTCATTTCAAAAAACAGGGTTTCAAACGCCAGATTTGGAACACCCCTTAACTTATGGAGATACTGACGTCATTTCGGTTTAGGCGGGGGAATTACGGCCGCGCGTGCGACCGGTTCTCCCGTCCTGTTTTGCTGCAGTCTCGCCGCGGCCTTCGCACGAGCTTCATCGGAAATCTGAATGCGGTTCTGCACGGAAGCCGCTCCGCCCGCTTTGGCCAGACGGGTGGCGACACCCTTGTGCTGGATGACGTTCGTGTGGCCATCGATCCGCGCTACCCCGTTGTGCACCGTTACGGTGAAATGATCCGCGTTGATTTTTGATTTCGCAAACTTGATTTGAATATTGTGCTCGACTTGAGCGTCCGGTACCCTTGATGCGCCGGGCACCGGTTTAACAGCCGATGCCGCCTGGCTCAGCCCCGCAAAGGCGACGGACAGAACCAGCGTGGAAACAATTCGCGTCACGCTCGTCAAAGAGTACTTCAACTGCCGGCGCCCCGCTACTAGACCCTGCGGTTCCGAGTTATAGTAATCAAGCCGGTTTCTGCAACCGACTCATGCCTCGTTCCGCTCAATACGGCGAAAGCGCCAAGCGGTCGACGGTTTATACGTGGTCGACCTCGCGCAGCCAGTCCGGACGCTTCAGAACCTCGCGCGGCTTGCTGCCGTCCGGCGGGCCGATAATCCCGTCGCGATACATCATGTCGAGAATGCGCGCCGCCCGTCCGTAACCCAGCCGCAGCCGCCGCTGGAGCGTGGAGGTCGACGCCTTGCCCATTTCGAGGACCACGCGCAGCGCCTCCTCATACATTGGATCCTGATCGCCGGAGGCGGCCTCATCCACTTCGGTTTCGCCGTCCTCACTCGGCGGCGCAATCAGATAGGACTGATCGTATTCCGGTTTGGCCTGCGCCTTCCAGAAATCAACAACCTTGTTGATCTCCGTTTCGGTGACAAAGGCGCCGTGCACGCGTGTAAACCGCGACGACCCCGGCGGCAGGAACAGCATATCGCCTTTGCCCAGCAGGTGCTCGGCCCCCATGCCGTCGAGAATTGTCCGGCTGTCCACGCGTGTCGCCACCCGGAAGCTGATGCGCGCCGGGAAGTTCGCTTTGATGATGCCGGTGATCACGTCCACGCTCGGGCGCTGCGTCGCGAGCACGAGGTGCATTCCCACGGCCCGCGCCATCTGCGCGAGGCGCGTGACGGATTCCTCCACATTGCGGCCCTCAAGCATCATGAGATCAGCGAGCTCGTCGATCAGGATGAGCACGTAAGGCAGCGGCTTCAGCTCTTCCTTCGGCGCCTCCTCACTATCGAATAAGCTGCGCGGCTCCCCCTGCATCTTCCGAACTTTCTTGTTGAACTGATCGATATTGCGCGCGCCCTGTTCGGCGAGAAGACGCAGCCGCCGCTCCATCTCGAGCACCGCATTGCGCAGCGCGTTGGTCGCCTTCTTCGGGTCGGTGATCACCGGCGTTAACAGGTGCGGAATACCTTCGTACATCCCCAGTTCGACGCGCTTGGGATCGACCATGATCATCTTCACTTCGTCCGGCGTGGATTTGTAAAGAATCGACATGATGAGGGAGTTGATCATCACGGACTTGCCCGATCCGGTCGAACCGGCGATGAGCGCGTGCGGCATGGAATCCAGAGCAGCGACTTTGATGCGACCGTTGATGTCCTTGCCCATCGAGATTGTGAGGAACGAGCTTGACTCCTGAAACTCGTCGGACTCGATTACCGCCCGCAAGCTAATGACTTCCCGCTTCGTGTTCGGAACTTCGATGCCGATCGTGGGCTTGCCCGGAATGCGCTCGATCAGAATCGACTCCGCCTGCAACCCGAGGCACAGGTCTTCCGACAACGTTGTGATGCGGCTGTACTTGATGCCCGCTTCCGGTTTGAACTCGAACGTTGTTACTACCGGGCCCGGATTGATCTGAACCACCGACCCGAAGACGTTGAACTCTTCGAATTTCGCCTTGATCGTGGACGCCGTGTTCTTGAGCTCCTGCTCGTCGAAAGCGGACCGCAGCGGCACTTCGTTGAGGAGTTCCGTTGTTGGCAGCCGGTAGATCGTCTGTCTCTTTGCCGGTGCCTCGCGCTTCATTGGCTGTGTAAACGGAAATTCGAGCACATTCGCCGCCGGAGGGGGAGTATCCGCAAGCTGGCAGATTGGAATTTCGTCGAGAGTTTGCGAACTGGCCGGTGACGCGGCTTCAGCCGGCGTGCTGGCCGGTTGCGGCATCGCGGGCTCTTCCCACGGCAGCGTTTCGGCGACGGCCTCCGGCGCGCGGCGCCGCGTCCGCTGGGTAATCGCCGGATCGGGCGCGGGCGGTAGCGCGGAGGTCGCCTGCTCGTAGTCGACACGCTGCGATTCGAGCGCGCGAGCTTCTTCCGTGTGCCGCCGCTCTTCCATCCTCCGTAGTGCCGCTTCACGCCGGCGTTCCATCGAGCGGCGCCACCTGTCCCGCATGCGCCCGAACACCGCGATCAGCGGGCCGAACCAGCCCCTCAGCTTCGCGAGCGTGAACGTTGAAACGAGATAAATCGAAATGACCAGCGCCGTCGCCAGCACGACCGCCGCTCCGGCCGGATTGAGTGCGCGCTTCAGGGAATCGGCGACAAGGAATCCGGTCGCTCCCCCCGGCAACACGGAGTGATTGAACAGGCGCCATTCCGGCAGCAGAGCAGCCGCGCCGCACGCAGAAGCCACGAGAGTCCCGCTTCCCAGCAGCTTTACGATCGGGGCCTCGACGGCCTCCGAGCGAATCCATTTCCACCCGAGCGCAAAAATCAAAACGGGCAACAGGAATGCCGCGAGCCCGAAGAACTGCAGAAAGATATCGGCGACGTGTGCACCTACAGGTCCGATGAGGTTATCGGTCCGGACCGGGCCGCTCACCGTATCCCACGAGGGGTCCTGCGGATGGAACGACGCCATGCTGAGCAGGAACAGGATTCCGGCGGCAAGAAACAGGAATCCCGTCACCTCGTTGAGGCGCTGGGATTGACCGGGCGTAAAAAGCCTCATCCGACTGGCGGGCGGAAGAAACCGGAGCAGTATTTAGTATAGCGTCGGGCGAGGCAAGCCGTTTGGCCTGCCGCCGGTACGGTACCCGAGCCGGAAACTCACTTCGATCTCGCCCGCACGTTCACCGGCTTATGCCTGGGTTGAATCGCCATTGCTCTGCGGCCAGCATTGCTCGTTGATCGCGGCCCAAGCCGCGGCGAGTGGATGGCGCCATCGCGAAAACAGCGAGCTTCTCACATGCGCCCGTGGAAAAGGAACGCGATCCCGGTCATCCGAGCTCGACTTCAGGGCGATAATTACCGGATAACTCCGCTTAATCGCACTAAATTGTAGTATTAAATCCGTTACGCATTATTAGAAATATTACTATAATCAGCCTCAATGTCCCAGCCAATGCTTCGCTGCCCCAATTGCGCGTCGGACCGGCTGGAAATCCGTCAGCGCAGCGGCCTGGAACGACTGATGATGTATTTCACGCCCAGGCGCAAGTACCGCTGCCTGATTTGCCGCTACAAGTTCCGCGCGATGGACCGCCGGCGCTGGTCCCGCGAGGAGAGCGACCAGTTGGCAGCAGCACGCAAAGCCGGTTTTCACAGGTAAGCGCCCGGGATTCCTGTTTGCGGAATTCGAATTCGCACTTGCACACTCAGAGAATTGCGCGGAGGAGGGCTACCGTGAGACAGCAAGTTGGAGGGGAACAAAATACACTTTCCCATGCGCCGTTTGGAATAGGCCGGGCCGGCGGCCAAGCGCCGTTCATGACCCGCCGCAGCCCCGCCGGAACCCCCCGGGGGATTCAGGTGCATGTCAATCAACAGGCGCATCAACCGGCCGCGCAAATTCTCAGCCTTGTGCGAACCGGGCGGCGTACGCGAGCGCTTTCCGAATGTATTGGGAAGCCGCGGAGCAGGTTGTGAAGGGACATTCCCGAGGCCAGTGCCTACGGCAATTACGCCGGCTGTGACGCGCATCGAATTCGCGTCTGTGCGAAGGCCGCGTAAGCGAGCACTGGCGCCGCGAGCGACTCAATTTCCATTGGTAAGGGCAGAGATCCGACGGCGGAACTGATCGGAAGTTCTCGTGGTTGTTCGACAAGATATACTGACCTCAGAATTTACCGCCTGGAGTTCTTGCATGAAATTACGGATCGCAGCGCTCGCCATCCTTACCGCCGCTGCCGCACTTGCCCATCATTCATTCGAAGCTGAATTCGATCAGAAAAAGACTGTCGTTCTCACCGGAACCGTGACGAAGGTCGACTGGATGAATCCTCATATCTACATCCACCTCGACGCAAAGGACGAGAACGGAAAGGCGGGTGCCTGGGATTGCGAGGGCGGTAATCCCAGCTCTCTCATGCGGCTCGGGTGGAAACGCAACTCGCTGAAGGCGGGCGACCAGATCGTGATCGAAGGTTACCGCGCCAAGGATGGCAGCAACACTTGTAACGGCAAGTCTGTGAAACTGGCGGACGGCACGAAGCTGTTCGCCGGGTCATCCGCGGATCGATCAGAATAGAGCCGGGCTCAATGACGCGAACCGCGATTTACTCCGTTCTGACGATCGCAGCCGCTGGAGCCGTGCTTTCCATTGCGGCGTGGGGTCAATCCGGCGCAGGCCGGGCCATGGCTCCCAAAGGCCAGCCGACGCCCCGCACGGACGATGGCAAGGTCGATTTCTCCGGCGTGTATTCACCGCCGGGCCGCGCCCCTGGCGATCCGCCCAGCAAATCGGGTGAGGGCTACTCGCACAACATCGCGCGGGATATGGAGCCTGACGATGTGCCGATGCAGCCATGGGCCAAAGCGCTGTTTCACAAGCGTTTCGTCGAAGACGTGAGTAAAGACGATCCGGAAGGATTCTGCCTGCCTATGGGAACGCCGCGTATGGCGCCCTACCCGTGGAAGATCGTTCAGACCGACAAGCTCATGCTGATGTTGTACGAGGGCAACGTTCACGGGTACCGGCAGATATTCCTCGACGGAAGGCCGCATGATCCGACGGTGAAGGAAACCTATTGGGGCGATTCGACAGGGCACTGGGAAGGCGACGCTCTCGTAATCGACACAACGGGGCTCGGTTTCGGAGACGGCCGCAATAACCATTCGTGGCTTGACGCGGATGGACATCCGCGCACCAACAAACTACATATCACCGAGCGTTTGACGCGGCCGGAACTGGGGCGTATCGTCGATGAAATTACGATTGACGATCCCGGCGCGTATACGCGCCCGTGGAAGGTGGTTGAAAAGTCCGCACTCGCGCCAAACTGGGAGATTCAGGAAACCATTTGCAACGAGAACCAGGATGAACACGGACAGAATCAGGACGCCCGGCACCTGACCGCATTGCCGCACGGCATCGGGCTCGAGGATCAAAAGAAGTAGATCGTTTCTTGCCGCTACCCGGCGCCGGTGTGCGCTACTTGTCTACCGGGCTCTTGTAGCAATAGCGCTCTTTGATTTCTTTGTTCGGGAGGAGTTTGTAGCTACCTTCCATGGTGAACGGCTTCGCGTAGGCGCCGGGATCTTCCACTGTCACCTCGCGCAACAGCGTGTTGACGTCAGGGCGTTTGTATCGCTCGATGACGTGTAACTGCTCTGTATGAGGGTGACCGGCCGCATCGAGCCATGTTCGATCATTGAATCCCACGGTATCGACCACAAGAGTATCGCCATCCCAGTGGCCGATCGAATCTCCATACCACGTGGGATTGACTTCCTCGGGATGCTTTCGGCCGTTCAGATAGACGATACGGAAAGTGTGGATGTCTCCTTCATCGAGGATGAAGACTTCTTTGGGCGTCTGTACGAATTTCTGCGGATAAGGCGAAAGCCTGGGCACACCCATCGGGAGGCATTTGCCGGCCGGATCGTCCGCTTTTCCGTGGGACTTCATGACCTTCTCGGCATTGGGCAGCATGGAAATCTTTTCGCCGGCCTTCAGCGCTTTGGTGAAGTCGCCTGCATACTTCCCATCCGGCGCCCATACGCCCGTGAGATCGGGATGCCCGTCTTTGGCGCGCGGAACGGTCTGAGAAACCGAGATACCGGCCGTAAAAACGAGAAGAAGACCCGCCGCCAAGACACGCACCATGCGGCTATTCTATAGGACGCTCATACGAGGGCGACGCTTCGGGAGGCCGTACGATCAGGATAGGGAGTAGCCTCGCGGCTACTTCCCTCCCACACCACCGTACATGCGGGTCCGCATACGGCGGTTCGGGGGGTTAAGCAATCGGGCGCGCCGTCAATCCGGGAATCCCGAGCGAGTCGAAGTAAGCATTGGGCAGTGCGAGCGAGAGTGCCGGACTGTTCGCCAGCCTCCACGAACCATGGGCACTACCCGCCGATTGAGCGGCCGGGTCTTTAGCTGGTTCTTCTGCCGCTTGTGGCTCATGAGTCGCGCCGCTTACTTGCCACTCCCATCAACCCCTTGCGAGGACCGTTTGGGCCTTCATCCGGAATTCCGGACCAGCAGCAGATCTCCCGAGGTAAGTTCGACCGCCTTCCGCACGCAACCGCCGGATTTACAACCAGTGCCCTTGATGAATATGCACTTCGTTGTCAATTGCCAACTCGTCCGGCACCGTATGCCTCCGATCCGGTTCTTCTACATCGGCTCGCACGTTTGCTCCACGCTTCTTTCAGACCTCGCCTCGCGACGACGCCCTTGCGCTTCGCCTTCGAGCTGTCGAACATGCTCGACACACGATACAAATGCCCGCTCCGGAGTGCTTCCGAAGCGGGCTGAAGTTTTCCTCGTGAAGAACGATCAGTGGCGAGCCTGGGAACTGATGTCCTTGGTTTCGTAGACTTCGCAATAGGCGCGCTCCGGCACAAGTCCGGCGTCGGCCGCTCCGTTGAGCCGCAGGGTTCGCGTCGGCATCACCCAGGGTTCAATGAACGAATCCGGATCGTCGATCGTGATGTCGTAGCGGATTTCATTTCCCACACGCGTGAATTTTTCTACGATGTGCATGTTTTCGGAATGGAAGAGGCCTCCTCGTCCCAACCAGGTCGTATCGACAAACGAGATGGAGTCGAGCACCAGCGTGTCGCCCTCCCAGGTCCCAGTCGTATACCCCATGTATGTGGCCTCGATCGCCTTCTTCGGGTCGTGCTTGCGGCCGTCGGTTGGAATCACGCGAAATTCTCTGTTGCCGCCGCCGTAATCGCTCGTCGTATACAGCATGGTGATGTCGTTCGCGGTTTGGAAGATGCGGCGCGGCGT
>Ga0134125_10000101_pt1 | contig 128319 bp, 98 predicted proteins | sample KB31751_FD_96464 | JGI IMG/M metagenome (GOLD analysis project Ga0134125, IMG submission 96464) | Terrestrial soil microbial communities with excess Nitrogen fertilizer from Kellogg Biological Station, Michigan, USA - KB3-175-1 | ecosystem: Environmental > Terrestrial > Soil > Unclassified ... | reverse complement strand
AGTTCAAGAGCCAGGAACCAAAGGAGCGGAAGCTGGCAGGGCGTAGATACTCACCCGGGTCCGCCAAAGGCGGACCACCCCTCTCTTCTGCGAAAAGAGGGGTTGAAGAAGTTGATGGGCGGCTCAAACGAAGAGAGGCCGTCTCATAATTAGTTTATGAGGCGGCCTCTAACTGTGCGCCCACCTGGGCGTTTTTCGAACCATTTCTTGGATGATTTGCGAAAATTGAGCTCATTATCGGTTTAATAATTGTAATGTTATCCCACCGAGTAGACAAATCTACCTCCAGACGGGGATCGCAAGCATCGCCGAGCAGGTGCTGAAAAACCTTGGCATTCACAAATTGAGAACAAGAATGTGGCTAAAGTAGCTGCCGGTACCATCTCGCAATATATTTAACCATTTGAACGGAAAGCCTCTACCGTATTAAACAGACTAGCTGCTTAATTCAATCGCTTAAGACTTTATTTTACAAATAGTGAAAATAAATATTGGCAATCGATTGCAGATTAAAAAAAAATATTTAGATTCGTTTATAAATCAATCAGAGGTACTAAGGATCAGGGGTCAATAGTCAAAAATTCCGGGTCCGTGATAGAAAAAACGTTCAGAGTATTTAGACCGGTGGAGCGTTTTTTTTAGATATTTTAACATAAAAGGTTCTTATCGGCAATCGATTGCCGATAAGAACCTTGTTGGAACCAACCAGTTAACTATATATAATTCTCAACCTAAAAATGAATCCACATGAAGCAAACCTTACTATCTAAAAAAATGGATAGCTGTAAAAGATCGATATTGATCTTTTTGCTGACTATCTGCACTTGCGCCGTATTTGCTCAAACCAGGCAAATTACAGGCAAGGTAACATCGGCAGATGACGGGGCGGCCATTCCTGGCGTAACCGTTAAGATTAAAGGCACCACACAGGGGACCCAGACTGATGTAAACGGCCTTTATAACCTATCGGCGCCGGCTAACGCAACGCTGGTGTTCAGTTTTATCGGCTATGAACCGCAGGAGATTGCTGTGGGTACGTCTACTGTGATCAATGTTAAGCTCGGATTCAATGTCAAAAGCTTATCGGAGGTCGCTGTAGTATCGATCGGTTATGGCACAGCCAAACGTACCGACCTCACAGGGGCCATCAGTTCCGTAAGCGCCAAACAAATTGAGGAAGTGCCGGTTACGTCACTAGACCAGGCTTTGCAAGGACGTGCGGCAGGTGTGCAGGTTACTAATAATGACGGCACCCCCGGCGGTAATGTCAGCGTGCTGATACGCGGTACGGGCAGCCTCACAGCCGCTAACGGCCCGTTATATGTTGTTGATGGCTTTCCGTTACAAGGGGGCCTTAATAATTTCAATACCGATGACATCGCGACGATCGATGTACTGAAAGACGCCTCGGCAACTGCAATTTATGGTATACGCGCGGCCAACGGCGTAGTGCTGATCACTACCAAACGAGGAAAACCAAATTCCATGCGCGTTACACTGGATGGCTATGATGCTTTTCAAAGCAAGCCTAAAATGTATAAGGTATTAGATGCCGCTCAATTTGCTACCATGGCCAATTTAGTTGCAAGTGACCCATCGCAAAATTTCCAGACAAACCCAGCATGGGCCAATCCGGCAAGCCTGCATACTGTAGATTGGCAAAATGCCCTTTATCAAACCGGCTTAACGCAACAGTATACGCTTGGTCTTAACGGAGGGTCTGACAAAGTGCAGCAAGCGACTTCGTTTGGATACTATGATCAGAAAGGCATTGTTTATGGTTCGTATTTCAAACGGGCCACCTTTTCTACAAACGTCGACTATCACCCGGTTAAATGGCTTAAATCGGCTACCGACATTAAATATACGTACCAGGATTCCAGAAACCCGTTCGGTACGGGCAGTCTTTTAAACCTGGCGGCTTTGGTGCCGACCCTTGATGGCGGCAACAAATTTACCAGCCAGCCTAAAGAGGCTAACGGCCAGGGCGGTTATAACTATGGGTTTTATAACCCAACCTATGCGCGTCAAAATGGCGCCGGCGGCAACCCGCTTTACGGTATAGATAATAACCATCAGTATAACTTAAACTACATGCTTTTAGCGAATACTTCGCTGGAGGCCACGATCATTGACGGGCTTAAATTTAAAACCCATATAGGCATCAATACTTTTAACTTTGCAGGCCAGTTTTATTCGCCTGCCGACACCCGCCTTTCTGACCAATACCCAGGCCAAACCGCGGGTATCGCTAATTACAGCCAAAATATGGCCCAGGATTTCACATGGCTGATCGATAACACCTTATCTTATGATAAGACGTTTGGCAAACATAGCATCAGCATTCTTGCGGGCAATTCCGGGCAGAAAGAAATTTGGGACGGCATGGGCGGCTCGGGGATCCCGCCAAATAGTGTAATCAGGGATTTGTCGCAGGTAGCATCGCTAACCCTGAATGCAAACGACCCTAACAATCCTAATAGCGGCAATGGTTCAACAATTCAGTCCCTGGCATCATACTTTGGCAGGGTGACCTACCAGTTTGATAACAGGTACATCATTACGGGTACTGTCAGAAGGGACGGATCCTCTAAATTTGATTATAACGCTAACGCACAGTGGGGAACATTCCCTGCCGCGGCCGTGGCCTGGAAAGCGAAGAACGAATCGTTTTTAAAAAATGTAAGCTGGCTGTCTGACTTGAAATTCAGGGGCAGCTGGGGCCGTGTAGGTAACCAGGCCTCAATAGCGCCGTTCCGTTACCTTAACCTGTACCAGGGAAACTTCCCGTCATCGCTTAACGGCGGTGGCAACGATAACCTCGGTTATCCTTTCGGTACAGGCAAGGTATATCAAAATGGCATCGCGTCCATACAGGCAGCCAATCCGCACCTGAGATGGGAAACGGATACCGAAACCGGTGCCGGCGTTGACGCCTCGTTCTTAAATGGGGAACTTTCCTTTACTTTCGATTGGTATGACAGGAAGTCAAAAGACTTTTTGCTGACCCTTCAAGCGCCTGCACAAAGCGGTTACAACACTGAAACCGTAAATATTGGAAGCATGGACAATAAGGGTGTTGAATTTGCCGTGAATTATCAGCACCAGGCGAACCGCGACCTTAGGCTTGGGGCTAACTTAACCGTTAGTGCGAATAAAAATGTACTTACCAGCCTCTTTTCGGGCGCAACCAATGTGGCAAACTTCGGCGGCCTCGGGTTGCCTACCCTGCAAGGCTGGACCCCGTTTTCACAAACCAGTATAGGACAGCCGGTAGGCGAATTTTTTGGCTTTCAATCACTAGGTATTTTCCAGTCACAAGCCCAAATCGATGCCTTAAATGCATCCGCCGTAGCTAAACATGGCGCCGGCTCTTTTTATCAGCATAGCGGTACCAAACCGGGCGACCGTTACTTTGCCGATACCAATGGCGACGGCGTTGTGGACGACAACGACCGGGTTAGTCTGGGCAGCCCGCAGCCAAAGTTTTTTGGCGGCCTGGACCTTAACGCGACCTACAGGGCATGGGACATAAGCCTGTTTTTTTATGGCTCGTACGGAAATAAAATATTCAGCTTCGCCGAAAGCAATATACAAGACTTTGAAAGCCGTCAGAATGTTTCTATCGAAAACGTAAGCCAGCAATACTATCAAAACGCATGGACGCCTCAAAACCACAGCAATACCTACTCGAGGATTGTTGCCAACGATGATGCCGAAGGCAGTTATGCCGCGTCGAGTGCATGGGTGGAAAATGGCAGTTTCCTGAAACTAAAAACGCTTACTATTGGTTATACTTTACCCGGAGTTATTGCAAAGAAAATGGCAATGACAAGATTGAGGGTGTACGTTTCGTCCCAAAACCTTTTCACAATCACAAGCTATAAAGGTTTGGATCCTGAAATCGGGATACAGGGCGGTAACCCAACGCAAAATGGCATAGATAACGGCGCGTATCCATCTTCAAGGTTTTTAACGGTTGGTTTAAACGTGACATTGTAATTTTATACTAACGACATTAAAATATTTAATAACATGAAAATTAAAAAGAACTACATTGCTATGGTAGTGCTGTTAACGGCACTACTTAGCCCGCTCGCTTGTAAGAAGAGTTTTTTAAATCAAACCGACACGTTTGGTGGTAGTCAGGATGCCACTTTTCAGACATCTCAATCTGTCATTTCAGCGGTAAATGCTATTTATGACACGTATCAGAACAGCGATTTCCTGAAAAAATCCATTTGGTACTATGCTAATTTCATCACGCACGACTGGTATAACAACGGTAACGACGTGGCCTGGAATAACTATACGATCCCGTCAACGTTTTACGCGATCCCTACTTTCTGGAACTATTCTTTTATCGGAATAAACAGGGCGAACCAGGCATTGGCTGTTATAGCTAAAGCCAGGGCAAAAGGCGTAGTTACTCCTGCCCTGGCTGACCGTTTAACAGGCGAAGCTTACTTTTTACGCGGCAGCTTGTATTATTACCTTGGCGGCACCTTTGGTGGCGTTCCTTTAGAAGTATCGTCGATCCCGGACCCTTTAAGTCCAAGGGCTACGCAGGACCAGGTTTTTGCACAGGTGGTGTCTGATATGAAGCAGGCAGAAAACTTATTGCTGTCAAAAACAACCCTTCCTGCCGCTGATTTGGGCAGGGCTACAAAGGGTGCGGCTTATGCTTATGAAGGTTCGGCACAAATGTGGCTGGGAAAATATGACCTGGCTTTAACAGCCTTTAACAACCCGGAGCTTACAAACAATTATCACCTGTTGCCTAACTTTTGGGATTTACAGGAATTTAATAATCAGGATAATGACGAATCTCTTTTCGAAATTCAGTTTGATCTTGTCGCCGGCGGCTCACAAAGCTGGGGCGGCAGCTGGCAGGTGCCGGGCGGCGAAATAGGCTGGATAGACAGCTTTAGCTGGCCAAATGAAATAACCGGTGAAGGTTACGACTATGGAAGCCCATCGCTTTATTACTCATACCAGGCGGGCGATACGCGCAAACTGGCGACCATTATTGGCCCCGGCGACCAGAATTTAAGCCCTGGGATTATAGCGGCATGGGGTGGTATTAAAGGTTATCCTTTTGTAACAGGCGGTTATGCCCGTTATCAAGCGAATCCGACGACCGATGTTCAGGACAAGAACACCTATACCGATGGAAACGGCAACATTATTAACACCAATGGTACCGCCGCGCACCCCTGGTATGGATTGGATGCTACGCCGCGTTCGGGCTTTGTAAATGAAAAACATTGGAGAGACCCTACGCTAACCGGTAACTCAGGCCCGTCGAATATTTTCGGCAGCCAAAACCAGGTAATGATGCGTTATGCGGAAGTTTTGCTTTCAAGGGCCGAGTGCAAGATACGTACAGGCGATGTTGCCGGAGGCTTAGCGGATATTAATATCGTTAGAACCCGGGCATTTGGTGGTCCGCCACCTGCCGTATGGAGTGACGGTTTAGATCCCGCAGGCAATCCACGCCCTCCTTTAACCGACCCAATGCAGATGGTATTAAGCGAATACAGGCACGAACTTACTGCTGACTATTCACTGATGTACCTGTTGCGCAGGGCAGGAAAAGACGCAACTACCGGGCAGAACTATGACGCTGAATTTATTCATAATGTTAACCACGTGCCTGGCGCCGGCCCGGATAATAATCCAAACCCGTCATTCTACACTTTTGGCCCTACATCTAACCCGGCATTTCCGGCAGGTAAAGGCGTAACCTACAATGACATGCCTCCGGGACATGATTTATTGCCGATCCCTACCGCTGCTATCTCTCTAAATCCAAACTTAAAGCAAAACCCTGGTTTTTAAATTATAATTACATCTAATGAAGCCGTCCTGATGATTGTCAGGACGGCTTCGTTTTTTATTTGGTAATTGTACATTAGATGCCCCTTTTTATACCACACGACCGAAACTTTATCATGAGCAAATATTACCTCAATACTATATTCCTTCTATGCGCTATTTTTAATAGCCCGATCGATTATAAAGCGGATATTGCGGTTATTTATGGGGATAAAGCTTCTGTGGATTTATGATACTGTATTAATTCGCTATCCTACCCGGTAAATGATGCTCCGGTGTTCGGGTAAAACCTTACCAGCGATGGAAACCCCGCAGCGTTCGATTCAGCATATGAGTATCCTACCGTTCAGCTAAAAGCCGGAAAAGTAATAGCTAAAAGATTGGAAATTTGCGCGGCTTATTTTCCCATCGGAAATATAACAACTTCACAAAGCTATTCTATTTACATGTCTTCAAATCGGGTCGGATCAAATTACTATTTTGGTAAACGCGACCGTGAATATCAATAGCGGTTGCAAATTATTTGCCAAACATGGGTGCCGTAAATAATCGCAGTTAAAAACTAAAATTTTTACCTTCCAAATAATTCCAGACCCCCTCTTTGTTTGGGTTATAAAATTTTATAGCCCTTCCCTCCAGAACTCCTATCTGGCCTGTATTTAAGTAAAATATTTCATCCGCGCCAGCAGGGCCGGTGAAATCTTTACCGGCAGAATAGGTCCAGTCCCCCTGTTTGTTTATATAATAAAATTTTACAGTCTTGCCTTCCTGTGCGCCGATAAAATTGGCAGTCAAAAAAAACGCGTCATCAATTGAATGGGGATAAATAAAGTCCTTAATCATGCTTTTGGTCCAGGTGCCATTAGCGTTCGTGTCATAAAATGTTATAGCGTGACCGTGCACAACACCTACCGTTCCTATGTTAAAACAAAAAATGCCATCAACACCGCCGGGGCTGGTAAAATCGGTGCCCCTGTTATATTTCCAGCCACCAAGCTTGTCCGTTTGATAGAATTTTACAGTCTTATTTATTCTAACCCCAATAAAATTCCCCTGGAAATAAAATACCTGGTCGAAATCCTCCGGGCTAACAAAATCTCTGTTGGGAAGATATTTCCATGTTTTTTCATCTTTTGTCAGATAAAATTTCACGGTCCTTCCCGCACGGATTCCCAAAATGTTGGTATTAACGTAAAAAACCTGCGTTTTTTTCCGGTTTTTACATGTAAACAATAGCAGTACAAAGATGATTAATAAAAAAGCAGTAACGACTTTTTTCATATATAATCCATGATTATGAACAGTTAAAATAACTCTTTTCAGGCTATTTTCCAATAAAAACAAGTGAAATTGCTTTAATTTTAACTACTATCATTTATCTTATTGTAAAACAGGCCATTACAAATTAATTAAAGGCCATATTGGGGCGATTATTTCAGTCTTAAAATTGGCATTTTGCCACTTAAAACAATATATTAGTGGTTCAAACTTTGCCTGAATTAAATATGAAGTATTTAAACAAGTTGATTTTTCCGTTGGCTGCAGTAGCTTTTTTTTCCTGTAAAAAACCAACCTTATTTCAGCAAATTTCCGCCTCGCATTCGGGCATCCATTTCAACAATAAAATAACCGAAAGCGACTCCATAAATCCACTGGATATAGTTAATATCTATAATGGAGGAGGGATAGGGATAGGTGATTTCAATAACGATGGTTTACAGGATATTTTTTTTGCCGGGAATATGGTCTCAAACCGTTTATACATAAACAAAGGAAACTTTAAGTTTGAAGACGTTACCGACAAAGCAGGCATTGGGGGCCTGGGGCGTTGGGCGCGGGGTGTTTCGGTTATCGATATTAATAATGATGGTTTAATGGATATATATGTTTGCAATACCATATATCCTGATTCAAACCGCCGCCGTAACCTATTGTACATTAACCAGGGCGTTGACGGGGATGGTGTTCCTCATTTTAAAGAGATGGCAAAGGAATATGGCCTGGACATCAATCTGCAGTCGACAATGGCTACTTTTTTTGACTACGACAATGATGGCAACCTCGACATGTATCTCACGGTCAACGAAGCCAATGAAGCCTACTACCCCAATGTATTTGGCGGTAACAAAACAAAAAGCAAAAACCCCAGCAAGGGAAGGTTGTATCATAACGACTGGGACGCCCGCCTGAAGCACCCCGTTTTTCACGATGTTTCGGCCAAAGCAGGCATTAACCTGGAAGGTTATGGGCATGCCGCCACTATTGTAGATATTAACCGCGATGGCTGGAAAGACATTTACATTAGCAACGATTTCTTGTCGTCCGACATTCTGTATATCAATAATCATGATGGCACTTTTACCGACCGGTCTAAAGAATATTTTAAGCATACATCGTACAACGCTATGGGGCAGGATATTATAGATATCAATAACGATGGCCTCGCCGATGTTTTTGAGCTGGATATGAATCCGGAGGATAATTACCGAAAAAAAATGATGATGAATCCAAACAGCTATCAAAATGTGCAAAGCCTTGAACGATTTGGTTACCAGCTGCAATATGTGAGAAATACGCTGCAGTTAAATCAGGGGCCGCGTTTGTCACAGGGTGACAGCATCAGTAGTCCGGCTTTTAGCGAGATAGCGTTCATGAGCGGCGTTGCACAAACTGACTGGAGCTGGACGCCACTGATAGCTGATTTTAATAACGACGGTTACCGCGATGCTATTATCACTAACGGGTTTCCAAAAGACCTCACCGACCATGATTTTATAACCTTCAGACAGAGCCCCTTTGCCGTAACGTCCAAGGAAAAAATATTGGCACAAATACCCCAGGTAAAAATTCACAATTACGGTTACCAAAATAACGGCGACCTCACCTTTAAAGACGCTACCAGTTCATGGGGACTAACCTTGCCTACTTTTTCGAATGCTGCCGTATATGCCGATCTGGACAACGACGGCGCAATGGACATGATTATCAATAATATTAATGATGAACCGCTTATTTATAGAAATACCTCGCGGGATAATAATAACGCGGCCGCCAATTATATCCAGTTAAAATTTAAAGGCGATAGCCATAACCTGAACGGCTTGGGTGCCTGGGCCGATATTTATTACGATCATAATAAACACCAGGTGTCGGAAAATAATCCGTACAGGGGCTACCTTTCCACCGATCAAAATATTGCCCACTTTGGATTGGGTAAAGTGCGACAGCTCGACTCGGTAGTTGTACGCTGGCCAAACGGAAAAAAACAAACCTTGCAAAATGTAAAGGCCAACCAGGTAGTCACGGTTGATATTGCCAATGCGAAGACGTCTTATACCTGGCCGCAACCAAAAATCGCCGACAAAGCGTTATTTACCGAAGTAACCAAAAGCCGCGGTGTCGACTATAAACATGCCGAACTCGATTTTGTGGACTTCAATATTCAAAAACTGTTACCCCATAAGCTATCAGAATATACGCCGGCGCTGGCTGTGGGCGATATTGATGGCAATGGCCTGGACGATATTTTAATTGGTGGCAATACATACAATCCGGCCCAGGTATTTTTGCAGCAATCAAACGGCAAGTTTATTAAACGGCCCCTGCTGCCTGCTTCATATAGCGTTAAACAGGTTAAAGATGAAGGGATGCTTCTGTTTGATGCCAACGGCGACGGCAAACCAGACCTTTATATTTCGAGCGGGGGGTACTTGAACGCGCCCGGCGACACTGCTTACCAGGATAGGTTGTATATAAACGACGGTAAGGGAAATTTTACTTTAGCCAAAAACGCATTGCCCGCAAATTATACCAGTAAACAATGCGTCAGAGCGATAGATTATAACAGGGATGGCAAGCCTGATATTTTCGTATCTGGCCGAGTCGACCCGTGGAATTACCCTAAACCTGTGTCGAGCATTATCTTACGAAACGACAGCAAGAACGGAGTGGTGAAATTTACAGATGTGACTATGCAAGTGGCGCCCGACTTGAAGAACATTGGCATGGTATGCGATGCCCTGTTTACAGATTATGATAATGATGGCTGGCCCGACCTTATACTGGCCGGAGAGTGGATGCCGATCACGGTGCTGAAAAATGACCACGGCGTTTTTAAAAACATCACCAAAACAACGGGCCTGACTAACCGGACCGGGTGGTGGAACAGCATCGTTGCAGGCGACTTCCGCCATACGGGCCGGATGGATTATATTGTTGGCAATACAGGGATGAATACGCTTTATAAAGCAACTGAGCAATATCCTGTTTTCATAACTGCCAAAGATTTTGATAAAAATGGTGACTATAATGCCATTACGTCCATTTTTCTGCCCGATCAGGACGGTGTTAAGAAAGAATTTCCGGCGGCGGGCAGGGACGATATGATAAAAGAGCTGATAACCATGCGAAAGCGGTTTACCAACTATAAATCATTCGCGACAGCCACGATGAATGAGATTTTAACGCCCGAACAGAGAAAAGGTACCTTAAGGCTGATGACAAACACTTCTGAATCCTGTTATCTGCGTAATGATGGGAACGGCAAATTCACTATTATTCCCTTGCCTAACCAAGCTCAAATATCGCCCATAAATGGAATGGTGGTAGATGATTTTGATGGTGACGGCAACCTAGACGTGGTAATGAACGGAAATGATTTTGGCACCGAGGTTGGCGTTGGAAGATACGATGCATTTAACGGGCTGATGCTTAAAGGGGATGGCAAAGGAAACTTTACTCCGCAAAGCATCCTTCAAAGCGGAATTTATATTCCCGGCAACGGTAAAGCGCTTGTTAAACTGCAAAGCGCCACCGGCAACTATATGCTTGCGGCGAGTCAAAACCGCGATGCGTTAAAAATATTTGAGCTAAAAAGAAAAGTGAGCAATATAAAACTGCTTCCGGATGATGAAAGTGCCGTTATTACTTACAAAAATGGCTCAAAACAAAAGCAGGAATTTTATTACGGATCTTCTTTTTTATCACAGTCGGGTAGATTTATCACGGTAAATAATGATGTGAAAGCTATCCAAATAACCGATAATAAAGGAAAGACAAGGACGGCATCGCTTAATGAGAAGTAATTTTATTATTGATAGTTTAAACTGACAGACGAACGGCCGGCGGGTTTAGTACAACCGTCCATCCATCGCGGGTAACCAATAAAATATATTAAAATATCAGATTGGTTGGATTAGGTATAAAGTTCAAAAAGGCCTGGAACTTCGAATGATAATTCTGCATATCGAGCTGGTAATAATAAGCGCCTCTTCTCGATCCGGCTTTATCTTTATCCGCTTGTTTTATTAACAGGCCGGTTGCTAATACGCGCTTACTAAAATTTCGTTTGTCTATTTTAGTATTATATGCACTTTCATATAATATCTGTAATTGCGGAATTGTGAACCTGGTTGGCAGCAATTCAAAAAGTATCGGGTGAAGCGCGGCTTTATAACGTATACGTTTTATAGCTAATTCAACCATTTCCTGGTGATCGAATATGAGCTTCGGCATATGTTTTAGCGAGAACCAATCCGGGTGATAGTCGTTGCTTAATTGCTTTTCATATTTGTTGATATCTATCAAAGCAAAATACGCCGTGGAAATTGTTCTTTCCATTGGATCGCGCTGCGGATCACTGAATGTGTACAATTGTTCAAGATACATCCCGTCGAGCCCGGTTAATTGCTTAAGTACCCGGTTCGACGCCTGGTCAAGGTTTTCGTTATCTTTAACAAAGCCTCCCATTAAACTCCATTTTCCCTTTTCGGGCTCAAACCCCCTCTGAATTAATAAAATTTTTAGCATCTCGCCATCAAATCCTAAAATTATACAGTCAACTGCCTGGATAAACCTGCTTTGTTTAGAATACCTGATCATTAAAATTGGAGTGATTTAAAGAGTTCCGGCAAATTTAATAATTTTCGGTATGCGAAACAGGTGGCGAATCGATACGGCTGTTTCTACTTGGTGATAATACCTGTTTTTATTGAAAAACTGATGTAAAATATTTTAAGTGTTTTTTTAACAATTATGTTATTTTTCTTTTATTTTAGTTGAAGATTCCCATCAATTAATCATTATTTTTTTATTGTAACATAAGCATTGTTATTGTGAAGAATATGATTAGATTTTTAAACCTAAAGTATAATACGATGAATTTAAAATGTTTAGCTATTGTTTTAGCAACCACATTAGTAAGTGGCATTTCTCAGGCTCAAACAACCCCAACTACAGTAGCCGAAGACTTTAAACCTTCGACTATCAACCAGCCAGGACAGGAATATCCGCAGGTAAACTCGCAAGGCTACGTACGGTTCCGTATTAAAGCGCCACAGGCCGATAGCGTGAGAGTTAGCCTCGGGCTCGGCGGACGAGGAGGAACCCGGCTCACAAAAGGGCCGGACGGGTTCTTTACAGGTACTACAGAAGGGCCTATGGACGAAGGGTTCCACTATTATCACCTGACAATCGATGGCGGAGTATTTAACGATCCCGGCGCATTGAATTTCTATGGATCTACCCGTTGGGAAAGTGGTATCGAAATTGCCGCTCACGACCAGGATTTCTATACCCTTAAAGACGTACCACACGGCAACGTGCAGCAAATCCTTTTTCCATCCGCAAGCACAAATACCGTACGGAGGGCGTTTGTTTACACGCCTCCTGGTTACGATAAAGAGAAATCTAAGCGTTATCCGGTGTTATATCTCCAGCATGGCTGGGGTGAAGATGAAACCGCATGGAGTAACCAGGGGCATGCCAACCTGATTATGGATAACATGATAGCAGAGGGCAAAATAAAACCTTTCATTATAGTAATGACCTACGGCATGACCAATGACGTTAAAATGAGCCCGGGCGCCTTAAGAAATTTTAAGGTGGAACCGTTTCAAACCGTTTTAACCGATGAATTGGTTCCGTATGTGGACGCGCATTTCCGAACACTTGCCGACCGCTCTCACCGTGCGATGGCGGGCCTATCTATGGGCGGTATGGAAACACATGCCGTCACACTTAATAAACCAGATGAATTTGGATACTACGCACTTCTCAGCGGCGGCACCTACTCCCCTGCCGAGCTTAAAGATAAAACTAAACCGGAGCTTATCTTCCTGAGCTGCGGAAGCCGCGAAAGGCCCGATGGCGTTAAAAATGCTACGATAGCTTTAAAAACTGCCGGGTATAATGCGGTTTCGTTTGTTTCTGAAAATACCGCGCACGAATTCCTGACCTGGCGCCGCAGCCTGCATGAGCTGGCGCCTTTGCTTTTTCAAAAATAAAATGGCGCTGTTTTGGTGCTTCGTTTTAATTTGGGTACAGAAAAATAACCCGGCAGTAGTTGCCGGGTTATTTGAGTTGCCTAATTACCAATTTATTCATTAGGGCGTCTATGCTTTCTTGATGTCGTATTTGGTCAAGTACTAACCGGTGTGGCGCCCCATCATCCTTTATATCTCAATATATGAAAATTCAATTTTTCATTGGAACAATCTAAGATCAACAGACTCGCCTAACATTTTATATCCCAGTTCATTGGGGTGAAGATAATCGCCCGACTGGACTCCGGTTAAAAGCGCAGCTGTATCTTCGGGATCTCTTAGCACCTTGTCAAAATCAATAACTGCATCAAAATGTCCGCTCTTGCGGATCCAATCATTGATCATGTTTCGCGCGGCATCACGGTAAGTACGGTAGTAAAATGATTTCTTGAATGGCGTAATTGTGGCGCCATAAACCTTTATACCATTCGAATGTGCCTCATTAATCATTCTATCGTAGGCGGCTATTAGCCCCCTTGCGACATCGAATGCTGCAATACTGTCGCTTGTACCGCCGAGGTCATTGACCCCTTCAAATATGATCAGCCATTTTACTCCATTTTGCTTAAGCACGTCGTGATCAAAACGGTCAAGACCGGTAGGTCCAAGTCCGCCCCTCAGAACAGCATTGCCGCCAATACCCATATTAAGAACACCTACCGCGCGGACGTTACTTTTTTTCAGCAGGGCAATTGCCAGTACATCCGGCCACCTATCTTGCATATTTGTGCCAGAGCCCCGGCCATCGGTAATTGAGTCACCAAAAACTGCCACGGCGGCGGCGGATTGTGACTCCACCTCTATCCCGTCGAGCAGGTACCAATGATCTGTTTTAGCCGCATCCGTAAAATCGGCATCGGGCAAAGCATGATCACCTGCAAGCAGGTACGAGGTAGTACGCGATCCCGGGTGGCCGGTTACTGTCGCGGATGTTTCTCCAAATAAAATCGTGATCGCAATTTCCATTCTCGGTAGGAGATTGAACGTGATCGGATCTGAAACCACTTCGGCGCCCGGCGCCATAGTAGTCTGACTCGTACCGTTAAATTTCAATGCTTTAACGGTTGAAGCATCGATTGTGCCGCCCCCCTTTGAAACGGCCATTTGCACTATTTTCATGGTAACCGGGCTTTTGCTGAATTCGTTGGAGAACCTTAGCCGCAATTTTTTTCCCCCAATAGAAACACACACCACCTGGCGCAGGGTACTGTTTGTTAAACCGGGCGCAGGGGGCATATTTTTAGGTTCAACAAGTTGAGGGGCGGTACCCCAAGTGCCTACCCATATTTTTTTCCGCGCCGGCGGCCCTTCACTGCTAAGCGAGCGGGAAAATGCCGGAAAGACGAATGCCAATAATAGCAAACTCATTGAAAATACGATGCAAGCATCTTTTTTTCTTTTAAAAAAAATGCCGCAAAAATTAGCCGATTTATATCGCATAATTAAAGGGTTATTGAGTTATGATATATTCTAACATTTAATAAGGTACGTTTACTGCTTTAATATCAAACTATCCACCGCCGACCAATGGTTACCATGTTATTTTTAATAAAGTGGTCCCTTGTCTTTCTAAATCAAAATTAATTTTTGCTAACCCTTTGTCAGGAGTAATATATTTCGGATAAGAAATCTCCTTGAGCTGGCCCGCGGCTTCCAATGTTTTGTATTCCTCCGCTGTCGGCTGCTGTGGCGAACCCATCTTTTTCCACACAGTATAAGCGTTACTCTGCTCCTGATCGATTATATATTGCCTTAGAAAGACCCGGTGCTGCGGAAGTCCTGTTATGATAACGGAAACGGATGCCGGCGAGACATGGACATCATTTTTATCATGATAGTTCCAAACCATTACAGAAGCTGCGTGTGAAGTTCTTGTCGCCAATGCATTCACGTCTGCCTCTTTTCCCCTTACACTGGAGTCGCGTATTGTGTTATAGTTTTGCCTTGAAGTTGATGTTGTAAGCACCCTGTCGCCCTTCATCATCCCCAACATTCTGAATACGTTCAAAACAGGTTTGTCAATGCCATTGGTAGCCAGGTCCCGGAAGCCCCTGAAATAGGGTTGGTCTTCAAATTCAAATGCCCATGTTACCGCGCCCGCCAGTTTAACCGCACGCTTCCTGGCTAAGTCATAAGTGTGCGTCATCACGGCCGCCGTATAACTGGCATACATGGTGCTATTACGATAAGCATTTTCGGGATGGAGGTCCTCCGAACAGGCTGCGCAACCTTCAGGGTCTGATTCCCCGATGATTATGGGCAGGTCTTTTAAAGCAGGAAACGATGTAACGATCTCAAATCCTTTGTCTATACTCCTCAGTTGGGTTCCCATATTCATCCATACCACGCCACCAATAAGTTTTGGAGCGCCTTTAGCGTGAAACGTTATAAAATCCAGTGGTGCACCGATTTTTCCGGTAACATAATTCCTGCCGCTAACGATATGAGTCAAAAACTTTCTTAAAAGCTCACCACCCGATTTTCCATCAGGGCTGGTTGTTTCAGGCCCCCCTATTTTTGCAGCAGGCAATGCCCGCTTTACCGCGTCGGCGGTATAATCATATAATTTGATGTAATCATCGGAAGTGCCCTTCCAATAAAAACTTAAATCAGGCTCGTTCCATACTTCCCAGTACCATCCTTCTACCTCCGTTTTGCCATAACGTTGCACCGAATGTTTTACCCATTGAAAAACCAGCTCGGCCCATTTTTCATAGCTTTTCGGTGGGTACGCCCATCCTGAATAATGTTTGGGCTTCGTCTTATCTGAAGCATTCACTTCACTTACCGGCCCCGGGTTAACTGACAAGGCTTCGGGCATGAAACCAATCTCGGCAAGCGGTTTCATACCGCGCCGGACATAGGCATCAACAATACTGTCAACAATTTTCCAATTGTAAACCGGGTTTCCATTGGCATCCTCGGTATAAGCATTGGTGGAACTCCATTTCAGGCCGGGCGTGCCATCGCCGCTGGTCAGCATATTATGGGCTCTTATATTTACCCTTACCGGGCTTAAAGCAGCAATTTCGGTGAGCAATTTTCGCCCGTCTTTCATATAGGTATAGTTTGCTTCATCGTACCCGAAAAACTCCCAAACCGGGAGCAGTTTTCCCTCGGTTTTCAACAGGTTTACATCTATGATTACCGGCGTTATGTTACCTTGCCCATAACCCGGCAATGATGCTGCGAGTAACAAAAAGCCGACAACGTACTTAGAAATAATTTTGATGCGCATACAATCCGGTAAAACAGGTCAGTGAGCCTTAAAATTCCACTTGGAATTATCACTCTTCATATCAAATTTTGCAAGTGTCGGTGTGCTGTCCCCGGACGATACCAACGCTAATTTCTCGCCTGAATTTGGAACTACCTTAGGCATTATTCTATATGTTCCATCGGTCAATTGATCTATTCGCCATAACTGTTCCGGCGCGCCGGTAAATGCTGGTACGGTTATTACTTCAGCTTCTGCCGTTGCTGCTAATGCCCGGTCTGTTCCTGCTATTACTATTTTATAATATGGCCCTCCGGGATATCCCCCTGCGCCGGGAACTGCTGTAATTGCCCATTTCTGATGCGGGCGAAACATATAATCCCCTATTCTTACACCAATGTTTCCGGCTGGCCAGGTGTTAACTACATCCGCTAATTCCTGGGATGGAACAGGTTTCACCGGTTCATTATTGTTACGGTTAAATCGCATCCCACCTGGCATTCGTACAAAGTCAACCGTTAATTCTAAGGCATATCCTCTTCTCTCAGACTCAATTTCGTATGTTCCCTCTTTGAAATTATCCCCCGCAACCGGCCATCCATTTTTCCAGAGCAATGGACGGATACCTAATACGCTGCGGCCACTTTGATCTAAATCTGCCTCATAATGGCATGACATTTTTTGAACCCCATCACCAATAATCATACGTCCAAAATGCCCGGGGCCTATAAGTCTTTCGCCAGCGGCAACTACCATCTTACCGCCGCCTTTTAACATGTCCCTTCCCATATTATCAAGGTATGGACCGGTTACTTTCCTGGAGCTGCCAACAACGATATTATAGGTTGAATTTGGGCCATCACAGCATGTTCCGTGCGTTCCAAGCAGGTAATACCATCCATCCTGGTACATCAAATCTGTGGCTTCACAATCGATTGCTATATTTCTTGGCTTATTACCTTCTACGCGTTTTCCTGTTTTGGGGTCCAGTTCTACCAGCTGAATGAAGCCAAAATAGGTACCGTATGATAACCATAATCGTCCATCGGTCGGATCAAGAAGCAACCCGGGATCTATCGGGTCACAATCCTCCGTACCATCGGACGAAGCAACTATTACAGCTTCTGAATATTTAAAATCGGGCGATTTTGGGTCGAGCGTTTTATTCCACATGGTAAGTATCCTTCCATTATGCCCGCCCGCTAAGCCGCCACCCGTTGCGCCATAGGCTATCAAATAGCGGTCACCAATTTTTAATACGTCCGGGGCGGCTCCCCCACCAGGCCTTACCGCACCACCATTCCATGTCCATCCATCTTCGGATATTAATCCGCCCCCGCCTGTGCCGAATGTGTAATACTTTCCGTCACATTCCGTAATGGTTGATGGGTCATGTATAAACGGTTTACCGACTTGCGCTACCACTGTCCCGGTTGACAACACTGAAAACAGGGCTATTGCGCTAATTATTTTAATTTTTAATTTCATAATAACTCCAATTTCTATACAAATAGCTAAATAGAAGAAACCAACTAATTTCATTTACAACTAATGGTGATATCTTTTATCGGCTGTCCGTTTTCATCCAGGAAGCGAACACAGAAGTCACTCATTCCAGGGCCATTAATTACTGCGCCCCGGATAATATTCTGTCCTTTGTTAAGTGTAAGGCGGGCCGAGGTACAATCATCCATTACCATGCGTCTGTCTCCGGAAAGCAGCACTGCTTCCTTCCCATTCAGCCACCACATCGATCCTGAATTTGACCCTACTGCCATTCTTACATTTTTCATTTCGCGCGGGCTGTTAACGATGGTTACCGCCCAAAATAAAACTCCATATGTCTGTTTTCGTAACCCATAGGCAAAACGAAAAAGTTTGACGTTGAAATTGGCTGTTTCCAATGCATGCCACGTTAGTTCCTGCTCGCCGACCTTTACCTTTTCACCAACTTTGGGTACAACAGTAAACTGGTTTGGAAAATAACCGGTTGTAAAGGCGGTTCTCAGGTAGCTGTCTGTAAAGACAGTATTGCCGCGGTTAGGCTTGTTAATTGGTTCCAGGAGTAACCAACGTTGGATGAACCCTTCAGCATCCGGTGTCTTTTTTTTTGCTGTTGACGGAGTAAAGTAGGGCGCGAGGCTTTGTGTAGTATCGATTTTGGCGATATCATAAATTTTAACCCCTGATGGAGCGGAATGCCCTTGTAACCCTAATCCTGCCAGGATCACAAGACCCGCCAACGGTAACATTGCTTTGCGTTTTATTTTCATAATGGATTTTTTACAGGCTCTACGATAATGATACTTACTTCTCAAACTTATACATCGTCTGGGTTTTATAAGTCTGACCAGGTTTTAATGTAGTTGTTGGAAACTGCGGTTGGTTAGGCGAATCCGGGAAATGCTGGGTTTCCATGGCAAACGCTGTGCGATGTCCGTCTCTTTCGCCATATTTCATGGTGTTAGCACCGCCCATAAAGTTGCCGCTGTAAAATTGCAGGCCCGGTTCCTCGGTATAAACCTTCATCACAATGCCCGTTTTATCGCCTTTAACCGTAGCTACAGGGGTAGTAAAGCCATGCTTATTTAATACAAAATTATGATCATAACCCCCGCCTTTTTTTATCTGATCGTTGGCATCGTTTATATGGGCACCGATGGTAGTCGCTGTCGTGAAATCAAATGGCGTACCTTTTACCGGTTCAATTTTCCCGGTAGGTATCAGTGTTCCGTCAACCGGGGTATAATTATCGGCATCTATTTGAACGGTATGATTTAATATATTACCGTTGCCTTCGCCGTTCAGGTTGAAATAGCTATGGTTGGTCAGATTCACCACGGTAGTTTTATCAGTGGTGGCCTGGTAACTGATCTTCACTGCATTATTATTTGTTAATTTATAAACCACTTTGACACTTAATGTACCTGGATAACCTTCTTCCATATCTTTGGAGACATAGGTCAATTCCAGTGTTTGGTTGTCTATTTTTTTTGCATCCCAAACTTTACGGTCAAATCCTTCTTTACCGCCATGCAAACTGTTGGGCCTGTTGCTGAGGAACATCGAATAATCCTTGCCATCTAAGGTAAAATGACCCTTTGCAATACGATTGCCATAACGCCCAATAGTTGCACCATAATAACTTGACCCCGCTTTAATGTAACCCTCAATACTGCCGCAGCCAACTACTACATCTATCATTTTACCGGCACGATCAGGCACTAACAGGCTCACCAAACGGCCGCCGTAGTTGGTAATTGCGGCTTCCATTCCGTTTTTGTTTTTCAGGACAAATAAATGTGTTTGTTTACCCTTAATGGTTTTTTCAAAGCCTGAATCGGCGGGCAGCTTTCCGTAAATAACACTATCTTTTATAGATGTTGTTATGGTTGTTCTATTAGCCGGCTGGCTAAAGGCGACAAGCATGGCTGCACCGGCAGTCAGCATGGTCAGAGATAAATTCCTTAAATTCATTTTATAGTTATTAATTGGTTTTTAATAGTTACTGAACTCATTTATACTTATTGGTTTATAGCACAAATGGAAAATTATTTAACTGATGTTTGGGAATTTCCATTAAGAAACTTTTAATATTTAAAATCAGCCATTATTCAGTACCCGGCGTTTCATACCCCAGCAATTCAAGCATTTTGACGCCATATCTTTTCCCAAGTGTTCTGTAACCCTCCGCTGTGAAATGCAGGTGATCCCGGTTGCCCGGACAGCCGGCAGATGAAATAACATATGAATTCGGGATAACCTGGGGCAGGGTTGCGATAATCCTGTTCATACTTGCACAAGCACCTCCCTGTTCGGCACTTACCAGTTCGCCGGCAAGCAAAGGGACTTTTTGAGGCTTAAGATTCAAATCTTTTATCAGGTTGTCATAAACATCCTTCACCTTTTTTGTCCAGAGCGTGTCGTTCGTGTTGGATTCTCCCTGGTGGAGCAAAATGCCTTTAATGGTACCGGTTTTCTGCGCTATTTTTGCCAGCGCGACCAGCCTGGCATAGGGGTCTCCGCCGTATTCAGTAACTATATTTTTCATCCAGACAGGGGCCGTTACCAGGTATGATTGATAACTGCCTTTTTGAAACACCTCGATTTTGGCGCCGGCCACCGAAACGTTGATAATGCCGATCTTTATTTTTTTCTTCAGCTTATTCGCAAGGGTTCTCCCAAAGTAGTCGGCAGGTGTCAGCCCGGTTTTGCATCTGCACAATGGCGGAACAGCTGTATACCATTGGTCTTTTATTCTGCCCCCATCGGGGCAATCAACCGCCTGCAACACCTGTATACGACCATCGACTGCGGTAGTATCCTGCGGCTCAAACCGCGCGTTACCCTCCATGTTGGATTGGCCGAAGCAGAGAAATATGTAAAATTTGCGTCGCTGCGAAAAGCCCTGCATGCTTAATAAAGTAAGGCCAATAAGGGCAATGAGTGTGATTTTAATCTTCATATATTCTCTTATGTTAATTAGGAACAGGATGTTGTAAATCAATCATGTTTTATATCCGAGACAATGGGTACCAGACGTGATCGCTCAGTTTTTTTACCGATTATTAGTTTTTAAATATCAGGCTTGCAAACTGGTTTAAAGACCTTCGCCACGACTGCCACTCATGCGCCGTGCCCGGGGATTCGTAATAAACTTGTTTAATCCCCGCTTTTTGCAACCCTTCATGAAACCCTTTAACCATGGTTTGCATTCTTGCCGGCTCGGCGGTGCCCACACTTAAATAAAGCACCTTCACTTTTTTGTTAAAAGCGTTTGCATCAGCAAACACGCCATCGTACATTTTGGTGATATCCGCACCAGGCTGCATAAACGCTGCCCCGCTAAACCCGCCCACGTAAGCAAATTTGTCCAGATTGGTCATCGTTGTCTGAAAGGTTTGAAAACCGCCCATCGAAAGCCCCGCCATCGCCCGGTGATCGCGGTCGGTAAACGTCCTGAACTTTTTATCAACCATTGGAATAACTTCCTTCACCAGCACATCCGGAAAAACATTGCCCCCCATGTTCCTTGGACCGGCAGTATGGTCAACGGGCTTTGTCGGATCGGTGGCATAACCTCTATCCATCACCACGATCATGGGTACTGCTTTTTTCTCCGCAATAAGGTTATCCAAAATAAAGTTCATTTTGCCCTGCGCCGGCCAACCGGTTTCGTCTTCCCCCGCTCCATGCTGCAAATAAAGCACGGGATATTTTTTTGCGGGGTTAACATCATAACCCGGGGGCGTATATACATTAGCCCTTCTCCAGGCTTTAGTTATGTCCGAATAGTAATTGACCGAGCGAACCTCCCCGTGAGGAACGTTTTTAATCGTATAATAATCCCCGTCCGGGTCGGGTATGTCTATTCCGCTTGCCATTCTGCCCATGCCGTAAAAAGTTTGAGTGGACGGGTCGACAACGGCGACGCCGTCTACTATTAATGAATAGTAATGAAAACCTAACGCGATAGGGTCGGTTGTCAGCGTCCAATACCCGCCTGTGTCTTTCTGCATATCGTACTTTCTTAGCAGGTCAATTTGTACTTTTTTTGCCTCCGGTGCTTTTACACGAAAAAACACAGTGTTGTCGGGGAATATTTCAGGATATTTTACGCCCGGGATATTTGTAGGTGCAGGTACGCCTATCTCGTTATAGCCATATTGAGGAAAAGTTGAAACATCTACAGGCTTGAAAATTAATTGCGAAAACATATATAAGCCGTTTTTCCAGACCTTAAAATTGTGAACCCCGGGCTCGATATAATAAATATGAGGAATACCTTTCTCAACCAGGTAATCGTGGGTACGTTTGCTGAATGTTAACAGCCCATCGCTTGATCCGCATGAAATCCAAAGCAGTTTCAGCTTACTTTTTACCGCGTCGGGATCCGGGATCAATGCTTCCGGTGTTTTTGTATTTGGCGCTGCAGAAAAACTGCCCACCCACGAGAACACGTCGAGGTTTCCCAAGCCAAAGTTTAAAGATTGCCCCCCGCCCATAGAAAGGCCGGCAATGGCCCGGTGGTCCTTATCCCGATAAACCGGGTATTTACTTTCAATAAATGGAATCAAATCATTCAGTAAGTCCTTTTCAAAAGTGGCGAATGCGGCCACTTTATCAGGCGCCATGACATTACCGGTGGCCCGATCATCTTTCATGGCCCTGCCGTTTGGCAATACAACAATCATGGGCACTATTTTACCTTCGGCATAAAGGTTATCCAATATCACCTGGGGGCTGCCGCCGTTATACCATTCTTTTTCATCACCGCCGATGCCATGCAAAAGGTATAGCACAGGATACTTTTTACTTTTAGAATAGCCCGGCGGCGTATAAATTAACGCTCTGCGGTTTGTGCCAACGGTTTTAGATTCATAAGTGATGGTGTCGATTGTGCCATGCGGGATACCTGCATGAAATACATCAAACCCTACGCGCGCCTGTTTAACGATACCTTGTGAATAGGCAGGGATGCTAAACCAAAAAAGGGCGCACGTCGCAAAAAGCAATTGCTTAATCTGTTTTAATCTGTTCATTGTTCCTAGTGCTATTGGTTGATAAAATTGTTAATTAGTTTGTGGTTTTATGACCTGGTATTTGCCGCTGAGGTGCATCAGGCTGAATGTGTATAATAAGCCATCGTAATAAGGGTCAAAATATCCATCATCGTATGGTTGTAGTTTGGCGTCCCAGAGCGCACGGACAAAATCGAGCGTTTTATCGTCTTTGTCTACCAAAGACGCTGCGGCGGCAGTGGCCACCAAGCCCAGGGAATGCCGAAGCCTTTTAACATTCCCTGCCGGAAGAATAAAATCGGGTCGGGAACCATCCAGGTTGAACTGGTCTTCGAACGTATCTATCCCTTTTGAACGGAGAAAGTTTTGAAACCGCCGGGCATAATCTTCCTGCCAGCTTTTATCTTTCCGGAACCAAACATAATCCATCGCGATATTCATCGGAACCCGCCAGGAATCGTAGCGGAATGCTGAAACCATCCAGCGCGACGAGCGGGGCTTACCGGTAAATTCACTATTGTCGGGATTAAGCCCGGTTTTAGCATCGCATGCTCTGTGCAGGAAAGCCCGGGCGGTATCTGCACAATCCCTGTAAAATTGTTCATGGCCATCTTTCGCGTATAAGGCCCATACTTCATAGAAAGCCGGCAAATCGTAGGAAGGATCGGTCCATTCATACCCATTGCCTTCAGGCACAAAGGAAATTTGCTTAGCCGTTATATTTATAATTGGATGGATATTACCCGTCCCGTCTTTTTTCCACATGGCATCTAAAATTCGCCGGGCCTCCCCGTAATAGTTAATACCCGTGTTATTTCCCCACCGGTTTGATGCAAATAACAAGTCTGTAATAAAATACAATTCGCCATCGGACGCCGAGCCCTCCGAATTGCGCCTCATGGTTTGCGGGTTTATGCTCCATGCAAAATACCCGTCTCTGGGACCGCCCTGGTGTTGAAGGTATTTTTTGGACCATCGCCATATACGGTCAAAAACATCCTTTTTATTAAGCTGAACTGCGATCATCATCCCATACGAAAGGCCCTCCGTCCGCGCGTCATGATTTTTTACATCAGATACGTAGGCCATTGAATCGCCAACTTCAAAATAAACTTTGTTGGGCCCTTCAAACACATCGTGGTAAGCCTTCGTTACTTTTCTGTCTATATCTGCCCGGGTATAGCCGGCCTCCAAAAAAAGATTCCGATAAACGCCGGAATAAAATGCCCCTTTCCCGGTGGTTTTTTTTACGTCCTTCCGGTTTTGGCCGACAGCCAAAGCAGGTATTATAATAATAACCACATACAATAAGCGTAATTTTTTCATGGTCCAATTTGTTATTAGTTATCGGCTATTGAAGTACACATTCTCATTAATAATTAAATTATCATTTGTTATTTATAAATAAACTTTAAGCTTTTGATATAAATGCTTTGCGGCTGGCCCGCGGGAAACTTCACAAATACATCATGCTGACCGGTAAGGCCCCTAAGGCGGTTACTGAAGGTTTTCCAAAGCCCACCGCCTGTCGCGGTAACGGGTATTGTGGCAATCAATTTGCCCCGCTGCAAATCATCCAACCATATCTCCAGCTTTCCATTTCTATTGGATGAAATTGTCAAGTCGAGTGCGGACGGAGGTTTATTACCCAGCTCTACACCGGATATCATAAACCAGCCGCCATAAATCGATGTATTGGACACCGCCCTATCACCCGCTTTGGGGGTAGTTTTTACCCCGTAATAATTGCTGTAACCGGCCGCCGGTAAAGCAGAAGAACCGTCTTTACAAATAAAAAAATCGAAATCTGCCGGTTTGCCCTCCGCGAATAAGCCAACGCTCGTTCCCACCCACGAATTGAAATTAGGCTGTGCCTTATCCAGGTTTACGGCGCTTATCGGCGCGCCCAGCGAAATCCAGGATTTGCCGTCGGCGCTATAATAACCGCTTAAATTGTGCCAGTTTCTTTCCAGTTTCAACCAAACTACGTTGCCGGGCGTATTCGGTACAGCACGTCGCGCCGTATCCATTTGGAAAACTATCTTTTTCCCGTTTTCTTCGCCCGTGTACAGCTTTACAACCACGCTTTGGTTTCCGTTGGTCAAATAAATCCCCGCCCTGGCGCCTGCTGCTGTCGCATCCAGATCTACCCTGGTTACCGCCGTATAGAAATGGTCGGTTTCTTTTTGAACAACATGCGTACGGGTTGAATCCGGCATTAGCCTGATCCATCCTTTTCTGGCCGTTAGCGAATACGAAGCTGCCGCTTTCTTTGTCAGGAAATGCCACCACAACCCCAATGAGGCGCTGTCAAAATAGTCGTTTTTAACACTTCTCCATAAAATCCCCGATTGCGGCAAGTTGGGTTTTATAATCGGTTTAGAAGTGGGCGCCATGCCCCAGGGCCTGTCGCCTTCCCACATTATAGGGTACAGCGAAGTTTGACGTCCGGTGCCGGACCAATCGTCCCCATTATATTTTTCATAGCTCTGCCCGATGGTCCACCAGGTACCGTCAGCCAATTGAAGCGGGGCCGAAATATGGTTTGGGCGGCGGAAGCCAGCTCCCGGGTCGGTAACCGGTTTAAAAAAATCGCCTAACCTTACCCATTTTGTTGAATCGCCGGTCAGGACTAAACTCCTTAAAACGTATTGGCCGCCGGTTACATCGCCTGCGGGGAAGTAATAGTAGTAGCCATTGCGCTTACACATTACCGGTCCTTCAGCCCAGCTATATTGCAGTTTAGCATTTATCCAATCCAGATTGATTACATGCCCTGTTAATTGTCCGTCGGCGCCCAGGGCTTGTAAGCGGTTCACCTTTTGCCCGTTTTTAATAACCATGTAAGGTTTGCCGTCGTCATCAACGAAAATGGAGTTATCGTAGCCAAGGTTGCCTGTTTCGGGATTCGATTTTACCTGTACGGGATCTGACCATGGCCCGGTTGGCGAACCGGCTTTACAAAACCATTGTCCGCCGGCAGAAAAATAGATCCAGTACGACCCGTAAAAATAAGTTATCGCGCCCTGCCATATCCCTGCCGATGGCCTGTCGCTGACCCACCCAGCCTTTGATGCCGGCAATACCCGGGCAATGACCTCCCAATGAACAAGATCCTTTGAATGATAAATGGGCAGATAGGGGTTAAAATGAAAAGTGGACCCGCAGTAATAAAAATCACCGCCCACTTTCAGTAAAGTGGGGTCTGGGTGATCGCCCGGTAATACCGGATTCACATAGGTTTTAACCGTTTGGTAAAAGGCGGACGAGTCGGCTCGTGCGCCTTGTCCGTGCGCAAAAGGGATATTCAGCCATAATAATATTGTAACCCAAACAATTCGATTTAAACGGTTCATCATATAGCTCACAGTTAATCGGTTGTTGATAGATATCATGCTATGGATAAAACTAAAGGATGGTAATTTTCACCGGTTTTAGATCTTTATTGGCTGAGCTCTCACCGTATAACAGTTCATAATTGCCCGGCTGTACTTTTTCAATACCTTCTGCCTCATCAAAAAACTCGAAAGCCTTTGCAGGGATGTCCAATTTAACCATCTCCGATTTTCCGGATGATAGGGAAACTCTTTTAAATGCACGGAGCGTTTTCAGGGGCGCCGCAGTATCATTCAACTTCCGAATGTATACCTGCAGCACTTCGATGCCATCGCGTTTGCCGGTATTCGCGACCGGAATGGTTAACTGAACAGTTTCACTTTTGGTGATCGTGCTTTTGCTTATCCGGGCATTTCCAATGTTAAACGTCGTATAAGTTAAGCCAAAACCGAAGGGAAACAATGGCTCCGCAGTCATATAACGGTAAGTGCGGCCCTTCATCGAATAATCGCTAAAATCGGGCAGTTGCTGTACATTTTTGTAAAAGGTAACCGGCAAATGGCCTGCAGGGTTATAGTCGCCGAAAAGCACGTCGGCTACGGCCTGTCCGCCGGCCTGACCCGGGTACCAAGCCTGTAAAATAGCATCACAGTTTTGGGTTTCGGGAACCATCGCAATTGCTGAACCGGAGCAATTCACAAATACTACTTTTTTACCTGCTTTTTTCAATGCCGCGATACAATTGCGTTGTACGGCCGGCAGTTCAATATCAGTACGATCGCCGCCTTTGAAGCCGGGCAGTGAAATAGGCATTTCTTCGCCCTCTAAGCGCGGCGAAATGCCGCCTACAAATACCACTACATCGGCTTCCTTGACTTTATTGACCAGCTTATCAAAAGTTACCGGAACTTCCTTGCCGAAAGTGAAACCTAAGATGGCATCCCAATTATTTAACTGTTTGTATTGTACTTCAATGTTGTATGCTTTACCTGCCTCAACATGCAACGGGTAACGTCTGGGTATCGCCCTCCAGCTGCCTGTCCTCAAAACCGGTTTTCCATCGATAAATAACTCGGCCGAACCGGTACCCTCCAGCTTGAACACGATATCCTCACTTACAGCGGGTTTATATACGGTTTGATATTTGGCCGAAAATCCCTGCGCATTAACCCCCTGCGCAAATTGATGTCCGCCAAAAGTATTCAACGCGATCGGGCTGGTTATTTGATCGGTAATTACCGAAGGGGCTTCAAAATTCCGGTTGTTCCAGTAAGTGGCGCGTATGCCCTGTTTACCGTCAACAGAACAATCGCTAAACGCGTTTTCGGTAATTTTATCTTCAGTCAAATCGCAGGCTTGGTCGTAAATAAGCTGCCCGGGACTTAACTTACTTTTTATGCCGTCCAAAATATTAATGGTGCTCAACGGCGTGCCATTATAATTGCCCCAAAGCATTTGCGAGTTATCGGCGTTAGGGCCAATAACGGCTACTTTTTGGAGGTTTTTGCTAAGCGGCAATACATTGTTGTTGTTTTGCAACAGTGTTATTACTTCGTGGGCCATATCAAGGGCAAGCTTTTGGTGGGCCGGCGAGTTTACTACCGACATGGGGATTTTCGTCCAGGGTACAAGTTCGTCCTTATCCATTTCGCCAAGCTCAAAACGCTGTGTCATCAGGCGGATCACGCTGGTATTAATGTCTTTCTCTTTTATTAAGCCATGGGCCACAGCATCGGGGATTTTATCGTATGCATACCCCGCGCATTCCACGTCGGTCCCCGCCAGCACCGCTTTCGCCGAAGCGTGGGTAGCATCGGAAGATGAATGGTGACTGCGGAAAAAGTCGGTTATCGCGCCGCAGTCTGATACTACCACGTTTTTAAAACCCCAGTCTTGCCGTAATATTTGCCCCAGCAAGCGGCTGTTGCCACAGCACGGCTCGTCGTCTAAACGCTGGTACGCGCACATTACCTCCCTTACATCAGCTTGCTGTACCAAAGCTTTAAACGCGGGAAGATATGTTTCCCACAGATCGCGGGGCTCCACGTTGGTAATATTAAGCTGATGGCGGGTCGACTCAGGTCCGGAGTGTACCGCAAAGTGCTTGGCGCAGGCCAGTAACTTACGATATTTGGCATTTGCAGGGCCCTGCAAGCCGCGCACCACCTGGATGCCCATGCGCGAGGTCAGATACGGATCTTCGCCATATGTTTCTTGTCCACGGCCCCAGCGCGGGTCGCGAAAAATATTTACGTTCGGCGTCCAAACCGAAAGATCGTGAAAACGCTGGCTTTCACCATGCTTTTTGTAATCGTTATTTTTAGCCCGCGCCTCATCAGACACGGCATCGAAGACATGGAAAACCAGCTGATCGTCAAACGATGCTGCCATACCCACCGGTTCCGGAAAAACCGAAACGGGACCCTGGTTAGCGTAGCCGTGCAAAGCCTCGCTCCACCAATTAAACTTTTTAATGCCTAACCTCGGAATAGCGTCCGAAACATCTTTCATCAGGGTGACTTTTTCTTTGAGCGTAAGCCTTGACACCAGGTCTTTCGCTCTTACTTCCGACGGTAGATTCGGATTTTGATAAGGTAGTCTTTGCGCTGAAACTGAAAGTCCGCATATTAGCCCGACACCGAGCAACAGGTTCTTCTTTAAAGTCATGATCTATGTTCTTATCGTTTAAGGTTTTATACTTTTAGTTATAATATATTGTTAATGGAAAGCTATGCACTTGTCTAATGTGTCTCAATCACCAGGTCGCTGCCTGTCAGCCCATCGCCCCTGGCCGTCAGCTTGATTTTCCCTGCCGCGCCTTTAGGGCGTATGATAATGAGGAACTTGCCCCTGAATGTGCGGTGTTCCGGTTTTTTAAAGCTTTGTATATCAGACGGATTGGCGCTTCCCGTCGCGGCAATTTCTCCATTACCGGAAATGGTAAATTGTAAAGGAAGGATTGCATCGGGCACCAAGCGCCCCTCCACGTCTACAACCTCGGCTGTTACATAGGTCAGGTCGTTCCGGCTGGCCCTGATCTCTTTCCTGTCGGCAGTAAGCCGCAGTTTGACAGGTTTTCCTGCTGTGGTGAGTATCACCGAGTCCACCGCTTTGCCATTATCAAAGGCTACGGCCTTGAGTGTGCCCGGCCGGTAATCAACTTTAAAAGCAGCTGTCAGGTCGTCCGCTGAAACTTTTTCCTGGCCTATCACTTTGCCATTCAGTTCAAGTCGTACCTCGGGGTACCTGGTATAAACGTTTACCGTAAGCGGCATGCCCTCGCTGCCTGGAAAATGGTAATAAGGCACCTCATTTGGCCACCCCCAGTAACTTACAAATTCTTTAAGTCCGGCGGGTACCGGTGTATGTACCATCATGTGGATGGCGCTAGTCCGCCATACAATGTCGCGGTAATACATTTGTGGTTTTTTGTCGCCGATAAGGTCGAGATCACCACAATACGCGTTAAACCAGGGGTAAGTTTGCTGTAAGAGGGACGAGTGGGGATCCAGGCTGGCGTGGCCTAAACCTGTTTCGCCCAAATAATCTATCGCCGTCCACACGAAGTCCCCTATTATGTAAGGGTTTTTCTCTACCATATTCGAGTTGGCTAAAGCTTCTCGGGGGAATGATTCGGTGCCCATCATTACGCATTGCGGATATTTACGGTGGTCGGCTTCATATTCTTTCCACATATAATTGTAGCCACCCACGTCAAGCATCGCAAACGCAGCTGCTGTGGTATCCCATTTATAACCCGGATGGTCCCAGAAACTGCAAATTGCTTCGGTAACCGGTCGCGTTTGATCAAGCCGCTTAACCTCGGTTATCAGTTTCTTCTCTATGACAAGCCCATCAGCATCAACCCTTTCATTAATCTCATTACCGATGCTCCAAAAAACAACTGAAGGGTGGTTCCGGTCACGCAGTATAAAGGTGTCCAGGTCTTTTTTCCACCATTCATCAAAATAAAGGTGATAATCCAGAGGATTTTTGGCGCGTTGCCATTGATCAAACGCTTCATCAATCACGATCATGCCAAGGCGGTCACAGGCATCCAGCAGCTGTTTTGACGGCGGGTTATGCGATGTGCGTATGGCGTTAAAGCCATTTTTCTTCAGAAGTTCGATCTTTCTTTCTTCAGCGCGATCAATGGTGGCCGAGCCAAGCGGCCCATTATCATGATGTATGCAGCCGCCGCGCAATTTTACCACCCTGCCGTTCAGCAGCAACCCTTTTTCGGCACTGATACTGATTGACCGTATGCCAAAGGTGGTTTCAACGTGGTCCAAAACGTTTTTGCCCTGTTTGATCTCGGTTATCGCCCTATACAGTGAGGGGGACCCCGGCGACCATAGCAGCGGCGCATTCACTTTTACGCTTTGTGAAATTTCATTACCGGCGCCGGTAGTTTTAAACGCGGTTTCCGTTGTCAGGACCCTTTTGTTTTTGGGATCGATAATGGCCGTCACCAGTTTTAGCGGGGCGCCGTTATCTGCCGGATGAATAGTTGTTGTAATATTTAACAGCGCACTGGTTGTTGAAACTTGCGGCGTAGTTACCAATACGCCCCATTGCTCAACATGAACAGGCCCGGTGGTGGTCAGCCAAACATGGCGGTAAATACCTGAACCGCTATACCATCGCGAGTTTTTCCCTTCATTGCGGACACGTACAGCTATTATATTTTCGCCGTTTTGCAGAAATGGTGTGAGATTATAATAAAACGGTGTATAACCATACGGATGGTTGCCCAGAAAATGGCCGTTAACCCAAACATCGCTGTTCATATATACACCATCAAAATAAATGGAAACTTTTTTCTGACCGGCTTTTACAAAATTAAAATGCTTTCTGTACCATCCTGTACCACCAACCGTGTAACCGGTAGCAGTACCCCCGATACTCATTTTGGAAAACGGGCCGGTAATGGTATCGGATTGATTCGGCAAGTCCTCAATACTCCAGTCATGCGGGAGGTCAACCGTCCGCCAGGATTTGTCGTTAAACGGGATGGTTTCCGCACCGGCAGCATCTCCCCTGAAAAATTTCCAATTATCATCAAATGGAGATTCGGTACGATGAATTTGACCGCTTACATTTAAAGCGATAGCAAACAAAAAAAGGAGTGTCGGGTATATCGTGTATTTCATTCTGATCAGCTTAAAATTGTTATTGGGTCGTCATAGTTATCCGGCTGTTATTTCTATTTAAAGTCCGAAATTTTATCACTCATTCTGAAAAAATCAAAATCTGCATATCCTCCCGCCGTCTTAGTGGCATAATTGAATAAAGCAAATCGGTAGCCGATAAACTGAGGAATGGTGTAAGCCATTTTTAACTGCGTACCCAATAGCGTCCATGTTTTTCCATCCAGGCTGTAAAAGAAGTCGGCTACGTCTTTTTTATCCTTGAAATTACATTCAGCTTTAAAGAATACTGTTTTTTGGGTAAGCAGAATGGCCTGTACCTCTTCAGGTTTCCCGGTGCTCGCGTTAACCATCACAATGGCTTTGCTTTCGCCGTTTACTTTAACGCCTGCCAGGCCATAGTTTTTTTGCAAAAGGCCCAGGCCGGCAAAATCCCCATCTTTCATGCCGGATACGTCGAGCGACACCTCCCCGGAACATACCGGGCCAATCGTGCGTTGTGTTAATGAATTCCTTGCCATCAGGAAATTGGCGTCAACCCGGCCGGTGGTGAGGCGTAAAAAGCCTTTCCGCGCGGTTACAGACCACAAACTATTGTCTGGGTTGTGGTTCCACTGCCAAACCAGCGGCAGGGCGCGTTCGCCTTTTTTACGGGAAAACTCGTCGGAGGCAACAATGCCGGGAATCAAACCCTTGCTGGCGGGCAGATCAAGCAGAGCGGGCACTTTACCGTCAATGCCCAAAACCGGCCATCCGTCTTCCCACTTTACGGGAACCAAATAGGGTACGCGGCCCACTGCGCCATAGTCTCGGAACAAATACGCATACCAGGTTCCATCGGGCTTTTGGATCAGCCCGCCCTGAGCCACGCCTAAATCCTGAAGCCCGATTCTTCCCTGGTAGGGCCCGGTGATTTTATCCGCCCTATGTATAATAACCGTACGCATGCCGCCACGGGGCCATGTAATGTTGAAAAGATAATATCTACCATTTATCTTAAATAACTGAGAGCCCTCCGGACCGAGGCCGGTGCCGCCCGAAGGCACGCTTACCTTTTCAATGATAACCTGGTCCGTTCCGCCAGGCTTTATGCCCGAAAGGTCCTTATTTAATTCAACTAACCTCAAATTTCCGCTCCCGCTAATCATATAAACCTTCCCGTCATCATCAAAAAACAAGGAGTTATCATCCAGGTCGGGGATAAATGACTTTGCTTTCCACGGGCCTTTTTCGATATCCTTTGTAGAATAGATATAAGTTTTGCCCGTGGTTTGCGCAAACGTGCTTACATACCAGGTGCCATTATGGAAACGAATAGAACTTGCCCACGAACCATGCCCATATGCGTTTTTGCCATTTGTGAGATTTAATGCATCAACATTGGCTAAAGTATCATAAGCATAATTCGCCAGTTTCCAGTTCACCAGGTCCTCCGACTTCATGACCGGCACACCGGGACTCATATGCATAGTGGTACTGGTCATGTAATAGGTGCCGCCAGCACGAACGATGGACATGTCTGGTACATCAGCGTAAATAATGGGATTGGTGGCTTGTTGTGCGTATAAACACGGCACTATAAGCGTTGTAATTAAGGCCGTCATCAATAACCTGTAAATCGCATTTCTCATATCCTCAATTGTTTTTTTTCCTGCTATCCTTATCTGCCTTATTATTTAGTTAACATATTTATTTGAAGCACGCTTACCGAGTAGGCATCGAATATTCTTGTAAATTTTTTGCTGATCCCGCTTACCTTGCTGGCAACCGGAACTATTTTTTTTGGGTCGCTGATCGTATTTGTGTCTTCGGGTTTATCGCCTTTTATTACCACGATAATACCATCGGGGGATAACTTTCCTACCCCCTTTAAATCAATATCTACCTGCTGCTGCTTACCTGTTGTATTTACTACTTTGAGAAACAGTTTTCCCGTTTTGGTGTCCTGGGTAGCTACATAAAACAGGGCTGGTATAGGCTGAGGCATCTTGTTCGCCGCGCTGTCGCTTTTGGTAGCGGGCCTTGTTTGGGTAGGGATATTAATACCTGTTACCGGCACCACCTTATCGCCGATATAGCTGTTAAACATCTTCTGTACATAATAGGATGGTGACCCATAACTTGTCAAAGCATCGTAACCTATCAGGTCCGAATCCCATTGCCAGGCCTTTGGCGCAGTAGCCGTTGCTTTGTTTACATTTACAAACAATGGTGCATAGCACGAACGGATAACCAGGTCCGAGTTGCGTTCCATACCCGTCATCCAGGCAGCATCGCCCAGGGCGGCGTTTAAATTGGTAGTTGGGGCGCCTTCCCGCGTTGCCCACTCACCCACAAACACTTTATATCCTTTGCGGTCGTAGTTATCATAATGTGCCGCATCTTCTTCCATTTCCCAGGCATTGCGGTAATAATGTTCATCTACAATTTCGGGGTTGCGAATTGTTAATTTACCCCTTGCTCCAAGCCAATCCTTACCGCCAATGGTTGCAATACAGTGCAGGTTAGGGTATTTGGCTTTAATGGCATCATAAAACTGGGCAAAACGCCCGTCGTAACTGCCAGACCTGTCAAACCCGTCTTCATTGCCAATCTCCACATAACTGAGCTTAAAAGGCGCCGGGTGGCCGTCAGTTGCCCGTTTGGCGCCCCAGTACGTATGTACATCGCCGGTAACATATTCTATTTCATCCAATGCATCGTCTGTATAGGGCTTTAATAGCGGGCCTGCGTCCACATGGTCGCCATCGAGGGAATAGCCGGCATAAACAGCAAGAAGAGGCTCCATATTCAAGTCCTCGCACCATTCTAAAAATTCAAGCAAACCCATCCCGTCAGAAGGACGGTAGCCCCACGAGCCGGTATGGCCGGGACGATTTTCAAGCGGCCCCAAAGTAGATTTCCACGGAAAAGCATCATTTAATTTAGGGCCTTCAAGGAAATTTCCTCCGGGGAAACGTAAAAAACCTGGTTTCATTTCGGCCAATAACTTCATTAAATCTACCCTGTTACCGTTAGGGCGATCATGATAGGTTGGGGGAAATAAGGATACCAGATTAAAATAATAAACACCTGTACGGTTTGTTGAAATAACGAAACGGGCGGCGGATGTTGGTTTAACATCAGCAGCCGTTGTCAACATGAGCTCGTATTTTTTCCAAAAGGTACTTTTAATCAAATCGATCGTGCCTGAAGCGTATATCGTTTTACCGTCGTTACTTTCTATACTTACGGTTATAGGGCCGGCTGTATTGTCGGCAATTACAGGTAGGGTGACTGTTGGCGCAGGTTCCCAGGGGTTGTGAGGATATGGCTTGCTGTCTGTACCTTTAATGTAAAACGATGCTTTATACGTTGTATTAGGAAATACCGGTATACCCCAGTAACCTTCATTGGCGATACCCGCCCTGCCGCCGCCGGTATCAACCAAAAGCCGTAAACAGGTAGTTAGCGAGCCGTTAATTGCCTGGTGCCGCTGCTCGAAGGGTACATTGTCGGGCTTCGCGGCAACTAACTGAATTGACGCCTTTGCACCACCTTCCCTAATTAGGCTCCACGCTTCCGGCGTACTTTGATTGTCTTTAAATATCCGGTTCCGGATCAGTTCAGCATACAAGCCCCCATCATAAGAGTGGTTAATTTCTTCGGTCATTAGCCCATACAAATGCTTACTTACATTGGCGCCGGTTTTAGTTAAATCAAGCGTTAGTTTAGGATTTTGTGCTTTCAAATTCATCGTAATGAACAAGAAAAAGCACAAACCCGAAAGGGTAAATAACTTGGTCATAAATGGGTATTTCTAATAATTAATTCTTAATTGTGTTTTTAACACTTATTATATTAGACCTGCGGATTCATTTCCATATCCGGATAAACTCCAAAACATACAGGCTCTTTCTTTTAACTGATGCTTATTACAAGCAGTTATTTTTTTCGGCCGTTAATTTAATTTGTGTGAACGAATGGGGTGGAAATATGTATATATTTGATGGCTTTTTGCTTGAACTCTTTTTACCGGCTTACATTGTCCTGTTTGTCATAAACAAACGCTTCCTGCAATTCCTGTCCCGCAACGGTGCGACGCTTTTATGAAAGCATTTTGCGCGAAGACAGAAAAGGGAAAAACAATTGCTAAAATAACTTTTTCATATATCACAATTTAGGTTTGCAGGACTTTTTTTTATTGATTTAGATACATAGCCAATTAAGCATGGTAAAAAAAGCGGTTAATCAAATCTCAACCAATCCACTTCGACATTGCCATCGCCCTTTAATTGAATTACGAGATTTTTTATACCGGGTGACAAAGCAGAAATTGATTTTTTGATTTCGCGCCAATCGCCGCCTTTTGGGATCGTCACTTCTGCGGCAACCTTCCCGGGATTATCGCTCGTGCGGATCATTATTGTGCCCCCGGTTGTTGAACGGGCTCGTATGATCACAGATTTTAACGCTTTTTTTCCAAAAGAAACACTGTTGTATTGTATCCAGGCATTGGGCCTGGTAAAGATTGCTTTCCAGCCCTGAAACCGGTTAAGGGTATCGATAAAATCAACGGACACGCCTTCGTCACTTTTAGCACTAAAACGGTCTATCTGTATTTCTTTTGTCGCTTTTGTTAAACCAACGCCATGCAAAGTGGGAATAACCTTTCTAATCGTGCCATCTGTGTTAAACCATAAGCTGTCGGCCCTTACGGACCGGTTTTTATCAAAATTGGGGGACAAATCGTCGTTATGATAAAACAAATACCATTGATTTTTAAACTCGATGACTGACTGATGATTTGTCCAGCAGCCCGAAGCTGACTCGTCCATAATTACCCCACCGTATTTAAAAGGCCCAAGCGGATTGTCAGACATCGCATACTCAAGCCGCTCTATTTTATTGGCTACGTGCGGGTAGGTCATGTAGTAAATGCCTTTACGCTCGAATAAATACGGACCCTCTTTCAGGCCTTTCTCAGGAAAACCCATGAGTTTTACAGGGTCGGAAGCAAGCTCAACCATGTTTGGCTTCAGCTTCGCGCCGTAAAGATTTCCCTGTGCCCAGTAAATATATGCCTGCCCGTCCTTATCGATCTGCACGTTGGGGTCTATACCATGTATACCGGCAATAGGTTGTGATTGAGGAACAAACGGACCGTAAGGTTTGTCGGCAATTGCAACACCAACTGCGAAGCTCCTGCCGCTTGCGGGCCTGATAGTTGCGGGGAAATAGAAATAATATTTTCCATTTCGCTCTATACAATCCGGCGCCCACATACTATAAGCTGCAGAGTCGGCCCACGGCACCTTATTTTGACTTACAATTACCCCGTGATCTATCCAATCGGTAAGGTTTGGCGATGAGAAAACATGATAGTCCTTCATACAAAACCATCCTGCACGGCCGTGACCGGGTGTGGCTAGGATATCGTGAGAGGGATAAAGATAAACTTTACCGTTAAAAACGCGCGCGGAGGGGTCAGCGGTAAACTGCGTCATTATCAGCGGGTTTTGTGCCATCGAATAATGCGCGCATAACACCAACCCTGATAATATCGTGAATAGCCTGAAATATTTCATCATTTACTATTTATCTGTTCGTTACAGCTTTGGCATTAAATTTTATTTACCGACCACCAACTGATTTGATCGTTTAGGTTTTTTAATCAATTACATACCGGCAGGCCAGTCCGTCACCCGGCAAGCCAAATATTTATAATCTTATTAATTGTTCAAATTACACTAAAAATTAAAAATATTAATATTTTTTAACGAATTGCAACACCGTAAGCTAATTTTTCATTTTCGCAGCAGCTCCCGGGGTAAAAATTACCTTAATAATGAGCTGCAGGCTGAAAATCGGTGTAAATATTGAAGCCGTGCCTTCACCGGCGTCCTATTATTGTGTAAGTTTTATTTTTTTCTGTATGAATATCATAAAGCCAGCTGTGCGGGATTTCTACGTTCAGGTTCTTATCGTTTGGATTAATAATCGGGTTAGCTATATTCACAACTGCATAAAATGGGTTCGTGTTTGCGCCGCTTGCTTTTTTTAGGCGTTTACCGACCGCCGGCTGATTTAACCGGATACGACAATTTCCTCCCAGTGCTGAATACACCACTAAACGGGTAATTTTATGATTGTTCCATTCCATATCTACCTTAAAGCCCCCCCTGGCCATCAGCCCTTTTACGCTTCCTTTTTGCAAGGCGTCTGGCAAGGCAGGTAACACATAAATGAACCCATCATGGCTTTGTAGCAGCATCTCTGCAATGCCGGAAGTACATCCAAAATTGCCGTCGATCTGGAAAGGCGGGTGAGCATCAAATAAGTTTGGATAGGTTCCTCCCGAGCCTCCTTTAGCGCCAACGGGAGATATCTGATCGGTTATCAGCTTATAGGCATGGTTGCCATCGAGTAAACGTGCCCATAAATTAATTTTCCATGCCATTGACCAACCGGTTGAAACATCCCCCCGATACACCAGCGAGTTTCTCGCTGCGGCAAAAAGCCGGGGATTGCGGAACGGCGATATTTGATTACCCGGGAATAATCCATATAACTGTGAAACATGCCGGTGATGATCGGTTGGGGAATCCCAATCCTCGATCCATTCCTGCAGCTGTCCGTATTTACCAACCTGCATGGGTGGCAATTTATTTCTATAAGTCATCAAACTATCAGCAAATATTTTGTCAGTATTTAAATCGGCGGCAGCACGGGCTACATTTGTAAAAAGACCGTAAACCAACTGATTATCCATAGTGGTCCCTACAGAAACAGATACCGGGGTTTTACCTTCTAAGTACTCATGTTCGGGCGACACAGAAGGCGATACAACCAGCCAGTTATGTTCAGTTTCCGGTTGCAATACGTCTATAAAATATTCGGCGGCACCTTTCATTACCGGGTAATACTTTCTTAGGAAATCTATGTCTCCGGTATACAAGTAATGTTCCCACAGATGCTGGCAAAGCCAGGCATTGCCGGTCGGCCAAAGCCCCCAAAACGGTCCGTCCACAATACCGGTAATCCTCCATATATCGGTATTATGATGTAACGACCAACCGCGCGCGCCATACATTACACTCGCTGTTTCTTTCCCGGTAACAGACAGGTCGCTTATCATATTGAAAAGCGGTGTACTCAATTCGGGGAGTCCGGTAACCTCGCTCGGCCAATAATTCATTTCTGTATTGATGTTAATGGTGTATTTACTATCCCAGGGACCCTTCAATTCTCCGTTCCAGATACCCTGCAGGTTAGCGGGCTCCGGTGAGCCGGGTTGCGAAGATGAAATAAGCAAATATCGGCCGAATTGAAAGTAAAGCCCGGCCAGTTGCGGATCATTCCCTGAAGCAAAATTCCTAATGCGGACATCGGTAGCCGCTTTGGCCGCATCGGTGGCGCCAAAGTCCAGTGTTACACGATTATAAAATTTCTGGTAAAGGGCCGAATGTGTCTTTAAGAGTGCTGCGAAGCTTTTTGTGTAAGCCTCGTTCAAAATTCCCCGGGCGCGGCTCAGAGGATCGGCGCTGATATCATGATAATTTACAAAATTGGTGGCAATCGACAAATAGACAACTGCAGTATCTGCATTCCTGACTGCTATACCTGAAGTATCGGCGGCAAAGGATCCTCCAATGTTTTTTACACGGGCGATCACAACAAATTTCACCTTTCCTTTTTGGCCTTCATGGTCGCTTCCTAAGCCTGATAATGTTAAATCACCATTGATGAGTTCTATTGTTTTCTTTAAAGGGCTTTGCAAATTAAAATTGCAGGTAATCGATCCCGGCTTGTCGGCCGTAAGCCTGATCATCAAAACATTATTAGTAAAAGATGTAAAATACTCTCTTTTATAACGCACACCGTTGTTTAAATAAGCGACGGAAGCGGTAGCATTTTTAATGTCTAAGTCCCTTTTATATTCTGATATATTATCATTGCCGGGGAAATTGATGTATAAGTTACCTGCCAGTTGATAGGGCATGCCGCTGTTGCCTAACGGGCTCAACTTACTGTTAGCCAGCTGCTGTGCCTCAAGATATTTTTTTTTCACTAACAAGGCGCGCACCTTATCAATGTACGGTTTAGCGGCCGAATCAACTGTATTATTGGGTCCGCCTCCCCATATAGTCGATTCATTTAACTGGAGACGTTCCTGCCGAACCCCGCCGAATACCATCGCCGCTATATGCCCGTTGCCTATCGGCAGCGCTTCATTCCAGTTAGCAGCTGGTTTATCATACCACAACAAGTTTCTGCTTTGCGCAAAAATGCTGGTGTTAAATAATAGCAGACAGGCAACTGCAACAGTTTGCAAATATTTAGGTTTCATCATATGGTTTTGTCGTTTATCTTATAAGTTTACTAAGGTTGTTATCTTTAAACAAAGTAAAGCCCTTTTTATCATGTTCTTCCACAATTCTCTGTGCCGGTTCACCATATCCGGTTCGGTCGGCCAGGTTGTTTAAACTCCGTGTTTAAGGATGGTTAATGCTCACCATGGCCTTAATCAAGCCCGACGAGGGACAAGCAAGCGTTGAAAATCAACCTTCAGCAAACTAAAGTCTGTGCGATGGGTTATGTAGGTCATAGGATCAATCAACCTTTTTTTCATCATATTGATCACGTGTTCAAAATCGGCCCTGGTTGCATTTCTACTGCTCATCAGTGTACCCTCGCGTTTATGGAATTCCGGGTGACTAAAAGATATTTCACCCTTTTGTAAACCAATGAGAACAAATCTCGCCCCATGTGCCATATACTGAAAAGCCCCGTTGATAGCTTGTTGGTTCCCGGTCGCATCGATCACAACCGAGGGCATATCTCCGCCTGTTATTTTATCAACCTGGTTCCTGGCATCTTCAGCACGGGCGTTGACTGTATACTTAATGCCGAGTTTGCTCTTACAAAAATGCAGACGATCATCATTGATATCCATAGCAATTACGCGGGCTCCCGCAATTCGGGCAAACTCCATAGCTCCCAGGCCGATCGGGCCGGCGCCAACAACTAAAACAAATTCCATTTCAGCCACAGCGGCCGCCGCACCCCATGCGCCCCTATGGCTAACGGCTCGACAAGGGCGAGCTCATCATGCGTAAGGCCTTCGCCATGCACCAAAAGACGGGACGGAACCGAATAGTATTCTGCCATGCCGCCATCTATATGCACGCCGCATACCTTCAAATTCACACAACAATTAGGCTTGCCGCCGGTACATGCCAAGCAATACCCGCAATTGATGTACGGGATAAACGTAACCGGTTCGCCGATAGCAAAACCCGGCGCACCGTCTGCCGCAACTATTTCGCCCGAAAGCTCGTGCCCTAAAATGCGGGGATATTCAAAAAATGGCTGCGTGCCTTCAAAAGCGTGAATATCGGTACCACAGATGCCTATTCTTTTTATTTTGATGATGGCATTACCTTTCGTCGGCGTTGGCCGATCGGACTTTTTGTATTCAAACGTCCCCGGCTCGGAACAAACCAATGAAGTCATTTCCATCTATAATTGATAAGATTACTTACGCAGACCTGGCGAACCAATATAATTGGCTGTCAAATTAGTCTTTAAATTTCGGTTATAATTTTAGATTGTCCCTTAAAATTAAGGAATATTATCATAAAAGCGTTTAGTAGCCGCCCCGGGCAATTAATGATTATAACATCATTTTATTTTTACCCAGTCGGGTTAAGCTAAGTGGGCTCGAACCAAAAAATGGGCTTCCTGCATTAAAACGCAGTTGCATCCCAACGTGTTAAAGCCGATCCGTCCACCTAAGTTAAAAACTTAAAACAGGTGGACGGATTGGTGTTCAGAATTGTGGTTTTCTTTGAAGTTCTTTGAGGGAGAATAAAATAAAAAACCCTCTAAATCAGCCATTTAGAGGGTTCGTGGTTTTAGAAAAACCTTAAAAAGTGCACCCCATGGTACATTTTTCGAACCAATTTATTGATGATTTGAAGCTATTAGACTCATTATCGATATGAAATACTTGGGCCCCAACCAAGGAGCAAAAGATTATGAGTCTTCAATTCGGTTAATATATAATTATTAAAAAATCAAATAATTATAATTATGGGTCTCTTCTAACTATTTCATTAGACTGGCGAAACGCTGAAAAAGGTAATAAGGACATAAGCGATAATCAGGAATAATACGCTATTAACAATGTGAGCAATAACAAAATTGAATGATGATCCGGTATGTTCTCTAACCCATCCTGAAATTAAGCCGAATAAGATGGCTAAAGGATACAGGATTGGATAAAAGTGCATACCTGTAAATATCAATGTGGTTAAGAGTATAGTAATGATTGCGCCAAAATATAATCGCAACCAGCCAAATAAAAGTCCCCGGAAAAGCAATTCTTCTGTCAGAGGAGCCAAAATGCATGCGCGGATAATAATTAAGAACCAAGCAACAAAGCCGGCGGAAGAAAGCCGTGACATATCACTTGCATGACGCAATACTTGAAGTAAAGTATTTGGTAAGGGGCCAATAATAGGGCTCAGTAAAAAGTAGATACTTACACAAACACCAAGTACTATGCCGTACCATTTCAGTACTAACCATATATCCTTAATGGTTGTAAATTTAAAATTCAATTTATCACGGAGCCCTTTAAAACCGCCAAAGACAATAAACGCAGCGACCAAAAAAAGAAAATATACCTCGGCTACAATAGTTATGGCTATATTATCAGCAGTTGCCCAAATTGAAGCCCATAAGCGCAGGGCAAAATAAGTTCCCATACCCACTAAGGATGACGAAACAATCCAAATTACCAACGTAAACACAACCTGTAGTCCGGAAACTTGTTGCTCAATTTTGTTTTTCATATGCTGCACAATTAAGAAATTTCATTTTTTTTTTGTTTTTATATTAGACTGTATGGATATACCCATAAATAACGCTTTCGTTTTTTTTGATACTAGGTCAGAAATATTAAGAAGCCGCTGACTCGGGTCTGTTTTTAGTCAAGGTAAATCCGCTCCCGATCATCCATATGTAAGAAGTAAACCTGGCAATCGGGAGCAAAAAAGTTAATTGCTGAAAAACCAGGCTAAGGGTGGACAATTCGGCTATCCCGGCAAGAATAAGACCTAACCATGCCAGCCATTTTGGAGTGTATTTGCCAAACAGGCAAGGAACCGACACGCCTGCCATTAATAAGCCCAGGGCTACCACATGTGCAACTCCTCCACTTGCAAAACTAAAAAGTTGCACCACATGCATGATATTACGGTCATTAGCAACACCAGGCTGGGCTAAAATCCAGCCGCAAAGGCTCGAAATGGTTATAAGCAGTGAAGCTGCAATGCCACCAAATAAGGCTATGCTGACACCTGTAACATTCACGCCCAGAAAACTAAGCCTGCTGGTAACCGCTGCTGTAAAAATCGCAAGTGGGATAGCTGCACCGAATTGGATGAGCGCGTTAAACTTGATGGCATCCGGGTACTGTAGAAAAACTTGTTGAGCTTTGTCTATGGGCCCGAATGGCATAGGAAACCCTGATCCATGTGAAAGAACCCCAAAGCAAACAAGGCTTGCAATAAACAAAAAAGCATATACCACGGCGATAATACCCGGATGAGGACCTCTATGCCTGTCGTATGGTGAATAGGGTGTTTTACTGAATGCGGATGACATAATATATAATTTAAGGATAAATAAAAAATGGGGGTTTAAAAAGGATCTTCCAGGTTTCAAAAGAACTATAACACCTGACGGCATCATATTATTCCTTACATTTTTCCAGGTAGCCCCGGTTTTCATTTTCTCCCCAGTAAGGTTTCAGAATAGATGTGCTATCCTGTTTTGCAAAAAGCTCTTTCGCCTTTTCAAAATAAGGTTTTGCAACATCCTTACCACCACCGTATGCTTTAGGACGGTTAAATACCGGTATACCCTGCAAATAATAAATACGCGGGTTATTGGGGTTTGCTTTTTTTGCCATTTCCAGACTCGCGCTTACAAGGTCGAGATATGTCTTCCAGCGGTTGGCTGGATCAACCGAAAAGCGTGCAAAGGCTATATAAGCAGTTAGCACATCCGTCTCGTCAGCCGACTGGTGCAAAACGGTTGCCTTTTTAAGATAATCATCCGCTTTATCCAGGTAAGCATCCTGCCGATTAGCCTCATGCAGGTTCAAAGCAACTACAGTATTGGCGTAAGCTGCATAGTAGTTTGCGGGCCAATCTGAGCTCCATTTAGCCGCAATTTTTTCAAATTGGCCGGCGGCTAATACTTTGTTAGCCATATTGGGGCTGTTTAGTTTCTCATAAGCGGCCTTCAATTCTGCATTGAGTAGCTGGGCGTTTGCCTGCACGCCTGCTATTACAAATAGCAGGATAACCATCATGGTTTTTTTCATCTTTTTCATAATAATTGATTTTTAAATTATAATTCATCTTTTTTAAATTGGGAAATTGAGAGGTATACCCCGAAAAAAGTAGAAAAATATTGGGGAGGCAGAATGGGGCTTTTTTGTTGTCCGTCTGCCGAATAGCGATAGCCCAGTACATTTTTATAATTTGTCAGGTTATCAAAATTGACATAGAATGCCGAAAATACCTTCCCGAAGGTAACGAGGTAGCTTACTTTAAAGGAAACGTTTTGATAAGCGGGTGAATGGTCGCCTAAGAAAACCGCGGAAGACGGATTGTAATAAGGCCTGCCGCTGGCATAATTATAAGCCGCAGATATCGCTGTATGCAGTTTTTCACTATAATATTTAACAATCAGGTTCAGGTTATTGGTCGAAATGAAATCAGGCGTTGCCATGGCCATATAATTCTGGTAAAGCCTTTTAGTGTCTACATAACTATAGGTGATCCAATAATCAATATTTTTGACACTCGCCTTGTCCCGCCAGAAAAGATCAAAACCCTTGGCATAACCATGACCTGAATTGTCGACCATTCCCAAATCCGTGCGGTATGGATTGGGGGTATAGGCTGCGCCCTGTTCCCTGACCAATTGCGCATAATTTTTATAATAGCCCTCTATGCGGAAAGACCGGTTGTTCTGTATCCATTCATAATTAACCAGGTAATGCACTACCTGCTCGAATGAAGGCCGGTAACCAAGCAAAAGATATTGCGTCGGGGCGGTTTGATAAAATAAACCACTTGCCAATCCAAACTGGCTGCCATCACCAGTGCGCAGAGCCAGCGCCAGCCGGGGAGCTATATTGCTTCGTTTAAGTAATTCGCTGTATTCCGATCTTAATCCGGGTTTAATGGCAAGCCAAAGGAAAGGCTGGTATTCTGCTTCAGCAAAACCGGCCAGTAAGGTTTCGGTGAAATTTCCGGCAAGGGTATCGAATTGCTGCCGGTAATAGTAGTGTTGCACCTCACCGCCCGTTGTTATCTTTAAATAGTTGCTTGCTATATACGATAGTTCTACACGACCCTGCAGCCGTCTGTCGCCACGGGTAAACGTGGTATCACCCCACAAAATGTGATCACTATTGTTACTGAAACCAGCCGCAGTAAATAGCTTAAGCCGGTCGGAAATATGGTATTTGAAAGACGCATTGAAGGATAAATTTATATTATGCAGATCAAACGGAATCAGCTTACTGTTGTCGTTTGGATCAGGCACATTGGTTCCACTGTTACTCGCATTGTATGCTGCACTGAATTTGAACAGACCTTTATTACCTGTTTTAGCAATCCATCGGGCGGATAATCCGGCTGATTCCGGTTTCTTAAAAAAGTCATAATTGGTTTTTGCCAATGAATAATAGGGACCAAAGTTGGTATAATTGGCTGCAAACTCCAGGCCGCTATTCTCCATCCGCTTGGCCCCGGATAGCATCAGGCCGGCAATATTGGTTCCTAAAGAAACGTTTGTCTTATCGGGCAAGTCGGTGGTTTGCAGGTCCAAAACAGAAGATAAGGCCTGCCCGTACCGGGCGGAGTAACCACCCGTACTAAAAGCCATGCCCTTGATTTGGAAGGGGTTAAAACGACTTCGTTGTCCTACACCAGGCACACTACTAAAAAACGGATTTTGGACCGTCGTGCCATCCAAAATTGCCATCGTTTCCGTGGCGTCTCCTCCGCGAACGAAAAGACCGGTCTGATCTCCCCCGTTGCGCTGTACTCCCGGCATGTTCTGAAATGCGCCGATAATATCTCCCTGCGAGCTGGCATTTGAAAGAATATCAACAGGCTTAACAATTGTCAGCAGCCGGTCGTCAGTAGCTTCAATGGTTCCGGCAGTGATCACTACTCCGCCCAACTGTCGCGTATTGGATTTTAGTACTATTTTTATCGTATCACTATTGCGACCGGGTATAACTGGATACGTACCCGGCTGATACCCTACAGCAGTTACTATTAACAATTGGTCTCCAGTTAAGCTGGTTGGCAAAGAGAAAAAACCAGTGCTGTCCGATGTAGTGCCATCAACTGAGTTTTTTACACTTACGCTTGCGTATGGAACAGGCAGATGATGCTCATCACTGATCTTGCCTTTTATAATAGATTGTGCCGAAGTATTATTGGAAAGAAAAAAAATAGCAAGAAACACAAATACGCCATATTTTTTGATTAATGTAGTTTGCAATACAAACTGCATGGTCAAAAAAAAGTCAGACGCTTTTTTGGCTAAAAACAAACTCATCCTATTTATATACTTTCCCATTTTGACTTTTTTTTATCTATAAATGAAGGTACTTTTTAATATCCTCAACATACTTTTCAAATGCCCTATGGCCTTTGTCAGTTAGTTTGCATATCGTATGAGGATAGTTTCCCTTAAACGTTTTTACTACTTCAATATAACCTGCTTCATTTAGCTTTCTGATTTGGTGGCTTAAATTACCCTGGGTTGTATTCGTCAGTTCCATTAAATGATTAAAATCTGTCTGCTTTAAGTTGATCAATGCCGAAACTATGGCCAACCTTACCGGGGTATTCAAAACCGGATCTAATTCATTATACATCGGCCGCTTTATTTATGATTTTGAATATTTCAACAAATAACCTGGTATCAAATAACCTGCAATAACCGCAATACCTTGCAAGAGTGGTTTATTGCTGTCGCTGATAAAAACGCTCCCTACTGCCATTAAAAGGAATAAAATGCCACCTATAGTGAGGGGCTTAAAACGCATGGCCAGGCCCGAAACCATTGTCCCCATTCCTCCAATCAATAAAGTATAGGTGAATGGTGGGTATTGCTGCAATAGGCTAATCAACACTACTGTAATGAAACTAATACCCATCACCAGCCATAATTGCCTCAAAAAACTATACAAATAAGTTTCTGATGTATAACTGTATCTGGTATAATGGTATATCGTAACAATAATCCCTATTGCAACCAATACAGGAAAAGGGAGGAAATACAACTTGAAGCTGGTATACTGATGCAATACATAAAACAATATACTGGCCGTAGCGATCAGCCACCCCCATAGTAAAAAACAAAAGCTCTGGGCTTTTATGCTATTCCTGGTTTTGGCAATCACTTCTGTGATCAGCTTCAGGCTGTCTTCTGGCGTAAGTTTGTTTTCTGTGGTTTCCATTTTTCTAAATAACATTCAAATGTAAATATAGTTTGTAATATAAACAAGAAAAATATAAATTAAAGTTTAACAAACAAGAAAAGACTTAAATATTTCATTTTAAAGTCTAATGCTGGCCCACTACATGTTTGAAAACATGAAGAATTGTGTTATTAGTAGAATCCCCGCTAATGCCGACGAAAAAACTAGAGAAATCGTTATTAAAGAAATTGACGATACGATATATGGATTAATGATGATTATGGATGGGGTGGTACATTAAATATCCCGCACAAAGGAAAGAAATCTATGTCTCTCCGCTCCAGGCTACGGCAGAACAGCTGAAAGGCCTTCCGCCAGCATTGGTCATCACCGAAGAAAATGATGTCCTGAGAGATGAGGGCGAAGCTTATGCCCGTAATCGGATGCTGCGGGTGTTTACGTAACCTCTATCAGCTACAATGGCATGACCCATGACTTTGTGATCATCAATGCTCTGCACGGTCTACCAGCAACATGGGCTGCTGATGTTTTAACACAGTTTGTTAAGTAATCAGTGGATGAAAGGTTTTGAAATTCAATTCTATCCATTCAAACTAAAAAAACAAGTTTAAATTAAAATCAGTAAAGTGTTCTTACAAAATAAAATTCCTTTATACGCCTCAGTAAATGATCTATGGTTCGATGTTATAAAAATATATCATTGTCGTCTAAAGAACTTGAGCCTATCGTTAAAACATCGAACCGAAAAGCTTAAAAATATAATGGATTATTTATCTTAAATACAACCGTTTGCAATTGGAATTTTGTAGTCGGTTGGTTTCTGCCCATTTGGGTTGACCCTACTTTGCTCGAACCAAAAAGTGGCCCTCTTTGCTTTAAACGCAGGTCGGGAAAATGGCCTAAAATAAAAAACCACGATTCTAGCTTAGAATCGTGGTTTTTTTCATTTTTGTGCGCCCACCTGGGCTCGAACCAGGGACCAAAAGATTATGAGTCTTCTACTCTAACCGACTGAGCTATAGGCGCGGTTAATTTGCGGGACGATGAGCCAATGAAGCCCAAATCCCGGGTTGCAAATGTAAAAAAAAGTTGCTGAGTTAAAAACGAAAAGTTGAGAATAAGAGGCAAGAGCCAAGGAGCAAGAGTCAAGGAGCAAGAGCCAGGAAGGCAGAAGGCAAGTGGTGGCGGTTAAGCCGGATAGATCAGCATTACTGATGGCGGGAAGCCAGGAAATCGTCGATCGCTTTTACGGCTTTGCTGTAACGCTCGGGGCCGGTGCCGCTGATCACCTGGTACCGCGCGTTTAGGGCCTGCAGTTCCTTGTGCCAAACGGCCATAAAGTGGTCGCGCATGTGGGGGAAGTCGCGGAGGGGGTCGTGCTCCCAGGCGAGGTCGATATCCAACAGCAAGTAAAGATGGTAAGGGTGTTTGGGCAGTTCATCAAGCACCTGCTGCGGCGAGCGGCCAAAGGTGTAGTCGCTCCAAATTTTGACGGTGATGAAGGTGGTGTCGCAAATGAGCAGCTTATTGGCTTTGGGCAGCAATTCTTCTTCCAGCGCCAGCTGACCGTAAAACATATTGATCTCGTCCTGCCAGGTGGGCGGCGCGGTGAGCTTTTCGCAATAGCCGCGGGCGTATTCGGGAACCCAAACGGTGTTATAGTGGTTTGCCAGGTATGCCGACATGGTGGATTTGCCCGTGGACTCGGGGCCGACGATGGCGATCTTGAGGAGTTCGGATGTCGGATTGCGCATTTCGGATTTGAGCATTAACTGACTTGCAGAAGCTGTTTCCGATAGTCCTTGCGCCAGTCGATATAACCCCATAGGGCCAGGCCGACATACACTGCGTACATGATGGCGGTAAGGTCGAGGCTTTTGAAGATATAAACGCCGACGTAGATGATATCGACGAAAATCCAGATCAGCCAGTTCTCCAATACCTTGCGCGCCAAAAATACCTGGGCGACTAAACTGCATGCCGCGCAGAAGCTATCGATATAGGGGTACGAAGCCGGGGTATATTTTAGTACCGATCCCAAAAAGACCGTAAATACAGCCACCGCGATAGCGGAGTAGATAACCTCCTGCTGCGTTATGCGTACCACGGGAGCCTTTTCCTCGGTGGCGGGTTTTCGGCTCCAATAGTACCATCCGTAAATATTCATGGCCATAAAATACACCTGCAGGCCCATGTCGGCATACAGGTGGCTGTCGAAGAAAATAAAAATGTAAATGCCAACGCTGATAATAGCGATGGGCCAGTTCCATATATTGTTAATGGCGGCCAGGCCAACGCAAAGCAGGCCGGTGATAACACCTAAAATTTCGATCAACGACTGATGCTGCCACCAGGCATACAGCGCATGAGTTATATGCATGGTCAAATATAGATAAAAGCCTGACTTAAAAGGAAGGCCTATATTGAGACGCCCCGTACGTACGGACGTCTCTACCAAATCTTTACCCGCTTAGCCGGGTCGAGCCACATGTGGTCGCCTTTTTTGATATGGAAGGCGTCGTAAAATTCAGGCACATCGGTAAACGGGCCGTTAACGCGCATAAAACCGGGGGCGTGCTCGTTGGTGAGGATCTGGCTGGATAAGGCTTCTTTTCGTTCCTGCCCAAGCCAGCCTAAGGCGTACCCCAGGAAAAAGCGCTGAACGGGCGTTAGCCCGTTAATGGGTTTCCCCTCCTTATACTGGTCGGTTTTTTTAAACGCATCCAGGCCGATCACGATGCCGCCCAGGTCGGCAATATTTTCGCCCTGGGTTGCCTTTCCATTCACGTGCAGCCCGTAAATGCTGTAGCCGTTAAATTGGTTCACCAGCATTTGTGCCCGCTGTGTAAACTTAACCGAATCCTGCGGCAGCCACCATTTTTTCAAGTTTCCATCGGCGTCAAACTGGCGGCCCATATCGTCGAAGCCGTGTGTCATCTCGTGGCCGATGGTGGAAGCGGCGGCATACCCGTAAACAACCGCGTCGTCTACATCCTCATCCTTTGCGCCGGGAATCAGGAACTGCGCGGCGGGCAGCACGATCTCGTTGTTCGACGGGTTATAATAAGCATTGTAGGTTTGCGGCGTGATCCCCCATTCGGTCCGGTCCACGGGCTTGCCGAGTTTATCTGCTTCGTACCGGTGCCAGAAGTTGTTGGCCCGCATAATGTTTAATGCGTACGGCCCGCGATCGATCGTGAGCGTTGAAAAGTCTTTCCAGTGATCGGGGTACCCCACTTTTGGTATCACCTTGGCCAATTTTTGGTAAGCCCGTTTTTTGGTTTGCGGGCTCATCCAATCCAGCTTTTCGATATGCTCTTTAAAGGTAGCACGCATGACCTCCACCAGCTTCACATAGCGCTCCTTGGTTTTTTCGGGGAAATACTCCTTTACGAAGATCTGACCCAGCACCTCGCCCATCAGGCCGTTCTCTTCATCGAGCACGCGTTTCCAGCGCGGCAGCTGTTCCTTGTTCCCGCTTAAAACCATACCGTAAAACCGAAAATTTTCCTTATCAAAAGGCTTGCTTAACGAGGAGCCGAAAGCCGTGATCAAGTTTTTACGCAAATAGTTTTTCCAATCTTCAATAGTGAAAAAATTAAGCGCTTTATTTAACGCCCTGTAATATTCGGGCTGCCCTACAATAACCGTGTCCACCTTATTGTAATTCATTTTTTGGAAAGTTCGCACCCAATTAACCGCAGGAACCAGTTTGGCGAGGCCGGCTATGGGCATTTTGTTGTAGTTGTGATAGGGATCGCGCAGGTCCTCCAGTTTCCTGGAGCTATCGGCTAAAAAACGCTCGAGCTTATAGGTTTGTGCGCCTGCCTGGCCGGCGGCAGCATCTGTAAGCCCGGCTAATTTATATACCGTCGGCAAATGCTTTTGCTGATAATCATTCCTCACCGTTGCGCTATGCGCATCCGTGTTGTAATAAAAATCCCGGTTAGGCAGCCCCAACCCACCCTGGAATAGCTGCAGCATATTTTTATTGCTGTTTTTCGGGTCCTGCCCCACGCCGCAGGCTATAGGGGTTTCCACGCCGATGGTTTGAAGGTGCGCAAACTCATCCACCAGGTCGTTAACATTTTTTATAGCGTCAATTCGTTTTAATTCCGGGCGCAGCGGTTCCACCCCTTGTTTCTCTATATCCAGCGTATCCATACCGCTGTAGTAAAAGTCGCCTATCTTTTGCGTATTGCTTCCTTGTTTTGCGTGCGCGTTTAATGCCTCGACGTTTATTTTTTTCAGGCGGTCTCTTAGTTCTTCTTCCACCAGGTTACCGATACCCCACGCAGCATACGCCGGCGGAATCGGATTTTTTTTGAGCCAGGCGCCGTTGGCATATTTAAAAAAATCGTCACCGGGTTTCACCGAAACATCAAGGTTTTTAAAAACAACGTCGTTTTGCGCGTTAACTGCCGGTTTATTATTACACGCCGCAATAATTAACACAGCTGTTATGCACATTAAAATGGCACCCAAAATTGTATGTTTTTTCATCTATTTTAATTGAATTGTACGCAATATAATACAAGGCATGTATATAATATAATACAGGTGTCCCTAAATAAGCTGGTTTGAAAGAAGAACGATCAAATTTAACTTTTAGCTATAAATAGCGCTAAAAATCATTTAAAGCCGGTTTTTTATAATAGTATGAATTTTTTTTAAAATTATTTCAACAAAAGCTTTTTCTCTGCCAAAGTATGGCTCAACAATTGTGTAAGGATAAACAGCCTTGCATATAATCTGTGAAAACAATAAAACATCTACCTATGTAAAAGCATTGTTTTTGAATTCTCAGACACCCAAGCTGAGGTTTTTTGTTCTTTGTTTTGGGTTTAATCAATAGTTTAAATTAATTAGGGGAAAGGGAGCTTCAAAAGAGCTCTCTTTTTTTGTACAAACATTTTACTATGCATGCATAATAATGTTATTTTTGAGCGACCAGAATTTAGCGCTAAATGTATTTCGAATTAACAGAAGAGCAATTAATGATACGCCAGGCGGCGAGAGATTTTGCACAGAGCGAGCTTAAGCCGGGTGTAATAGAACGCGACGAACATCAAAAATTTCCGGCTGAACAGGTAAAGGCATTAGGCGAGCTGGGATTTTTAGGGATGATGGTTTCGCCTGATTATGGCGGCAGCGGACTGGACACTATATCGTATGTACTGGCACTGGAGGAACTGTCAAAAGTCGACGCTTCGGCTGCGGTGGTTGTTTCGGTAAATAATTCGCTGGTGTGCTACGGTCTTGAAAAATATGGCAGCGAAGCCCAGAAACAAAAATACCTGGTGCCGCTTTCAACGGGCGAAAAGCTGGGTGCATTTTGTTTATCGGAACCGGAAGCCGGCTCCGATGCCACCTCGCAAAAGACAACGGCTATCGACATGGGCGATCATTATGTGCTTAACGGCGTTAAAAACTGGATCACCAATGGCAATTCCGCATCAACTTACCTGGTAATAGCTCAAACCGATGCTGCCAAAAAGCACCACGGTATCAATGTCCTGATCGTGGAGAAGGGTATGGAAGGTTTCACCATCGGCACCAAGGAAAACAAACTTGGCATACGTGGTTCTGACACCCATTCGCTGATGTTCCAGGATGTTAAAGTACCGAAAGAAAACCGCATAGGCGAGGACGGTTTTGGATTTAAGTTTGCCATGAATACGCTTGACGGCGGCCGTATCGGTATCGCAGCACAGGCATTGGGTATTGCGTCGGGGGCATACGAATTAGCCCTAAACTACTCGAAAGAACGGAAGGCATTTGGTAAAACGATCGCCGACTTGCAGGCTATTCAGTTTAAGCTGGCCGATATGGCTACCGAAATTGAGGCCGCGCGCCTGCTGTGCCTTAAAGCGGCCTGGTTAAAAGATAACGGCCTGCCCTATGGACAGGCCAGCGCTATGGCCAAATTATACGCCTCCGAAGTAGCCATGCGCACGACGGTCGAAGCCGTACAAATACATGGGGGATATGGCTTTGTGAAGGAATATCACGTAGAACGCATGATGCGCGACGCCAAGATCACCCAGATATACGAGGGAACATCGGAGATTCAAAGAATTGTCATATCGAGGGAAGTGCTGAAATAAAAGGAAAACTTTTGTAACTTTGAATATGTCAGATAAAGATTTACTGGTTGTTATTTCAGAAATGCTGCATAAACAGGATCTTCAGGCAGAAAAACTGGACGAACATTCTGTGATCCTTAACCAGCATACTGATATACTTAACCAGCATACCGATCTACTTAATCAACACGCCGGTCTCATAAGGGAAACCAACGATACATTAAAACATTTTGTCGATATTTCGATCCGGCAATTTCAACAGCAGCAAAACTTCAACGAGCGTTTTTTAAATAAGCTGGACGAGATAGCAAACAAGCTCAATTAAACATGTTTATTAAAATGAAACTAAAGGGCCTCTCGGTAGCTGCCCTGTTGTTTTTGGCTACCACCACTTTTGCGCAAACTAAACTTCAAACAGGTACCTGGCGCGGCGTATTGAAAACGTCATCGGAAAACGAACTGCCGTTTAATTTTAATGTCAGTAATGTTGCGGGGCGACCGCAGCTGGCGATCATAAACGGGGCCGAGCGGTTCAGAGTTACCGATATTAAAGTAAAAGGCGACTCGGTTTTTATTCACATGCCGCTATTTAATTCGGAGTTCAAATTAAAATTTGCCGGGCGCGGGTTAAACGGGCAATGGGTAAAACATTTAGGTAATAAAGATGCCGTAATGCAATTTGCGGCGCAGCCCAATGTATCCTGGCGCTTTTTTAAAGAAGCAAAACAGCCGGTGTTTAATATCTCGGGTCGCTGGGCAGCCGTTTTTGGCGAAGGCGCCGGCAAAGACAAATTAGTTGGCGAATTTAAGCAGGACGGTGCAAAATTAACGGGTACCTTTTTGAGCACTACGGGCGATTACCGCTACCTGGAAGGCACGGTAACAGGAAACCAGCTTTATCTCTCCTGTTTCGACGGCGGGCATGCCTATTTATTCACCGCAAAAATCGTTAACTCTAAAACGATAGCTGAGGGAAGGGAGTTTAGCGGCGTTTCGGGCCAGGATAAATGGACAGCTGTAAAAGACCAAAATGCGAAACTGCCCGACGCCTATTCGCTCACTGCATTAAAACCGGGCTATAAAAAAATAGCTTTCGCTTTCCGCGACATCGACGGCAATAAAGTCTCGTTGGCTGATAAACGATTTAAAAACAAAGTAGTTATCGTGCAGATATTAGGGTCGTGGTGCCCAAACTGTATGGACGAAACCAACTATTTTGTGAGCCGCTATTATAAAAAATACCATCAAAAAGGCGTGGAAATTGTTGGCCTGGCTTATGAGCGGACCACCGATTTTTCTAAATCGCAGCAAACTTTGCGGCAATTAAAATCGCATTTTAACGTGCCTTACCCCCTGCTGATAACAGGCTATACCCCGGGCAAAGGCGATCCTGAAAAAAGCCTGCCGATGCTGGCGGATTTTAAGGGTTTTCCAACCACTATAATAATCGATAAAAAAGGCGAGGTTCGTAAAATCCACACCGGTTTTAGCGGGCCCGGTACCGGTATATATTATACCCGGTTTATCGAGGAATTTGAAAAACTGACGGATAAGCTATTGGACGAATAGCCGCATTTTTAGAAGTTAGAAGTAAAACGTTAATAATCGTTGACGATTAATTAAAAACCACCACGTAATAATAATAACCCTGGTTGGTGTTGCTGAACGTAAGGTTACTCTCGTTGATCACCACGTTATCATTCACCGCGATATTCATAGAGCCGACCGCATTGGCATTGGGCGTTGCGGTATTCACTGTAAAATTCGCCTGTTTAAAGCCGGTGTACGGATAGGTTGTGATCGTTTTTGACCATGTCGTTCCTTGAAACGAGGTGCTTACCGGCGCGCCGCTGCCATCTGTATACGTTATGTTGTAAACGGCATTAGTATTACCCGTAAAGCTATATACCACTTTTGTATCGGGAGCGGAGTCTAAAGTTTTTGTACATGCTGATAAAACAGGAAGTATCAGCAACAGAATGTAAAGTCTTTTCATTTCTTTATCTTGGTAATCAGTAATTTATCTTAATTAACTCGTTTCATGCCTGTAAAGGGGGTAACATGTGTGCAGGAAACTTTTTTCAAATATTACAATTAAATTTAAATTTTAATAATCTGCTTTAACAGCCGACCTGCGTTTGATCATCAAAACGCTTGTCCTGATGATAAAGAAAACCGGTATTGCTTGTATTGCTATTCCTGCCCAAACTAATGTGTTCATAATAATTTAATTTTAAGGTTTATACATGGTATTAGTCAAATACTATTCCCGGTTAATAAAAATTTATAAATAATTAATTATCAACAAATTACGAAATACGCAATATTAATTAATGGGTAACAGGTGTTAACTTCCGGGGAAAATGATACCCAATTAGCCGACCATTTCCCCAATTGCGGAGAACGATGGAAGATTATGGTTTTAATGAAGCGTTAGCGGTTCCTACTTTTACGCAGTCTTCGGCCAAACTAATTTTACGGGTGGTAGCATACAGTACATGATTTTTTAACTGGTAGCCGGTGGATACACTTTCCACAAGCCTTTGTATTACAATACCCGATTTATTATCCAAAACATAAGTCCCGTTGCTGTTGCTGTTTAGGTATTGCCCTTTAATGGAGTTTTTGAATTTCACGATGGTTATCGCGTCGGTTATGTTGTCGATAACGAAATCGGTTGTCATTTTTTGATCCTTGACGGAGGACGATACCGTCCACGAGTACCCTTTTTTTAATACTTTGCTCGACGAAAGATCGGCAATCAGGTCGAAACGGCCACCTTTGGTTAAATTTTGCTCGGGTAAGCCGGCAAACGCAACAAGCGTATCAGTGGACATATCCGTATTCGCATCTATCGCCGAAAGGATGATGCCTCGTTTATTGACGGATACATAAGATGGCTTAACCATCATGTATTTTAGTACCTTATGTATTTGCGAACTTGTGTCTATGGCATTGTCGGAATTGAAATGGAGCCGTTTTCCCTGGAAGTTGATCAGGTCGTCCATTTTTTTAATAGTAATGCTAAACTGGTAAGCACTATCCGACACTGCGGTAACCTGGTATGACCTGGAAATAACCGAAGAGGAGCTGATATTAAGTACTTGCTTCCCGCGTTGAATAGAACAAGTAGAATTCATGTGGATTTGCTTTTCAAATTCGTCGCCCTGCTGGAAGGTAAACACCCGGTGCTGTTGCGCCGCGGCCACGTAACTGGCAAGGATGAAAAGCGCCGGCGCAATATTTTTAAGCAGGGTTTGTTTTCTAAATCTCATATACTAACGCGGCGATCATATACTAAGGAGTTAAAAAGTAAGATCGGGTATCGCCGGCGCTGGTGGAACAGGCGGCAGCGTTGGTACCGATGGCACAACAACGGCCGCAATTGTGTTGCCCGATGCCGTGGGTGCAGCGGTACTGGCGGTAGTAGTTGCCGGTGCGGCTGTTGTTGTTGCGGGTGCAGCTGTCGTTGTTGCCGGCGCGGCTGTTGTGGTAGCAGGCGCAGCTGTTGTTGTTGGCGCCGCGGTAGTTGTTGGTGTTGCGGTAGTTGTTGGTGTTGCGGCCGGCGCGGTAGAAACCGCAGGTATAGCCGGGGCTGCGGGTACGGCCGGAACGCTGGGCGTTATGTTAGCTACCGGGGTACCTGCAACTGTGGTGGGTGTCGTGGTAACGGCCGGCGCAGGCGCGGCCACGGCAGGAGTTGTAGTTACCGTAGTTGTGGGTGTGGTCGTGGTGGTTGTGGTGGTAGTCGTTGTGGTTGTCGTGGCAACTTGCGTAACGACAGGAATCACAGGTGGCGGCACATGCAAATCCGAGTTATTACTTTGGGCGTGCGCAAATTGTACGCTAAAAAATAAAATGGATAAAAGTGTAAAAGTAAAAATGACTTTTTTCATGTTCTTACTATTTATGTGATTGGGTTGGGTTAACAGGTAATTTCCGGGCTAATGATAGCGGGTATCCAAGTGAACCAACCAACGAAGGCTTTGAAGCTGAATAGCTAGTTAAGTTAGTAATGCCGATGCCAAAGGAAAGCGCACTTTTACTAAACGGCCGTATCCCGGTCGAAAATCCTAAATTCATACCCGTCCACTCTGCATTTAAATCTACCCGCTTAAAAACTTCATAAGAAATATCACCGAATACACCCGTTCCGTGGGCTCCTTTGCCCGCCTTGATATCGGCGGGGCTTTTTTGCCAGAAACGCCCGTTGCCTGCACCGATGGTATAAGTAAGCGCCGAGCTGCCCGGTGCTTTGGAAGGCAGCCATTGTAACGAGTGGCTAAAAGCGATATAAAAGGTTGCTGTTGGGGCATCTGAAACAGACGCGCTGGCAAATGCCTGCAAAGCGCCTGCAGAGACACTGGTACCGGCCCATAATTTCCTGCTTACAATAAAGTTGTATGAATAATCACTGAGTTCCAGTAGTTTTCCTATGTTAACGCCAGCGGCGAAATTTACCAGCTTAGTTGGATCGCCAACGCAAAAACCAACCGATCCAATGCCGTCGGGTCTGTTAGAGTAAACCTGGGGATAGGTTGCGCCAAGTCCGCCAAATGCATAAGCGCCAAAACCGCCGAATCCGGTGGGCGTCATTACGCTTTGAACAGCGTCATTAGGCAGCAGTTCGGCTTTTTTAAATATTGCCGGTGCGGAAGCGAGCGAATCCATCTTTTTCTTTAGAGCATTTTCAAAAGTGTTTTGGCAGCGGGCATATTTGGGGAAAAACATATACACAACCATCACACAAAAAAATGCTGTTTTAAGTAATTGTTTAATCAAAGCGTATTACAAACTAATCGGTTAGGGGCGTTTATCCAGCCGGCAGCTGAATACAGTAACCGGAGACCTATCAAATCAATTCAAATATATATTATTTAAAATCGCTTTTTGCAGCACGCCCTTATTAAGATATGCAATAATACAGCCACAATACATCCTTCATTCCTGTTGCTCTTCCCATATCATGCACAAATGCAAAATCGTATCGACGGCTTTTTGCATGTCCTGTATAGATACCCATTCCTGCTTGCTGTGAAACGCATGTTCGCCGGCAAAAATATTCGGGCAGGGCAATCCCATAAACGAAAGGCGCGAGCCGTCGGTGCCGCCGCGTATACTGCAAAGATTTGCGTTTAGCCCCGCCCGCCTCACAGCTTCCATGGCATAGTCGACAATTTGCGGGTGCTTCCGGAGTATGTTTTTCATGTTGCGATACTGGGGACTGACCTGCAAATCATAAGACGACCCCGGAAATCCCTTTAAAATATCGCCGGCAATTTTTTGAAGTGCGGCCGCATGGCCGGCTAATTTTTCATCGTCGAAATCGCGGATAATAAAATTCACTTTGGCCGTTTCAACATGCCCCTCAATACTCACCGGGTGTATGAAGCCTTTCCTGTCTTCTGTTCCTTCGGGAGATAGTTCTGCCGGGAGAGCAGCTATGATTGCCGCCGCCATCTTTATCGCGCTTTCCATCTTTCCTTTAGCGAAACCGGGATGCGCGCTCACGCCTTTTATAGTTAATGTCGCCCCATCGGCCGAAAAGGTTTCGTCTTCGATATTTCCGGCGCTTTCTCCATCAACAGTGTAACCGGCAAAAGCACCCAGTTTTTTCATATCCACCTTATCCACTCCCCGGCCAATCTCTTCGTCAGGGGTGAATAATATCCGTATATCTCCATGCTTTATTTCAGGATGTTTAACCAGATGGTAACAGGCGTCCATTATTTCTGCCACGCCGGCTTTATTGTCGGCGCCCAGTAAGGTTGTACCGCTCGCGGTGATCAGGTCGTTCCCGAGTTGATTTTTCAGATCGGGATGCCCGCTCAATTTTATTATCTGCGACGGATCGTCGGGTAAAATAATGTCCGCGCCCTGGTAGTTTTTATGCACGAGCGGCTTTACGCCGGCGCCGCTGCAATCGGGCGCGGTATCCATATGTGAGCAAAAGCAAATAACCGGGACACCGCGTTTTGCCGAGTTGGACGGAATGGTAGCATATACGTAACCAAACTCATCCAAATGGGCATCCATTACCCCCATTTCCTGCAATTCGCTTACCAATAGTCTGCCAAGGTTCTTTTGCTTTTCGGTTGATGGAAATGATCCGGAAGCAGGATCAGATTGCGTATCGATAGTTACATATCTTAAAAAGCGTTCGGTAACTGTATAATGGTTCAAATTCATAAAGTATTATTTGACAAGCGGCAGATTGAGCACAGCGCTTAAAAATACAAAGAACTGCAGATATAGGCATATGCAATATTTAAAAGTTACTTATTCTTTAACAAGGGTTTAACTATCCTTTTTAGCTGCGGTTACGGGTACCCGTTTCGTGATAATTTATGTAACCAAACCGCTGCTCTTAACGTAAAAAGGCTGTTTCCTAATTGATTTAAGCTCAGGGCAGATCAGAGGTGATGACCGGGGAGAAAAAGTCAGTTGTTTGTACGTTAATAAAAAGGGTTAACCATGAAGAAGATTATTTTACTTTTAATCGGACTGTGCACTGCGGCTCTGCTTAAAGCACAAGGGTATTACAATTACCAGGAATTTGGGGTTGGTATCGATGCAAGTTATATGCGGGGTTATACCAACGTTAATAATCAGTATAACCATCCCGAATTCAATATGAGTTTCATATACAATTACAACCCGTATTTGCCTATTGCTGCCGAGTTGCAAACCGGAGAATTATCGGGCGGCGGCCTAACGCCGCAGTTAGATAGATATGGCAGGGTGTATGATAATCATTATAAAGCGTTGTTTGTACATGGCGATTTCCAGTTAGGCGCGGCGATAGACTACTCCGACAATACCCTATTAAACATCGCGAAAAATTTTTACATAGGAACAGGGGTAGGTTTTATAGCTAATTCTATTCAAAACCAACGCTACAGCATTTACGATAAAACCTACAGGTTTCCCGGAAACAACAGCAATTTAGGCATTTTACTGCCATTGCGGGTAGGTTATGAGATCAAGCTTTACGACTCCTACAGCGAGCCCGCCTATGCTATAGATTTTGGATATATTCATAATATTGCGTTAGCCGGGAACCTGGATGGCTATAATGATCCCGTTGCGAAATTTAAAAATAACGCGCCCGACCAATACCGCCAGATATTTGTTGGATTTAAATATTATTTTGGTAATATCGTATCGTATAATAAAGCGATAAGGTACTAAACCAAATTGAATTTAGAAGAGCTTCGCGATCACTGCCTTAACAAGCCCGGCACAACCGAGGGCCTGCCCTTTGGCGAGGATACCCTTGTTTTTAAAGTCGGCGGAAAAATGTTCCTGTTAACCAGCATAAGCAACGGTGACAGCTTTAATGCGAAATGTGATCCCGAACGAGCTGTTGAGCTAAGAGAACGCTATACCGAAGTGCAGCCGGGGTACCACATGAATAAAAAAATGTGGAATACCGTATATATGAATGGCAACCTGCCCAATAAACTATTGATCGAACTGATCGACCACTCCTACGACCTGGTTTTTAAGTCGCTCCCTAAAAAAACACAGGACGATATTTCAGCCCCGGTAAAGAAGCAAGATAAAGTTTAAATGATGTTTTCTAAGCCGCCTGGTTTCCGGCCCAATGAATATCTTGATTCTTCTCTATATTTGTCAAAACCCGGTTTATGAGAAAGACCTTTCTGGCAATACTTATATGCTTTGCTTTCAGTAGCTTACATGCGCAATTGACCCCCTTTGAGTTAAGTAAGGACAAAAACTACACGGCCACATACGCCGAAATAATTGCTTACTACCAAAAGTTAGGCAGGCAATACCCCCAAATGCGGCTTTTGAATTATGGCACCACCGATGTTGGAAAGCCTTTGACGCTGATCGTTTTGTCGCGTGAAAAAGTTTTTGATCCGGCAGCGATAAAAAAACAAAATAAGCGTGTGCTGCTCATTAACAATGGTATTCATCCAGGCGAACCGGAGGGTATTGATGCCAGCATGATGCTGACGCGCGACCTGCTCAAAAAAAACGTGTTGCCGAAAGACGTGGTGATCTGCATCATCGCGGTTTATAATATCGACGGCTGCTTAAACCGGGGTGTTAGCCGTATTAATCAAAACGGCCCGCGCGCCTATGGCTTCAGGGGCAACTATCGAAATCTTGACCTGAATCGTGATTTTATAAAGGCCGACAGCCGGAATGCCCTTGCATTTGAGAAAATTTTGAATACATGGAACCCCGAAGTCTTCCTTGACAACCATACCAGCGATGGCGCCGACTACCAGTATGTAATGACACTGATAGAAACACAAAAAGACAAACAAACTCCCACCCTGGCCGAATATACCTCAAAAACGTTGTCGCCCGAGCTTTACAGGCGGATGAAAAAAAGCGGTTATGAAATGACACCTTATGTAGAAAGTGAGGAAAAAAGTCCGGATAACGGCATCGTGAGCTTTTTAGAAACGCCGCGCTTTGCCACGGGCTACACGGCCCAGCACAATATCATAAGCTACATTACGGAAACCCATATGCTGAAACCTTTTGACAAGCGGGTTTATGCCACCTATGATTTTATGCAAAACCTGGTCGACATTTATGAAAGGGATGCGGCCGTAATTGGCAAACTGAAGCATAAAGCGGACGAAGAGGTGAGCCGGCAGCAAACTTTTGCGCTGAATTGGGAGCTGGATAAGGAGCATTATGACACACTTGTTTTTAAAGGCTATACCGCCGGGCATAAAATAAGCGAAGTGAGCGGATTGCAGCGATTGTATTACGACCGGAGCAAGCCTTACACAAAAACCATCAAATATTTTGATAATTACAAAGTGACTGCCACGGCTGATAAACCGCTGGCTTATATTATCCCCCAAGCCTGGGGCAAGGTGATCGATCTGTTTAAACTGAACAATATCGCCATGCGGCGGCTATCCCACGATACCACGCTCGATCTGCAGATGTATTATATTGCCGATTATAAGACCCCTCAGCGACCTTATGAAGGACATTACCTGCACAGCAACGTAAAGCTAACTCCAACGGAAATGAAGGTTAAATTTTACGAGGGCGATTATGTGGTTTATACCAACCAGCCCCTTAACCGCTATATTGTGGAAACATTAGAGCCGCAAGGCGTCGATTCGTTTTTTGCGTGGAACTTTTTTGATTCGGTTTTAGGCGAAAAGGAATATTTTTCGGATTATGTTTTTGAAGACGTTGCGGCCGACCTGTTAAAAAAAGACCCGGAACTGAAGAAAAAACTGGACGATGAGAAAGTAAAAGACACCCGGTTAGCCGGCAGCGCGGCGGCGCAATTGAATTTCATTTACCGCAATTCACCTTATTTCGAAAAAACATACCTTCGCTACCCGGTGGGCAGGCTGCTGGCCGATACTAAACTCGATCTGAAATAATGAATATTTTGCTTAGCGCAGCTGATCCGTCAGCCATGGAAATGATAATGTCTGCGCCGGTGGCTTCGTTTATATTTGCAATTACGATAGCTACTTCCCTCTGGGCGTTTTCTAACGATAATATTTACGCTAACATGATTCTGCATCCGTTCGGCGTTTACAGGGGTCAGCGTGTTTATACGGTTATTACCAGTGGAATGATACATGCGGATTACATGCATCTTGGTTTTAACATGCTCTCGTATTATTTCTTTGCCTTCCAGCTGGAGCCCGTTTTGGGGCACTGGCAATTTGCTTTTTTATATGTTGCGAGTTTAATTTTAAGCGATCTCCCCACCGTATATAAACATAAAAATGATGAATGGTACCATAGCCTGGGTGCCTCGGGTGCGGTGAGCGCGGTGATCTTTAGCGCCATCATGTATAACCCGGTAGGCTTAATGGGCTTAATGTTCCTGCCCATTCAAATTTATGCTGTTGTTTTTGGGATATTATACCTTATTTATTGCAATTATGCCTCAAGGAAAGCAAGTGACAACATTAATCACGATGCGCATATGTTTGGCGCTTTAAGCGGCCTGCTTATCACCATTATTCTTCATCCGCATGTTGTGCACGATTTTATATTCCAGATCAGCGAGAAAGTTCAATCGCTGATGCAGTGATAAAGCGCCCGTCAGGGTTAAACAAAAAGCTCATCGGCTCTTCGGGGTTTTTTATGATCTCCAGCAGCAGGAAACCCCAGTTTTTCCAAAAGCTTTCCAGCACCTGGCCGTAGGTTTTATTTACCCAATGGTCGAACAAAGGTTTGCTGCTTATACCGCGGAGCGGCATAGCCTCGATGTAAATATTATCGCCCGCAGGCAATACGTTATATTCGGGCAGGCGGTTAAACAGGTAGGCCGAATAAAATACCCGGCCGCAAAATTCCTCGAACTGTATGGGATGTAAATGCTCGTTTTGGATCCTCTCTAATATTTCCTGATGATATTTTTTATTGGCGCCATTGTCCTGCAGGCAGATGATAAGGCCGAAATCTTTTATCCGCAATGAAAATGTGAGCGTATTGATCTCGTCGCGATACCCAAATTCTTCGGGGTTATTATCTACCTTAAACAAAAAAATGCTCCAGGGGCAAAAATCTTCAAACACCAGCCGCAAATTAATGCTTTGAAGCATCAGGTGCAGGTTACTGAACTTATGGATGACCGACTTGGAAATATTGAACTCCTCCCCTTGTGCGTGCTGTAATTTCAGGCCGCTCTGTATTTCGTTAAATATGATGCCGTAAAGCAGCTTTCCTGCCCACTGAAACAGCTTGATCTCATCCAGATTTTTTACAGCATCGTAGCCAATTTCAAAAGCGTCAGCTATTTCCTGTTCAAGCGGGTCAAGAAAAGCTTCGCTGACATTCTCGCTGCAGGGAATTTTGATATCGTTGTAGGTAGACATGCTTTCGTCCAGCATTTTAAACGGCTTGTCCTGCAGCTGGTAGCGGCTCATGAGCCATGGAGGAAACACCTGTATTTTTTCCTCTTCGGAGGTTAAAGCCGCCCCGGTTAAAAAACAGTACCGGTTACTAAAGTTGAAACCGGTAAAGGGAGAATAAATTTCTGCGGCCATGGCGACGAAATAAACAATCAAATAGTGTTGGCCCTGCCTATACTTCCTTCGCCAAAAACGGGTAACGGTAATCTTTTGGCGGATCGAATGTTTCCTTAATGGTTCGCGGCGAAACCCAGCGCAACAGGTTGATCATAGAACCTGCCTTATCGTTCGTCCCCGACCCGCGCGCGCCGCCAAATGGCTGCTGACCTACTACCGCGCCCGTAGGCTTATCGTTGATATAAAAGTTCCCGGCTGCGTTACGCAGGCGATAGGTAGCCTCAGCAATCGCATATCGGTCTTGTGCGATCACAGCACCGGTTAATGCATATATCGAAGTTTTGTCGATAATATCAAGCACCTCATCAAACTGGCCGTCTTCGTATACATACACCGATAACACCGGGCCAAACAGTTCCTCACACATAGTTACGTAGTACGGGTCGTTTACCCTGATCACCGTAGGCTCAATGAACCAGCCGTTGGTTTTATCGTATTTTCCGCCGGCCACTACCTCTACGTCTTTGCTGGCTTTGGCGGCATCGATATATTTGGCAAGCTTATCAAACGAACGTTGGTCGATCACGGCATTGATAAAATTCTCAAAGTCCTCCACCGGACCCATCTTGAACGAAGTGATATCCCGCTGCATTTTTTCTTTTACAGCAGGCCACAGCGATGCCGGGATATACGCCCTGGAGGCTGCCGAGCATTTTTGGCCCTGGTATTCAAAAGCGCCGCGAAGCAATGCAACACTAACTACGTCGGCGTCCGCGCTGGGATGTGCGAGAACAAAATCCTTGCCGCCGGTTTCGCCTACAATACGCGGGTACGTTTTATATTTATGGATATTGTTGCCAATGGTCTTCCAGATGTTCTGGAAGACGCCGGTTGAACCCGTGAAGTGGATCCCCGCAAAATCGGGATGGTTAAATATCACCTCGCCGGCAGTGGGGCCATCAACATACACCAGGTTAATCACGCCATCGGGCACACCCGCCTCGCGAAATACCTGCATCAGCACATTGGCAGCATAAATTTGCGTATTAGCCGGCTTCCAAACCACAACATTGCCCATCAGCGCCGCCGACGATGGCAGGTTTCCGGCGATTGCCGTAAAATTGAACGGCGTTAAAGCAAACACGAAGCCCTCTAGCGGGCGTTGCTCCACACGGTTCCAAACACCTTTACCCGATATTGGCGGCTGTTGCTCGTATATCTGGCTCATGTAATGCACGTTAAAACGCAAAAAATCGATCAGTTCGCAAGCGCCATCGATCTCGGCCTGGTACGCATTTTTCGATTGGCCAAGCATAGTTGCGGCATTGATGGTGGCCCGGTACGGACCGGCAAGCAACTCGGCAGCTTTCAAAAAAATAGCTGCGCGTTGTTCCCAGGGCAGTTTCTCCCAATCGGCTTTTGCGGCCAACGCAGCATCGATCGCTGCTTTAACGTGAGTCTTATCGCCTTCGTGGTAAGTTGCCAGCACATGTTTGTGGTCATGAGGAGGGCGGATCTTACCGGTCTTCCCGCTTCGAACCTCATTGCCGCCAATATACATTGGGATATCGATCGGTTTTGAGCGTGCTTTATCCAATGCCGCTTTGAGCGCTGCGCGCTCTACACTGCGCGGCCCATAATTTAACACCGGCTCGTTTTGAGGCACGGGGACATTAAAAAATCCTTTAAGCATATCCTTTATATTCTGCCGCAAAGATATAGGTTAATGCGCAGATTTTACGCCACAGTGCGAGGGATTACCCGACAGTGACAATACGGACGCTACCTGTCGTTTTTAGGATAACCTTCTTCGTCCAGGTCCTCGCGGTCGTCCTCGGGTGTGTGGCCAAGCGCTTTATCAACCGGATTCAGGTCAATAATGTCGCCGTCATCCACGTGCATCCCTAATTTATCCACATCGGTCTCCAGCGATTCGTTGGGAATATATTCGTCGCCGGCATCGTAGGGATTCGACTCATCGTAAGTCGAATTCATATCCTCACCGTTTTTTGCTGTCGTATTGTAAGGGTCGGGATGGTCATAATTCGGATCATCACTTTTTACATCGTATTCAAAACTGTTCTCGTCCGCATTATAAGCCAGGTTTTCTTTGTCGATGGTTTCGCCCAGCTCGTCTTTTAAGGTTTTATCCCTGTCTTCGTTTTCGTCGTCAAATTCAGGATAGAAGGTTTTTTTATTCATAGGTCTGATCGTTTAACTAATTCTATTAAAAACCTTGCCAAAAATTACCGCAGGCTAATATTGAATTTGCTTGCGATAAGAAATGTCGCTGCTGCCGAACGCAAATTTTACCCCGATCGTATATTGCGAGTAGATATCATGGTGGTTGGCGCTTGCTGAAAATCCATCCACCCCATCGCCCAATACATAATTGTATCCATAACCAAGGTCGAATTTAACGCTTGGCTGCTGGTACTGGTTAAAAAGTTTAAACTCGTAGCCAATCCTCAACGGGATAAATATTTCCTGGCTGTTATCCTGGCCGCCCGTAAAAAAACCCGGATTTTTATGTGAATCCCTGCTGATATCGGTTATACGATTCACGATATACCCGAGCCCGGCGGATATATATAAATTTTTTAATGCATTGAAAACGCGATTATTTGAATAGTCGAGAAATTCGCCGGCCTGTAGCTGTCCCCTGAAAATAAAGGCGGAAAAATCGCTTTTAAACTGCCGCCCGGTCGAGGTGTTCAATGAATCGCCCCCGGCAAACCGCCCAAGCTGCGCTTCAAGCACAAAATTGGTGTACGGTGTTTGGTTAATCGTGAAATTTAAATTGACAGACGGTGTGCTGGTTTGTGTTTGGGCATCACCATGAACCGTGTTAAAGCCTACCGATACGCCGATATCATATTTTGCAAAATTGTATCCTAACTGGGCACGGACAGCCAGGGTGGTGAAGCAGATAAATAAAGTGAGTAATGCAGTTTTGGTAATAGGTTTTATCATGATGTGCTTGTGATGCTTTGAATATCAGTTAACCCGATTAACAAGTTTAACTCGATTTTGATTAATATATTTTATAAAAGTAGTAATCAAAGATTAGATAAATGGGGCAACATTTAAAATAAATGTTGCTTCAGGTTAAACAGGATGGGTTTTTAAGATGTTAATCCCCCACCCGCAGGGATATTTATTCACTCAAATTTATATATTTGGGCCACTTAAAATAACAGTATAAAGATGTCGAAAATTAAAGTAGCAAACCCGGTAGTTGAACTGGACGGGGATGAAATGACCCGCATTATCTGGAAGTTTATAAAGGATAAGCTGATATTTCCATACCTGGACCTGGATATCAAATACTATGACCTGGGGATCGAACATCGTGATGACACTAATGACCAGGTAACCGTCGACGCGGCCAATGCTATAAAACAATACGGCGTGGGAATAAAGTGTGCTACCATTACACCTGACGAGGAACGTGTGAAAGAATTTAACCTGAAGCAAATGTGGAAATCGCCGAACGGCACCATTCGTAATATCCTGGACGGGACGGTTTTCCGCGAACCTATCGTGATGGCAAACGTGCCTCGGCTGGTACCAAACTGGACGGCGCCTATTTGTATTGGCCGCCACGCATTTGGCGACCAATACCGCGCCACAGATTTTGTTACGAAAGGCAAAGGCAAACTGACGATCACTTTTACACCCGAAGACGGCGGCAAGGAACAATCATTTGAAGTTTATAATTTTAAAGGCGACGGCGTTGCGCTGGCTATGTATAACACCGATGAATCCATCAAAGGATTTGCCCGCGCCTGCTTTAACCAGGCCCTGTTAAAAAACTGGCCGTTATATCTTTCCACCAAAAACACCATCCTGAAAAAATATGACGGGCGCTTTAAGGATATTTTCCAGGAAATTTACGAGCAGGAGTTTAGGCTGCAATTTGAGGCCAACCAGTTAACTTATGAGCACCGCCTGATTGATGACATGGTAGCCTCGGCGTTAAAATGGCACGGTAATTTTGTATGGGCGTGTAAAAATTATGATGGCGACGTTCAGTCGGATACAGTAGCGCAAGGATTCGGTTCGTTGGGGCTGATGACCTCGACGCTGGTTACTCCCGATGGAACGGTCATGGAAGCCGAAGCGGCACATGGTACGGTTACCCGCCACTACCGCGAGCACCAGGCCGGCAAACCGACCTCCACCAACCCCATCGCCTCCATTTTTGCCTGGACACGCGGCCTGGAGTTCCGCGGTATGCTCGACCATAACAAAGAATTGACCGACTTTTGTAAAACCCTGGAGCAGGTATGCATTGAAACGGTTGAGAGCGGCAAAATGACCAAAGACCTGGCAATCACCATTAAACCGAAGGTGGAGCATGGGAAGGACTTTTTATATACTGAGGAGTTTTTAGCCGCTATTGACGAGAATTTGAAAAAGAAATTGGGTAAGTAGTACCCTCAAAAATGTCATTTCTCTCCGTCAACTGTATTAGTTATCTTTGAGTATGAAGTTTACGGCAATTATTGAACGAGGCGAAAGTGGCTGGTTTGTGGGTCAGATCGAGGAAGTCCCGGCGGCGATATCACAGGGCGAGAGTATCGAAGAATTAAAAGCAAATTTGCTTGATGCTTTACGATTGATATTAGACACCAATAAAGAAATTACCGAGAAAGAATATTCAGGTAAACAAGTGATTATTGAAGAGCTTGAGTTAACCTGATGAAGCGCTCTGCTTTAGTTAAACATCTTGAAAGTAGTGGCTGCCACCTGTTAAGAGAAGGCGCAAATCATGCTATTTATATCAATCCGGCCAACCAAAAACAGACAGCCGTGGGGCGTCACCAGGAATTGGACAACTTACTTTGCAAAAAGATTTGCAAACAACTGGAAATTCCTTTCTTTCCTAATTAAAACCTTTGGCCAATAACAAAGTTATTAAGGAAATTTACGCTATGTCAGATTTGTATCCTTTAAAATTCCAAACCATTTATAAAGACAAAATATGGGGCGGGCAAAAGATCAAAACCTATTTACACAAAGATTTCGGCGACTTGCCGAACTGCGGTGAAACCTGGGAAATATCAGGCGTTGGTGCCGACGTATCGGTAGTTGCCAACGGCGAATTGGCCGGTATATCTTTATCCGGACTGCTTGAACGTTATAAAGGTCAGCTGGTTGGCGAAAGCGTCTATGAACGTTTTGGCAACACTTTTCCCTTGCTGGTTAAATTTATCGACGCCAACGACGACTTGTCCATCCAGGTGCACCCCGACGATAAGCTGGCTATGGAGCGCCACAATTCGTTTGGAAAAACCGAGATGTGGTATGTGGTGCAGGCCGACCCGGGCGCTAAGCTTATATCAGGGTTTAATAAAGAACTGGATGAACAGGAATACCTGGAAAAATTTAACAGTGGCCGGATCACTGAAATTTTAAACAAGGAAGATGTAAAGGCGGGCGATGTTTTCTTTTTGCCTGCCGGCAGGGTGCATACCATTGGCAAAGGTTTGTTGATAGCCGAAATTCAGCAGACGTCGGATGTCACTTATCGTATCTATGATTTTGACCGGGTGGATGACAAGGGCAACAAGCGCGAGCTGCATGTTGATGAGGCCCTTGCAGCGATTGACTACAAACATTATCCTGAATACAAAACCAAATATACCCCCCAAAAGGACCATGTGGTTGAGTTGGTAAGCTGCCCCTACTTCACCACCAATTTGCTTGATTTTACCAGCGGGGTTTCGAGGCATTATGATGACCTGGATTCGTTCGTAATTTATGTATGTGTTGAAGGAGAATTTGTGATCCAGTATACCGACGAAGATTACCCCGTAAAAATGGGCGATTGTATATTGCTTCCGAAAAGTATTGACAAAGTGCAATTAGCGACGACTTCCGGCTTTAAAATTCTGGAAAGTTATATTGGGGATGAGGTTAAAGGTTAAAGGAAACTTACGAAGTTTCTAAAACTTCGTAAGTTTTTTTCCAAAATATCAAACCAACTTTATCGTAAACTTTGTACCCACATCCACCTTACTGTCTACCTGGATAGAGCCGCCGAGGGCCTCAACCTGGTTACGGGTAATAAATAAGCCCAGTCCTTTTGAGTCGGGGTTGTGATGGAATGTTTTGTACATGCCAAAAATTTTGTCGCCGTAACGCTCCATGTCAATCCCCATACCATTATCCTCAAAAAGCAGGTAAATGTTTTTACGCTCTTTGGTTGTACGGCACTTCACCACGGGTTCGCGGTCGGCATGGCGATACTTTAACGAATTGGTCAGTAAATTTTGAAAAATGCTTTCCAGGTAGGCCGGTATATAATTTATCTGGGGACACCCGCTGAAGTCGTAATCAATTTTGGCTCCCGTGTTATCAATATTGCTTTTCAGTGCCGACAGGACGTTTTTAAACACACTTTCAAATTCAATATTCTTTCTGCGCCGTGCAGGGTCCGTATGCATTTTAACTATTTCGTTCAGATGTTCTATCGTGGTGTGCAGGCTGTTGCTTATCGATTTGATATGCGCAAACACCTCCGCCTGGTCGCTTGCCGATTCGCTTTCCTCATGTAAGTTTACCATGAACTGAAGGTTGCCGGTATGCGAACGCAAGTTGTGGGATACGATGTAAGCAAAATTCTGCAGCCGCCTGTTCTGGTCGTTCAGCAAATCGATGGATGATTGCAGATCGGAGCCGCTCTTTTTTATGCTGTCGATATCCTGGAATATGCCCTGTATTTTTATGCAATTCCCAAAATCGTCAATAACCGGCTGACCTTTGGCTTTTATCCATATCGCGTTAGTTTTAGGAACTTTGAATGCCAGCTCCATATCAAACGGCCTGCAATGTTTTATTACATCGGCTATGGCATCTTTGAATAACGACCGGTAATGCGGTTCAAAAAAACCGCTTGCCTCCTCAATGCTAAATTCTTCCTTTCCGATAAACCCGCACATATCGTATGTGTCTCTCATCAGTCGCAAGGTTTGCGAATGAACGTCCATTTCCCAGCACGTGACCTTCGCAAGCGCTCCTATATCCTTAAAAGAAGATTTTTGTTGAATAGCATTTAATTCTGCCAGCTTATGCCGGTGTATATTAACGATGGTTCCAATAACCACCGGCCCCTCCTCGTGCTGCCATTTTTTTGAAGCGCTTTCGAACCATTGGTAGCCCGATTCTTTTGTAAGGAGCCTGATCTGAATCGTATTTAAGATATCAATATTGGCGTTGAGAGCGCCTAAAAACAAGGCTTTATCCTGGTGATAAAGCAGCTTATCCAGGAAAAAATTATAGGAACAATCGATCTCGCCGGGTTTGTACCCTAAAATGGCGTAAAACCCTGCTGAACACTTGATATCTTTTGTGGTTACGTTATACTCCCAAATGCCTGTGTTGCTAAACTCAAGAATAGGAGCAAGGCGAAATGCATCATCTGCAATTAAATTATTCCCGCCTTCACTCATTATTACGCTTACTTATTAAATTAACCAAAGTTTGGGATAATATTAGCCATTTTTTATAACAAACAAAACCCGCAAGCCAAGTTTTACTTATTACGGAAAAACACCCTAACTTGTTTATTATAAATTTCCGCGCAGTTCCTGCTCGCGCTCTATCGCCTCAAATAACGCTTTAAAATTACCCGCGCCAAATGATTTCGCACCTTTTCGCTGGATGATCTCGAAAAACAGCGTGGGCCGGTCCTCAACAGGTTTGGTGAATATTTGCAGCAAATATCCCTCATCGTCGCGATCAACTAAAATACCCAGTTTACTGAGCGGGCCGAGATCCTCGTCGATATGGCCGACGCGGTCGGTTAACTCGGCATAATACGACGTCGGCACAGAAAGAAACTCAACACCCCGATTTTGCAGATCGGTTACGGTTTCAACAATATTGGCTGTCGCCAATGCCAGGTGCTGCACACCTTCGCCCTCATAAAACTCCAGGTACTCCTCTATCTGCGATTTTTTCTTGCCTTCGGCCGGTTCGTTTATCGGGAATTTAACATAACCGTTGCCGTTGCTCATCACCTTGCTCATCAAGGCCGAATACTCGGTGGATATCATCCTGTCGTCAAACGTCAGGATGTTTTTGAAGCCCATCACGTCTTCATAAAAGTTAACCCATTCGTTCATTTTATGCCAGCCCACGTTGCCCACACAGTGGTCGATATACAGTAAGCCTGCCGGCGGCGGGTTGTAGGCTGAGGTCATTTTTTTATAACCAGGCAAAAACGTGCCGCGATAATTTTTACGCTCCACGAACAGGTGAACCGTTTCGCCATACAATTTTATGCCGCTGATGCGTATCTCTCCAAATTCGTCCGTCAATGTCTGTGGTTCCTGGAAGGGAACAGCGCCACGGCTTGTGGTTTGTTTAAACGCATCGTAAGCATCGTTTACGGAGAGGGCCAGTATTTTTACGCCGTCGCCGTGTTTTTTTATATGGTCGGCTATAGGGTGGTCTGAACGTAGTGGAGTCGTTAATACCAGACGTATCTTGCCCTGCTCCAGAACGTACGATGCGCGGTCGCGCACACCGGTTTCAGGTCCGGCATAAGCCAGGCTTTGAAAGCCAAAGGCCGTTTTATAGTAATGGGCAGCCTGTTTGGCATTGCCTACATAAAATTCAACATAATCGGTACCGTTAAGCGGTAAAAAATCAGTTGTTTGTGTTTGTTTATCGATGGTTAATGTTTCCATTTTTGTAAAGGTTGTTGCCTCACCCTGCCCTCTCCAAAGGAGAGGGTGGGAAGTTGTTTTTAACTCGCCCAGCTTTTGTAATAATTTTCGTCTTCAATTTTAATCGCATCCTCGGTTAGCATTAGCGGCCTGAATGGATCGATCATCACCGCCAGCTCATCCGTTGATTCCTTGCCTATCGAATTTTCGACAGTGCCGGGATGCGGGCCGTGCGGTATGCCGCCGGGATGCAGGGTGATCTGTCCTTTTACCACGCTTTTGCGGCTCATAAAGTCGCCATCTACGTAGTAAAGCAGTTCATCGCTGTCTACATTGCTGTGGTTGTACGGCGCCGGTATGGATAGCGGATGGTAGTCGAATTTCCGCGGCACGAATGAGCAGATCACAAAATTATGGCCCTCAAATGTTTGGTGAACCGGCGGCGGCTGATGCAGCCTGCCGGTTATCGGCTCGAAGTCGTGTATCGAAAAGGCCCATGGATAATGAAACCCGTCCCAGCCGATAAAATCGAAAGGGTGCGTACCGTAGATATAAGGATAAATTAATTCCTGCTTTTTGATCAGTATTTTGAAATCGCCTTTTTCGTCGTGCGTCTCCAGGTCGGCCGGTTTTTTTATATCGCGTTCGCAATAAGGCGATTGCTCCGTGAGCTGCCCATACGCATTGGTATAACGTTTTGGAATGCGGATCGGACTAAAACTTTCCACGATAAACAGGCGGTTATCTTCCGAATCAAACTCGATCTGATAAATGGTGCCGCGCGGGATGATCAGGTAATCGCCATAGGTAAATTTGATATTCCCATAGCCGGTTTTCAAGGTCCCGGATCCGACGTGAACAAATACCACTTCGTCCGCCTGGCTGTTCTTGTAAAAATAATCGGTCATGGATTTGCGGGGCGCTGCCAGCGAAATGTGCAGGTCGCTGTTAACCAGGATAGGTTTGCGGCTTTGCAGGTAATCATCCTCGGGCGTTATCTTAAAACCAAGCAGGCTGGTGTGTTTCAGGTGCTTTTCGCGCGCAATTTTCGGCGCTACGCTGTACGGCTCGCCCAATTCTTTTACCAGCGTTGGCGGATAGGTATGATATACAAGCGAATACAGGCTGGAAAACCCTTCGGTTGATACCAGCTCTTCGGCATATAAGCTGCCATCGGGCTTACGGAATTGCGTATGCCGCTTCGGCGGGATGGCTCCTAAGGTGTGGTATATCGGCATTTGTTTTTTGTTTGAATGTTTTAAGGTTGGAAAGTTGAAATGTTAATTTTCCTCCCTGAACAAATTGGTTTACGATAGTTTGTTTGAATGTTGTAAGGTTGGAAAGTTGAAATGTTGAATTTTCCTCCCTGAACAAATTGGTTTACAATATTTGTTTGAATGTTGTAAGGTTGGAAAGTTGAAATGTTGAATTTCCTCCCCGAACAAATTGGTTTATAATAAAAAACGTTTAAACGATCGGAATAGTTTTAAATCGAATGCGTATAACATTACAACCTTCCAACATTTAACATTACAACAACCTTAATATTGAGCGAGGACGATCTTGGCAAGCATGGCGTCCCTGAACGAAGAGGCATCGCTCATGGAAGTGAGGCCAAGTGAAAACAGAAAATGTTTTTGTATGCTCATAATTGGTAGTCAAATTTAAGCCTATAAATGTTAATATGCAAGTTATCGTTTTTGGGTGATGCCAGTAAGTTATTGGCTGTGGTAGCAGCAAACCGAGTTTTAAACTAATCAACTCCTTCAACCTATTCAACCCAATCAACTAAAATATGTAGTTTTGATTTTTCCAACCATGAAAACCTATGAAACTTGTATCCTATAAAACCGAAGACCGCGAACATTTGGGCGTTTTTATAAATGGCCATATTTATAACCTCAACTCGTGCGATAAACTGATACCTGATAATATGAACCAGTTTCTTTGGGGCGGGGACGAGCTGATGGAACGCGCGCAGCGCATCAACAAATCCATCGCTTCCGGGAAAATGGAGGCTAAGGAGGAGTTGTTTTTTGAGATGATGGCGCCCGTGCCGCATCCGACGTCGTGCAGGGACGGATATGCCTTCAGGCAGCATGTGGCGGCGGCGCGGCGCAACCGCAAGGTAGATATGATACCCGAATTTGACCAGTACCCTATATTTTATTTTACGAACCACAACGCGATACAGGGCGCGGGCGAAATTGAATGCATGCCCGATCATTTTAACAAGCTGGATTTTGAACTGGAAGTGGCAATAGTTTTGAATAAAAAAGGAAGGAATATACGCGCCGCCGAAGCGGACAACTTGATAGCCGGCTATATGATCATGAACGATATGAGCGCCCGTACGCTGCAAATGGAAGAGATGAAACTGAACCTTGGTCCGGCGAAGGGCAAGGACTTTAGCACGGTGATCGGTCCATGGCTGGTAACGCCCGATGAATTGGAGCCCTATAAAATTGCGCCAAAACCAGGTCATACAGGTAACGCTTTCAACCTTGAAATGAAGTGCGTGGTCAACGGCAAGCAGGTTTCGAAGGGGAATATGGCGGATATGGACTGGACCTTTGCCGAGATCATTGAGCGCTGCGCTTACGGGTGCGATGTGCTGCCGGGCGATGTCATCGGCTCCGGTACGGTTGGCACCGGGTGTTTCCTGGAATTAAATGGGACCGGCCTGCTGAATGATCCCAACTACAAGCCCCAATGGCTGCAGCCCGGCGACCTGGTTGAAATGGAGGTAACCGGCTTGGGCATGCTTGGCAACATTATTAAGAAAGCGGATAGTGATTTTTCTATTTTGGGTTTGAAGAAGTTGTAATGTTGCAAGGTTTGAATGTTGTAATGTTGGAGTTTTAAATGAGCAAAATAGAAAAATTTGAGGAACTTGAAATTTGGAAAATTGCTGTTGAAACAGCTGTCGAAGTTTACCGCATCTGCGATATTGAGCCTCTGAAATCTGATTGGGGCATGAAAGACCAACTAAGAAGGGCCGCCTGTTCAATGTCAGACAATATTGCCGAAGGGTTTGAATACAACAATAATCCTGACTTTATAAGATTTCTGAACTATGCAAAAGGTTCATCCGGTGAGTTTAGAAATAAGCTAACCATCCTTAACAAGGCCGGCAAAATCGATGACGAAGTATCTCAATTTCTTTATCAAAAAAGTATTGAGTTTTCTGCCAAAACCAAGAATCTTATAGATTATCTGAAGGATTTTGAAGCGAAGAGGAAGAAGAAATAACATTTCAACCTTACAACATTACAACTTTACAACAGTCATGCTAACCCTAAAACTCTCAGATCTTTCTGTTGTCGACCTGCAGAACTACCTGCAATATGCGATTGCGCCACGGCCGATTTGCTTTGCCTCCACGGTAGATAAAGCAGGTAATGTTAACCTCAGTCCGTTCAGTTTTTTTAATTTGTTCGGCACCAATCCGCCGGTTTGCGTGTTTTCGCCGTCGCGGCGGGTACGAGACAACACCACCAAACACACGCTTGAAAATCTCCGCGAAGTGCCCGAATGTGTGATCAATATAGTGAATTACGATATGGTGCAGCAGGTATCCCTTGCCAGCGTTGAATATCCCAAAGGTGTTAACGAATTTGTAAAGTCAGGATTTACGATGTTGAAGTCGGAATTAGTTAGACCGCCGAGGGTGGCTGAGTCGCCGGTGCAGCTGGAGTGCGTGGTAAATGAAATAAAATCATTGGGCGACACGCCCGGTGCCGGCAACCTGGTGATCGCCGAAATAAAACTGATGCATATCCATGAATCGGTTTTAGATGCTGACGGCAAGATCGACCAGCAAAAAATGGATCATGTGGCGCGTCTGGGCGGCGACTGGTACTGCCGGGTTACCCCGGGTAATCTTTTTAAGGTAGCCAAGCCCGTTAAAACCGTAGGTATCGGTGTGGATTCAATCCCTTTTGCCATCCGCAACTCCAAAATACTAACAGGCAACAACCTGGGGCAACTGGGTAATGTGGAGATCCTTCCCCCGGACGATGCTATCGCGGCATACGCGCAGCAAGACGCCGTCAAGGAAATTTTGGATGCCACCATCGGCGACAGCCAAACCCGCGAAATGCAGCTGCATTTGAAGGCAAAGGAATTGCTTGAGGACGGCAAGGTAGATGAAGCCTGGAAGGTGTTGCTGGTAACCCATTAGCCATTGTACCGTTCGCGCCTGCCTGCCGGCAGGTTCGGAACGGGGCGAACGCCTGTAAAAGTTAATTAATTTATTTGAAGTAATCGGGTTATTATCGCAACTGCCTTAAGTCCTCTCCTTTGGAGAGGATTTAGGTGAGGCTACTTCCGTAACGCTTCCGTGTCGCAAAAAGTAACCCCCTGATAAATTAAATCAAAAATCGAAAATCCGACATTCGAAATCAAAATTCGTAATTCGTAAATCGTAAATCCCTCAATCTTTTTTCCCAAACGCCAGGTCCCCGGCATCGCCAAGCCCCGGAACAATGTAAGCCTTGCTGGTCATTTCGTCGTCGATGGAGCAAAACCAGAGTTTGGCTTTAGGCAGGTTTGCGCGCACATGCGCCACACCTTCCGTACTCGCAATAACGGCCGCAATATGAAGCTCTTTAATTTGATATTGGGCTATCAGTTGTTTGCATACTTCTACCATGCTTTGTCCTGTGGCCAGCATCGTATCGCACATGATAAGTATTTTGCCGTCGAGGTTGGGAGCCGAAATATGATCGATGTTAATAATAAACGTCCCGGTTTTTTTTACCTTCCGGTACGCCGTGGCGAAAACCGAGCACGATTGGTCGAAAAAGTTCAAAAAACCCTGGTGAAATGGCAGCCCGGCGCGCAATATCGTACCCACTACAGGTTGTTGGTCGGGGATATTTACGTTACAGGTTCCCAACGGGGTTTGCACTTCCTTAACGCTGTATTTAAAGGTTTTGCTGATCTCGTAAGCAAGTATCTCACCAATTTTTTCCTGGTTTTTCCTGAACCTGGCCATATCCCGCTGCACTTCGGCGTCGCGCAGCTCGGCCAGAAACTGGTTCGCTATGGTATTGGTTTTATCCAGTACAAAGGTCATGCTGTCGCGATTGGAAATTGAAGGTAGTATAAATTAACAACAATTGACGAGGTTTGTTGTGTTTGCACGACTTACGGCTAATTCTTATTTTGAGGTGCTATTATTTTTTACTGCAAATGCAGTTTTTGTTCCGTAGGAACATTTCGTTGGTAGAAAAATCGATACCCCTTATTTTTTCGTTCCGTAGGAACGATTGGTGATTTAGCACCTTGCAAATAAATCAACATAGACATGGCAAACAGTTACACCCAAATTCATATTCGGTTTTTCCTATTCGAAAAGCCAGATTCTTCAAGTCGTGCGGTATATTATCAATCGGGAAATACATCATAAAAAGACAACATTTCTGGATGAATACAGGAAGCTTTTGACATTATTTGACGAGCAATATATCTTTAAAGAACTGCAATAGCGCCCACCAGGCGTTCCTAACGGAACGCTTTAACCTAATTACTTTGTTTCTACCAACGAGTTGTTCCGATGGAACAAAGCTTCAATTACACCTCAAAATAAGAATTAGCCGGACTTTTGACTAAAGCCTTATAAATCATTCTATTTTTGCGTGATATAACTTAAAATGGCGAGAAGGTTCCCTCAACGCAACTGTGTGCCTAAACATTTCTCATCTCTGTCTGTATATTAATTGAAATAATTTAGCCTTATCCTGTTCATGAAGAGATTTACCTTCCTTTTATTTCCATTTATTTCTTTTATAGCTAACGCGCAGGATATCCGTCACCGCATCATCCTGATCGGCGATGCCGGCGAATACGGAAAACGGCAGGGCGGCGTGATCACCCATGCCGCAAGCCAAATTCTTAAAGGCAAAACAACGGTTTTTTACCTGGGCGACAACGTGTACCCCATAGGCATGGGGCTGCCGGGCAGCAAGGAGGAAAAATCGACGATGCAAATTTTGCAGTCGCAGTACCAGCCCATGCGGGCGGGCGGAGCGGCTGTATACTTTGTGCCGGGCAATCACGACTGGGACCGGATGGGGCCCAAGGGGCTGGCAAAAATAAAGCGCCAATGGCAATATTTGAATGAGCAGCGCGATTCGCTGCTGAAAGAAGTACCGGCCAACGGCTGCCCCGACCCGACCGAAATCAATATTTCCGATAATGTGGTGGTGATCGCCTTCGACTCGGAGTGGTGGCTATACATCTATAATAAAGATAACCCCGACGCCGACTGCGATTGCAAAACCAACGACGAGATCATCCACCGGTTTGATGAACTGCTTTACAAAAACAGGAATAAGGTGATCATCATTGCCGACCACCACCCCTTCGAATCCTACGGCCATCACGGGGGTAGCTATATATGGCAGGATTATATTTTTCCGCTTACATCGGTTAAGAGCAGCTTATATATTCCATTGCCGGGGCTCGGCTTATTATATCCTTTTTTACGAAGCGCGTTCCCCATCCCCGAGGATCATGGCAACCCGCTATATAAAACCATGGTGAACAGGATTAACGGCGTTTTTGGCATCGACCCGAATGTGATCCATGTTTCGGGGCACGAACACGGTTTGCAATTTATTAAAGAAAAAAATTTGATACAGGTGGTGAGCGGCGCGGGCGCAAAGGGCGCCGTAGTGAGAAAAGGCGAGTATGCCTTGTTCGCGCAGACTGTGCCGGGGTATGTTATCATGGACGAAATGGCCGATAAAAGCATTCGCTTCACCTATTATGGTCAGCCGGATACTACCTTCAGGCAATTGTTTACCTATACCAAACCGTTTGTCCCGATAAAAATACCTGTTGAGCACTACGATGTGATCAAGGGTGACAGCATCACAGTGAAAGCACATCCATCCTTCGACCAGGTTGGCAAGCTGCACCGGCTGATCTATGGCGAAAATTACCGCAAAGAATGGGCCGCGCCCGCGAAAGTGCCGGTGATAAAAATATCATCCTATAAAGGCGGTTTAACGCCTGTGCGGTTTGGCGGGGCTCACCAAACCAGCGCTTTACTTTTGAAGGACAGGGACGGCAAGGAATGGGTAATGAGCAGCATAGAAAAATACCCGCTGATCGTTTTGCCCGAAGCGATACGGCAAACCTTTGCCGAGTCGTGGTTAAAGGACGCGATGTCGGGCCAGCACCCATACGGCGGTGTAATGACGGGTGTGCTTTCGGATGCCGTTAAAGTAAAGCATACCAGCCCGATCATCGGCTGGGTTGCGCCCGATATAAAGCTGGGATATTACGAGAAGGATTTTGCCGGCAAAATTTGTTTGCTGGAGGAGCGCGAGCCCGGCGACAGCTCGATAACGACAGGAAACATGCTGAGGCAACTGGACAGGGATTATAATAACCATATCGACAGTGTTGAATTTTTTAGGGCGAGGTTGCTGGACTGGTTCCTGGGCGACTGGGACCAGCACGAAGACCGGTGGCGCTGGCAGCCAACCTGGCGGGGCAAAAACAAATATTATGAAGCAGTTCCGCACGACAGGGCCGAAACGTTTTATATAAACGAAAGTTTTATACCCGAAATGGCCTCCAAACCGTGGGTGGCGCGGTACCTGCAGGGATATGACGCGGGTCCGCAAACCATAAACGGTTTTTTTCAGAACGACCATACACTCAACAGCCGTTTTTTCACGCAGATCGGTTATGATCAATGGATGAAAATAACGCGCGAATTTGTGTCTGATTTAAGCGATGAGGTGCTTGAGCAGTCATTAAGGAAGCTGCCGCTGGCGATTTATCGCATAAGCCACGACAGGCTTTTGAAATTAATGAAGCAGCGCCGTGGTCAACTGGTGCAGGCCGCAGATATTTATTACCGGTTTTTTAACAGGCGGGTGGATATAAAAGCATCGGACAAAAGCGAACATTTTACCGTTAAGGACACTTTGAACGGCAGCCTGCTGGTACGCATAACCAAGCTGCCAAGAACAGCCACAAGGGCTATTTTATTTACCCGCGTTTTTGACCCAACGGTAACCAAAGAGGTGAGGTTGTATGTAGCTAAGGGTGACGATAGTATATTAGTGGACAAGATAAAATCGCCCATATTGGTACGGATCGTCGGTGGGAACGGCAATAAGCAATATAATATGGTGAATGCCGATAAACGGGTGCATGTTTACGAAAAAGTGAGCACCGCCTTGTTTACCGGCAAGGATCAAAACAATATAAAAAAGCATCTTTCAAACGATACGCTCAACGTGGCGTATATTCCAACCGACCCTTATCACACACTTATCCCGCAGTTTACTACAGGATATGATATCGATAACGGTTATTATTTTGACGCGGGCCTCAGATTTGTTCATAACGGTTTCCGCGAATCGCCTTCTTATACCGCGCAGCTGAATGTGGGCCATGCCTATACCAGCGGCGCCACGCACATTGCCTATAATGGGATCCTTATCAAAGAGATCCGTAAGGCTGATGTTGAATTACAGGCAGATATTTTTGCACCAAACGTTATTAATTTTTTCGGAAGGGGTAACCAAACACCGTACGACAGGTCGCCTGGCGCTGATTACTACCGGTTCAGGTTCAACTTTTTTTCGGGCGATGCCAATTTACGCTTTGAGAACTTCGCCGGAACCACGAGCATACGCATCGGGCCTACCCTCCAATACTACCGCTATGTAAACGACGACCAGCCGCACCTGGTTGATAACAGCGCGCTGATACATACTTACGACAGCAATTCAATAACAAAAGATAAAATACATGGAGGACTGGAAGTAACTTATATCGACGACAAGCGAAACAACAAATTCCTGCCCGACTGGGGTGTTTATATAAAAGCGAGGCTGCAATACTATGCCGGTTTAAACGCATACGCCCGTTCTTTTTTTCAGGGCATCCCCGAAGTCATATTATATACCAGTGTCGACCCGGCATCGAACCTGGTGATCTCCGAAAGGGTGAGCGGCGGCCTTACCATCGGGAAAACAACTTCGTATCAATCCCTTTTCCTTGGTGGCGAGGACAATCTTATCGGTTATAAACAGGATCGCTTTGCAGGCCAGCAAATGCTTTTCAATAATCTTGAGGGCCGTTTAAAGCTGAATGATTTCTTCCCCTATATATTATCCGGCCAATACGGGTTTAACGCTGCGTACGACATAGGCCGGGTTTGGGTAAAGCAGGAAAATTCAAGCACCTGGCATAACGGTGTTGGCGCCGGCGTTTACTTCTCCCCGTCAGATATGGCATTGCTAAAAATAAAAGAAGGCTTCTCGTCCGAAGGGTTTTATACCTATGTCAACTTCAGTTTAAACTTCTAAACTTCCATCCGCCTGCGTAAACGCCCTGGATAAATTTCAGCGCCGCTGGTTTGCCTTATTGTATTTGGCCTTTAATAATTCTTTCAGTTTCGCAAAAGTGTTATAAGAGCCTGTAGCCATGGTGGCATTTACCATCCATGCGGGTATGCCGCCGCCGGGATCAATGTCAAAAGTATAGTCAACCTTTAACTTATTGTTCATTCCCTGGGTAACTTTCCAAATTGCAAGCGAATAAGGTACTCTTATTAAATTGCCGCGTTTTGGAAGAAATGTGGGCAAACCCTTCGCCTGGATATTTAAAACATCCGGGGTTGGGTTCACAGTTAGTTCAATGATCATGTCGCGATCCTTTATGGGCCAGGGCAATTGCGATTGTGCGTAATAAATCAGTTTTTGCGGGCTTATCGTTTTTAGAATAGCTGCGTTCTTATTTGAATATACCCAATCATCATAACCATTAATATCAAGCAGCGTTTTTATCAATTGGGCTTTAGTCGCATCGAGTTCGCAGGTTACGTGCAGTTCCTGGAGGTTTCCTGACGCGGGCTTCCGGCTAAAAACAGAGATGCCATTTTCATTTTTCCGAAGCTCCCATTTCCCTTGCGCGGTCACGAGCGCAATTTCCGAAAGCAGCAGGATCGTTAGCAGAATTTTTTTCATTAGGGCAGGATAATTAAAAGTGTGCGGCTAAGATTAAACGCGTGTGTCTTATTAATAGAATTCTCCCGCAATTGTTTGTAAGCGCTGCATTTGATTAATTTATTATAACCATGCGCTATTTTTTTACCCGAAATGACAATTAAGACTTAGCATGAGCCAACTAATAAATAATTCGAAATTTTTTATCGCCAACTGAAACAACGGCGTTTGATGCTGCGTAAAAAAAGGCCTAATTAAATTAAACTATTATGAAGTCTTTAAACGCAAAACGCCGTATCGGCACGGGCATTTCTTTTGCCCTGATCCTGGGATTGACAGCTTTCGTCACGTCATGTAAAAAAGACGACAATTCATTGGCCGCATCGCCAACTTCGTCATCTTCAACTGCATCGCTAACGGGTGGCGTTAACTTTCAAACCACGCGCACCACGGTAACCCCGGTTTACACGGTGTCAAAACCGATCAACCTGACAGGCGCCCATGACCTTACCATCAGCGGTAAATCAATCGACGGAGGCGCGGTACCGGCGATAACGCTAACCAATTGTTACAATGTTCATATTACCGGCAACATGCTGGCAAATTCGACCGATGTGGGTATCTATTTGTATAATTGTTATAACATTACCATCGATTCAAACGACATCAGCAATGTAGCCAGCGGCGTGGATGTGGTGAACACAACCAAAGGGGGGATCCTGGTTATCTGGAACGAGTTCAGGAATATGCGGGGGCCTTTTCCGCGCGGGCAATTTATTCAATTCAATACCGTTAGCGGCCCGAATAACCTGATCGATAACAACAGGGGCGAAAATATTTTTGGATCGAGCTATCCCGAAGATGCCATCAATATTTACAAAAGCCGCGGAACAGCTGCCAGTCCTATCAAAGTAACCAATAACTGGATACGCGGCGGCGGACCAAGCGCCAGCGGCGGCGGCATTATGCTGGGCGATAACGGCGGCTCCTACCAGGTTGCGTCTGGTAACATCCTGGTTGATCCGGGCCAATACGGAATGGCGATAGCCGGTGGCAGCCATATTTCCATCACCAGGAACAGCATTTATGCGCGGATGCAATCGTTTACCAATATCGGCATCTACATTTGGGCGCAAACCGGCAGCAAATGTACGTATGCCACGATAAGCGGCAACAAGGTAAACTTCACCAACGCGCAGAACGAGCAAAACGACGCATGGATCGGCACGGGTGAAAACACGCCATCCGGCTGGGCTACCAATACCTGGGACGCAAATATTGACGCCTCGTTATTGCCTGCGGCGGTAGTGTCTTTCTAACCTATACCGGTTCATCACAATAATTAAAGCCGGCGTATTTTCAAACATACGCCGGCTTTGTTTGTAAAATACTTTAGCTGGTTTTGGCCAACACAACGTCGCTAAGTTATACGATGCCCGGAATAAGTTTTAAATTGATTGCTTTTCTTTTTGCGGCATTACCGCTATGGATTTGGGGCGCGGGCATATTTGCCAAAACCGACCCTCGCCAACCCGTAAATATTGAAGGCGCTCATAATTTTTCGGTCTCGGGCCGGTCCATACGCGGCGGTAATGTGCCGGCCATTACCCTCTCCAATTGTTATAATGTGCACATCACAAAAAACACGCTGGGATATTCCACTGCGGCAGGGATCTATTTAAAGAACTGCAAAAACATAACTATCGATTATAATTATATCAGCAATGTAAGCAGCGGTGTATATGTCGAAGATTCGGGCGGCGGAATTATAGTTAATCACAACGAATTTAAAAATATGCAGGGGCCTATGCCGCGCGGCCAATTCGTACAATTCAACAATGTTAACGGACCGGCGAACTCTATAAGCTACAATCAATGTGAGAACATATTAGGGCAGAGCAGACCCGAAGATGCCATAAGCCTTTTCAAAAGCACCGGCACATCCGCAAGTCCTATACAAATTGTCGGTAACCGTATCAGGGGTGGCGGACCCAGCAAGTCGGGCGGCGGAATTATGCTGGGCGACAACGGCGGGTCATACCAGGTGGCAGCCAATAACATCCTGGTTAACCCGGGGCAGTACGGAATGGCTATTTCGGGCGGCGATCATATATCCATCATTAACAATACGATTTACGGCCGGGCCCAGTCCTTTACCAATGTCGGCATTTATATATGGGGACAAGGAGGTTACCGATGCACTAACGCCAGGATCAGCGGCAACCGCGTACACTTTGTAAACGCAAAAAACATGGAAAACGACAGCTGGATCGGCACCGGCGAAAACACCCCCGCCGGCTGGGGAACCAACAGCTGGGGCGCAGCCATCAACGAATCTGTATTGCCCCTACATCTGCTGACGCATTAGGCTCCTCGCCGATAAACACACTCCATTTTTTCGAACATGATTTCTTTGTAAGAAAGTTATTTTCCAAATGGAATAAAATTTGCGGGTTCTTAAAAAGTGCAATAACAATATACGAATCAAGCGAGTGTTTATCGTTTAAACCAATTATTATGAAAACAACTAATTATGCATGTATTGCGTTCCTGCTCTTTGTTTTTAGCGCCCCTGCCTTTGGTCAGAAGTATAAAACGCCGGCAGATACGGTTAAGTTAAACGGAGAGGTAACAAAATTAAATAAGGAAATAGCCGACCTAAGTAATCAGCTTACCACGGCACAAAATAATTTGCCCGAATACCAATCAAAAGCAGATAAAGCCCAGCAGGAGGCCCAGGACGCGGCACGGTCGAGCAGCAGCATCGCCTCGGAAGCAAAGGACGCGGATGTAAAACACGCAAAGTCGGCAAAGAAAAATGCGACAAAAGCCTATGATAAGGCGAGGGACGCAAAGACTGCCGGCAATAATTTGGCTAAGCTGAATGACAAGATAAAAAAGCTGAACAAAGAACTGGACAGCAAACGCAACCGGCTGAAATCGCTTGGCGAAATGCGCACGGCAATTTATGTTCAGCAGCCTGTACCGGTAAAATAGTTTGCGAATATGCGGCGTTAAACCCTGCTACCAGGAACAGGATTTTCGATTTTTGCATTCCGGATAAAAATAAAGCCCGTCAATGCGCTTAAAAATGCAAGCGATGCAGATATCTTCATGATCTTGCCATAAGCAGCAATAAAACTTTCGTGATATGCGCGTTCAACTGCCCCGGCGTCCTGCTGGTTAATACCAGTGGGCACTTTAGCGTTACCCAGGTTTGCAGCTTGTGCGATTACAGCCTGTGTGTCCGCTGTATTTAGGGAAATTGATTTGATATGATCCTGCAACACGCCTGAAAAGAACAAGATCGCCAGCGCACCAAAAATGGCATTTGCAAATACATTGGCTATCCGTGTTAAGGCATTGTTAACGCCTGATGCCGTGCCCGAAAAATGATCACTTACCGATCCCATAACCGTTGCTGTGAGAGGCGCTACGGTAAACGACATACCCAGCCCTAAAAGGATTAATCCGGGGAAAAACGTGGTAAAATAATCTGCCGGGCCTTGCGTTTGTTTCACGAACGACAAAACCAGCAATCCAACCCCTGCTATAGCAGGCCCTGCCATCAACAATAACCTAGGCCCGTGTTTATCCGCCAGGCTACCTGCAAACCGGGCGATGGTGGCCATTAAGATGGTAAATGGCAAAAAAGTTAAGCCCGATTGAAGCTGACTGTAACCCTGTATCTGCACCAGATTCAAAGACAAAAACAACATGCCTGCGCCGAGTGCGGCGTATAAAAAAAAGGTGAGCATATTAACTCCCGCAAAGGTTTTGTTGGAAAATAAACGCAAAGGCATCATAGGTTGCTCATTATGCTTTTCGATGGAGATGAAGGCAGCCAGCAACGATAGGCCACCAACGAAAGAGCCGCACACTTGCCAGTTTGCAAGCCCGGCGGCAGGTAGACGCAAAAAGCCAAAGGTGACCAGGGCTAAACCGAGCGCAATAGTAACGGCGCCCGGGAAATCCAGCGAGGGTTTGCTGTCGGGGTCTTTGCTTTCTTTAACCCGCAAAAAAAGGATCAGCAGCGCCGCTGCCCCGATCGGGATATTGATAAAAAATATATAGCGCCACAATCCGGCATCGGCGAGCGCGCCGCCAAGTATCGGTCCGCCCATGGTGACTATCGTAGTTACCGCCGACCAGGTCCCGATCGCTTTGCCACGCTCCTGCGCGTTTATCGATGAAGAAATTAACGATAAACTTCCGGGGATCATTAATGCGCCTCCAACTCCCTGGGACAACCGAAAGACGATCAACGGGGCGATGGCGGGCGCGAAGCCGCAAGCCGCAGACCCAACGATAAATATCCCAATTCCGACCATGAATATCTTTTTACGGCCCAGCTTGTCGCCCATCGCGCCGCCTATCAGTATAAGCGATGCCAGCATCAGCAGGTAGGCATTTAGCAGCCAAAAAAGATCGGCGCCCGTTGCATGAAGGTCTTTCTGAAGGGCGGGTAATACCACATTCAAGGCAGTTGCGTCGATAAATGCCATAGCGGATGCCAGTATGGCCGAAACCATAATCCATTTGCCAGCCGTACTGCGGAGTGAAACAGTTGCCATAATGATTAAGCTGATCAAAACTACCTTAAAAAGTCAGCCTTTGATCATCTTAAAAAATTTCATTTTAAATGATAAATTTATATTATTACCTTTACGTATTAATTAATTTAACCTCCCGGAAAAAGATTGATGAGATTTATCCTTTTATCTGTATGCTGCGTGTTTGGCTTTTCGGCCAGCGCCCAGTGGTATCACATCAATCTCAAAAAACATGTACGCTTCCCTTTGATCGCGGAGGTTACCGACCATTCCATTTCACGGCTGCCCCATACCACCATCGGTGTGAAAAAAATTCAAATGCTTCGCTTAGACCGCAGCGACTATAATCTGGAGGCTGCTGAAAGGCAAGTCACTAAAACGGCGCAGCACAATATGCGCTTTAGGGTATACAGCGAGGCCAGCTATAATTTTAACGAACTGGCGGGTTTATATCTGCAGCAAAACCGGCTTACCGAAGCAAAATGGTTCCTGCTGCAAAGCAACAATATATCGCGCGCCGACAATAACGACAAGCTTACCATTGCAAATTTGATCGGTCTGGCCACGATAAAAGCGGAACTGGGCGATTTTACACAGGCACAGCAGGATTTGGCCGAGGCGCATCAGATGGCCATGAGCCGCGGCTACAGGGACGATATGCTGCAGATAGAAAAGAAAATATCAGATTTAAAACACAAGCAATCGCTTCCAAAGCCCGAATTGCGGTACGCTGAAACGCCTGCAGCCACCACCAAAGCCGGTTGATTGTTAATTTGTAACAATATCGTAAAATGCCTTGCGTTTTATAAAACAAACCAAACATTATTGTATAATTGTTATTCATTAAAGGAGACGGCATTGGCATGTCTCTTTTTTATTTACGTTACCATAAATATTAGGCACAAGTATTGATGTTTTATTTTAATCCCGATTTAAAGACCGTAAAAGATATGTTCAAAAAATTATATTTAATGCTGGTGCTTGCTACGGCACTTGCATGCCATGCTGCACCCGCCGCCAAACACATTAAAGTTGCCGGCTCAAATGATATACAGCCCGACGAAAAGCAAAGTATTGTTTGCCGCACCATCGCCAAGTTTATTTCAGGCTATAATTATAAAAAGGTTCCGCTAAACGACTCTATTTCGGAGGTGGTTTATGACCGTTATCTGAAACTGCTGGACGATGGCCATAACTATTTTCTTGCTTCCGATATTTCGGACTTCAATAAGTATAAAACCGTTTTGGATGATGATGTAAAAAGTGGCAATCTGAACGATGTGTTTTATATTTTTAACGTTTATCAAAAAAGATATATCGAGCATCTGCAATTTTCGCTCGCGAAGCTTGACAATAATTTCGATTTCACCACCAATGAAACGTTTATTTATAACCGCGAAAAACTGCCCTGGCCGGCTTCGCAAAGCGAAATGGATAACATCTGGACCAAACGCGTAAAATATGACCTGTTAAGTTTAAAACTGGCCAATAGCGATATGGCTAAAAACCGGGAAACGCTTAAAAAGAGATATCAGAACCTGTTAACCCAGGCAAATAAATTAAACAACCAGGATGTTTTCCAGGTATTTATGGATGCGTTTACAGAGGCGATCGATCCGCACACCAATTATTTTAACCCCTCGAACGCCGCCAACTTTAATATCGAAATGTCCAGGCAACTGGAAGGCATAGGCGCTTCGCTGCTTACCGAAAATGAATTTATCACCATCAAAAGCCTTACACATGGCGGCCCGGCCGACAAAAGCCAGCAAGTGAATGTTGACGACCGCATTGTTGGTGTGGCCCAGGGCAAAACCGGCGAATTTCAAAATGTTGTAGGATGGCGCATTGAAAATGTTTTGCCGTTGATCCGCGGCCATAAAGGCACCGTGGTCAGGTTAGAGCTATTGCCCAAAGGCGCGAGCGTTGGAAGCAAACCCAAAGTGGTTGAGCTGGTGCGCGACAAGATCATCCTGAAGGACGAATCGGCCAAAAAAGAGATACGGACGTACAACAATAACGGGAAAACCGTGCGGATAGGCGTTATTTCGGTTCCGGCGTTTTATATCGATTTTAACGATTACCGGTCGGGCAACCCGAATTATAAAAGCACTACGCACGATGTTAAATTATTGCTCGACTCGTTAAAGAGCGAAAACGTAGACGGCGTATTGATGGATCTTCGTCAAAATGGCGGCGGCTCCCTTATGGAGGCTATCGAGCTGACCGGTTTATTTATTAAAACCGGCCCGGTGGTACAGGTGAGAAGTTCGGACAACCAGATCGAAGTGGATAAAGACGAGGATCCGGCTATTGCTTATTCGGGGCCGCTTGCCGTGCTGGTCGATCGTTTCAGCGCTTCGGCTACCGAGATATTTTCGGGCGCGATACAGGATTATGGACGCGGGCTGATCATCGGCACACAAACCTACGGCAAAGGTTCCGTGCAAAATGCCATCGACCTGGATAAGGTGATCTCGCCATCGATACTTGAGCGAACCGCCGCCCTGCTTAACAAAGGTTCAAAACCGGCGGCAGTTGGCGGCGGAACACAAAGCGTTTTCGGCCAGCTTAATTTAACCATCGCCAAATTTTACCGCATCACCGGCAATTCAACACAGCACAGGGGCGTAATTCCGGATATCCAATTCCCTTCGGTGATCCCGATGGATAAATATGGCGAGGATACTGAACCTTCGGCAATGCCTTTTGATGTGATCGCTAAAACTGATTATGCCAAAGTGGGCGATTTTACCCCGGTCATCCCGCAGTTAAAGAGACTGCATGAGCAACGAATGAAAAACAGCGCAAGCTATAAATACCTGCTTCAGGACGTTGCGGATTTTAAGAAACATGAAGATGAAAAGAGCGTCACTTTGAATGAGCAGGAATTAAAAAAACAACGTGATGCAGATGAGAAAAAGGCGTTTGAAGATAATAACCAGCGCCGGATAGCCATGGGCCTTGCACCGCTGAAAAAGGGTGAGTCGAAACCAAAAAATGAAGACCTGGACTTTTTAAAACGCGAGGCCGGGCAGATATTATCCGACTATGTAACGCTCGACAATAAGTTTACGAGTGTGCAACATAACTAAATTCTGAACCAGATAACAAAAAGAAGCGCCTCATCCCAACCCTTCTCCAAAGGAGAAGGGCTAAAAGGATGATCTTATTTCAAAGTCCTCTCCTTTGGAGAGGATTATTCGCCGTTTAATTTTTGCTAAGGCGCTCATGATTGCTTCGCAGTTTAGGTGAGGCTAAACGACAAATCCCGGCAAAACCGGGATTTGCTGTTTAAAAACCAAGTTACGCCAGCCCGGTTATTTACATATGCCAAAAAAGCCGCTGCTCGAATTTACCGATAAAGGTATTTGCTGCACCCAGGGTAAATTTTATGTCGACCCGTGGCAACCTGTAGACGATGCCGTAATTACGCATGCGCATAGCGATCACGCTTATCCCGGAAGCAAACACTACCTGGCTCATCATTTTTCGAAAGAGATATTGCTTTACCGCCTGGGCGATATTAGCCTGCAAACGGTTAGCTACGGCGAAAAGGTGGTCAAAAATGGCGTAACGATATCCCTGCATCCGGCAGGCCATGTGATCGGGTCGGCGCAGATACGCATTGAATACCAGGGCGAAGTATGGGTGGTGTCCGGCGACTATAAGGTGGAGGACGATGGTGTATCGACGCCGTTCGAACCCATAAAATGCCATCATTTTATCTCGGAGTGTACCTTTGGCATGCCGGTTTATAAATGGAAACCGCAGGCGCAGGTATTTGACGACATTAACAGCTGGTGGCGCACCAACTGCGGGCATGGCCTCGCTACGGTGCTTGTGGGATATGCCCTCGGCAAATCTCAGCGCATCCTGCAAAACCTCGACCTGTCTATAGGCGATGTTTATACGCATGGTGTGATTGAAAACACCAACGAGGCATTGCGGCGCAACGGCATAACGCTGAATCCGACGATCAGAATAACGCCCGATACGGCGAAGGATGATGCCCGTAAGGGGATTATTCTGGCGCCGCCATCAGCTATGGGTTCGCCGTGGATGCGTAAATTCCAGCCTTACCGGTTTGGCTATTGCTCGGGCTGGATGGGGATAAGGGGCGCCAAAAAGCGGCGTGCCGCCGACCGCGGGTTTGTGTTATCGGATCATGCTGACTGGGGCGGCCTTATCAGCGCCATCGATGCCACCGACTGCGAATGTGTTTATCTTACCCACGGCTATACGGCGTCGTTTACGAGGTACCTTAACGAGATCGGCTTTAACGCCCGCGAGGTACATACCCTGTACGGCGACGACGAAGATCCTGGCATGCCGGAAGCGCCGGCTTTTGAAGAATCAGAAAACGAAGACATTAAAAAAGTCTCTCCGCCAGTCGGCGGGGGAGACCTGCCTGCCGGACAGGCAGATTTAGAGGGGGCTGCACTATGAAAGCGTTTGCCCGCCTTTTCCTTTCATTGGATGAGACCAACAAGATCAACGAAAAAATCAAAGTTTTAAAAGATTATTTTAACAGCGTGCCCGATACCGACAAAATGCACATGCTGGCATTGTTTTCGGGCCGGCAGCCTAAACGGCAGATCAACTCCACACTGGTGCGCACATGGGCGATGGAAATTACACATATTCCCGATTGGCTGTTTGCAGAAAGTTACCAGGTGGTAGGCGACCTGGCGGAAACAATGGCACTGCTGATGCCTGAAACAGCTGCCAGCAGCAGCAAAACCCTCACTGAATGGATAGCCGAAATCAATGAGCTGGGAACTAAAACGGAAGAAGAAAAGAAAACCTGGCTATTACAGTCGTGGGCCATGCTGGATAGCCAGGAACGGTTTGTGTTTAACAAGCTGCTAACCGGAAGTTTCAGGGTGGGGGTGTCGCAAAGTCTGGTGATCAAAGCGCTCTCGGAAATATCGGGATTGGATGCCCCTACCCTTACGCACAGGATCATGGGTAACTGGCAGCCCGAAACTTATCAATATACCGAACTGGTGCAGGAACAGGGCGCAGCCGACGACATTTCGCGGCCCTATCCCTTCTTCCTGGCTTATGCCATCCAGGAAACTTCCGAAAAGCAAAAAACTGCCATGGATCTGAGGGAATCGTTAGGCGACGAAAAAGACTGGCAGGCCGAATGGAAATGGGACGGCATACGCGCCCAGCTTATAAAACGTGATAACAAGATTTTTATCTGGAGCCGTGGCGAGGACCTGTCGACCGACAAGTTTCCTGAGCTACATCCCTTCTTACAGGCGCTGCCCGGCGGGACGGTTATCGATGGCGAGATCCTGAGTTTCAGGGATGGGCTGCCCATGCCATTCAATATATTGCAAACCCGCATCGGCCGGAAAAACCTGAATAAGAAAATATTGGAAGAAAGCCCGGTTGCGGTTATCGCGTACGATTGCCTGGAGTTTGAGGGCGAAGATATCCGCGCCAAACCGCAGGCTGAGCGCAGGCTGATCCTGGAAACTCTGCAGCGGGAAACGTCGTTCCCGGATAAATTCAACATATCATCGCTGATCGGTTTTAATACCTGGGAAGAGCTGGCAAAAATACGGGAGCGCTCGCGGGAGATGATCGCCGAAGGCATCATGCTGAAACGAAAAAGCGCCGCTTACCAGGTGGGCCGCAAGCGCGGCGACTGGTGGAAATGGAAGATCGACCCGCTATCAGTCGACGCGGTACTGGTTTACGCTCAAAAAGGGCATGGCCGCCGCGCCGACCTGTATACCGATTATACCTTCGCGGTTTGGGATGGGGATAAGCTGGTGGCTTTTGCCAAAGCCTACTCCGGCCTGACCGACGCCGAAATTAACAAGGTGGATTATTTTGTGAAGCGCAATACGCTCGAAAAGTTCGGCCCTGTGCGGACCGTGAAGCCCGAGCTGGTTTTCGAGATAGGGTTTGAAGGCATCAACCGGTCGACCCGGCATAAATCGGGGATCGCGTTGCGCTTTCCGCGGATACTGCGCTGGCGGCAAGATAAACCCAAGGAAGAAGCGGATACGCTGGACACTTTGAAGGCTTTATTGGGAAGCCCCAATAATTCTTAAGCTTTTGTATCTTGCGATAAACAACGATTCAATGCAAAAGAAAATACTGTATGTCGCCGGCTGCGTTCTATTAGCGGTTATGATTAATACGAAAGGTATGGCTCAGAAAAATGATCATATGTATAGAGTAGCTAAAATTCAGGTCGACCCGGCGCAGCTGGACAAATTCACCATTGCGTTAAAAGAGCAAATGACCACTGCCATTCGTGTTGAACCGGGTGTATTGAGCTATTACGCCGTTGCGGACAAAAACACACCGTCTCACATTACGATCTTTGAAGTGTACGCCGATTCATTAGCCTACAAAAACCATATACAGACCCCTCATTTTAAAAAATACAAAGCAACGGTTCAATATATGGTTAATTCTTTAGAGGTCGCAGATGTAGCTTTAATCGGTTCAGCAAAAAAGCCGGGATTGTGATTAACTTGTTTCATCTTTGTATACCGTTACCATTGTAATTCTATACTGATGAACATCCTCCACATATTAAACGGCGATTCGACCGCGCAAAGTTTCCGGGATACCGGCCTTGAGGGCGACCAGCTGGTTTGGCGCGAAATACTTTCGGAAGGTCCGCTGCAAACAGATATCTCTTCGGCCGGTTTTTGGCGCGCGCGCGCAACCTGGATCGGTAAAACATTCAGGGAAACACCCGAAGATTACCTTGCGGCTATGATGAGCGAGCTTTCCAAACTGGGCGAGCCCTATAATGAAATTAATTTATGGTTCGAGTTCGACCTGCACTGCCAGGCCAACCTGCTCGGGGTGCTTAACTACCTGGTCAAAAAAACAGACCTCTCCGCCCCTGCCGTGTATCTTATTTGCCCCCAGGATTTTCCCGGCAAGGAAAACTTTATGGGCATGGGCGAGTTGACCGGCGAAGAACTGGAGTATTTGTACGATAACATCCGCACCCAGCTTGGGGAGCCGGATTTCGCATTGGCGGCCGAAGCGTGGCTGGTTTACGTTAGCCAAAGCGCCGAAAAATTAAAGCATTTTATCGCTGAAACGGGATATTGGGGCAACCTTTCGGCATTAAAGCCGGCATTGGAAGCGCAGTTGGAACGTTTGCAGGTAGACGAGAATGGCCTAAACGGCGTTGAAAAAACACTGCTTGATATTTACCGGGGCGGCGCTAAAACCAAACAAGAAATATACCAGCGCTTTTGGAGCACCGAAAAAATCTACGGCTTTGGCGATTCCCAAATTGATATTTATCTTAACCGGCTTAAAGAAAAGGGACTGATCCGTTTAACGAATGGCTAAAACCTACCTCATCAGCGGCGCGGGCAGCGGCATCGGCCGCGCCACAGCGAAAAAATTAAGTTCGGAGGGGCATGATTGCCTTTTGCTCGGCCGGACAGAACATACCTTAAAAGCAACCTTAAATTTATTAGAGACCGGCAATCACCAGCTATTGCTTGCCGATATCCGCGACAAGGAAAGCCTCAAGCTGGCTTCGTACCAGGTCAGCAATCTACCCATCGACGGCATAATCGCTAACTCGGGCATTGGCGGCGAAAACTACTGGGGCGAAACAGACCGCTGGGCGGATATCATCGAAACCAACTTAACCGGCACGTACAACTTCGTCAATACGTTTTTGCCAAATATTTTAAAGGCGCAGGACGAACGCCACATTATCATTACCTCATCGGTGCTGGCGCGGCTGGGGGTAGCCAATTATTCGGCTTATTGCGCCTCAAAGGCCGGGCTGCTCGGACTGATGCGGTCGTGGGCGGTTCAATATGCGTCGCAAAATATCCTGGTGAATGCCATTTGCCCGGGCTGGGTGGATACCGATATGGCACAGCAGGGCTTGCAGGGTATTGCCGATGGCATCGGCATCAGCAAACAGGAATTCTATGATATAGCCATGCAAAGCGTGCCGCTTCGGCGCATGAGCCACCCCGAAGAGATAGCCGGCCTGGTAGCCTATTTATTGAATCAGCGCTCCGTAACCGGGCAGGCGCTGGATATCAATTGCGGAGCGGTTATGAACAGCTGAAGGGGGGGGAAAGAATCAAGAGACAAGAGTCAAGAATCAAGTTAAAACATAGTTTTATCTCTTGTCTCTTTCCTGGCCCTTGAATCCTGACTCTTGGTTCTTTCTCACGCCTAATGCACAATCCCGGCAACGGTGGGCGATGGCTCACTTTCGTTTTTCAGCCGGTCGAGCGCGGTAACTACATAGAGGTATGTTTTGCCTTTTTGTGCGGTATTATCCTGGTAAAAGGTGTCGCTGTTATACTGGATATGAATAATATGCCTTGGATCGGTTAAATTCACTTTCTCTGTTCCTTCAAAACGGTAAATAACGTAGCCGTAAACCGGCTCCTTGTCTTTAGCCTCAAACGGCGGTTCCCATTTTAAATTTACATGCCCGTTGACCGCAAGGGTTGTAACATTGCGGGGCGCGTTGGGGGGTATCGAATCAAGCCACAGCATGGGCGGCGGTAAGGCGGGATACCGGTAATAAGTTTCTTTCAGCGAATCGGTAAAGCCCAGCGGGTTTCTCAAAAGCGAATTCGAGCTAAAATAAACGCTTCCCTGCACCCGTGGGTTATTGCGCAGGTATTTGATCTCGTTGGGCATTTCGGCCGGGTTCTTAAATTTTACCACCTTTCGCTCATTTATGCGGTAGGCCGCCATGCCGATGTATAAATGGTGGTTATAAGCATTATCGCTCCACCAGTCGAGCAACTTGTTGAAAGGCACCGAACGGTCGTCAATGGGCCAGTATATCTGGGGGTTAATATAATCCAGCCAGCCCTCTTTTATCCATTTTCGCGAATCGGCGTAAAGCTCATAATAGGAAGCGCCGCCATGCGTATCGGAGCCCTCGTCGTTTTGATAATGGTTTGCCCAAACCCCAAAAGGGCTTATGCCGAACTTAACCCTGGGCTTGTGCTTGTGTATGCTGTCGCTCAGCATTTTGATCAACAGGTCCACATTGTTGCGCCGCCAGTCTTTTATGTTATCAAAACCGTTCGGATACTGTTTAAAGGTTTCTGCGTCGTTTATATATTGGCCTGATATCTGGTCGGGATAAAAATAATCGTCGAGGTGCACGCCGTCGATGTCGTAATTGTCCACCACATCCAAAAACACTTTTACCAGGTAATCGCGCACCTCCGGAATGCCGGGGTTAAACAGCTTAATACCGCCGTAAACAAAAAACCACTCGGGTTTAATGCGGGTAATATGCTCGGGGCTAAGCGCGTAGAATTTATTGTCGGTTGTGGCGCGGTAAGGGTTAAACCAGGCGTGCAGCTCCATCCCGCGCTTATGTGCTTCGGTAATGGCAAACTCAAGCGGATCGTAAAATGGATTTGGCGCCTGCCCCTGTTTACCTGTGAGCCATTTGGACCATGGCTCGCGGCCCTTTGCATAAAACGCATCGGCAGCAGGCCTAACCTGGAACATAATAGCGTTGATGCCTTCCTGCTGATGGGCGTCAAGGCGGTCGGTCATTTCTTTCTTTTGCTGGTCGGTTGATAACCCGGGGCTGCTCGGCCAATCGATGTTCCCCACAGTCGCTATCCAAACTCCCCTGAACTCCCGCTTTGGCGGGGTTTTTTCCGGCGTTGTTATATTGGGCTGGGCACAGGCTTCTGCAAAAGTTGATAAAATAAATACGAAGAAGGGAACGATCCGCCAGCTATACATCAATAAAATTATTAAAAGCAGCAAAGATATAAACTCGCGGCGTTGCTCTTTAATTTCAAACACAATAATTGCTCATATTTGTGTTTTAATCATATTGTAGTTATTTTTAACGCAGCGAACCGGAAACTTTGCGCGGTTTTGTTAGTTACGATAATAGCCGAGCAACCCTCATTAGTTAAAATTTAAGATAATAATGGAAAATCAAACAGGTGAAAATAATACAGGCCAGGCGCCCAAAAAAAATTCAAATGTTATTTACTTTCTTATCGTGGTTGTACTGGCTTTGTTAGCCACCGATGTGTACTTATACCTCCAAAAGAATAAAGCCGATACCAGGATCGTATACCAGAATGACGAAAAAACCAGGCTGCAAACCGAGCTGGACAGCCTGGAGGCCCAGATAGAGCAGGTGAACATAGGCAAAACCAAGCTATCGGCCGAGATGCAGGCGAAGAATGATTCGCTGCGATCAAAAATTAAAGTTTTGCGTGCCGAGCTGGCGAAAGGCAAGCTCACCGTAGCCGAGCTGAACAAGGCGCAGGAGGATGTTAAGCAATTACGCTACTTTGTTACCAAATACACCGCCGATATCGAGGAGCTGAAACAACAAAATAAAACGCTCACCGTCGAAAGGGATACGTTAAAAACCAACCTGGCATCCGTTAGCCAAAAAGCAACCACGCTGGAAAAACAAAACCAGGACCTGGGCGAAAAAGTTAAGGTAGGCTCGGCCATTAAACTGGCTGCAGCCGATGTGGTTGCCTATAAAATAAAAGGCAGCGGCAAAGAAGTTGATGTAAAGCGCGCTTCGCCGGCGAAAAAGATCAAAATAAACTTTACCATCGCAAGCAATGCCATAGCTCAAAAGGGCATGCACGATATTTTTGTACGCATCATCGACCCGGCCGGGAACCTGGCTACCGCACCTGATTCAGGAACGTTCAACGCCGATGGTCAGGACCTTCAGTTCACATACAAAACATCTATCGATTTTAAGGACGACGGCAGCGGCTATACCATCGACTGGGTAAACCCGGCGCCGTTCCAGAAAGGCACCTATTCCGTGATATTATACGCGGACGGGTACACGATGGGGAAAACGAGCTTTACGCTGAAGTAGATTAGCGCAAAAGAAGTTAAGCCGCCGGTAAGCTTAGGTAAAACGTTGTGCCTTCGCCTATGGCGGTTTCAAACCAAACCTTTCCGCCTGCATTCTCAATAGAATTTTTTACAAAGGCGAGGCCCAGGCCCGTACCGGAACTTTTGGTGGTGAAACTTGGCTCGAATATTTTTTCGCGCAATGCCTCGGGAATGCCGTTGCCGTTATCTTTTATAGTGAGCAGGATATTTTTATTGGTGATCAGCTCGTTTATTTCGATGAGGCCGTTATGGTCGCCGGCAACTGCTTCAATGGCATTTTTTAGTAAATTATTAAAGCACCTTAACAGCTGGTCGCGGTCGGCAAGTATGTAAAAGGGCTTTTCGGGCGCCTGGTAGGCTATTTTTATATTATCCATTTGACTGAAAATGGAAACCGCCTGGTTAATAATATCAAAAATATTGAGCCGCTCCATGCGGGTATCGGGCATTTTTGCAAACGCCGAAAATTCAGACGCGATGGTTGACAGGCTCTCTATCTGCTCGACAAATGACTTGCTGAACTTTTCAAATTTCTGGTCGAACTTGGGGTCCTTATCTCGCCAGGATTTATCCAGCAGCTGCAATCCCAGCTTTAATGGCGTAAGCGGGTTTTTTATTTCGTGAGCTACCTGCTTAGCCATTTCGCGCCAGGCGCTTTCCCTTTCAGACTGGGCCAGTTGTTGGGCGCTTTTCTCGAGGGTCGCTATCATTTTGTTGTATTCCTTTACCAGCCCCCCAATTTCGTCGTCGCGCTCCCATTGAATGGGTTCATTTTTTCCGCCATAAATTGTTTTGCTTAAGTTGTATTGGATAAAGTTTAAAGGCGCAGTGATCTGCCGTGCAATAATCACAGCCAATAAGCCTATCGCTACAAAAACCAGGGCGTAAACATTCAGCATAATATTAAGCAACGACCCTATCCTGGTTTTATAATCGGCCTCGTTCGAGAAATAAGGGAGCTGCAAATAGGCCACCGTTTCGTTATCCGAATTTCGTAAAGGTACGTACGCCGCTTTATAGCTTAATTTACCAATGATCTCGTCGTTTACATATTCTGATTTTTGAAGCTTGTTCAACGATATATAGGCCCTTGAATTCATGCGCCTTGCCTGCAGGCCGAATTCATAAATTTTAGGCTGCGTAGTTATCAATGCTTCGCCATTGGTGTTAAACAAGGTCAGGTCGGCCGAATAGGTATTGGCGAATTCATTAAAGCCCACCTGGCTCTCTTCATCGGAGCGGGCCAGGTATTTGCTATACGATCCGTTTTCAAATGCCCCGGCTATCTGGTGCACCTTATCCCTTATCATTTTGTCCTGCTGATTTTGGTATTGTGTGCTTATCGAGAAAAAGGTGATAACGCCGACAAACATTAACGTGCCGACAACCGCAACGATCATGGAGAATTGTATCCGGGTTTTATAAAGTACCTGCCCAAAATTTATCCTGAATTTCCAGTTTACCGTATTGTTTTTGATCTGCAATATTTTTATCCTGAGCCAAAACCATCTTATCAGCAAAACCAGCACAGTAAACAACAGGAAGATGACGAAAAAAAAGGTAATGGAGGTAACGGCAAAAAACAGGCGGTTCTCTTCCTTGCTAACCACAATAAGGTTGCGGTTTGTGGGCTTATATATCAAATGGCTATAGGTATTGAAACGCGAAAACCATTCTTTGCCGTCCCCGGCCGTGGTTTTATAGGTGTACTGCCTTAACCGGCCTTTTAAATCGGTGTTTACAAGGTTGTATATATAATTGCCACTTTGGCTCAGCAATTTATCATCATTGTAAAAAGCATAGGAGTAATCTTTAAATTCGTCCTCGAGCTTGTCCTGGCTTTCAACCAGCAACCCTGGAAAGGCTGTAAAAGCTTGCAGCGGTTTTGATTTTAATTCGATCACCAGCGTCCCTAAGTCCTTATGATTTTGATTTACAGGCAGAACTGCGAAATACCGTTGGTAGCCAAAAGATTCGTTTTCGCGGTAAAAATGATCTGATACCTTAAACGAGCTGTAAAGCACCATGTCTTTAAAAATGCTCAGGTCATAGCTCTTGTCTTGTAAAAACGGCTGGCCCGACTTATCATATTCATGTATCGTAAGGTCGTATTTTGACAGGTAGCCATTAAAGAAAAGTTTTTGCAGGCGGGTTTCGAGGTAGTTGCTGGTGTGAATGCTGCTGTTAAAATACCGGACGACCGAGGTGTCGCGAACTATCTGCTTATCTATTTTTTTCAATACCTCATCGGCGACAACGTCATCAGAAATTTCCAGTTTTTGAATAAATGCCTTTCGTATCCCTTTTTCTTTTACCGATTCGAAGTAATTAAGCTTTACGGACGAAATGGATGCGCAAATTAAGATCATCAATGCCACGGAGCCGGTATGAAGCCGGCCGCCATGATAACTGTAGGCATAGGCCCTGATAAATACGAGGCCGCTCCAAAACAGGTAATACAGCGTGAAACCATTGTAATATGTAGAAACGATGGTGGCTAAAATAATCCCCGAAACAAATATACCGGTCTTTTGCGCCGCCGGCACGCGAAGCCTTATCGCTACTTTTAAAAATATATCAATAAGCAGGTAAAATATCAGGAAGCTGACACATAGCATTAAAATGCCGAGAAAACTGAAATAAGACAGGTTTAGAACGTTACTTACATCAAAATTTATTTTAGAGTTGATAACCAGCCCGTAAAATAAATTTACGAAAGCCGCAGATACGACAATGAGGATTATGGTACCCCCGATCAGCACCAGGTAACTTCCAAATTTGCCGGGGATGCTTTTTAATAGCCTGTTGCGCTGGCGGTATACAAAAACAACGAACCAAAAGATAAATAAAACATTGATGCAAAAGTCTCCTAACGAAGGATAAACAACGCTCGAAGCGTAAAACGCGGGGTTAAACGCGTTAAGCCGGTATGTAAAGTCGGGCCAGTTATCATGTAAATTTAAAAACCTGACGAATACAATAAAGACGGCCAAAATCAAAAACGACAACAGCACATAACCCTTGCCCGCCAGATAGTCGCAAATGGTTTGCATTAAAACGCAAATGGATATGAGCGTTAATACCCAAAGACTTAATTCATAATAAAAAAAGTTGTGATTTACCTGGCCCGGCTTTATTTTAACCGAAAACAAGTATGCCCCGCTGAAGGTATGTATGCCATAAACCCCTTTATCGGTAAAATCAGCTATATCGATATTATCGTCCTTCAGCAGATCGGGGGCAAATTTATTCTGGAGATACTGGTTCTGAAAAGCGTAATCGAGTTTTACAGGGATAAAAAAGATCGCCGAAAAATTGCCCTCGGTTTTCTTTATTTCTTCGTAGTAACCATTCGGCTCCTTCCTGAATGAATATCCATCCTTTATCAGTTGCGGGTATGCGGGTATTACCTTTACACCGCTCCAAAAACTTAGGTGACCATTGGTCACCGTTATAAACCAAATGCTTCTTTCGGTTGTAAAATGCCGGATCAGGTCGAGAGCGGTTTGCGGCTCGCCGGCGAGGTCCTTCAACCGGTTAAAAGCGCTTTGGTTGTTCAGGATGTCATTAACATACGCTTCTTTTTCGTCCAGGTTATTTTGGAGTGTTTTGGCAGTTTGCTTGAGGTTGTTTACAGGCGTATAGATTTTTTGGACAATTACAGCTGTAAAAAACAGTGCGGCGCAAAACAGCGCCAGCATGAAACGTATTTTTCCGGAGGTAGCCAAAATGTTTTGTAAAATTAATTCATATCAAACAAAAATACAGCTATCGGTCGGCCGCCAGGCGCACGGATGCCTACAAGTTACTCAAACCGGCACTATTGGCCGGTACCTGCCGGTCAACTTTTTTAACCAGCCCCTGCAACACGTTCCCGGGCCCAACCTCGGTAAAGGAGGTGGCGCCACCCTCAAGCATATGTATCACAGTTTGTGTCCATCGTACCGGGCCGGTTAGCTGGGCAATAAGGTTATGCTTTATCATTGCCGGGTCGGTATGCGGCCTGGCGTCAATGTTTTGGTATATCGGACACATGGGCTCTTTAATATCGGTGTGCACTATGGCATGCTCAAGCTCAACTTTCGCAGCTTCCATCAGCGGGGAATGAAAAGCCCCGCCAACGTTAAGCTTTAACGCCCTTTTTGCCCCCGCGGCAGTCATCAGCTCGCATGCTTTGTCGACCCCGGCAATGGTGCCCGAAATTACCAGCTGCCCGGGGCAGTTATAATTTGCCGGCACCACCACATCGCTTATGCGCTGGCAAATATCTTCGACCGTAAAATCATCCAGGCCTAAAATAGCCGCCATGGTCGACGGCTGTATCTCGCATGCCTTTTGCATCGCGTTGGCGCGGGCCGCAACCAGTCGCAACCCGTCGTGAAAGGATAGTGCTCCCGCCGCAACCAGGGCCGAAAACTCGCCTAACGAATGCCCGGCAACCATATCCGGTTTAAATTCGCTGCCTAAAACCTTCGCCAGGATCACCGAATGCAGGAATATAGCCGGCTGGGTAACGCGCGTTTGTTTAAGGTCCTCGTCAGTTCCTTCAAACATGATATCGGTGATGCGGAAACCAAGAATTTCATTGTCTTGCCCAAATAAAAGGCGGGCCTGCTCTGATTGTTCATACAGTTCTTTGCCCATTCCTGCAAACTGGGCGCCCTGCCCGGGAAATATATATGCTTTCAATTTAGTTAGTTTATTGGTTGACTATGTTGATTAGGTGAATAGTTGTTGGCGTAAATTTAGCTGATTAAATTAAAGTTAACTACTCCCGTTTGTTATTAACCAATCAACCATTCTCCTAATCAACTGTTCACCGATATCAACCCAACTTTGCCGAGATCAGGTTGAGAAATTCCGTACGTGTTTTTTCTTTTAAAAACTCCCCGGTAAATGCCGAGGTAGTGGTGACGGAATTTTGCTTTTGCACGCCGCGCATGCTCATACACAAGTGCCGGCACTCAATTACCACGCCTACGCCCAAAGGCTGCAACGTGTCCTGGATACAGTCGCGTATCTCGTTGGTCAGGCGCTCCTGTACCTGCAGGCGGCGGGCAAATACGTCAACCACTCTCGGTATTTTACTCAGCCCCACTACATGCCCGTTCGGTATATAAGCTACGTGCGCCTTACCAAAAAAGGGCAGCATATGATGCTCGCACATCGAGTACACCTCGATGTCTTTCACAATAACCATCTGGCTGTACTCTTCTTTAAACATCGCCGAGTTAAGGATCTCATTCGCGTTAAGCTCATACCCCTGGGTAAGGTACAACATGGCTTTAGCCACCCGTTCGGGGGTTTTCAAAAGCCCCTCGCGCTCAGGCTTTTCGCCAATTTGCTTTAAAACCTCGTGGTAATGCCCGGACAGGCTATGGATCAGCTCAGGGTTGTACCGGTCAATTTTAATATATCCTTCAATATCGTCATCCCGGTCGGGGATGTGGTTTTCATTGATCATTTTATTTGTTTAATCGCCAAAATATTCGGCAAAATTATTTTCGGTTTCGTACAGCTTCACCGAGTGCAAAAAAACGCCTTTATAGGTTTCGATGGGCGCTTTCAGCTGGTTAAAAATTTCGATACAAAGCAACTCCGTCGACGCCATTTTCCCCTTCATAAAATCCACATCCAAATTGATGTTTTTATGGTCGAGTTTTTCGATCACGCGGTCGTTAATGATCACCTTTAATTCTTTCAGATCGACCAGGTAGCCGGTTTGCTGGGTCACCTCCCCTTTTACGGTTACAAACAAGTTATAATTATGCCCATGCCAGTTGGGATTGGCACATTTGCCAAAAACTTCCTCATTTTTCTGTGCGCTCCATTCCTCGCGGTACATCCGGTGCGCCGCATTAAAATGCTCTTTGCGTGTAATGTAAATCATCATAATATTTATTGGTGCAAATATACAAAACAAAAACAGGCGTTATGTTTTATCTTAGCCGTGCAAAAAAGATGACATGCGCGTATTAGTTGTTGCTGCAACGGAGTCGGAAGTCCGAAGTCTGAAGTCGGAAGTCGGAAGTCGGAAGTTAGACTTTGGACTTAAGACTTTAGACTTAGAACTCCTTATAACCGGCGTAGGCATGGTGGCAACGGCCTTTTCGCTGGGCAGGCACCTTGCTGCCAATCAATACGATTTGGCGCTAAATTTAGGCATCACCGGGAGCTTTGACCGCGGCCTGGCTTTAGGGGAAGTAGTCGAGATCACTGAAGATACCTTTGCGGAATTAGGGGCCGAAGATGGCGACGAATTTGTTACGATAGATACGCTTGGTTTTGGCATGGGTATGTACCAGCCTTCGGCCAAATTTTCCGATTTTGCCGGTAGTGCTAAATTGAAAACCGCATCGGCCATTACCGTCAATACGGTAAATGGCAATGAAGCGTCGATAAAAAAGATCGCGGAGCGGCTAAATCCGCAAACGGAAAGCATGGAGGGCGCGGCTTTCTTTTATGCATGCAATCAAATGAATGTGCCCTGCATCCAGATCAGGGCCGTGTCAAATTATGTGGAGCGGCGTAACCGCGATAACTGGAAGATAGGCCCCGCTATCAAAAATCTGAATACCTTTGCCATTGAATTTTTGAAGCAGTTGTAAGTAACGGGCAAATTATCGTTTCGACCGGACTTCCAACTCACAATTCACCAACATGACTAAACTAACACTCGGCTTTTCCCCCTGCCCTAACGATACTTTTATTTTCGATGCGCTGATCCACCATAAAATTGATACGGAGGGGCTGCAATTCGATGTTTTTTACGATGACGTGGAAACGCTGAACCAAAAGGCCATGCGCGGCGAGCTGGACATCACCAAGCTCAGTTATCATGCCTTTGCTTATGTTGCCGATAAATATGTTTTGCTGGACGCGGGCAGCGCGCTGGGTTTCGGCGTGGGGCCGCTGCTGATTTCGAATTTCGAAATTTCAATTTCGGATTTGGAAAACGGCCAAATCGTAAATCGTAAATCTCAACCCGTAAATCCGATCATCGGTATCCCCGGCAAATACACCACCGCTAATTTTTTGCTGGGACTGGCCTTTCCTAATGCCACAAATAAAGTGGAGCTGGTTTTTTCGGACATCGAGAATGCGGTGCTGGACGGACGAGTTGATGCAGGCTTGATCATCCACGAAAACCGCTTTACTTACCAGGACAAGGGATTGAAAAAAATTATCGACCTCGGCGACTACTGGGAACAGCAAACCGGCTGCCCCATCCCGCTCGGCGGTATTGTGGCTAACCGGAACTTGCCTTCAGGGGTGCAGCATAGGGTAAACCGCGTGTTACGCCGGTCGGTTGAGTTTGCATTTGAAAATCCAAAATCGGGGCTTGATTTTATCCGTTCGCACGCGCAGGAAATGAGCGAGGAGGTGATGTACAAACATATTGACTTATACGTCAATAAATACTCTGTGGACCTGGGAGCCGAAGGCAAAAAGGCCATAAAGTTGCTGTTTGATACTGCGCTCGAAAAAAACATTATACCCGAAATTAGGGAAGAAATATTTTTGAACAGAAATCAATACAAAATCAGTGAAATCAATACAAAATCAGTGAAATCAATAACAGATTTTAGCGAGGGGCAACTGCTGTTGGTAGACAAGCCGTATAAGTGGACGAGCTTCGACGTGGTTGGTAAATTGCGCAACGCCTTTAAGCCACTGAAACTAAAGGTGGGCCACGCCGGAACGCTTGATCCGCTGGCTACCGGGCTGCTTATTATTTGCACCGGTAAAATGACCAAACAGATCGATACCTTCCAGGCGCAGGAAAAGGAGTATACCGGGACCATGATATTGGGCGCTTCAACGCCTTCCTATGACATGGAAACAGAAGTCGACCAAAAATTTGATATAACGCAGATAACCGACGAACAAATTAAAGCCGCATGCGAACAATTCATCGGCGACATCCAGCAATACCCCCCCGCCCATTCGGCCATAAAAATTGACGGCGAGCGTTTGTACGAAAAAGCGCGCCGCGGCGAGGAGGTGGAGAAGCGCTTGCGGCCCGTTACCATAACTGAATTTGAAATTACCGGTATCGCCTTACCCGAAGTTAACTTCAGAGTAGTGTGCAGCAAGGGAACGTATATTCGTTCGCTTATTCATGATTTTGGAAAAGTGTTGAACAATGGTGCTTACCTGTCAAGGCTCCGACGCACTCGCAGCGGTAATTGCCGGATCGAGGATGCTTTTGAGGTAATGGAATTAGTGAATATAATAAGAGAATTAAAAATGATTACACCGATTTCGGAGGTTTGATTTCACCGATTTAAATGTACTATGCGGATATATCATAACATTGAGGAGTTTTCTTCTGTAAAAAACGCGATTGTTACCATCGGCACATTCGATGGGGTGCATATCGGGCACCGTAAAATTATTTCGGGGATAAAGGAATTGGCCAAAAGCTCCGGGGGTGAAACCGTTTTGCTTACTTTTTTTCCGCATCCGCGGATGATCCTTCATCCCGAAGATGAAAGCATCAAACTGATCAATACCATTAATGAGAAGGCGCAACTGCTTGAAGACCTGGGCGTCGATCACCTGATTATTACCCCGTTTACCCGCGATTTTTCTAACCAGGATGCAGAAGATTATATACGCGACATCCTAGTGACCAAAATAGGTATTAAAAAGATCGTGATCGGCTACGACCATCGCTTTGGCAAAAACAGGGAGGGCGGGCTGGACACACTGCTTCGCCTGGGCCCGGTTTACGGGTTTGAGGTTATTGAAATTCCCGAACAGGACATCAACGAAGTGGCTGTAAGCTCCACGCGCATCCGCAATGCATTGCTGAAAGGCGACATCGACCTGGCCAACACGTTTTTAGGATACCCTTTTTTTGTTACCGGCTACGTAGGCCGCGGCGACCAGGTGGGCCGGCAAATCGGCTACCCCACAGCCAATATCATGATCGAGGAACAGTATAAATTAATACCCGCCGACGGTATCTATGCCGTTAAAGTAAAAATTGAAAACGGCATATATAATGGCATGGGTTATATTGGCACACGGCCAACGCTTAATGGCATAAGCCGCAATATCGAGGTCAACCTGTTTGATTTTAACAGGGATATTTATGGCCAGCAAATCAGCATGGAATTTTATCATTTTGTACGGGACGATATAAAATTCACTTCCCTCGCCGGGCTTACGGACCAACTAGCCAGGGACAAGGCTGATGTGATCGGACTGCTCGGTTAATCGCAGTTCGGAATTAATTTTTACGAAACGTACTGTTCTTAAAATAATTTCCAATTACTAACTTTACCAAACAGCCCTGTGGACTATCCATTACCGGCTGACCTCCATGAGCAAACTCAATCTCGATAAGCAGGAAAGCGAATTTTTAAACAATTCGATAAAGCACTGGGAAAAAGAACAGCTGATCGATGCCGGGCTTGCCGAAAAACTGCGCAATTCGTACGAAGTTAGAGGTTTCGACTGGATGCGGCTGGCTAAATATTCATTTTGGATCGCCTTATTCTGCGGCGCCATAGCAGTCGGGTCGCTGATCATTGACGAGCGGCTGTTAACCTGGCTAAAAAGCCTGTATTACACCCCGGATATCGTGATCAGTGTTATTTCGGGCATTATCGCGGCTATTTCCTTTTATTTTGGCAGCAGGTGGCAAAGGAAATTTCCTGAAAAAGTTTTCAGTAACGAGGCGATAATTTTTACCGGCGTATTGTTTACTGCTGCTTGTATCGCTTTCCTTGGCAAGGCTATCGACAATCATTCGGGCCATTTTTCCTTATTGTTTTTGCTTTCGGTGTTTGTATACGGCGTGTTGGCGTATCGTATGCAATCGAGCCTGATATGGCTTTTCGCGCTGATCTCGCTGGGAAGCTGGTTTGGCACCGAAACCGGCTATCAAACACGGTGGAGCTATTATTTTTTGGGGCTGAATTACCCGCTGCGTTTTGTGCTTTTTAGCCTGGTGCTGGTTGGCAGCTGCTTTATTTTTAAAAGTAAAAAATGGTTCAGTTTTTTTTGGGAGCTTACCTATGTGGTGGGGCTTTTATATTTATTCATTTCGTTATGGCTCCTTAGCATATTCGGGAACTACGGAAGCATTGATTACTGGTGGCACATAAAACAGATCAGCTTTTTTTACTGGGGCGTTATCTCGGCGGTGGTTGCCGCCGCGTTCCTGTTTTTTGGGCTAAGGTCAAAGGATGTTATCGCGCGCGAATTCGGGATAACTTTCCTGCTAATTTACATTTATACGCAATACTTCGAGTATTTTTGGGATCATACGAATAAAACTTTGTTTTTCGCCATACTCGGCGTTTCCTTTTGGCTTATCGGGCGAAAAGCCGAACGCATCTGGACCTTCGGCAAGCGTGAGGCCGTGGAGTGATTGCTGCCCGGTTAATCAATCTTCATTTGTATCTCACAATTTCGTTACACAAGTATACGCTCCTATGTTGTAACATCATTTTACCATATTTGCATGTTCGTTCATCAATCATGTTAAGCCGGTCAGACGGATCATCAATTTAAAGCTATAGAAACTCTTTTAATGGTGAAAACGCGGCAGACAAGCTAAGTGTGGGATGTACACGATTTATTAAATGGAGCATACTTTAAATAAGGAAAAACCCGAGGTAAGGCTAAGGGCGTTCAGGGCGATCGACGATCCTGAAGCGTGCGCGCTTTTTGTGGAAGGCCATAAACACGTGTTAACCAGCATTGGCGTAACCAAGGTAACTTCGTCAAAAAACGAATGGACCACCAACCCGGCGGCCTTTGTGATGATCGTGGAGTCGCTGGACGGCGAAAAAGTGTATGGCGGGGTGCGGCTGCATGTTTCGGGCGGATCGGAGCCCCTGCCGATAGAACAAGCTACGGGCATGCTCGATGCGGGAGTCTTCAACCTTGTTTGGAACTATGCCCGCCAGGGAACCGGTGAGCTTTGCGGGCTTTGGAACTCGCGCGAAATTGCCGGTTATGGCGTTGGCAGCATATTTTTATCGCGTGCCTGCGTGGCTATAGCTACCCAGGTGGGGCTGAAGTCGATGTTTGCGCTTGGCGCGCCTTATACAGTTAAGATGGCCGAAAACGTTGGTTACACCATTGAAGAAAGTATTGGCAACCGCGGAACTTTTTACTATCCTAAACTCGACCTTTTAGCTACCACGCTGATCCTAAAAGATGTAGAAACTTTAAGTAAAGCCACCGAAGAGGACCGTACCGCCATTTTTAAACTCCGCGAGCACCTGAACCAGGTACGCATAGAAAAATTAAGGAACAAAGAAATAACCATTCACTATCAAATCGAGATACCTAACCTCGATAAATGGAGTTTAACCGATACCATATCAAATGCGCAAAAGCATTTCCTCGATAAGAAACTAACCGAGGATGACATCAGTTTTTTTTAGCGTGTTGTTTTAGTTAAAATCACGTAATTTTAGCGGTGTGTATTTATTACCCTATCTAAAATAAATAATGTTTAATCCCGACCTGTATCAAAGCCCCGGAGACAACCTGGTTTATCGTCCACTGTTATTAAGAGTGAACAACCCTTCGGATAAGCTGCTGCTTGATAATTTAATAGCCGAAGGGAAAATCTCATTTGTTCATGACGAAATAAACGGCCAGCTGCAGGAATTAATAAAGAGCCTTAACCCGTCGGTGCGAATAAAGGGCGGTGAATATGATGAACGTATAACCTCGCATATCAACGGCCAAAATATATCCGAATATGGCGTATGGGCTTATTATCCCTGGAGCCGCCGGCTGGTGCATTTGCTTGATAGGGACGAATTTATTGAAGTGCGCACCAATAGGAACCAGTATAAAATTACCAAACGCGAGCGGGATATACTTAATACCAAAAGGATAGGCATTATCGGTTTGTCGGTGGGGCAGTCCATCGCACTTACCCTTGCCATGGAGCGCGGCTTTGGCGAACTGCGCCTGGCCGATTTTGATGTGCTCGAACTAAGCAATTTAAACCGGATACGTGCCGGGCTGCATAACATGGGCGTGCCCAAGGTTGTTATAGCGGCGCGCGAAATTGCGGAGATCGATCCTTATTTAAATGTCGCCTGCTTTTTTGAAGGGCTTGTTGAAAGCACGATGGACGATTTCTTTTTGAAAAACGGCAAGCTCGATGTGCTTGTTGATGAATGCGACGGTTTGGATATTAAGATTTTATCGAGATACAAAGCGCGTGAATTAAAAATACCGGTGATTATGGACACCAGCGACCGCGGCATGCTTGATGTGGAACGGTTTGACCTGGAACCCAACCGCCCGCTATTGCATGGCACGGTAGAGAACATTAATCCGCAAAACATAAAATCGCTGAGCAACGAAGAAAAGATTCCCGTGATATTGCAGATGCTGGGTATCGAAAATGTTTCGCTGCGCGCTAAGGCCTCGATGGTTGAAGTTGAACAAACCATCAACACATGGCCGCAGCTTGCCAGCTCGGTTGCCCTGGGCGGCGCGGTAGGCGCCGATGTTTGCCGGCGCATCCTGCTGGATCAATTCCATGACTCGGGCAGGTATTATATCGACCTGGAAGAATTTATTAAGGACGCGAAAACGCCGGACCCGCATGCGTCAGGCGCGCGTATCAACCCCTTCCGGCCCCTCTCCCCTGCTGAAATGAAGAACCTTGCGGCAAACACCAGGCTGGCAGCTAACGGGCACTTTATATCGCCCGATGAGGAAACGATCAGCGACCTGGTGAGTGCAGCCTGCGCGGCACCCTCTACGGGTAACGACCAGCCGTGGAAATGGTTATATGATAATAGCACATTGTATTTATATCACGATGAATTCCGATCATTTTCGTTTGGCGATTTCAATAATATGGCCTCGTTTATCAGTTTCGGGGCCGCTTACGAAAACCTGTATCTGGAGGCTATAAACCATGGACTGGAGCCGCAATTAGAATTTATGCCCAATCCATCGGAAAAAAAACTGGTGGCGGCTATCCGCTTCGCGACTTTAAGGGACGCTGCATCGTCAGCATTGCTTAAGCCGCTGCAGCGCGGAATAAAAAAACGGCATACCAACAGGAACCCGGCGGCCAAAACTGAAATTTCTGAAAGCATGCTTGACCAGCTGACGACACTGGCGCAATCTATTCCGGGAGCCGAACTACAATGGTTTAAAAACGCGGCCGACCTTGATACCCTGGCCGAAATCATAGGCGCCTGCGACCGGATACGCTTGTTGAATAAAGAAGGGCACCATGACTTTGTGCATCATGAAATGCGCTGGACAAGCGAAGAAGCCGAAAAAACAAAAGATGGCATCGATATTAAAACATTAGGGTTAAGCAACTCGCAACTTGCCGCATTGGGTGTGATAAAAAGTGAGCACGTAGTTAGAACCATCAACGAGCTTGGCGGCGGCAAGGCGCTGGATATGCTTGCCAAACGCACAATAGCCGCTGCTTCGGCGCTTTGCCTGGTAACGATGCCGGCATATAACCCCGAAAACTTTTTTAATGGCGGCAGGGCGATGGAGCGTTTATGGCTGGGGGCAACCAATTTGAATATTGCAGTTCACCCATTAATTTCGCCGTTGTATATTTTCCCGCGGGTTGTTTACGGAAACGGGGCCGGGTTGACGGATCAAAACGTTGCCGAATTAAAGGAGTTGATAAAAAAATTCAAGGCGATAACGGGAATGCACGATAGCCGGGCGGGCGTGTTCCTGGCCAAAGTTGCCATTGCCGAAGAACCGGCGATTAAAAGCTTACGATTACCGGTTGAACAAATACTGGTTACAACATAAGAACAAATAGAAACCGATATGCGTATCTATAACCCAACAAAAATAGCATGAGTAAAGGTTTATTCGCCTGGTTACTGTTGTCGGTTATTTTATCGTCAAAGGCGCTTGGCCAGGCCCCCGTCGTTTTTAAAGGGGACGACATTGTAATTGGCGATCATGTATCAGTGCTTGAGGACCCGACAAGCCGGCTGAACATCGACCAGGTGAAAAATTCGCCGCGGTTTACCCCGTCTAAAGTCCAGGTGCCTAATTTTCAGCTAAGCAAATCTGATTTCTGGCTGCGTTTCACCATAAAAAACGAATCGGCCGACAGTCATTTGCTTTTGTCGCTTGAATACCCATCACTTGATGTTTGCGACTTTTATTACCCGGTAAACGGCACCTACCAGCTTCAGCAATACAGTGATAACCTGCCTTTTGACCAAAGGAAATATAAACACCAAAATTTTTTGTTTGATATCAGTATTCCGCCGGGTGGCACAGCCACCTATTACCTGAGAGTGAACAGCGGCGAACAAATGGTGCTGCCGCTTATTTTAGGAACCCCACAGAAAATTGCCGAGCATTTCCTGAGCCAGCAAATTTTATGGGGCATCCTTATCGGCTTACTGCTGGTTATGATATTGTACAACCTGTTTGTATTTATTTCGACCCGCGACAGGAGTTATTTGTATTACGTATTATACACTTTGTTTATCGGCCTAACACAAACATCGCTTTCGGGCTATACTTACCGTTATCTTTTTTACAATGCACCCGTTTTGTATAACAAGGGGTTGATCGTATTCCCCGGTTTGGCCGGGATATCGGCGGTATTCTTTATTACCTCGTTTTTGCATACCAGGGAACGCACGCCCAAGCTGCATAAATTATTCCCGGTGATAATCGTATTATATGCATCGGCTGTTGTGTTAAGGATTATAGGGTTCGACCTTATCAGTTACCGGATGATCGATATTTCGGCATTGTGTATTACCGTGATCACTTATGCCGTGGCCATACCAATTTCATTGCAGGGATACCGGCCGGCTAAATTATTTTTAGCTGCCTGGACCATCTTTTTCTCGGGTGTGATCCTGTTTGTTTTAAGAAACCTGGGCGTGCTTCCATATAACGATTTCACAAACTATACCATGCAGGTGGGGACGGCATTCGAAGTAACCATACTCTCGCTGGCCCTGGCCGACCGGATAAATATACTTAAGCGGGAAAAAGAAACGTCGCAAGCCGAGTCGTTAATGATAGCCAAGGAGAACGAGCGGATCATCCGCGAACAAAATGTAATGCTTGAACAAAAAGTTAACGAGCGCACGCACGAACTGAACGCATCGAACCAGGAACTGAACAATACGCTTGAAGATTTGAAGCAGACACAAACCCAGTTGGTAGAATCGGAAAAAATGGCTTCGCTCGGACAACTCACCGCGGGGATAGCCCACGAGATCAATAACCCGATAAACTTTGTTACCTCAAACGTGAACCCGTTAAAAAGGGACGTTGAAATGCTGTTTAACGCCTTCAACGTGGTAGAGGAAGTTGGCATGTCGGACCTGCCGCCTGCCGAAAAAGAAAAAAAAATAAAAGAATTAAAGGACGAACTGGATTTTGATTACCTCACCGTAGAGATCAATCATTTGATAAAGGGCATTAATGAAGGCGCGAACCGAACGGCGGAAATTGTTAAGGGGTTGAAGCTGTTTTCGCGGCTGGATGAGGATGATCTTAAAAAAGCCAACATCAATGAAGGGCTGGAATCGACCATGGTTATTGCCAACAATTTGCTTAATAACAAGATCAAAATCGTAAAAAATTATGCCGATCTGCCGCTGGTTGAATGTTACCCGGGGAAATTGAACCAGGTATTTTTAAATATGATCTCGAATGCTGCTTATGCTGTGCAAAAGCGGTTCGGCGAAAACACCGGCGGGGAGATATCGCTTGCCACCACCCATGACGCCGAAAATATATATATTAAGATCAAAGACAATGGCGTCGGTATCGATCCGCAAATGCAAAAAAAGATATTCGAACCCTTTTTTACCACGAAAGACGTGGGGGAAGGTACCGGTTTAGGGCTTTCTATATCCTACAATACAATTAAAAAACACAATGGCCATATTAGTTTTATCAGCATTCCGGGCGAAGGCACAGAGTTTAACATTCAAATTCCGATTATTTTTGATATAAAAGCAACTTAAATTTTTTGTAACTTGTATAAAGCAGCAGGCGTCTTTGACGATTATAATATGAAAGCAATTCCAGGTTATTAACCCAAGCAGAATCCGTGTCAGACAAAATAAAGATATTATACATCGACGATGAACCCGATAACCTGGTCGGGTTCAAAGCATCCCTTAGATTCCATTACCAGGTTATAACAGCCATTAACGTGCCCCAGGCATTGGCTTGTTTAAATAATCATCCGGATATAAAGATCGTTTTTTGCGATCAGCGCATGCCCGATAAAACCGGGGTGGAATTTTTTGAAGAAATAAGAATAAGTTATCCCCTGCCCGTTCGCATATTAATTACCGCTTACACGGACGTTGAGTCGATCATCGACGCCATAAACAAGGGCAACATATTCAGGTTTGTAAAAAAACCGTGGGCCGAAGCAGATATTATTTCGGCGATCGAGGAAGCGCATAAATTTTACCTTGCCAATTCGATGCTTGCCATAAGAAATGAGGAACTGCAAAAGGCGTACAACGAGCTGAATAAATTTGCTTATAGCGTAAGCCATGATATCCGGGGGCCTTTGTCGGGCATACTCGGGGCGATAAACCTGGCAAGAGAGATCGAGAACGTGGAAGAGATGAAGGAAATGATGTTCCTTATGGGAAAATCGCTGGATAAGCTGGATGCATATATTTTAAACATGCACGATTATTACAGCCTGCAGCGGGGAGAGCTAAAAATATCCGAAATTAATTTTAACAAGGTTATTGAGGATATGAAGGGGCTGTATATGATCATCTCCAAAACAAATGATATACAATTCAATATTAATGTCGATCAGCAGGAAAGTTTCCGCAGCGATGAGATGCCGCTAAAGCTGATATTTAACAATCTTTTATCAAACGCCTTTAAGTACCAGGATAAAAAGAACAAAAGCAAGCTGGTCGACGTAAATGTCGAGGTGAAGGGAAGCGCGGCGGTAATCTATATAAAAGATAATGGCATCGGTATTTTAGGTACGCACATCGGCGAGATATTCAATCTCTTTTACCGCGCTAACTTCAACGAGTCGGGCTCGGGCTTCGGGCTTTATAATGTAAAGAATGCGCTAACGAAATTGAATGGGCAGATCGAGGTAAACTCGGTAATGGAGCAGGGAACCACTTTTAAAGTGACTATCCCGTCTGCATAATTGTCGTTTTCGAAAAAGATCAGGAAAGCAGTTTTTGACGCAGTAAAAATTCCAGCTGGTCGTTAGAGGTTTCGAGTTTGGTATTCATCTTCTTCAGCTCGGCTTTCTCCAGGTACTTTTGATAGGCCCTGCCTATGGTGATGTCAAGCTCTTCTTCATTCCATGGTTTTGCCAGGTAATGAAATATTTTGCCTTTGTTCACAGCGTCAACCACGGCGCCCATATCGGCATAGCCGGTAAGGAGTATACGCATCGGATCGGGGTATCGTTCCAGCACTTTCTCCAGGAACTCGACGCCCGTCATTTCAGGCATGCGCTGGTCGGTAATGATAATATGTACCCGGTTTGCTTCTAAAACTTTTAGCGCCTCATCGCCGCTGAGGGCAATTAATACGTTGTACTTTATCCGGAATGTGGCTTTAAACGAAAAAAGGTTGTTTTCTTCGTCGTCCACATACAATATGGTTATTTTGTTTTCGGGCATACTTTCCCTGTTTATCTGACATTTAAAATACAGCAAAGATAACTTTCTGCTAAAAATTGCATGTAACATACTTGGTACAGCAAATTTATTGCCGCAATAGTTAATGCCCGGTATTAACTGAACCGATATTAAACGACATTGCCTGTTTATTAAGTAGTGCTAACTTTTTAAATATTGCAAATTTATATATTTACGTTCTTTAAAATAACTATCAAAACTATGCGTTCATTTTTATCCACTATAGCGGTCATATTTTCCACAGTTAAATGCCTTGCCATAAGCGAGCCGCAATTTAATGCGCACGATTTAAGCATAACCTGGGAGCCTATACAAAACGGGTATCAAAACAGGCAGCAGTCGTTAAACGCAATTACCATCACCAACAATGGTAAAAACACATTCCCGGCATCGGGATGGAAAATGTATTTTAACTCGGCGCGGCTGGTAGCCGCCCAAACCGTAACCGGAAACGCGACCGTCGCGTTTGTAAACGGCGACCTGTTCAGCCTTACCCCCATGGCCGCATTTACCGAACTGAAACCCGGTGACTCGGAACGCATCGAGTTTATCGATGATGAACCTATCGTAAATATTACCGATGGCCCGGAAGGTTTTTACGTGGTTTGGGATGCGCAGCCGGATAAAGGCTACAACACCGGGGCATTTACTATAAAACCGTTTAAACCGAATTATCCCGGTTTAATAACACCCGGGATCATTTATGCGCAGAATAAAAATGTACAGGATATCCCGGAAGCCCAGCTAACCAAGGTGTTTCCTACACCGGTAAGCTACCGGGAAACGGGCGGGGTATTTAAATGGGATTTAAAAACTACGATTACCGGTGATGAATATTTTCGCCCGGAGGTCCAAAGGTTAACCGGCGATGTTGAGCCGTTATTAGGAAAAACAGGCAATTCTCACGCATATGCACAAAAGGAGGTTTACCTTAAAAAGATCAGCGGCCTGGCCGACGAAGGTTATGAATTAAAAATAACGGCGACGGCAATTACAGTCACTGCGTCGACACATGCAGGCGCCTTTTACGCCATTCAATCGCTGAAAACACTCATTCCCCCATCCGCCTGGCAACATACCCAACAGGAAATTGACATTCCTTGTGTTGAAGTTACCGATGCGCCGCGATTCGGCTACCGCGCGTTTATGCTGGATGTCGGCCGGAATTTTCAGCCCAAAAGTGAAATATTCCGCGTGCTCGACGTGATGGCGCTATACAAGCTTAACGTGTTCCACATGCATTTAACCGACGATGAGGGCTGGCGGCTTGAGATCCCTTCGCTGCCGGAACTGACCGCGGTTGGGGCAAAGCGCGGGCATACGCTGGACAGCAAACATTTTTTGCCGCCGTCGCACGGCTCGGGCGGGGAAGTTGAAAACAAAACCGGCACAGGTTATTACAGCAGGAACGATTTTATCGAAATATTAAAATACGCAGCCCAGCGGCACATTGCCGTGGTGCCCGAAATTGAGGCGCCGGGCCATGCGCGGGCCGCGTTTAAAGCGATGAACGCCCGCTACAACAGGTTAATGGCCGCAGGCAGGAAAGCGGAAGCGGAAAAATATTTGCTGAATGATCCGAACGACCAATCGGCGTACCGGAGCGTACAGTATTGGACGGATAACGTGATCGATGTTGCGCTGCCATCTACTTACAACTTTGTCGCTGCCGTGATAAACGACATTGCAAGCATGTATAAGGAGGCGGGCGTGCCGTTAAAAACCATCAGCTGGGGCGGCGACGAAGTGCCGGCGCATGTATGGGAAAAATCGCCGGCCTACCTGTCGCTGAAGGCAGCGCATCCTGAAATACAAACCACCGCCGACCTGTGGTATTATTTTTACGGAAGGGTTAACCAGCTGATGAAAGCCAAAGGCTTACAACTTGCCGGGTGGGAAGAAATGGCGCTGCGAAGAACCATGCTGGATGGAAGGCCCACCTATATTCCTAATCCCGACTTTACAACCGAACACTGGCAGGCCGAGGTTTGGAATAATACGCTTGGCGGCGGCAACGAGGACCTGGCCTATAAGCTGGCCAACGCCGGTTATAAAGTGGTGCTGACCAATGTTACCAATTTATATTTCGACATGGCCCATTATAAATCGTTCGACGAGCCGGGCTATTATTGGGGCGCTTTCGCGGATATCGATAAACCTTTTTCATTTATCCCGTATGATTACTTTAAAAATTCGAAGGTTGACAGGGATGGCCTGCCATTAAACCCGAATATTTTTATCGGGAAGCAGCGCCTTACGGATTATGGCAAAACCAATATTTTAGGCTTGCAATGCGCGGTTTGGGGCGAGAATATAAAAAGCACCGAACGTTTGGAATATATGCTGCTGCCCAGGTTATTGGGCTTCGCCGAGCGCGCCTGGAGCAAAAACCCGGATTGGGCCACGGAGCGAAACCCCATAAAAAGCGATTCGCTTTATCAAACAGCATGGGTGAATTTTTTAAATGTTTTGGGTAAAAGGGAACTGCCCCGTTTAAGCTACTACAATGGCGGTTACAATTACCGTATACCCAAACCCGGTATTATATTACAGGACGGCAGGTATTCGGCAAACGTTCAGTTCCCCGGGCTAACGATACATTATACCACAGACGGAAGCGATCCGGATATTAACAGCAAGCTGTACACAGATGCCGTTGCCAATGATAGTAAGACGATGAAGTTTCGCGCATTTGATGTTAAGGGCCGGGGCGGAAACGTTTCGGAGCCGTAGCGTGTCAAAATCTTACGTTAAAGCCTCCATAAAAATTGCGCAGGGGTGCGGCGTTATAATAGCGGTTACCCACGGCGTTTAAATCGTTGCCGAGGCTGTATTTTTGATTGAGGATATTATCCGCGCCCGCATAGATCTCAAAATAATTTTTACGGCCAATTGCATGCTGCCAGCCGGCTTTTGCCTGCAGCAGGTTATAGGACGATGCGAAGGTTGTATTGGCATCATTGAGCGGGATACGCGATGTGTAATTATGTTCGACAAAGAGGTATAGCGACTGTGGCAATTTAAGTTGAACGCCTGAAACCACCACCTGTTCCGGTACGCCGGTCAATTGGTTCTTCGTTCCGCTAAAGGTAAATTTATCTAAGGTTAGCGATTCATTGATCTGTAATCCACGGATAAAACCGGAACTGCTTTGCGGTATCAGCCAATCGGTAAAATACAATTCAAGTCCGGGCTGGTCGGTTCCACCGGAATTGACATAGTACTCCGTTTCATCGGCATTGAACCGTGGTACGATGGCGTTTTGCAGCTTATAATAAAATACCGAGGCATCTAAAAATAAAGTTTCATTATCATTTCGAACGCGAAGCCCCGTTTCGTAGTTCCAGCCGTACTGGGCCTGCAAGTTGGTGTTGATCACCTGGTCGGTAGGGCGGATCTCCGAGATCGTCGGGGTTGAATAACCTCTGCTAACGGATGCCCGTCCTATAAAATTATTGGTGACCTGGTACGACAAGGCTATTCTCGGCATCAGCTGCGGTGTAAAATTACGGTCGGTAAATCCGGCTTCTGCATTGGGAAAGATATTCCTGAACCGGTAATCGTAAAAATTTAAGCTTAAGGCAGCTTCCAGGTGAAATCGCCGGTAAAGATCAGCCGCATACCTTGTAAAAATAAAATGCTGATTGGTATTTATTTTATCCAGTGTTTGGGCTGTATCCCTTACCCCGCCCCTGTTGCCATAACTGTTGATGTCGGCGTCGGTTTGCTGCCATTCCAACCCCAGATTGAGTTTCCAGTTATAATTTTTTTGCAGAGCGCCGCTTAGCTCAAAATAAGTGCGCATGCCGTACGTGCCCTCGTAACGCTGGTTGTAGGTAGTAATAAAAGGATTGGAAAAATCCACGTAAGTGCCATAAACGGTTAGCACATTTCGCAGCCGGTCGGTTATGTGCAGCTCGTTCACTACACCACCGAAAAGCATTTTTTGATCGATGCCACTATGTTGCTGAATAGCCCCCGGCAATGTTTTCGTAGCCGTCCGCGCCAGTTGCGGGTCGGTTTGATATTGGGTCAGCGTTAACCCGCCGGGGGTTTGGTAGTTTAGCGCGGAGTAAAAGCCTAATACGCGCAATTCATCCTTACCCCGGTAATCCCAGCGGTTTACAGCTTGTATAAAGTTTCGCTGCATAGCGCTGTTCTGGCGGTAACCGTCGTAGGTTTCGTATGCCTGGCTGAGGTTTAAGCGGTAATTACCCGATTGCGTTTGCAAGGCGGCATTTTGATGCAAAAGGCCATAAGAGCCGCCGTTGAAACCGGCCGACACGAAATCGCTGTCGGCATGCCGGTCCACGGGGTTTAGCAAAACCACCCCGCCGGAATTGGCGCCGAATAAGCTGCCATCGGGGCCTTTTAGTACTTCCATATGGCTTATGCTGTTAAAATCGATGGCATTCAGATAAGTGTTTCCTCCCGCATCGGTGAGGGGGATCTCATCGTAATATATTTTTACATCACGTATCCCGAAAGGAGACCGCAGCAAGCTTCCCCGGATTGACAAACGGTAGCTGCCCGGCGACCGTTCCTCGGCACGCACCCCCGGCACCGTGTTTAACACCGGGATGAATGAAACGTCGGGCTGTAATTTGAGTTGTTGCTGGTTTATCACACTTACGGACGCGGGTACACCCAAAACCGGCTGCTCAGACAAATATCCCCGCACCGTTACCGGCTGTAATTGTTTGGACGTATCGTTTTTTGCCGGTTGAAGCGTGCTTTGGGCATTGGCACAAGTAACCGCAGCAACAACTAAAATTATGACTGGGTAAATTTTCATCATAGGCATTAACCAGGGTAACAAACATAGCCATTATTTACCGAGCCTGTTAATCGCCAGGATCAATCATCCAATTTGGAAAACCATCTAAATTTAAATGTAATTGGTAGGTTAAATAAATTATTTTTGGAAAATAACCGTTTGAATATTGCCTGTTGATTGATGGGCCAACCAGCGTGAGATTATTTTTATTTACGATCTGTATTCTATTTACTTTGCAGGGCCTCGCCCAAACCTGCACCGGCAGCTTAGGCGACCCGATAATTAACCAGGATTTTGGCGCAGGTGCGAATCCGGGCCTGCCGCTTGGAAGCCAGTTTACCAATTATAATTACGTAAATACCGATTGCCCCAACGACGGAAATTATACCATAGCCAACAGCACAAATTCGTGTTTTGGAAGCACCTGGTATACCCTGACACAAGATCATACCGGCAACCCCAACGGGTACATGATGATCGTTAACGCCTCCAATGAGCCCGGTATTTTTTACGTGCAAAAAGCAGAAGCCGGCAAACTATGCCCCAATACCACTTATGAATTTGCGGCGTGGATCATGAACATTATCCGGCCGAGCGCCTGCGGCGGCAACTCTATTCAACCTAATATTACTTTTTCTATCGAAACAACCGATGGTACTATATTAAAAACTTACAATACAGGCAATATACCGCCATCGGCCGCACCCACCTGGACCCATTATGGCACTTTTTTTACCACACCTTCAAATCTCACCGATGTAATTGTTAAAATGATAAACAATGCCCCGGGCGGCTGCGGGAACGACCTTGTTTTGGATGATATAACTTTCAGGGCATGCGGGCCGATAATCCAGTCGGGATTTAGTTCAACTACCGGTTCCTCCGACAAGGAAATATGCCAGGGCAGTAATGCCAGGTATACGCTTAAAGCGAATGTTGTTGGTAATAACAACCCGAGCTACCAGTGGCAGTCCAACTATTACGGAAACGGCTGGGTTGATATCGACGGTAAAACCGCCGACTCACTCGATATCGGATTTGTTAACGCTATACCGGGCTCATACCAGTACCGGGTGGGTGTGGCTAATGGCTCGGGCATAACATCCGTTCAATGCCGTGTGTATTCGGCCGTGCTGACGGTAACTGTCGACCCACTGCCGGTGGTTCCGGCTATGGCCAACCAAACGGTTTGCGACGGCGATATTTTAACGCTAACGGCCTCGGGCGGCGCAAGTTACATTTGGTCGGGACCCAACTTGCCGCCAACAGCCCAAAACCCGCTTATTATTAACAATACCACACCTTCAAATGCGGGTACCTATACTGTCCAAGTAACGTCGGATAAGGGCTGTGCGGCGCCCCCGGTGCAGACCGTGGTCAACGTGGTACCGAGGGTAACGGCCGGCATAAGCGGCGACACCAGCCTTTGCGCGGGCGGTTCGGCTATGCTTTTAGCATCGGGCGGGTTATATTATAAATGGAGCCCCTCAACGGGCCTTAACCACGATGATATATCAAATCCCGTCGCATCGCCATTGCAAACGACAAAGTATTCGGTAAGCATCAGCAACGGCGGTTGCGCGGATTCTACAAAATCGGTTACGGTTACTGTTAACCAGAACCCGCGCGCAAATGCCGGGAGCGACAAAGTTATATTTGAAGGACAGTCTGTTAAGCTAAAGGGTACGATTACCGGCGATAACATCAGCAGCTTTTACTGGACACCCGCTACCGGCCTGGACAATCCGGGGTTACTTACCCCTGTCGCCAGCCCTACAGATAACACGACATACACCCTACATGTCATATCGCAAACATGCGGAGCAGACAGCGCTAATGTGTTTGTACGGGTCTATAAAAAAATAATTGTACCCAACACATTTTCGCCAAACAACGATGGCATTAATGACAACTGGAATATAACGGCTTTGGTAACTTACCCGGAAAGCACGATTTCGGTTTTTGACCGCAATGGGCAACTGGTTTATCAAAGCATCGGCTATTCAACCCCTTGGAACGGCACGTTCAATGGCTCCGTGCTCTCCAACGGAACCTATTACTATATTATCGATCTTAAAAATAATACTCCAAAAATTTCCGGCTGGGTATTACTGGTCAGGTAAATCTCATTTTAATGGCGATGGTTTTGGCGGCAGTATAAATTTGTCAGCAGGCATATTTAACGGCTTAAATGGTTATTTTTGAAATAACCATTTATAACACGACGATAAAATTATTGATGCGATCTGCGGCCGTTAAAATTCTTTTAATTATCATCGGCGTATCTATTGGTTATTCGGCGTTTGCACAAACCTGCACCGGCAGTTTAGGCGACCCGGTAATTAATCAAACTTTTGGATCGGGGGCCAACCCCGGAGGCGCTTTATCGTCGGACATAACCAACATGAAATATGTCACCTCGAACTGCCCGAATGACGGTGAATATACCATTGCCCACAGTCTTGTCGGGGCTGATAATTGTCACCCCTATACCTGGTTTAACGTCCCGTATGATCATACCGGGAACCCTAACGGGTATATGATGATCGTTAACGCGTCCTACGATCCCAGTATATTTTTTACGCAAAAAGCCAGCGGCCTTTGCCCGAATACCACCTATGAGTTTTCAGCATATATACTTAATTTACTTATACCCAGCCTATTGACGGCAGACAACAGCCAGCCGAATATTACTTTTTCCGTCCAGACGACGTCGGGTACCGTATTAACCACTTATAATACGGGCACCATTCCGCCCACCCCGTATCACCAGGGCCCTACCTGGGTTAAATATGGCATGTTCTTTACCACGCCCGCTAACGCAACCGACGTGGTTGTTGTTATGACCAATAATGCTCCCGGGGGCAACGGCAACGATTTTATTTTGGATGATATCACCTTCAGGGCATGCGGCCCTATTATCCAGGAAGGCTTTGGCTCGATCGCCGGGCCCCTTTTACAATCGATTTGCGAGGGCAGCAATGCGGCATATACCCTGAAAGCCCAGGTGATCGGCAATAACACGCCGGTTTTTCAATGGCAGCAAAGCAGCACAAGCGCGCCGTGGACGGATATTCCCGGCGCGACAGCCGACTCGCTTGCCATATCGTTTGTAAATGCGAAAACTAACGTGTATCAATATCGCCTCGGTGTAGCCAACGGCTCGGGTATAACGGATGTGGGGTGCCGGGTTTATTCATCGCCCCTAACAGTAGCGGTAAACCCGCTGCCGGTGGTACCGGCTATCGCCAGCCAAACGGTTTGCGAGGGATATACCTTAAAGCTGACCGCCCTGGGCGGGGCCGGCTATACCTGGACGGGGCCAAATATGCAGCCCACTTCGCAAAACCCGCTGATCATTAACAATGTAACCCCGGCAAACGCGGGCACTTACAGTGTAGTGGCGGTATCTGACAGCGGCTGCACGGCGGCGTCCGTTCAAACGCAGGTAACGGTTATCCCAAAGGTGGCGCCCGGTATTAATACGGCAGCTGCCAATATATGCGCAGGCGAAAGTGTGCAGCTGGCGGCCACGGGCGGCGCCTACTATAAATGGAGCCCTTCAACGGGCCTTAACCACGATAATATACCTAATCCCGTAGCCACGCCCACCCAGACCACTAAATACGTGGTCGACATCAACAACGGCGCGTGCGACGACAGCACAAAATCGGTCACCATTACCGTTAACCAAAACCCGGTAGCCAGTGCAGGCAGCAAAATAACTTTATTTGAAGGCCAGTCGGCTAAACTGAACGGCACGGTTAAGGGGGATAATATCACCAGTTATTACTGGACGCCTTCAAATTACCTGAGCGACCCGAACTCGTTAACGCCGGTAGCCACGCCGGTGGAGGATATTACCTATACCCTGAACGCCATTTCGGCAACCTGCGGCATTTCGACGAGCAGCGTTTTTGTGCGGGTATACCAAAAAATAACCATCCCGAATACATTTTCGCCGAATAACGACGGGATAAACGATCTGTGGAATATTAAAGCGCTGAACACCTATCCCGAAGGCACTATTCAGATATTTGAAAGGGGTGGACATAAAGTATTTGAAAGCACCGGCTACAGTCATCCCTGGGATGGAACGATCAACGGAGACCCGCTGCCGGAAGGCACGTACTATTATGTGATCGACCTTAAAAACGGCACGCCTAAAGTTGCCGGGTGGGTGATGATAGTGCGGTGAAGTGCCATTGATTTTTATAGCGATTCAATGAATACAAACAATTAGAACAATACTAAATAAGGAAATTATTTAAAAAAATCCATTGCCGCCCGTACCTTTAACCATGCATCATCATGAACATCACTTAAAAAGCTCGGACACGATACGCGATATCGTGATCGGCATGTCTGACGGGTTAACGGTTCCGTTTGCATTGGCGGCGGGTTTAAGCGGGGCCGTAAATTCTTCGGGCATCGTGGTAACGGCGGGTATAGCCGAGATCGTTGCGGGCTCCATCGCCATGGGGCTGGGCGGCTTTTTGGCCGGCAAAACGGAAGCCGATCATTATAATTCGGAGTTACAGCGCGAATACGCCGAAGTTGAGCGCGTGCCGGAGCAGGAGAAGTTTGAAGTGAAGGAGGTGTTTGCCGGTTTTGGTTTGCCCGATCAGCTGCAGGACCAGATTGCCGAAGAGATGTCGAAGGATAAGGATAAATGGGTTGATTTTATGATGCGCTATGAACTTGGCCTTGAAAAACCTGAAGCTAACCGCGCCAGGCAAAGCGCCGTCACGATCGGCATATCGTACATCGTCGGTGGCATTATCCCCCTATCGCCTTATTTTTTTATAGCCAATTCAGAGCACGCGCTATATTACTCGTGCGCGATAACGATGGTTTGCTTGTTCATTTTTGGATATTTTAAGAGTAAAGTGACCGGTCAGCCGGCGGTTTCGGGCGCGTTAAAGGTACTGATAATCGGTGCGCTGGCTGCCGCTGCGGCGTTTGTAATGGCGAAGCTGATCAATGGGAAATTGTAGTTTGAGATCAGAGGTTGGAGGTTAGTTGGATAATCGGTGAAATCATTCCGAAAATCGGTGAAATCGTCTAACGAAATCAAAACCTCATAAATTTATCCATCTGCTCATCGGCGTATTTTACCGTATCGGGTTTAAAAAGATTGCCGTGTTCGTCGAACTCTTTGTTTATGGCCGCGATATGTATTTTTAAGGGCATCACCTGCATGTGCAGGTAGTGGCACACGCCGGTAAAGTGGTCGACGCCCCGAATGTTTCCGTATTTGCCGGATGAAAGGCCGGTGATGGCGGCTTTTTTATCGTAAAAGCTTTCCGGAAGATCGCAGGCATCGATAAAAACCTTTAGCACCCCGGGGAAGCTGCCGTTGTATTCGGGAATGACGAATAAAAATTTCTCCGTTTTGGTAACCATTTGCTGTATCGGCTTAAATCCAGCGCTCCGTTTTCCGTACAGGTCCGTTTCGATCAAATTTGGCGGCAATTCGGTCAACGATAATAGCTCCGCGCGCAAACCTTTCTCCAGCAGTTTCCGTTGGTAATACTGCGCCAGCTTAAGAGTTGAGCTGTCGGGCCGGTTTGTTGCTGATATAATGGTAACCATAGTGGTGAGTAGTGAGTAGTCAGTTGTGAATTTTTATGGGCTAATCGTATAATAAACGACAAAGTAAATCAAAATAACCTAATACCGCTATTTCCGCTCACCATTCACCCCTCACCATTCACCAACTGTTTGTAAATAGCCTAAAGCTGTGGATTTCTGAATAGGTTAAATAGTTATCTTTAGCCCCGGAGAAAAAAGTTTACGAAAATGGAAAATTTCAATTTTTACGTTTCGTTATTTTTTCTAAACCTTTTTATAAACTATAACCTATAAAATGAGTAAAATTATTGCTTTAGCCAACCAAAAAGGCGGTGTGGGGAAAACCACCTCGTCCATCAACCTGGCTGCAAGTTTAGCCGTACTGGAGTTTAAGACTTTATTGGTCGACGCCGACCCGCAGGCCAATTCGACATCCGGCATCGGCTTTGATCCGAGGAATATAAAGAACAGCATTTACGAATGCATCATCAACCAAACCGACCCGCACGAGGCCATCCAGAAGACAGATACGCCAAACCTCGACCTGCTGCCGGCGCACATCGACCTGGTAGGCGCCGAGATAGAGATGATAAACCTGGAAGACCGGGAATATAAAATGAAAGCGGTGCTCGACGGCCTGCGCGGCGAATACGACTTTATCATTATCGACTGCTCGCCTTCGCTGGGACTGATCACCATCAACGCGTTAACCGCCGCCGACTCGGTCATTATCCCCGTTCAATGCGAGTACTTCGCTTTGGAAGGATTGGGCAAGCTGTTGAATACCATCAAGATCGTACAGTCGAGGTTAAACACCACTTTGCAGATCGAAGGCATCCTGTTAACCATGTACGATGTAAGGCTGCGCTTATCAAACCAGGTGGTTGAAGAGGTAAGGACGCATTTTGAAGACATGGTATTCGACACCATCATCCAGCGTAATACGCGTTTAAGCGAAGCGCCGAGCTTTGGCATATCGGTGATCATGCACGACGCCACCTGCAAGGGCGCGGTGAACTATCTTAACCTTGCCCGCGAGATCATACGTAAAAACGGTTTGGTGAATACCGAAACCACGGCAGATATTGAAACAGTATAACACATGAGTGCAGAAAAACGAAACGCGCTGGGGAGAGGGCTGAGCGCCCTGCTGAATGATAACGAGAATGTTTATACGAATAAAAACAATGTTTCGCAAGGCTCGGAAGTTGCGGGCCTCGGATCGGTAAATGATATAAAATTGTCGGAGATCGGGGTGAACCCGTTTCAGCCGCGTACCGATTTTGACGAGCAGGCGCTGGCCGAGCTGGCCGACTCGATAAAGCTGCAGGGGCTTATACAGCCCATCACCGTGCGCCGGTTAAATGCTCACAGCTACCAGCTGATATCGGGCGAGCGCAGGCTGCGCGCCTCCAGGCTTGCGGGGTTGACCCATGTACCGGCCTATGTGCGCACCGCCAACGACCAGCAAATGCTGGAAATGGCGCTGATCGAGAATATCCAGCGCGAAAACCTGAACGCCATCGAGGTGGCCCTCAGCTTTCAGCGCATGATAGAAGAATGCAGCCTTAAACAGGAAGAATTAGGGGTCCGCGTAAGCAAAAACCGGTCGACGGTGACCAATTACCTGCGTTTGTTAAAATTGCCGCCCTCTATACAGGCCTCCCTGCGCGACGGCGACATTACTATGGGGCATGCCAAAGCGCTGATCAATATCGACGATCCTTCCAAACAAATATTTATCCATCAGCATATCGTTAAGCAGGGTTTATCCGTTCGTAAAACGGAGGAAATGGTGAGGGATATGCAAAAGGCGCCCGTTAAAAAGGAAAAACGGCCCGGCCCTTTATCGTTCCAGGTGCAAAAGATACAGGATGACCTGGCCTCCAAGTTCAGCACAAGGGTTAAGCTTAAAATGGGAAACCAGGGAAAGGGCGTTATCGAGATACCCTTTTTATCGGAAAATGATTTAAGCCGCATCCTCGAAATGCTGGATTGGTAAAAGCGGTTTAGCTGCAATTGGAAATTAATTGGATATACACGGAATATTACCAGGCGTTCCGATGGAACGCTTTTGAGCCGGGGGGAATATGTTCTACCAACCATACGTCCCGAAGGGACGTAAAGCATAGAAGCAACTTAAGCTATTTTTACATTGCAAAGGGCGCTTATTCAGTTAAAGTGTCTAATAAATCAGTACACAATGGACGGGTGGCATTTATCGCGATT
>Ga0134125_10000100_pt1 | contig 129025 bp, 112 predicted proteins | sample KB31751_FD_96464 | JGI IMG/M metagenome (GOLD analysis project Ga0134125, IMG submission 96464) | Terrestrial soil microbial communities with excess Nitrogen fertilizer from Kellogg Biological Station, Michigan, USA - KB3-175-1 | ecosystem: Environmental > Terrestrial > Soil > Unclassified ... | reverse complement strand
TGCCAAATTAATAGCAGTCATTATTTTATAAATAAAGTACAACGGTCCTGTAAACAAACACAACTGATGCCCTGTGGTTACGGTAAAACAATTATTATCTTCCAGCTTTTGAATATTTTTCAACGTAGCATCTGAAGTATTTCCGGCAGCATTTTTTGTATAATATTCTTTGAGTGTAGTGGAAAGTAGTTTCCTATTGTAGTGATAGCTTCCAACATTCTTTATAGCATCTGCAAAACCTTTGACAGAAGGAGCATACGCATAAAATGATTTAAGCCTTAAGTCTTCAGCCAAATAATCATTAAAGGCTTTTGAATAGAGCCCTGTATCTTTATTCGGGATATTTACTTTTTTAAAACTCATTTAGCTTTTTGTTCTGCAGGAGCTCCATATAAATCGTAATCTTCGGCAGAAGTAATTTGTATAGTTGCAAAATCACCCACACGAAGATATGTATTCTCATCTGCCTTTACCAATACTTCGTTATCTACTTCCGGCGAATCATGTTCGGTACGTCCGATAAAGTAATCGCCTTCTTTGCGGTCGATAAGTACTTTTAATTTCTCACCAACTTTTTTGCCATTTAGCTGATGTGATATTCCCCGTTGTGCTTCCATCAATATTCCCGCACGTTCTTTTTTCACTTCTTCCGGAACATCGTCATTGGCCTTATAAGCATGGGTATTTTCCTCGTGCGAATAGGTGAATGCACCCATACGGTCGAACCGCATGGCTTCTGTCCATTGCAGCAAATCTTCAAAATCTTTTTCAGTCTCACCCGGATAACCTACCAGGAAAGTTGTGCGTATGGCAATTCCAGGAACTTTTTCGCGTATGGTTTCTATCAGTTTGGTAGATTTCTCTTTCGTGATACCCCTACGCATCGCTTTGAGCATGTTATCAGAAGCGTGTTGCAAAGGCATATCGATGTAATTGCAAATGTTGGAACAATTCTTTATAGCATCAATGGCATCCATCGGAAAACCACTCGGGAAAGCATAATGCAATCGTATCCATTCCAAACCTTCCACATCGCTTAGTTTATACAGCAATTCTGAAAGATTACGTTTGCCATAAATATCGAGGCCGTAAAAGGTAAGGTCTTGTGCAATGAGCATTATTTCCTTTACACCGTTTTTCACCAGGTTTTTGGCTTGTAAAACCAATTGTTCAGCAGGAATAGAAATATGATTACCCCGCATCAAAGGGATAGCGCAAAACGAACATTTACGATCGCACCCTTCCGAAATTTTTAAATATGCATAGTGATTGGGCGTGGTAAGCAAGCGCTCACCCACCAATTCATGTTTATAATCTGCTTTCAGGGTTTTGAGGAGACGTGGCAATTCATTCGTGCCGAAATATCCATCCACTTCCGGTATTTCCTTTTCCAATTCGGGTCTGTAACGTTGGCTGAGGCAACCTGTAACATATACCTTATCAACCTGTCCGTTTTGTTTAGCATCCACGTATCGTAAAATAGTATCTATGCTTTCCTGTCTTGCATTATCAATAAAACCACAGGTATTAATAATTACTATAGATGCATCTTCCTTTTCCGATTCATGCTCTACCTGGTACTTGTTAGCTTTCAACTGCGTCATCAGTACCTCGGAATCAACCAGGTTTTTGGAACATCCGAGGGTAACTACGTTTACCTTATTCTTTTTTAGGGTTTTTGTTTTCAAAAGAGGTATAAAAATTGCGCTGCAAATGTAGGCTAAAAGCAGCTATAAACGATGAGCTATGAACTATGAATTAAAATAACACAGAATAAAAAGCACTTTGTAAAATAGCAAAGCCCGCCAAAGGCGGGCAAATACGGTAATAGAAAACGAATTCCTTACTTAGCAGCTTTTTTGGTAGCCGCTTTAGGAGCAGCAACGGCGGGAGCAGCCTTAGCCTTATTAGCTCTTTTCATCAGCTTCGACTTGAGGTTAGAAGCTTTGTTTTTGTGGAAAATGTTTTTCTTGGCAAGCTTATCAATAGAAGAAAGAAGCTTTGGAAGGTCTTTAGTATCGCCTTTAGCTTCATTTACCTTCGCACTTTTAAGCATAGTACGAACGGTTTTAGCCTGGTAGCGGTTACGCTTTCTTTTGGCTTCGTTAGCCCTGGTTCTTTTGATAGCTGATTTATGGTTTGCCATTGTATGGAATTGTTTGGTTTAAAGAAAAATTATTTTACTCGTTCGCAATATGCGCCCGTGCGGGTGTCTATTCTGATTCTGTCGCCGGTATTTACAAATAGTGGAACATTCACGCTGTTTCCGGTTTCAACCGTAGCTGTTTTCAAAGCATTGGTAGCTGTGTTGCCTTTTTCGCCTGGTTCAGTGTAGGTTATTTCCAGTTCAACAAAGGTGGGGGCTTCAGCCAGGATAGGAGCGTCGCTTTCAAAAGCAACTTTCACCGTCATACCTTCTTTCAGATATTGGACGCCTCCCCCGAAAAGTCCCACCGGAACGTGGATTTGTTCGTATGTTTCATTATCCATACATACCACAAAATCACCTTCCTGGTATATGTATTGCAGCTCTCTATATTCTACTCTGGCCACTTCCACCGATTCGCCTGAGCGAAAACGATATTCTATTACCTTGCCATTTTTAAGGTTTCTCAGCTTAGCCTGGTAAAAAGCCCTGAGGTTACCCGGTGTACGGTGCTGGAACTCAACAATAGCGCATAATTCACCGTTAAAACGAATTACGGACCCCACTCCTATATCTTGCGTACTAGCCATTTTTTTATTTTTTTAGGGGTGCAAAGGTAGTATTTTTTTACATTCGTTTTATATTTAATGGTAATAAACTGCAAAACCAGCCATGAATCGTAGTTTTTGGGAACAAGATACCTTCACTAACTCCATTGATATAGCCATTATTGGGGGAGGGATTGTTGGTCTAAGTGCCGCCATTCACCTGAAGCTTGAAAGCCCTCATTTAAAGGTAGTTGTATTGGAGCAAGGCATTGTATTATCAGGAGCTAGTTTGCGCAATGCGGGCTTTGCCTGTTTTGGCTCCCCATCCGAATTGCTGGCGGATTTAAAAGATCGTTCTGAAAATGAGGTTTTTAAACTGGTAGAAGAACGTTGCAAAGGGCTTGCACAACTGCGAAAACTGTTGGGTGATCCCGCTATTGAATATATTAACTCCGGTGGAAACGAAGTATTTGATAATGAAGAGTTGTTTCAAAATTGTTTGCAACAGTTGAATTCATTCAATAAACACTTATTCTCCATTACAGGATGTAAAGAAACCTACGGGGTAAACAATAAAAAGATTAGCGATTTTGGATTGAAAGGATTTAAGCACCTGATAGAAATAAAAGGGGAAGCACAAATAAATACAGGTAAAATGATGCAGGCCTTTATGCTGAAAGCTGCCAACCCGGGCGTGATTATGCTAAATGGAGTAAAATTAATAAGTTATGAAGATGAAGGAAATGGGGTTAGATTAAATACCTCTTGGGAGACATTGAATGCCAAGAGACTCCTGTTTACAACCAATGGCTACACCTCACAATTATTAAAAACCATAGATGTAAAACCTGCCAGGGCCCAAGTACTGATTACGTCCCCGGTTGAGGGATTGAAGATAAATGGCAATTTCCATTTTGACGAAGGATATTATTATTTCCGCAATGTAGGTGATAGGCTGCTATTGGGTGGAGGACGTAATCTTGATTTTGAAGGCGAGACAACCACTGAATTGGGAACAACCGAAACCATACAAAAGGCTCTGGAGAAAATGTTGGCAGAACGGATTTTGCCCTTAATAGAATATACCATTGAAAACCGATGGAGCGGAGTAATGGGTGTAGGTAACACCAAATCGCCGATTGTAAAACAACTATCTGGTAATGTATTTTGCGCCGTGCGTATGGGCGGCATGGGCGTTGCCTTGGGTACAGGAACAGGCAAAGATGCGGCGGGGCTTGTGCTGAGTAGCTTATAAAGCTACCGCATAAATATTGTTATATTTTTTGTCATTTAAAATCAGGGATTCTTTTCTCTAATAAATTCCTCTATTTTCTTTTTAATAGAGTCTCTTACCACTCGTACTTTTATCATTTTCTCATCATATGTACCTTGAAAAGAAGAAGGATCTTCAAATGACCAATGAATCTTGGCTCTCATACCCGGGAAAAACGGGCATTTTTCCCCGCTTGCTTCATCACAAACAGTGATTACATAGTCAAATTGCCTCCCTTGCTTAAAGAAATCAAATACATCTTTTGTCAGGTTTTTTGATATATCAATTCCGGCTTCTTGCATGGCTTCAATAACTAAAGGGTTTAGATTGCCGGGCTCTAAACCGGCACTTTCAGCCTCAAATTTATCACCGCCAAGTTTATTTAAAAAAGCTTCAGCAATCTGGCTACGTCCAGAATTGTGAATACACATAAAAAGAACTTTCTCTTTACTCATTTGGCTTTAAATTAGATTGATCAGATGTTATGAATTTGAATATTAATACGGCCAATAGAGCCCCTAAAAAAGGAGCACTATAATATATCCATAAGTGTTCCCGATAGTTTATATTGCCTGATACTATTGCCGGAGCTATGGAACGTGCAGGATTCATCGATGCCCCACAGATTGGCCCCGCAAACATAGCTTCCAACCCAACTACCGATGCCACTGCAATTCCTGCAGTGATGCCTTTTTCCTTTGCACCACTTGATACATTTAGAATAACAAACATTAGAAAGAAAGTGAGTATGGTTTCGAGTATAAAAGATTGCATATCACTTCCTGCAGGCATGGTTGCCCCTAAGTTTTGAACTTGAGGAAACAATATTTTTAATGAAAGGCTTGCCAAAAAAGCTCCGGCAAACTGATATAACATATATGCTATAGCTTCCTTAAGTTCTATCCGACCTGCTACTACAAATCCAAACGATACAGCAGGGTTTAAATGAGCGCCCGATATATCTCCCAAAGCATAAATCATAGCAAGGATTATTAACCCAAATGTTATCGAAACTCCCACATGGGTTACTGCACCGCCGGAAACCTGGTCAATGATGATGGCACCTGTTCCGCAAAAAACCAATGCAAATGTTCCCACTAATTCAGCAATACCTTTTCTCATTATTTATTCATCTTTTTGGGGTCTTGATATTCAATCGCAATAGTTCGATATTAATGTTAAATTTTTTTAGCAGCAACTCCCTTTATTCACCATAGGCCTGAAAAAATTGGCCATGTAGTTCTTTGCATGTTCCCATTCTTCTTCATTAATACAATAGCAAATCTTTTTTCCATCTATATTTCCTTTAATAAGTCCCGCGTCTTTTAGTTCTTTTAAATGCTGAGAAACCGTGGATTGAGACAATGGTATTTCATCTACAATATCACCACATATACAAGCTTGTTTCTTTATTAAAAGTTGAAGAATAGCTACTCTTGCCGGATGAGCCAAGGCCTTGGCATATTGGGCAATCTTATTATCCTTTACCGTAAATTCTTCTGTCTTAGCTGCGCCCATAAATCTAATTAATATCGCAAATATACGATATTAATTAAATTTGTATAGAACAATAAAGAGACTTACTCTTCTGACATCAAATTGCCTATGTCTCAACATTTAAAAAATTTCCAATAAAAAACCCCAACCTTATAGGTCAGGGTTTTTTAGAATATTGAATACTATCTCTTATTGGATAGCCGCTTTAAAATCGGTGTCGTCTTTATATTTCAAAAACTCACAATCGGTTTGAGCAGTTGCCCTGAGCGATGCGTCCTTATTGGTAGCAGACTTCAGGTTATCTACCGTTCCGGTCTTGTCGCCTGTGCGGGCGCATATAACAGCGCGTAAATAATAGGCCATAGCGCTTTGATCGTTCGAAGCATCCAAGGTTGTTTTAGCTCCGGAAGGGTCGCCATTCAATACCTTCGCAAGAGCTGCATTAAACGTGTTGAAACTAGCGGTATTGGAAGCAGCATCAGCATAATTGCCGGTTTGAATATCAACCAGCCCCATGTTATAAGTAACTGCATTTCCTGCTCCGGTGGCTTTTGCATAATACGCCATAGCACCTTTGCGATCGCCTTTCCAACGAGCTACTACACCCATGTTGTTTTGAACGGTAGCGTTGTTTGGAGAAAGCTTATCTGCTTGTTGGAAATCAGCATCGGCATCCGATAATTTATTTAATGCCATTTCAGCATAACCGGCATTGTTAGCACATCTCCAGTCATTAGCATACATTTTTTCTGCTGATTTATAGATGCTCAATTTTTGATTCATGTCGTTTGTCAGTGTACCTGCATATAACAATTCCTCAACCGAAAGGCTGTCAGGGTGCGACATAGCCAGTGCAGTGATTTGTGCATCGGTACGGCTCTTCTTTTCTGCATTCAGGATAATGATGGCCCTGCGCAGTTTAGGAAGAATGTCATCAGCAAGCTCTGTATAAGTCTTAGACATGTTTTTAATTTCCTTCATGCGTTGGTCGTGGTCAGAATACATTTGCAATACACGAAGAATAAGGTCTTTATCTTTAATGTTCGAGGCTTGTACCCCGGTTTTAAAACCTTCCCAGTCCATGCCGGTTTGGGCTACTTTATATAAACTATCTGATGAAAGTTTAGGGTCAACAGGCTCTTTCACCTTTTCCATTTTACCCTTTTTGTTTTCTTTTTCCACTTCCATCTTCATACCTTTAAACATTTCGCGCATAGCTTTAATAGCTGTTTTTGCGCGGTCATCAGCAAGGTGGGCGTTAAATTCTGTTTCGCCATCGGGAGAAGCATACGCATCTACCACAATACCATCCCAGGTATAGCCTTCCATACTACCCTTTTCCACAAAAGCTTTGAAAGCTTTCATTTCTGCGCTGGTCATTTGGGCAGGACGCACATTACTTTGGCTGATTACGTAAAAAATACGGGTAGTATCGCGTTCCGGTATTGTTTTTTGAAAGTTATCCTTGGCCACAATCACCTTATCGTCGTTTTGAATTAACAAGGCTGTTGCAATGGTTCCATCTGCAATTTTAACCGAAGGGAAATCTTTCTTATTATTGGTAAGAGTGGCGTTTATATCCAACTCATCTTGTTTCATACCGTTAGCAAAAGGAATCTTGTCGGTATATTTCACACTGCCTCCGTTATCATAACTAACCTTTTGTCCTTGTCCTTTAGCTTTATCGCCCACCAGGTTTACACTTTTAAGCGAAACGGTGCTTCCGTCTGATAATTTTAAGGTGGGAGTAACTGTTACAGCCGCTTTTTTAGCGAAAAATTTAGGAGGAAATTGTGCTGAGATATTTACAGTTACGCTATCTCCATTATCCTGGAGAGGATTAGGGTTCACCGTGTAGCGAACCTGGTTGGCATTTTTAAGCATTTTCGAGAAACCATTACATCCTGCAATGCCGATGGCAGCCAAGCCTAGGATTGATAATGACTTGAGGGATTGTTTTTTCATTTTTTATTGAGTTGAGTTAGTATCAATTGCGATGCAATATTAGCTATTTTATTATAACTACGGCTTCCTTGCCTTCACACTTTTATGTTCCACAAAGGTAACATTACCACTAATTCCGGAGCCAAAAAAGCGACGAATGTATTAAACCAATAGCTAAATATCTAAAATAGAAAGATAAACGGTATCTTCTTTCTATAATATTCCCCTGATTATATGATTTAACTACTTTTGCATGTAGAGATATAAGTACCTCTTTCTATGGCGATAAAGAATATAGATATTGATGAAATGCTCCGGACAAAAGCCCCGGGAGCCTATAAATTCATCCCTCGCTTTTTGATTAACTATGTTAAGAAGATTGTGCATGAAAAAGAGCTTAATGACTTCCTTGGCAAGAATGCCGATACAAGGGGCCTGGCTTTTATAGATGCCTCCATTAATTTACTTGGCGCCAAGGTTATTGTAAAAGGAATAGAAAACATTCCAGCTACAGGCGGCTACATTTTTGCTTCTAACCATCCCCTTGGCGGGCTCGATGGGCTTGCGGTCATCCAGTCTATTGCCAAAGTAAGGACCGATATCAAGTTCTTTGTCAATGAATTACTCCTCGCCCTGGAAAACATTGATAATATTATAGTCCCGGTAAATATCAATGGCAATAGTACCCGCCAGATGCTGGAAACGGTAGAGAAAATCTATTCATCTGAGGTGGCTGTTCCTATATTCCCTGCCGGATTAGTCTCGCGCAAATCGGGCAAGGATGAAATTAAGGATCTTCGCTGGAAAAAAAGTTTCATCACCCAGTCCAAACATTATCAAAAGGATATCGTCCCTATTTATATACAAGGTAAAAATTCGAAGTTCTTTTACAATTTTGCTTCCTTCCGTAAAAAGATGGGCATAAAAGTAAACCTCGAAATGTTTTTCCTCGTAAATGAGATGTTCAACCAAAAGGATAAAAATATCATCTTACATTTTGGAAAACCCGTTTCGTACAAGGTATTTGATAAAACACATACCGATGCCGAATGGGCCAATATATTCAGGGATGAATTGTATGTTAAAAAAAATAAAATTGTGAGTGAACCCCTGTTTGGTAATCGAACATTAGCTTAATATTGCGCTATGCAGCCCATCATTCCACCCATACCCGGCGATATACTGGCATCAGAGCTTACCCGCGATAAATTTGTGCGCAATACCAATTATGGCAAAAACGAGATATATGTGGTTACTTATCATAACTCGCCTTACGTGGTAAAGGAAATAGGAAGATTGAGGGAACTTACCTTCCGATATGCAGGCGGAGGCACCGGAAAGGCATACGACCTTGATGAGTTCGATACCAACGAGGCTCCCTATAAACAACTGATTGTTTGGAACCCCGCAGAAAAAGAAATAGTAGGCTCATACCGCTTTATGCGCTGCGCGGATGCCAAAGTGAAGAAGGGCATTATACAACTGGCCACTACCGAACTGTTTGAATTCAGTGGTAAGTTTTTGAAAGAATATTTCCCGTATACTATTGAATTGGGGCGTTCTTTTGTAACCCCGCAATACCAGCCCTCGGCTGAAAACCGAAAGGGGCTTTTTTCGCTCGATAACCTGTGGGACGGGTTGGGCGCCATAGTGGTAGATAACCCTGATATAAAATACTTTTTTGGCAAGGTAACCATGTACCGCGATTTTAATTTGAAAGCGAGAGACCGCATTCTTTATTTTATGCAGTACTATTTCCCCGATAAAGATAACCTGGTTATACCTATTGAGGCCCTTGGCTCAAACTACAATGTGGGCACCTTTGCAAAAAAACTGAAGGGAAAAGATTACAAAGACGGCCATACCATACTTAACCACGAAGTGAGGGCATTAGGCGAAAACATACCTCCTTTGGTAAATGCCTACATGAACCTCTCCGCCTCTATGCGCATGTTCGGTACATGCCTTAACCCAGAGTTTGGCGATGTGGAAGAAACCGGCATCTTACTAACCATACCCGATATTTACCCCAGCAAAAAGGAACGACACATTGATACTTACCTTAAGAGTAAGCGCACGGCGCATGTGAAGGCGAGGTAAGGGGAGGGCAGAGATAACTTATAATTTCGACAGTTTGCCCTGTCTTTAACTTTGTGGAGAATCGAAGAATAATAAAATACTACTCGCTAAGAGTAGCCTCTAACGCTTTATTAAATTCGTTTTCGTTAGAATAATTGTAAAAGGGCACCCCTGTAATTAAATAGGTGTCAGTATGGATTTCAATTGTTCTTTTTTGATGTCTTATTTCATTTAAGAAATCTTCTTTCCATTTATCATTTCCTATTAAAAAATTACCTTTAGGTTCAATAAAAACTTGGTATGTCAATTCCTTACCTTTTTTCTGTTTGCAAAATAAAATAAAATCCGGCTCAAATGCTTTGCCTGATTTATTAATGATTTTAATTTCTCTTTCATTACGGATTAAGTAAATGTTATCAAACTTTTGACTAATATTCTGAAACCGCCTTGCAAACATATCTACAAAGGCTTTTTCTTCACTGGTCCCATAGTTAGCATTATAAGCATACCATGGCTCATTAGCAATTAAAGATTCTTGCCCATCTGCTCTTTCACTGTCTTTATATACCTTAATTTCCTTGTCTTTGAAAACCTCATGAACATATTCATGTATATAATCCGAACCCTCAAACTCAGTTAAATTAGATTTTATTTCCATTTCAATGGATTGCAAGAGTCCTTGAAGTGCATATAAATAGTCTAAGTTAGTTATATCTGATAGTCTTTTTTGAGAACCATAAAAAGTGATTTCTATACTTCCTAAATAATCCATGCTATTTATAAAATGAGATAAAGAAATCATATTAGGAAAATATCTTTCCAAACTATCAAAATAGAAAAATGGACTTCGAGAAAGTGAATTTCTTATAATATGTATTGGTATATCTGAAAGTTTAATGTCTCTGCTTTCAGTTCTGTCCTGGGGTGCATCTTCTTCCGTCGAATTGAAAACTCCTGTCATTCTTCCAGCACCTGATGAAAGAGTATACTTAAAGTTTCTTTTAGAAATTCCTAAATCTGAAAACGATTTTACATTTTCGTAATTTTTCTTAACCTTCTTATTAAAAACAACCTGCCCTGTTTTATAAAATTCAGTTCGCTTAAACTCAAATTTTAAGATAAGTTTTTTAGTGACAGACTTGTCTTCATCCTCATAAATTCCCGAATCAACTAAGGCTTTCTTTAATTCAGAGATATACTTACTATCTTCTTTTGTATGGTAATATAATTCTTCCAGAATTTTCAGATCATTAGCCGGGTCATCATCATATTTACGTGTAAATTTGTCTTGTCCTTCCTCCAATACAAAGGGGAAGTACCTTGCGCCCCGTCCAATAAGTTGTGCTTCAGAAAGTGTTGTTTTGCCCGGGTTTCCTGCCCTACCATCACGCCCTTCATATAAGCGAACTATGTCAAATAAGTTTAAGACATCCCATCCTTCATTTAGTTTTTGAACTGCAAAAACTGCCCTAATTGGATTATTCTCATCTTCTAATGTGTTCAAGCGGATTTGATTTAAATCCGCTTCTTCGTCATTATTTGCACTAATACAATTCTCAAACTTAAAATTTGATTTTATTCGCTTTGCAATTTCTGATGAAGTAATATTTTTTTTATCAAAAAATTTAAACGCTTTTTGAATTATAGGAATAGTTGACGTGCCTTTTATATGGTCAATCAAATGACCTGACATTATATCTATAAGGTTATGGAAATTAGCTTTGTTTTCCTCTGATTCTTTAATAGTCCTCTTCGCCTTGAATAGTATTACTGGCTTTAAATTAATATTATTAGCAGCAGCTAATTCATGCCTGTACAAATTCAATACTAATGCTTGAATTATACGGTCCTTCTCGTCATACATGGATCTGATTAAACCAATTTCTTTTGAATACTTATCAATTCTAAATTGCGCAAGGTCATACCGGTAAATAACTTTATCCTGATATTTATTTGTTATTTCTCTACTTTCATAATCCAAAGTAGCTGTAAATTCTAAAAGTATATTCTCAAAATTCTGATTTAGAATTTTTAAAACTGTATTTTCCCAGCCACCAAATAAAACTCCGTTGCTTCTAGTTGACGAACTCAAATGGTGAGCTTCATCGGCAATCAACACCATTTTTTTGTCTTTAAAATCCTCATAAGTAACGCTGTTCTCTTTAGTGTTATTTAAATCAATATGTAGCTGCTGAATAGTTGTGAATTTGATATTAATATTTTTGATATCAGCAGTTTCAAATGTATCAGTTTCCTTAATGTAAACTTCCTTTCCCTCAATTACAATTTTATCATTGAATAAGTATTTTGAAGCCTGAGGATTTGTAAAGTTATCTTTTGTTTTTTTTATTATATTATTTGAATTGACAAAAAATAAAAAGTTACGATACCCCTTTTCATACAAATAAAGTATTAAGCCTGCCATTATTAATGTTTTGCCACTTCCTGTTGCCATATTATAAAGCAAATGAAATGGTTTACGTGGTTTACCCGTAAAATCTTCTGTATGGCATAGAATGTATCTTTGGAAGGATTCTATTTGATACGCTCTTTTGCCATATCCAGGCTTTAAGTTGTCTAAAATATAATTTGGAACAGGAACTCGGGCAATTACTCTTTTACCAAATTCATCTAATAATGTATCGTATAGGAAACTCATAGCACACTATTTTCAAATTTGATAAAACTCTTTGGTTACTTTTATTTCTTCTTCTGAAACTAGGAAATCATTATCATTGATTGAAGATAAATTTACATATAATTGATTTTTATCTAACAATTTAACTAAATACTCCTTTTGTTCAGTTAAATGTAAAGTTTTAAACTCTTCAATATGGGCCTCTTGTTTTATCAAGTCTACATTATAGTTAAGATAAGATTTAACTTTCATTTCTTCCCAAATTTTCAATAATGTTTTTGTATCCTTAGCCAATTCTATTTCTTCAACAAAACTCTGATTGTATTTTTTTAGTTCAAGATAAATAAATTCTCCCCCACCTTTCCAATTAACCGCTTTAGAAATACCTGATGTATCACCATCAATTACATTTTTTAATCTTACTACACTATCATTGTCTCCATAATCTAATTGCTCTATCCCAATGTATTGTCTTTTTAATTTGTGTGCAACTGCCGTAGTTGTCCCACTACCTAAATGATAATCAAGAATAATGTCATTTTCTTCAGTTGCTGCCAATTCAATAATTTGTTTTATTAGTTTTTCTGGTTTCTTTCCATTTTTTAATTTAACACCTCCTTCATTAGCAATTCCTGCCCAAGAAATATGGTTCCAGAAATCAGTTAACAATTCTGTCACTTCCATTTTACCATCAATTTCCCTCATTTTATTTGAATAAAATGCTAATGCACCACCCCTGTATAAATACATAATACTACCATCTTCCCTTTGGTATTCGATAACTTTTTCTTCTTCTTTGGATTTAGCCATTAAAGCCTTTAGTTTTTCGGTAGGTTTATGAGGATCCCTAACACTCACCACATTTGAAGCATTTTTATATGCAAAATCCTCTATCATTACTTTGATAATACTGCTCCATAATTCTCCATATTTTTTCTTTGCTTCAGACTCTGAGGCAAAGCCCGCATCATTAATTACCTTTTCTTTAATTGGTGTAAATTTCCATTTACTTATATCCTTATCTTTATCTAAGTACAGATTATAGTTAGAATTATATCCAACTGGAACATAGCCTTTCTTAAATTCAAACTCGGATTTATTTTTAGTATAAAATAAAATATATTCGGTTACATCAATAGGTCCGGGATTTACAGTTTTAAAACCTGATGGAAATGCTGTTTTAATGGCAATTACTTGTACTTTATTTTCTTTACCGAAAACCTTATCCAATAAAACATTAATGTAGCCTAATTGGTGATGATCGATATGAACAAAGATCGAACCTTTATCGCTTAAGAGTTCTAGGGCAACCATTAATCTATTCCTCATGAAAGTTAACCAAGTTGACTGATTGAATGAATCGTTATATTTGAATGAATCACCTCCTGTATTATAAGGCGGATCAATATAAATTAGTTTTACTTGGCCTGCAAATTCTTCTTTAAGTGCATGAAGGGCTAAAAGATTGTTTCCTTTTATAATGAGGTTATCAGTTATTATACCATCTTTGTTTCGATTAAACTTGTCAAATGGCTCTTCTCCTTTTGCTGTGTATCTTCTTGTCTTAGTTAAAACTTTAGGTTCTAAAAGTTGGTTTATCTCATCCTGGGCAAGAGTCTCATTAAAAAAAATTTCCTCGCGTTTATCTTCTTCTCGACTTTGCCCACCTTCCAAAACACAATCTTTAAAAGGCCAAACCAATGTCACTTCATTGTGTTGCTTTAAAAATTTGCCATCAATATTCAAGCCTACTTTGTTTTTGTAAGCAGTATAGCTGTCATTAAAATAGTTCTTCTGTTCTAAGAATTGAATAAATAGGGATTGATTGAATACTAATACACTTTGTATTTCAATAAAAAATTTTACTTTCAGTTCTTTATTATCAAGAAGCAATGATATCAGCTCGGGATCATAGTTCTGTGCTTTGCTAATTATGACCCATTTCTTTAGTTCTCCATTATCCGTAAGGTAATTAGGCTCCTTTTTTAACGTTCTTTCTAGGGTTTCGTATACCTTCATTTATTGTAGTATTAAATAAATAACTTAAGTCTTGCTTCGGGCATAAAAGTAAATAATTTGGTGGAACGGGAAGCGATTGATATTAGCAAAATATAAATTATTTAATTGGTTCGACTCCGGCCTACTCCTGTTCCCTATTCCGTCTCATAAATTCCTGGTCGCGTTTCACTATCTCTTCTGCTTCTTCCCGGGTGTCTACATAATTAATACTTACCCGCATAGGTATATCATTCATCTTGCTTAGCTTTTTCATTTCTTCGGGCAAATCTTTTAAAAGCGTGCGTATAAGTTGGTTCAATACCATAGAGTCACCTTTTTCGGCTTTTTTCAGGGCCAGGTCCAATACGCTTTCTTTCAAATCGCGGTAGCCTACATCTTTTATGGTGTCGGTCTTGCGTTCATAGTCCTCATATTCTTTTCGCCAGCGGTAGTGTGTGCGTGGCGATATTCCTGCCACTTTAGCAGCCAGCTTTACATTGCCATAGTTCACCTCGAGGGCATTAATCATCATGTCTTGCTGCCTTAGGATTTCATGTGGAGTGTTTTTGCTCATATTATTCGTTTTATGATGCAAGTATAGGCCACCAAATAGGGTTGCCCCATTAAGTTATTGACTCCTCAATGACCAGCCCCCAACCCCTAAAGGGGCCTTGAATAGAGTTAACTGACTTTAAAGCCCCTAAGGGGTTTGGGGCGCAAATGCCACTTATTTATGTAGCATTTACCTGGTATATGTATTGACCCCATTATATGTCACAACATTTGCCCATCGAGTGACATATCGTAACATACTATATACCAGTTAATAACAAGCAAATAATACACTCTATACTGTCGCCAAAAGTGTGACATATACCATTTTCACATTTTTTCAAAATCGTGGAAAAGGGATGTAAAAAGAATCTTCTAGTTCGTATCTACCCTTGTAACTTTAACTACGCCATCAACCTTTTCAATCTTTTTAATCAGGTCGGTTAAGTGGGCCGTATCTTGTACAAACACCATGATAGTACCTTCGAAAGTGCCGTCATCCGTATCAAAGCTGATGGAACGCATATTTACATTCAGCTCTTTCGAAATAATTTGGGTGAGCTTATTTACCAAGCCTATTTTATCAATACCGGTAATTTTTATACCGGCCAGGAAAGAAATCAGTTTTTGACTGGTCCATTTTGCCTTTACAATTCTATAAGCATGATTGGACATAAGAGCAATAGCATTGGGGCAGTTAGTACGGTGGATTTTTATACCCTCGTGCACGGTAATAAAACCAAACACGTCATCGCCCGGAATAGGATTGCAACAGGGAGAAAGCTTATACTCCAGGTTATCCATATTATCGCCAATGGTAAGGGTATCCTGCTTACCCCTGGCTTTTGACACCATCTCCTCCAGCGAGGGCGCCTGGCTGGAGGCTGCTCCATTTGGCTTTTCATCTTTGAACTCAAGGTATTCTTTGAGGTCTTTATTAGTAACCCTTTCAAGTGCAGCACGGTAAAAGAGCTCCTGGGCATCCTGTAATTTTAAAAATGCCGCTATTTTATGAATGTTCTCTTCCGTAAAATCTATTTTTAGGTGAGCCATTTTACGCTTCAATATCTCTTTACCTTCAGCAGCCTGCTTAATATGTTCTTCTTTTAATAGTGCCTTAATAGCCGACTTGGCTTTTGCCGTAACTACATAATTCAGCCAATCGGCTTTGGGCGCCTGCTTATTCGATGTAAGTATTTCCACCTGGTCGCCACTATCCAGTTTATGACTCAATGGAACCAGTTTATGGTTAACCTTGGCACCAATACATTTTGCACCTACTTCCGAGTGTATATCAAAGGCAAAATCAAGTGCAGTGGCATTAGCCGGAAGCGATTTCATTTCACCTTTAGGGGTAAATACAAATATTTCCTCGGCAAAAAGATTCAGCTTAAAGTCATTAATAAAATCAAGGGCGTTGCTGTCAGGGTTTTCGAGCGAAGTCCTTATTTCCTTCAACCACTCTTCTAATGGGTCTTCCTCGCCATGGCCGCCTTGCTTATATTTCCAGTGGGCTGCATAACCTTTTTCAGCTACCTCATTCATGCGTTCGCTGCGTATTTGAACTTCTACCCATTGTCCGCTTGGGCCCATTACCGTAGTATGCAAGGCTTCATACCCATTGGCTTTGGGGGTCGATATCCAATCGCGCAACCGGTCGGGGTTGGGATAGTAATAATCTGTAACCAGTGAATAGGCTCTCCAACAGTCAGCTTTTTCCTGATCTAATGGAGAATCGATAATAATCCGGATAGCAAAAAGGTCGTATACTTCTTCAAAGGGGATGCCTTTCTTTTTTATTTTATTCCATATAGAGTATACCGACTTTGGGCGGCCGAATATGCGGAACTTAAATTTTTGGGCATGCAAAGCTTCCCTTATAGGCGAAATAAACCGGTGGATATAGCGTGTGCGCTCTGCCTGGGTATCTTTTAATTTTTGTACTATTTCAGCAAACAGAACAGGCTCGGTGTATTTTAACGATAGGTCTTCCATTTCCGATTTAATGGCGTTGAGCCCAAGCCTATGCGCTAAAGGAGCATAGAGATATAAGGTTTCAGAAGCTATTTTAAGCTGCTTGGTACGCTCCATCGAATCGAGGGTTCGCATATTATGCAATCTATCGGCCAGTTTGATAAGAATAACCCTTACATCATCGGCAAGGGTAAGGAGCATCTTCCGGAAATTTTCCGCCTGCAGGGAAGATGAAGCATCAAACACCCCGGAAATTTTAGTTAAGCCGTCAATAATCGAAGCTACTTTTTTACCGAACATTCCCTCAATATCTTTCAGGGTAATATCTGTATCCTCAACCGTGTCGTGCAATAATGCGCAGGCAATAGAAACAGCGCCAAGCCCTATTTCTTCAGCCACAATTCGGGCTACTGCAAGGGGATGATATATATATGGCTCACCAGATTTGCGCCTGGCATTTTTATGAGCTTCGAGCGCAATGTTAAAAGCTTTGCGAATAAGCTTTTTATCGTTGTCGTCCAGTTTATGCCTGCACGAGCGCAGCAATCCCCTATATCGGTTTAATATTTCCTTTTTTTCTAATTCGGCTTGGGGTGTAACTAAAGCAGTCTCCATATATCAAACACAAAGTTACACTTTTTTCAACGATTTCGGGAGGCAATTCATGTCAAGCCAGAACCCAAAGAATTTCATAAGTTTGTACCATGAAAAATGATTTATTGCTACGGGCAGCCAATGGACAGGAAACGGAGAGAGTACCCGTATGGTTAATGCGTCAGGCCGGAAGAATTTTACCCGGCTACCGTAAGCTCAGGGAACGTGTAAAAGATTTTAAAGAATTGGTAAAAACACCAGCACTTTCTTGCGAAGCTAGTCTAGAACCTGTTGGATTATTAGGGGTCGATGCCGCCATTATTTTTTCAGATATACTGGTAGTGCCGGAAGCTATGGGACTTGATTATGAAATGATAGAGAGCAAAGGACCCATGTTTGAAAAAACTATCCGCAACCAAAAAGATATAGATGCACTTAGAATAGGTTCAATAGAGAATTGGAATTATGTAACGGATGCTATAAAGCTCACCAAAAGTGAATTGAACGGCAAAGTACCTTTGATTGGTTTTGCTGGTAGTCCTTGGACCATATTTGCTTATATGACGGAAGGAAAAGGTTCTAAAACCTTCTCTGTAGCTAAAAAGATGCTTTACAGTGAACCCGCAATGGCTCATGCTTTGCTTGATAAGATAACCCAAACAACTATACAGTACTTAAAAGACCAAGTAACTGCAGGCGCCCAAATTATACAGATATTTGATTCATGGGGTGGGATTTTATCACCTGAATCATATGAAGAGTTTTCTCTGCCTTATATTTCTAAAATATGCGATGCCCTGAATGGGCTGGTTCCTGTAATTGCGTTCCCCAGAGGTGCACTTTTCTCTGCGAAAAAGATAGCTAAACTGAATTGCAGCGTAATAAGCCTGGATTGGACGGTCAATCCTATTGAAGCAAGAGAAATGCTACCCGGCAAATCATTACAAGGCAATTTGGACCCTTGTGTATTATATGCGGAACCATCTGTAATAAAGAGGAAAACACAACAAATGCTACAACAATTCGGGACCCGCCGATACATAGCAAACCTGGGGCATGGAGTTTATCCTGACATCCCGATGGATAACGTACTCCATTTTATTGAAAGCGTACAGCAATATTCTGTAAAATAGCACGTTATGCAAGTAGACCCAACCCATTACGGGGGAGTTTCGTTACTTAACTAACACGGATTTTTACTAACTTCGCTTCTTGCAACTGTTTTGATGAATTTATTTGCTAAAAAATATTGGTACTTTATTGCGTTTGCTTTCTTATTGGGGATATCTGCGCAAAGTAAAGCCCAATGCCACGATTCTGTTAACATCCGTTGTGTTTCTGTTGACGCAGCGGGCGATGTTACCTTGACTTGGGTTGTACCTCCTAATGTAAATTCGTGCGGATGGGTTAATTATACTGTATACGTGTTGGGAATGAACGGTCCGCTAACAGTAATACCGGTATCTAATCAAACGTCAGTTACAATTCCCGCAGGTTCCCTTCCACATTCTGGTAACGCAGATTCACTTTCGTTTTATATTAAAACGCTTAACTCTACCCCTCCAACCTATAACTCTAATACAGTTTCCAGTATCTACTTAACTGTATATGATGCATCTTTGCATATAGCCGAATTAAGTTGGAATGCCGTCAGTAAACCTCTTCCGCCCAGCTCAAGTACTTGGTACAAGATATACCGGGAGTATAGTAATAACTGGACGCTAATCGATTCTACTCAGGGATTAACCTATAACGACACTATTGTTTCCTATTGCGACACCGTATCGCTAAATTACCAAATACAAATAGCCGATTCTACCATTTGTACATCCACATCAAACATTGCATCGGGAGGAAAATACCTGTTAGGCTATAACCCTATAATAGAAATAATGGATACGGTGAGTGTAACTTCCAATGGATTGGTAGATATTACATGGAAAAGAAGCCCCAGGAACAATATTAAGGGCTATATCGTTTACCGGGTATACCAGGGTAATAACATACCCATTGATACAGTTTACGGTATAAATAATGATTCTTTAATGAATTGGTACGGAGGAGATCTATCAGATTCCAGTGTACAATATGCAGTTGCCGCACTTGATAGTTGCGGTCGTGTAGGAGGAATTAGCGCTACTCCCAATACTTTATTACTAAAAACCACACCGGATATTTGCCGGCAAACAAATACCCTCAAATGGAACCAGTACCAATATTTAGCAGGACATAATGGCGGGCTTGGCATAGGAGGATATAAGGTTTTTTGTAGTATAAATAACGGACCTTTTCAACTATTAGCCAATTTAGGTAGAAGCGCCCGCAGTTATACTGACAGCAACTTAAATGTAAAACAAGTTAGATGTTATTATGTGCAAGTTTACGATTCAGCTCATCCTGATACTACGGCTTCCTCTAACCGGGTATGTGATTCTATACATTCCCCTAGCATACCAAAGAATAATTACCTGCGCACTGCTTCTGTCATTTTAAATACTTCATCTGTACTAATTGCAGGGTATATTGACTCATCATCCGGGGCGGCTTATTATAATTTTCAACGTTCTACGTTCCCTACCGGGGGCTTTTCAACAATAGCTAAGATAAATGCTCCCCGACATTCCGATTCTGTTGGCTATATTGATAATACAGCAAGTCCAAATGTTCGCAGCTATTATTATAGAATAATTACCATGGACAGTTGCGACAAAGCAATTGATACAACCAATGTGGGGCAAACTATGTTTCTTACCGCCCTTGGCCAATCAAATGCGACTAACTTACTGACTTGGAACGATTACGGAACCTGGCTTGATGGGCCTGCTTATTACATTATTTATCGCTCGGTAGATGGAGTATCCTATACCCGGTTAAGCCCAACAGTTGCCTATACTGATGCGGGTGGAAATTCTTTTACAGACAATATTGATGGTGTTATTACAGGCCAGGGAACATTTTATTATTACGTAAAAGCGGTAGAAGACACCAATGCGCAATACCCCTATCCATTTATTGATACCAGTTTGTCTAATATTGCTGATGCTTACCAGCCCCCTACTGTCTTTTTACCTGATGCATTCTGTCCCACAGGTAAAAACAAGATTTTTAAACCGGTAGGAATATTTATCAATTCGCAAGGATATGATTTAGCTATATTGAACCGTTGGGGAGCCCTCATATTTGAATCCAGTGATCCTGGTTCAGGATGGGATGGCACTTATAAAGGCAAACTTGTGGAACAAGGTGTATATGTTTATCTGTTTACTTATACCTCCAGCCGAGGTGAGTATTACCAGAAAAAGGGAACAGTAACCCTGATTGGGAAATAAAAAAAGTGTAATTAATGTACTACAACAGTGGTAGATTCTGTCTGTCCGATTTGTAGTTGAATAATCCCGGAACCTTTCAATGTATCACCCGGAGTTTTGCCCGGTTTAGTAACAGCCACATTAAAAATGGCGGGAAGCGCAAAAGTAAAGTCTACATCGCCCCCGGCATTGGTAATTCCACTAGCCCCAACACTGCCATGTGGTGCATATAATCTAACAGTTGCTCCTGAAACGGCACTAGTAGTATCCTTAACAGTTATTACACAAGTGCAATTCGTATTTTGCTTTTGACAAGCACTTTGAGTTCCAACTATAAAAAGGAGAACTACAAACAAGGGGGAAAAACAGCTAATGGTAATAATTTTCTTCATGTAAACTAAAAATCATGTACTTTTACGACGGGCAAATATAAACACTTTTAATAAATGGCAATCAAAAATCTTAAAACACTAATTATTTCGGGCATGGTGCTAATTTCATTAACATCTGCAAACACTTTTAAGCCCGGAGAAGGGGAAACAAAAGTATTGATTCACACAACAAAAGGAGACATTGTTGTAGAGCTATACAATGAAACGCCCCAAACAAGAGATAACTTTATTAAGCTGGTAAAAGAAAAATTTTACGATAGTACTTTATTCCATCGCGTAATACAAGGGTTTATGATACAAGGCGGCGATCCGAAATCCAAAAATGCAGCACCGAGTGTACAGCTGGGCAATGGAGATGTAGGGTATACCATTCCCGCTGAAATTAAACCCGATTTATTCCACAAAAAGGGAGCCCTTGCTTGTGCCAGGACCGGGGATGATGTTAATCCTACCAAAGCTTCTTCAGGGTGCCAGTTCTATATTGTGCAAGGCAAAGTTTTTACAGATGCGGAATTGAACCAGATGCAGGACCAAATGAATATGGGACTTAAACAACAAATCTTCACTTCAATTATTAGCAAGCCCGAAAACGCAGCGTTAAAACAACGTTTTGTCATGTATCAGCAAAAAAGCAATATTGATAGTTTGCGTGCCCTAGCAGCTACTATTGAGCCGCAAATTGATTCTGTTTATAACAACTCTCCTAAGTTCGCTTTCAGCGACGAACAACGAAAAGCTTATACTACTATTGGAGGCACACCACATTTAGATGGTAATTATACCGTTTTCGGCGAAGTAATTCAGGGCTTAAATATCGTAGATTCCATTGCAGCTGTAAAAGTTGGTACGAGTGACCGCCCCATACAAGATGTAAGAGTTTTGAGCATGGAGGTAGTGAAATAATTTTTTATGGAAGAAAAGATAAAATCCTTTCTGGAAGAAATAAACAGGTTCCTCTTCACAAACGAAGATAGTGCTGAAGCATTTCGTATAAAATACTTGAGCAAGAAAGGTATTATACCGGCCCTTTTCGAGGAATTTAAAACACTTCCACCAGAACAAAGGAAAACCACCGGAAAGATACTAAATGAGTTAAAACAACTGGCAGAACAAAAGTTAGCCGATACAAAAAACAACAGTAATAAATCATCTGCCAAGGATACCGTAAAGACTGATTTATCTCTTCCGGGAGACTCATATACACTCGGCACACGGCATCCAATTTCGATAGTGCGAAAGCAGATGACCGATATTTTTATCCGTATTGGATTTGTAGTTTCTGAAGGACCGGAAATAGAAGATGACTGGCACAATTTTGGAGCGCTTAATTTCCCTCCTAACCATCCCGCACGCGATATGCAGGATACTTTCTTTATTGATTCGGGAGATACTGAAAAGTGGATACTGAGAACGCATACTTCATCGGTGCAGGTAAGGGTTATGGAAAACCAGCAACCACCTATACGCACTATTTCGCCAGGTAGAGTATATAGAAATGAAACTATTTCGGCCCGCGCCCACTGCCAGTTTCACCAAGTAGAAGGACTATATATTGATGAAGGAGTTTCATTTGCCGATTTGAAGCAAACGCTCTATTATTTTGTACAGGAAATGTTTGGCGATAAAATAGAAATACGTTTTCGCCCATCTTTCTTTCCGTTCACTGAGCCTAGCGCCGAAATGGATATTACTTGCCTGATATGTGAAGGTGCCGGATGCCCCGTTTGTAAACACAGCGGTTGGGTAGAAATTTTAGGTTGCGGAATGGTCCATCCAAATGTGCTTGATAATTGTAAAATAGACAGCAATAAATATACGGGTTATGCCTTTGGAATGGGCATTGAACGAATTGCCATGCTAAAATTCAGGGTGAATGACCTGCGCTTGTTTTTTGAAAACGATATGCGTTTCTTGTCGCAATTTAAATCGGTTCTTTAAAAGATATTCACTTCTCTTTCCAGCTCCACTCCAAATTTCTCTTTTACCGAATTGATTACCTGTGTGGATAATGCATATATTTCTTTTCCCGTGGCGTTGCCATAATTTACCAGCACCAGTGCCTGGTCCTTATGCACACCGGCATCGCCCACGCGTTTGCCTTTCCAGCCGCTTTGCTCAATCAGCCAGCCGGCAGCCAGCTTAATATATCCGTCGGAAGCAGGGAATGAAACCACATTGGGGTGTTCTTCTTTTATTTTTTCAAATTGGCTGTTGGCAATAACAGGATTCTTAAAGAAACTTCCGGCATTACCTAATTTATCAGGGTCAGGCAATTTGCTTGAACGGATTTTAATTACGGCATTGCTGACATCCTTTATAGTGGGTTGTGTTACCCCCATGCTTTCTAATTCCTTACTCAAGGTACCATACGACACATTCACTTTCGGATTTTTATTTAACCGCAGCGTTACGGATAAAATAATGTATTTGCCTTTTTCTTCCCGCTTAAATATGCTATCACGGTATCCGAATTTACATTCAGCATTAGTAAACGTTCTTATTTCAAGTGTATGGGTGTTCATGGCCTCCAGTTCAACCAGCACATCCTTTAACTCTACTCCATAGGCGCCTATATTTTGAATGGGTCCTGCACCCACGGTGCCCGGAATAAGTGAAAGATTTTCAATACCACCATAGTTACGGTTTACACAGTACAGTACCACATCGTGCCATTTTTCGCCCGAACTGGCTTTTACATAAATAGCATCGCTATCTTCCTTTGGAACTTTAATTCCTTCAATGGCATTACGAATGATGATCCCATCAAAATCGCCTGTAAACAACACATTGCTGCCTCCGCCTAAAATGATAAATGGTTTATCTTTTACCTCAGGTGATGTAAGAATCTGCTTCAAAAAATCAATGGAAGAAAAAACCGTATAGTATTTGGCAAATACCTTTGCATGAAAGGTAGTAACATCTTGCAGGGGATAATTTTGAAAAAGTTTCATTCAGTTATGTTTTCCATAATTAGACACATCGCTCTACTTTTTACTTTAACTTTTAACTTTCCCAGCTCTTCTTTGTTTTTCCTTAATAATAAGACTTAATTCCCGTCCTGTCTGACCTTTTACGGAAGTGTTTTCTTGTGCACGGCGAATAAGATAGGGTAATACATTCTTAACCGGACCATAGGGGACATATTTAGCAACATGGTACCCTTCTTTCGCAATGTTATAACTAATGTGGTCGCTCATGCCCAATAGTTGCGAAAACCAAACATGTGTATTGTTGGGAGCTATATTATTTTGCTGCATCAGTTTTACCAATAAAGCAGCACTATCTTCATTATGTGTTCCGGCACAAATGGCAATTTTGTCAATATGCTCCATACAAAATTCCAGCGCGGTATTATATTCTTTATCTGTATCCGCCTTCGTATCATTAATAGGTGAAGCATACCCCATTTTCATGGCTCGCGCCCTTTCTTTCTCCATATATGCTCCACGGACAATTTTCATCCCTATAAAATAGTTTTTATCGCGCGCATCTTTTAACAGGTTTTCGAGATATACAAGCCTATCGCGGCGATACATTTGTGCCGTATTATATACAATAGCTTTTTGTGTATTGTATTTTTCCATCATATCACGTACAAGAGCATCTACCGCCACCTGTATCCAGGTTTCTTCTGCATCTACCAATACTCTTACATTATTTTCTGATGCTGCTTGGCAAATACTGTCTACACGTCTTTTAACATTTTCCCAGGCTTGCTGTTCATTAGCATTCAGGGCAGCGCCAGAACTTACTTTTTCCATTACGTCCATTCTACCCACACCGGTTGGTTTAAATACTCCAAAAGGGATGTGTTGGTTCTTGCCTGCCAGTTCAAGAGTCCTGATTATTTCTTCGGCTGTTTTATCAAAATCATTTTCGGTTACCATACCTTCTACTGAGTAGTCGAGTATAGAGCCAATGTTATACTTGCCAAGGCTTTCAATCGTTTTGAGACACTCATGAATATTCTCTCCTCCACAGAACTGTTTAAAAATGGTGGCTTTAATAATTCCGGTTATAGGCAACTGTAATTTAATGGCCAAGTCAGTAAATGACTTACCAAAATTAACCAAGCCGGGGTTGCTTACCATCTTGAAAAGCCAATAAGATCTTCTCAGATCACCATCGTCCTTACCTGAAAATGCATTGGCAGTATTGTCGAATGAAAGCATATTTAAATGGACGCAAATATAGGGAATAATGACTGGTTTCTATGCTTTTCCTAACTTTGCGCCTGTGAAAACATTTGAAATACCTGAATTTTACAATAGTCCCTTACTGTCAAGGGTTAAAGACTTCCGCTCAGACAAGGATCCCAAGAAAAAAGATTTCTCCCCTACCCTGTTAGACTTTGGAAGCGTACGTTTCTTATTGGCCCGTCATTTTGGATTTTGCTATGGGGTACAAAATGCTATAGAACTTTCATTCCGGGCTATCAGGGAAAACCCGGGCAAGCGGATATTTCTGTTAAGCCAAATGATTCACAACCCTGAAGTGAATTCTAATTTACAGGAGCGTGGAGTTCGTTTTTTAATGGACACGGATGGCAATATCATAACCCCCTTCTCGGAACTAAAAAAAGAAGATGTAGTTATTATTCCGGCATTCGGCACTACCCTTGCTATTAGCCAACAACTAGCCGATATGGGCATTGAAATAAAAACCTACGATACTACCTGCCCTTTTGTACACCGCGTATGGAATAAAGCTGAAAAACTAGGAACTGAAAACTATACCGTTATTATTCATGGCCGCCCAGGGCATGAAGAAACCCGTGCCACTTTTTCACATAGTTCCGCCAATAGTCCTTCGCTTATTGTAAAAGACAAAAAAGAAACTCAACTACTTGGCGATTTCATTCTGGGGAGAATAGGCCTGGAAAAATTTGAAGAGATTTTTAAAGGAAGATATTCTTCTACTTTCGATCCAATAAAAAGCCTCAACAGGTTGGGTGTAATTAACCAAACTACTATGTTGGCAGCCGAAACACAGGATATAGCTAACTATTTAAAGCAGGTTTTGATTGAAAAATATGGTGAATCCAATATCAAGCAACATTTTGCCGATACCCGCGATACACTCTGCTACGCTACAAACGAAAACCAGGATGCCACACAACAATTATTAAAACAAGATGCAGACATTGCTATTGTAGTGGGAGGATATAACAGCTCCAATACTTCTCATTTAGTAGAGTTATGTGAGCATCGTTTTAAAACCTTTTTTATCTCTTCTGTAAAAGAAATCGAGTCAAAAGATACCATTAATCATTTCGACATTCATAAGGAAGAATGTAAAACCACCCACAACTTCCTGCCAGATAAAAAGCCTTTAACGGTTGTGCTTACCAGTGGCGCCTCCTGCCCCGATGCAATGGTGGAAGAAGTGCTGATGAAAATACTTTCTTTTTACGGGAATACAAAAACTGTGGATGAAGCCATGGCTTCACTGAATTAGAAACGTTGATATGCAATGTCTAACTATTGCTTAATCTCTTCTTCTCCTCCTATTAGTATTTTTTTTAGTTCCTACGCCAACTACATAACCCACCTCTTTTTCTTTCATCGCTTCTTGTTTCAAATCCTCTATCTGTTCAGGTTTTTTGCCCTTTTGGTTCATATCGATAATATCTTTTACCCGTTCTACACTCAAGGGAATAAAATTTTCAGGAGCATCTAAGTAGGTGTACCAAATCAACCTTTTAAATATGTCCGTCTTTTGATGAACTGCTTTACCCTTTTGCGATTCGAGGTCAACGGTTTGTGGAAAATCTTTAAGGGCATCTATATAGGAGTCTAATTCATAGTTGAGGCAACACTTCAGTTTACCACATTGTCCTGCTAATTTAACAGGATTAAGCGCTAACTGTTGATATCGTGCAGCGGATGTACTTACAGACCGGAAATCGGTTAGCCAGGTGGAGCAGCAGAGTTCACGACCACATGAGCCGATTCCGCCAAGCCGACCTGCTTCTTGTCTTTCGCCGATTTGCCACATTTGTATTCGCAACCTGAATTCGGAACTATATGCTCTAATAAGCTCCCTGAAATCAACCCGGCCGGGTGCAGTATAATAAAAAGATGCCTGTGACTTGTCCGCCTGTATTTCTACATCGTTTATTTTCATGTCCAGCTTCATGCTTGATGCTAATACCCTTGCCCGTACAATAATTTTTTTCTCAAGTTCCTGGGCATCTTTCCATTTTTCTATGTCTGTGGCAGAAGCTTTCCGCAAGATATTTTTAATCTCCGGATCATTCTCCTCCATTTTCTTCTTTTTCAACTGGAGCCTTGCAACTTCCCCTGCAACTGAAACGACACCTACATCAAAGCCGGTAGCAGCTTCCACGGTAATAATATTTCCCTGCAAAAGTTGCAGGTTATTACTATTTCTAAAAAACTCCTTGCGGCTGTTTTTAAAACGGACTTCTACAATATTAAAAGGTGCTTGCCCGGCCGGAAGCTCCATATTGGCAAGCCAATCAAATACATTGAGTTTATTACAGCCCCCGCTGCTACAGCCGCCTTCGCTACTGCCACCGCTACCTGTTGAACATCCGCTGCCGCACGCCATATTATGTTTGTTATATAGGGCAAAGGTATTAATAAACAGGGATAATCCAAATTAGTTGGCTTTTGGATTATTTCTCTCTAAAAACACAAACCCGTTTTTGCGATAGAGTTCTTTCAGTTGCGGATACTGCTTTTCATATTCGTCAATATGGTTTATTTTAGAAACGAAGTATGCGGGCTTATCAATATTGCCTTTCAAAAGCCAATCTATATTATCGCTATTAGAGTTTAGTGAAGGCTGCTCATCCGAATAAAAATAGTTGGCATAGCTTTTAAACCCCAATGTGGCTACATATACATCTTTACCTTGTAATCCCTGGTAGAACTCCACTGCAGCCTGCTGTGTTAATAATTCTATCTTGGGTGCAATTACTACCAATGCTAAGTTAGTGGTAGCAAGACTGCCCAGGAACATGATGAGGATACCTTTTTGCATTTTTCCTTTATGCATGGAAGTTAGAGCTACAATAAGCGTACCCAGCAGTAAAATTCCTAAGAGACAATCGGCATAGGACCAATGAATATTTGCCTGTAGGTTAGCAGCCGCAAATGGGTCTTTCAATAAGCCACTGTTTATAATTGCTTGTGCATTCATCCCTATAATGGGTAATCCTATCAAAGCAATAGCAATAAGCCCTCCGGTTACAGCAAGCCCCCAGGTCATCCATTTTCTCCACTTCACATCCCCGTCCATCAGGTTAGTCATAGCCAGAGCGGCAAAATAGGTGAGCGGATAATAGCAGAGTGAGGAGTAATGGATAATCTTTGTCTTTACAATAGAAAATAGTACGAGTGTGACCCAAAACAAAATACCCATCCAGAGTGATGCCTCACGACCTTTTTCATCATCCTTCATTTCAGAGCTCATACCTCTTAGTGCAAATATGGATGCAGGGAAACAACCTATCAGCAGTATAATTATATGAAAATAAAAGGGCCCGCCGTGACCTGAATCAGGTGTTTTAAAAAGTCTAAGCTGGTAATCGATAAACTGGCTTATAATATTGCTATGTCCTGTAATGACTTCCGCTACAAACCACAGTCCTCCCGAAATAGCAAGCACGATTATAAAAATACACAGCTCCTTAAAATTAATTACAACCCTTCTTTTCTCCGCCAGCCAATAAATTAAAAGACACAAGGAAAAAATAAGCAATGCTACCGGTCCTTTGGTGAGTATGGCAAGCCCCAGCAAAAACGCAGATAACACAATAAACAAATTGGCTTTCCCGGGCAACAATTCCTTTTTATGCATTTGCACACGCATGAAAAAATAGATCCCCGTGAAAATGAAAAAATTAAACCATGGATCAATGATACCAGATTTAAAATAAAAATGCGGTAGCAAAGAACCCGCATAAGCTAATACCCATATAAGCCCAAAACGTCTGTTTTTAAGAAGTGTCCCTATTTTAAAGAGCATTACAAACGTAACTATTCCACAAATGGCATTAGGTAACCGTGCAGCATAGTCACTTACTCCAAAAATATTCATGCACAGCGATTGCATCCAAATGAACAAAGGTGGCTTTTCCCAAAAGGGCAAATAATTTATGGTAACCAAAAAATATTGTTTAGTCACAATCATTTCCCGGGCGCATTCGGCAAAATTGATTTCATCCCAGTCAAATAAATGCACCTTACCTAAAAACGGCAAAAACAGCAATGCTCCTATAACAGCAATGATAAATGATGAACGATGAACGACGAACGGGTTTTGACCTGATTTATTTGTATTCATGTAACAGTTCCGTTAATCAACGTGGGTAACACCTCCGGAGATAATGAACTTCATTACTTCGGTTGCTGAAGCATCCAATGGTTGCACGCTATCTTTATGTATAATAATCAGCTTACCATTGAATCCATATGAAAATGGAAGGTAAACAGAAATCAAATCTTTATCGATAGACATATTAGACAAATCTGTTTGTGTTACAAACCCAATTTGCTTTATATCATTTGCCTTATCGATGGTAACCAACACAGGACGATTAAATTTTCTTTTATTACCGACAAAAGCGGAAAAAAGGTCTTTCACGGCAGAATACACCACCCGGATAAACGGAACCCTTTCCACCCCTTTTTCTAACCGGACATAAACAGGGGTAAAAAAAATACTTGCCGAAAGCAGTCCTATGAGGTAAATAAATACAATGGTTCCTACGAGAATAATCAAAGGGTCGAGGTAGGGATTGACTATTTTAGGAAATGGATTGGTGTTTTTTACAAAATCAAATATTTTGTAGAAAACAAAAACAGTAACAACAACAGGTGCCACTACAATCAACCCCTGTACACAGTGGCTGATAAAGTTTTTTACAAGTCTTGACTGAAGTAAATTTTTCATATCCAGATTTTTCCGGGGTTTAGAATTCCGTTGGGGTCAAATACCGATTTTATTTGCTTTTGCAATGTTCTCGATTTATCATTAAATGCAATATCCATATATTCCTTTTGTACCCATCCTATGCCATGTTCGCCTGAAATAGTACCACCTAATTTCACACAAAGTTGAAATATTTCACGAATACCTTGAGGAAGTATATTTTTCCATTGCTCATCACTCATATTATTTTTAATAATATTAACATGCAGGTTGCCATCGCCGGCATGGCCATAGCACACCGACTGGAAGCCATATTTCTGGCCAATTTCTTTAACACCTGCAAGCAAAAAGGGTAATTCGGCACGGGGCACAACCGTATCTTCCTCCTTATATACCGAATGCGTTTTTACTGCCTCAGCAACGCTTCTCCTCATTTTCCAAAGTGCATTTTTTTGTTCCTGCGTATCGGCAAAAAGAATCTCGTCGCACTCAAACTGCTGGAGAACTTCCATTATTTTTTCACACTCTTTCATTAATACCTCAGGGTCGTTACCATCTACCTCTATAATCAGGTGAGCTTGCACTTCATCCTTAACTTTTACCGAAATCCCATCTACATATTTCAAGGCCCAATCGATAGCATCGCGTTCTAAAAACTCCATGGCAGACGGTGTAATGCCTGCCCTGAAAATAGCCGATACTGCCTCACATGCCTTAATAGCTGAAAAGAATGGCGCCAGCATAAGCAGGTTATACTTGGGCAAGGGGATAAGCCGGAATACTATTTTGGTGATGATGCCTAATGTACCTTCACTGCCCGTAATGAGTTGCGTCAGATTATATCCCGTTGAATTTTTAAGGACATTTGCTCCTGTCCATATAATTTCTCCTGTCGGTAAAACCACTTCCAGGTTTAGCACATAATCTTTGGTAACGCCATATTTCACTGCTTTAGGTCCCCCGGAACGTTCAGCTACATTGCCGCCTAAAAAACAACTTCCTTTGCTGGCAGGGTCAGGCGGATAAAATAATCCTTTCTCCATAACTGCTTCCTGGAATACCTGGTTTATTACACCCGGTTCTACCGTAGCTTGGAGGTTTCTTTCATCAATATTCAGAATTTTATTGAATCGTTCCGTAGATAAAACTATTCCGCCATATACAGGTAAAGCTCCTCCACTAAGGCCGGTGCCGGCTCCGCGGGGAGTAAGTGGTATATTTTCTTTATTGCAGATTTTTAAAATTTCTGCTATTTCCCCGGAGTTACGCGGTTTAACAACAACCTGGGGAGGAAAATTAAGGTCCTCTGTTTCGTCATGACCATAATTGTGAAGGGATTCAGCATCCGTAAAAACATATTCTTCCCCTACAATCTTTTTTAAAGATTCAATAATGGTAGTTGTTGCTCTATTGAACTGCATATCCTGATGATGCAAAATTAAAAATCATTTGCCAAGAGGCTTCATTCAAACAAAAAGAAAACAGAAATGTTTGTCTACTGATTCCCTGATGACAAATAGGTCTCCGTATATAATATGGTACCCGAAGTAGCGCTGTCAATATTAGGCGGAGCAGTGAAAGAAAGCGAACTGGCAGTCCAGTCTATCACTTCTTTATAGACTAACCCGACCCCGGTAGCATACTGTTCTTCGTAAAACTGATTACCGTTAAGGTTAGGATTGTTTAACTGCAACACGGTAAGCGTAGAATCAAACAAAGTTCCATTAATGGTTGCGGGAACATTAAGCGTGGTATATTGATACTTCCAAAACCCCAGCGTATTCATGGCATTGCCATTCCAGGTTTCATTTAAACTCATAGGGAACACCAACTTTATATACCTGTAATTGTCTTCCTGTCGCTGAGCCATATTGGAAACTAAATTGCCCGACCATACCTTTTCACCGGTAAGAATGTTGGTCCATGGTATAGAATCATTGGTTCGCTTGTACCTGACTATTCGTTGGCTAGGTTGCCCTGCTCCATTAAGAAATATAGAATCTATTACTTCTTTGATTTGGTAACGGAAGGTGTCAAAGGGTGGCATATGTGAACTTAAGGGATTAGCTACTATGGAATCGCATTGGTAAATGACATAATGACCCATATTATTGGGGAAATAGTCATATCCCATATAACTATTCGTTATCGGTTGTTGTTCTTTCTTGCACGAAATGAATACCATACTTGCTATACCTATAGCAAGCATCATATATTTCATTGTTACCTTCATGCAGTAGCCGATTCAATAATGCCTCCGCCTACCAGGTCGTCTCCTTCATAAAATACAGCCGATTGGCCCGGTGTAATGGCATTTACATTCCGGTGAAAGTGTACTTTTATTTTGTCGCCTTCCGCTTTCAAGGTTGCTTTGGCTCCCGGGTCTTTATAGCGTATTTTGGTATGAGCCTCCATATTGTCGGGCAAAGAATCATATTTGATAAGATTATAACGTCCTACCGTCATACTATCCTTTTGCAGAGCATCTTTTACACCCAGGGTAATTTTATTAGTAGCCACATCAATATCGGTAACAAACATAGGTTCGCCCACTGCAAGGTCAAGACCTTTGCGTTGTCCGATGGTATAGAAGGGATAACCCTTATGCTGACCTATCACATTTCCTTCAGTTGAAACATAATCGCCCTCACCCACTTTTTCGTCCAATCCTTTTACTTTTCTTTTGAGAAACGAGCGATAATCATTGTCGGGGATAAAACATATTTCGTAGCTCTCACCTTTTTTGGCAAGTTCATTAAATCCACGTTCATCGGCTAACTGGCGTATTTCAGGTTTGCGGAAATTTCCCAACGGAAATATGGTCCTTTTCAGGCTATCTTGTTTAAGCCCCCAAAGCACATAGCTTTGGTCTTTCCAATCATCCAAGCCTTTTGATATAATATAGCGGTCATTTTCCTGTCTTATTTTAGCATAATGGCCCGTAGCAATAAACTCACAATCCATCATGTCGGCCCGCCTCAGCAAGGCATCCCACTTGATATGGGTATTACATAATACACAAGGGTTAGGCGTTCTGCCTGCCATGTATTCATCCACAAAATTATCAATGATACGGTCTCCGAACTCAGTCCTCAAATCGAGAATATAATGCGGGAAACCATATTTAACAGCCAGGTGACGTGCATCGTTTATAGAATCGAGGCTGCAGCAGCCTGTTTCCTTTTTGCTGCCGCCCGAAGAAGCATAGTCCCATGTTTTCATGGTAATGCCAATTACTTCATAGCCTTCTTCATGCAATAGCATAGCTGCAACGGAGCTATCCACCCCGCCACTCATAGCCACTAAAACCCGTCCTTTTTTACTCATATTTTACATGAAACATCCTGCGTCTGTTTCATAAGGCTGCAAAGGTATTACATTTTAAGGAAATGGGGCTTGAAGTGCTATCTAGCCCAATTATTTTTTGTGAATTTTATATTTCGCGTTATTTCGCACTTTTTCCATGTTTAGGAGTGCGGAAAAAGACCATTTTCAGACGATTTTTACGCTAACATTCAGTTATATACATGTCATTTCGCACCTTTGAGGTATAGAATGGTTATTTAGCTATAAATAAAGTGCCTGGCAAATGCCATATAAAAACGGTCAATGACTTTTGGGGAGGATGATAAAGTTTTGTTAGGGATCTTTCTATTTATTATACAGTATCCTCAAATCTCTCACGCTGTCTGAAACAGTTGTAGATGCAGCTAATATAGCCGAACCGACACTATAGTTATATGCTCTTATCGTCTTTCCTGAAGCAGTAATTACCTGGTTATTGATACTGTCATATCGTATCGATGAAGCTATAATACTATTGATATAAGGAATAATGCTAACCGGGTTAAAGGTATATTGATAAATAGTGCCATTGCTGAAACCGAGCAAATAGGTATTTGCATTAATCTGTGAGGCCGAAAGCAGTTTGCCGTATGAATTAAGTGAAAAAGGAGGAGAATAAAAAGTATTCCCGGGAATATTATAAAGCTTAATAAAACCACCACCTGAAGTGGTATTTCCAAAAATGAAAATATCGTTATTATCATATCCATATATAGCGGTTACCGGCCCCGCTAAACCCGTTTGGTTATAGCTTGCCGAAGTCAATTGATAAAATATATGAAGCCATTCTGATGCGGAAAGAGAAATGCCTTTTTCTTCCGTGAAGAGAAAATTTCCCCAGGTATATGTTTTAACAGGGTAATATCCGGTAGTCGCATTAAACACAGATTGAAGCGCACCCAAATGATTATAGCATTTGACATACCCATTAGGCATATTATTAGCATAATAGGAAATAAATTCGGCATCGTTGTTACAACAAACATTGGTAAAATAGGGTGTGGGTGAAGGAGTTCCGGATATGGCCCAATCAGGAGATGGCATTGGAACCGAATACACATTCACATTGCCCGAATCATGTCCTGCTATATACAGTTGTTGGTAATAGGAGTTAATATCGAAAGAAGAATAATCTCCAAGAACACTATAACTATAGGCAGGCGAAACATGAAAAGTTGAATCAATTCCCCAGGCATGTACCCCCATAGCATCGCGCGTAATAGCATATATGGCTACCCTTTTAGTAGGAACGGCATCTATATAAATTTGTTGGAAAGCACTGGCCGTATTGGTACCGTTAGATGCCGTTATGGTCATATAATACTGTCCGCTTGGCAAATGGATATCGCTTAATCGATATAAGCATGAAACATTCATACTGTTGGAAGTAACCGGAATCTTTATAGGTGATTCCACTGCAACATTCTGGCCATTGGCAATATAAACCGTAACGGAAGTGAGCGACTTCGAATCGCTGGCATGACCGGTAACCTGAATGGTACAGGGCACGTTAAAAATAGCGGATGGATATGGAGCGCTTATCTGCACGCTGGGATAACCGGCCGGAGTATCCTTCTTACAGGAACAAAGGGCTAAAAAAAAGATTAAAAATAATAGAGAGAGCATCTTCCACATGATGTAAATTTATGAAAAAATAGGATTAAAAAATATAAGCTGTTTAGTAGTAAGCCCTTTGAGCATTGTTAATAAAATGTTGCCCCCTCTGCTTTTCTATTTTTATATTTTTGGTTCCCCAAATAAAAAAGAAGTGACTCTGTATATCAAAAATGAATAATAAAAAACCATATAATAAAAATAAAAGTTCGGCGCTCAACTTCGAAGAGCTCCAAATGGGCAAAATGCCACCCCAGGCAGTTGAACTGGAAGAGGCTGTACTGGGCGCACTGATGCTGGAAAAGGAAGCCCTTACCAGTGTAATAGATATATTGCGCGAAGATGCGTTTTATAAAGATGCCAATAAAAAAATATTCGCAGCTATACGACGTTTGTTTGAACATTCGGAAGCTATCGATATATTAACGGTTACCAATGAGTTGCGCAAAACCAGCGAACTGGAAATGGTGGGAGGCGCTTATTATATTTCTCAACTCACCAGTAAAATTGCATCGTCTGCTAACATCGAGTACCACGCCCGCATTGTTCTTCAGAAATTCATTCAACGGGAATTAATACGGTTCTCATCCGAAACAATTGAAAATTCTTACGATGATAGTATAGATGTATTCGTCTTGCTCGACGACGCAGAAAAAAAACTTTTCGCTATTGCGGATGAAAACATCAAGAAAGATCCTGCTATAGCAGGCAGTCTTATACATGAAGCTATTAAACAAGTAGAAGCTGCCCGTAGCCGAAAGACCGGTATTACCGGCGTTCCGAGCGGGTTTACAGAATTAGACAGAATTACATCAGGCTGGCAGGGCTCTGACCTTATTATCCTGGCAGCCCGTCCCAGCATGGGTAAAACGGCTCTTGCCATTACGCTTGCACGTAATGCTGCTATCGATTTTAAAGTACCGGTGGCCATTTTTTCGCTTGAAATGTCAAACCTGCAAGTTGCCCAACGGTTGATTTCAAGTGAAACAGAACTTTCGCTTTCCGGCCTGCGCAGGGGGCAATTGCAAGATTATGAGTTTGAGCAATTGACTTCAAAGGTTGCCAAACTTTCCGATGCACCTATTTATATTGATGATACAGCAGCCCTGTCTGTTTTTGAATTACGTGCAAAAGCACGCCGGTTGAAAGAGAATCACAATATTCAAATGATTGTGATCGACTACCTACAATTAATGACCAGTGGAAATGATAATATGCGTGGTAACCGCGAACAGGAAATAAGCAGCATATCGCGTGCGCTGAAAAGTTTGGCCAAAGAATTGAATGTTCCCATCATTGCACTTTCCCAGTTAAGCCGTGCGGTAGAACAACGCGGAGGAGCCAAGCGTCCTCAACTATCTGACTTACGGGAATCGGGAGCTATAGAGCAAGATGCCGATTTAGTAATGTTTGTTTACAGGGAAGATTATTATGATTTAGAGGACCCTGAAAGTCATCCCGGATCGGCAGAGGTAATTATTGCCAAACACCGGAATGGCGCGCTCGACAGCGTCCATCTGCGATTCCTGAAAGAGTATGCAAAATTTGTGGATGAACCTTCGTTAAGCGATTATCATACCTACGAGCCGGAAGCCCCAAGAACGATTACCAGGGGTTCAAAAATGAACGACATAGAAGAAGAAGGTCCTTTTTAGAACTTATCGTCATGCTGAATTTATTTCAGCATCACATAAAATGTGTCTCTATTGAGATCCCGAAACAAGTTCAGGATGACGGCAGAATTTCCTAACTTTGCATAGTTGCTGTATATAGCAGCAATATCCTATGCAGAGATTCAAAAGAAACATCGTTTTATTTCTCATCATGCTTTTTGCTTTATCAGAAGCAAAGGCCACTTATATTTTCATCCCTATGGATGAAAGCCAAACCCAATGCCTGAAAGCTTATGGTATTGCTTACATGGCGCTGAAAGAAGGTGTAACAGTGGAATGGCTGTTGAATTACCGGGGTGGCAGTTTTGTTTTTCCAGATGCTACTATTTTTGAAGATGCCTGCAAAATACGCAATGTAAAATATGAATTAATTGCCGACGAGCAGGAGTCATCTATCATCCAACAGATAAGTAATCCCGAGGTAAATATGGATGCCGTAAAACTGGAAAAGGCTCCGCGCATTGCTGTATATTCTCCTAAAAACAAATTACCCTGGGATGATGCGGTTACCCTGGCACTCACCTATGCCGAAATACCTTATGATATAATATACGACGAGGATGTAATGACTGGTGTATTACCTAAATATGACTGGCTGCACCTGCACCATGAAGACTTTACCGGACAGTACGGAAAATTTTGGGCAGCTTTTCAAAATGCTGCATGGTACCAGGAAGATGTAAAAACCCAGGAAGCAACGGCGCATAAATTAGGTTTCCAAAAAGTATCGCAACTGAAGCTGGCTGTAGCAAAAAAAATACGGGAATTTGTTTCCGGAGGTGGTTTTTTGTTTGCTATGTGTTCGGCACCCGATTCGTATGATATTGCATTGGCTGCCGATGGCATTGATATTTGTCAAACGCCTTTTGACGGAGACCCAGCCGACCCTAATTGCAACAGCAAGCTCAATTTCGACAACTGTTTTGCATTTAAAGGTTTCACTGTAAGTCTCGATGCAAGTGATTATGCTAAATCAAACATTGATGTATCTTTAACAAGGGCTCAGAAATATGGTATTACCGAGCAGAATGATTATTTCACACTCTTTGATTTTTCAGCTAAGTGGGACCCCGTACCTACGATGTTGTGCCAGGATCACACTAAAGTAATTAAAGGCTTTTGGGGACAAACAACTGCTTTCAATGAGCAATTCATAAAAACTTCTGTTACAATAATGGGAGAAAATAAAAGCATTAACGAAGCGAAATATGTACACGGAGATTTTGGCAAAGGTACTTGGACATTTTATGGAGGCCATGACCCGGAATGCTACCAACACCATGTAGGCGATCCACCTACCGATTTGGCTCTTCACCCCAATTCGCCGGGCTACAGGCTCATTTTAAATAATGTTCTTTTTCCGGCTGCAAAGAAGAAAAAGAGAGAGACATAGGAATAAAGCATTTCTTTTAGTCCTTAAAATATCCTATTTCCCTTTCAATAATTTTAACCGGTTTGTTATTGTCGAAGAATATTTTTTCTGTCCAGTTGCCCACTGAATCGTACGTATATTGGTATGACTGATGAGAAACAGTTTGACCATCATTTGAAACCCCCTCATCTTGCACCACATTGTAGTGGTCGTCTTTCACCAGGTGATGAATCATTACCGTATCATTTTTTCCGGGATTGTCTTTATGATAGTTAATATGAAATTTTCCCAGGTCCATCACATGCCTGGCAGAATCAAGATACGAGATGGTATACTCCACCAGTGTCCCGTTGGCATCATAACTGTCTTCCTGTAAGGTGTAGGTAGCCTTAAAAAAACTCTTTGTCTCCGAACCGGTAAGCACTTTATCTCCTGCATAATGATATATTTCAACCCGGTACCCATTGCTGTCAAAAGTTTTCTTTATATCTTCCACAAGCCCCTGATGAAAACGATAAGTAGCTTTATCTGTCATTCTTCCTTTTTTATCATACCAGAAATTTATTTTCTCCGTTGGCGTTATGTCTTTGGTATTTCTATTTTCTATTCTGCTCTTACCTATTTCTACCAATCTCCCCTCGTCGTTGTAACGGTAAAGAGTCAGGTTTGTTGGTACAACGGTATCTCCTGAATAAAGAAATGTCTGTAATAGTTTTCCATCAGAGCCATACATATTTATACCCTTGCTATATAATTTCATGGGAGCATAATCATCATAATAGCATTCTGTAGAATCAAGTATGTTGCCCGAATTATCATACCTATAAGTGTATTTCCATGTTCTTTTATAAGCCGGCTCGGTAGTAGAATCTATTATCTCTTTCAGGGTTCCATCTGAATAATATTGGTACACCATTTTACTATATAACTTACCGTTGGCATAATATTTATCATACTCCAGTTGGTCGCCATATTCATCATAAACCCAGGCCTGTATTGGCAATTTAGCCATAGGCTGATGGTTGCTATATATATCCGTATCGCTTAACATAGCGCCCTTTATAATATTTCCGCTGCTGTCCATCGTAGCATGATAGAAAGTAGCCTGTATCCATTTGATATGTCCAAAAGAATCCTTAGCAGGTAATGTAGGCTTTCTGTGCTTGCCGGGTGGAGTAAATGAAACTATACACAGAGCCAAAACCGGAATGGTTAAATACTTTAGGTATTTCATAAATTAAATATATAATGTAGCCGAACGGCAGGGGATGTCCTGGAATAACCCCAAATTTACACAAAAAGCATAAACTAAGCAATCGCTTTTTCAGACATTTTGCAATCCCACCATCTTGCCCTGGGCTGAATCCCAAACCTTTAGTTTAAGACAAGCAATAATATCTTTGGGAGATAACGATGTCTTTTTAACTTGCTGCAATTCAGGTATGGCTTTCATTGCTTCGGGGAGGCGATAAAAAGGGATACGTGCATTCAAATGATGAATATGATGAAATCCGATGTTGGCAGTAAACCATTGCATTACCGGGTTCATTTTCATAAAACTGGATGATTCCATAGCCGCTTTTTCGTAGGTCCAACCGTCAACTTCATTGAAGGAAACTCCCGGAAAATTATGCTGGGCATAAAAAAGATAGGCTCCTATGGCATCGCCGGTTAAGAAAGGAATAATGATAGTGAGCAGCCATACTTCCCATCCGAAGAAGTAAAATACGGTAACGTTTAACAACAAGTGTATTATCAGGGCTATAAGAGAATCTTTATGTTTTTTAGGGCTGCTGAGGTAGGATTGCATAGCCATACCCACCATAAACATGGAAAGATAACCAAAGGCTATAGTAACCGGGTGCCGCGATACCAGGTAGGCATACTTTTCTGACCTGGAAAGGCTTTGAAATTTTTCTTTGGTAATAATCTGGTAAGAACCTATACTCGATGTAAATAATTTTGAATTGTGCTTGTGATGATAATCGTGTGAGCGTTTCCAAATACTTTCAGGTGCCATTACATATATCCCGAAGGCGGTCATAATAAAGTGGGCCAACTTTGACTTATTTAATATGGAATGGTGCTGATAATCATGATAAATAACAAACATTCTTATGGTGAGCAGACCTGCAAGAATACTGCAAGCCAAACGGGCAATAAAGAAATAGGCCACAATGGTTCCGGTAAGGGCCGCTAACAACAGAAAAAGGGTGGAAAGGGCATAATACCAACTCTTCGACCTTTGTTCCTGTGCATAGGGTTTTGTAGCTAAAATTAATTCTTTACCGGTTAGCATTTAAAGTGGATAGGGGTTACAAAGATAATCATTTTTCCTTAGGTTTCCTATGTTTCCATCTGCGGTGTGACCACAGCCAGATTTCAGGCTGTGTAATAATATCACTTTCCAGGGCTTTAGTGTGTGATGCAGATATGATATCCGGCCCTGTTTTGGCAGGATTATCAAAAAGTATTTCCCCTGAAATCTCATAGTATCCTCTTTTTAATTTCTTTACCCTTCCATAAAAAACCGGGTAATTCATCCTTTGGGCTATTTTTTCAGTGCCTTTAAAAACAGGGGTATCCTGGTTCAGAAAGGTAGTCCAAAAAGCCCCTTCCGGCGAGGGTGTTTGATCAGCAATAAAAGCTGTAACACTGAGTTCATTTTTGCGGGCAGACATTTTCCTATAGGTATCTTTCATGGCAATTAATTTAGTGCCGAATCGGGTGCGCATGCAATAAGTTAAGCCATCAAAGTATTTATTACTGAGCGGATGATAAATAACATAAAGCTGATGCTTGCACAATAAACTGAAACTATTACCGGCCCACTCCCAATTGCCCCAATGCCCCATTACCAATATGAATGATTTATTTTCTTCTGCTAAGTGGTTAAATAATTTCAGCGTTTCAGGCTCAATAGTGCAATGTTTCAGCATAGCAGCCCGGCTAATGGTAAGTGTTTTAACAGTTTCCAGTGTAAGGTCGCAGAGGTAATGGTAAAATGCCTTGCGGATTTTCTTAATTTCCGCCTCACTTTTATCAGGAAAAGAATTTTTAAGATTTTGTAGAACCACTTCTTTACGATACCCGATTACGTAATATAAAATACCATAAAGCCCATCGGAAACCAGGTATAAAATAGGAAACGGCAATAGCGAAAGCAGATAGATGAAAGGTAACGTAAGGTAATAAGTGATGGCAGCCAATGCGATAAATTTATACTAAATGAAAGTACAAATATCGCATAAACAGATTATGTACAATACTGTATCTTTGCCTTACAGGATTAATTAATCCGGGAGAATTATGGAGAAAATTCAGAACTATATTGATGGCGCATTAGTTGCCCCCCTAAAAAAAGAAGCCTATATTGATAATTACAATCCTTCCATCGGAAAGGTTTATTCTTTAATACCTGATTCCGACGAAAAAGATGTAAAAAAAGCAGTTGAAGCAGCTAAAAAGGCTTTCCCCGCCTGGTCAACCATGCGGAAAGATGACCGCGCCCAATGGATATTGCGATTGGCAGACAAGCTGGAAGAAAAACTAGAAGAGTTTGCTATCGCCGAATCTATAGACAACGGAAAACCTTTGTGGTTGTCGCGTTCGGTAGATATTCCAAGAGCGGTAAGCAACCTCCGTTTTTTTGCAACCGGCATTATGCACTTTCCTTCCGAATCGCATAATATGGAAGGAAAGGCTATTAACTATACACTTCGCGACCCTGTGGGTATTGCAGGCTGCATTTCTCCCTGGAATTTGCCTTTGTACTTATTTACATGGAAAATAGCTCCTGCACTTGCAGCAGGCTGTTGCGTAGTTTCCAAGCCTTCTGAAATTACACCTATGACTGCTTATATGCTTTCAAAACTTTGCGTGGAAATTGGTTTCCCAAAAGGTGTGTTTAATATTGTGCACGGCTTTGGCTACAAAGCCGGAAGCGCTATTGTTTCGCATCCTGAAATAAAAGCTATTTCATTCACCGGCGGAACGGTTACAGGTAAAGCCATTGCCGCCACAGCGGCGCCTATGTTTAAAAAATTATCACTTGAGTTGGGTGGCAAAAATCCGGTGGTTATTTTTTCCGACTGCAATTGGGAAAAGATGATGAAAACAACTATTGATTCTTCTTTTAGTAATCAAGGCGAAATTTGTTTGTGTGGTTCCCGAATTTTGGTTGAGAAAAGCATTTATAATAAATTCCGCGATGAGTTTGTACAAAAAGTAAAAGCCCTGAAAGTAGGCCCTCCATTGGAAGAGCAAAGCAAAATGGGAGCTATTGTTTCCAAGCCTCATTATGAAAAAATACTTTCGTATGTAGAACTTGCCAAACAGGAAGGTGGTAAAATACTTTGTGGTGGCAATGCTATAAAAATGACCAAAGAATATAGCGAAGGCTGGTATATTGAACCTACTGTGATTGAAGGTTTACCACAAGATTGCCATACCAATATGGAAGAAATATTCGGGCCTGTGGTCACTATTATGCCTTTTGAAACAGAAGAACAAGCGCTCGAATTAGCCAATGCTACCGAATACGGACTAACCTCTATGCTATGGACTGAAAATCTTACCCGTGCGCATAAAATGGCTGCTGAATTTCGTTCCGGTATTGTATGGATAAACTGCTGGTTATTGCGAGATTTACGCACCCCATTCGGAGGTGTAAAAAATTCCGGTATAGGCCGTGAAGGCGGCTGGGAAGCTCTACGCTTCTTTACCGAGGCAAAGAATGTATGTATAAAGCTATAATTGCCCTTTTGCAACCAAAGTAATACATTTGTATTATTGGGGTATTATCGTACCGAATGGATGAAATTGAACTTCTTGATAAAATAAAAGTCAATCCTGACCATTTTTCAGAACTGTTTAAACTTTATTACAAACCTATTTTCGGCTATATATTCCGGCGGACAGGAGATTTTGATAGCACAGCGGATATTGCGGCAGATACTTTTCTGAAAGCATTCAGAGGGATCTCACACTTTTCATATAAAGGTATTTCAGTGAAGGTTTGGCTATATAGAATAGCCACTAATGAAGTAAACCTGTATTTCAGGCATCGGCAGAAACACAACTCTTTATTTGAAAAAATAGATTTTGAGAAGAAGGATATATTTCACAATTTCCTTGAAAATGACAGGAAGGAGTTGGAAATTGAAATGCAGAAACACGAAACTTTTTTAACTGTGCTTAAAGAATTAAAATTATTACCCGTTAAATACCAAGAGGTAATTTCATTGAAATATTTTGAGGGAAAGGAGAACAAAGAAATTATTGAGATATTGAATATAAAAGAGGGAACATTAAAATCTCTTCTTTCAAGAGGGATACAAAAACTTCGGGAAAAGTGCAACCAAATTTAACTTTTTGCATTATTGATTATGAAAACACAGGACTTTGAAGAAAAACTGAATCGAATGACAAAACCCGAGGTTACTCATTTAAAACACGAAGATATGTTAGCGGGTGCCCTAATTAAGGCAAAAGACAAATCAGCATTGAGCTGGTGGTGGTTAAGTCTACCGATATATATAATTGCGGCATTTATAATGAAAAGTCTTTTCATGCCCCAGACAACTTTAAGTATAAGCATGCATGAATTTGCAAGCAAAGAAAAAACTCTAGCTATCCTCCTTTTTCTTATTGTCCCTATTGTATTTTCAATTCTCAATTTTTTCAGCATACGGAAAATATATAGAACAATTGAAAATCAAAAGATAAGCGCCTTATTGCATTTTGTATGGTTTAATTTTTTAATGATGCTTCTTTCTATTTTGATTCTAATAATTTACCTGCTATAAATCAAACAAAATGAAATTACCTTGGTTTAAAAGAAGTGGAATATTTTTTATTCCCATATCATTTATTGGCTGGATTATCATGTTATGCGGATTAGCTTATGCAATATACAATGGTATACAGCTTAATAATAGTTGCCATTCCGTAAGTGATTTCCTTATCAATGCAATTTTCAGTTTGCTGCTAATAGATGCAGTTTATTCATTGGTAGCTTATTTGACTATCCGCATGAATAAGGGGTTTTGACAAATTTTGCATTCCTTTCTTACCATTTTAAGCCGATAAATTCATAATAACTGCTTAATTTTTTGGTAAAGAAATACTTTTATTTTTGTAGTCAAACTAATACTCCCTATTATCATGAATATACTTATTATTCTCCTCTGCATCATTGCAATTCCTTTTGTGATTGCACTCTTCACTAGTAAACACTTTAAGGTAGAACGTGAAGTAACCATCAATAAACCTAAACAAGAAGTATTTGATTATGTGAAGCATTTGAGAAACCATGACAACTTCACTGTATGGGCTTCTACAGACCCCAATATGAAAAAAGAATATACAGGAACGGATGGAACCGTTGGTTTTGTATCAGCCTGGCAAAGCGATCACAAACAAGTGGGGCATGGCAAACAAACTATCACAGCTATTAAAGAAGGTGATGAAATGGATATGCAAGTTCACTTTTTAAAACCCTGGGATAATGTTGCCAATGCCTATTTTAAAACTGAATCGGCTGGAGACAACCAAACCAAGGTAAAATGGGGCATTAACAACGATGTAAAATATCCTATGAAAGTAATGCGTCTCTTTATGAATATGGAAAAAATGATTGGAAAAGACTTTGATAAAGGGCTCACGAAGTTGAAAGAGGTAATGGAGAAGTAAACAACAGTGATCAGTTTACCGTTCTTAACACAGTGAAGAATCAGATATCGGATTTCCTATAGATTTTAGCTTTTGGACCTTAAAAAAACAGATTTCTAATCTAAAATCAGAAAAATAATTTACCTGTTTCACAGCAGCTTACAATCGCTTCACAAAAATTTAACAAAAAATATTAGGTAACCGAATGGTTCCGTATATATATTTGTAACCGAATAGTTACGCATTAATATATAAACAACCTTAAATATAAACAAAATGAGAAAGATAGTTTCAAGTACAATTATGTCATTGGACAACTTTGTAGCAAACACCGCTGGTGACCTTAGCATGTTCAAGGTAGATGAAGAATTTTTCGACATGTCGGAAGCTTTCACCGAAGCAGCTGATACTGCCTTATATGGCAAAGGCACATATTCCATTATGCAATCATATTGGCCCACTGCAGCGGACCAGCCTGATGCATCGGCACATGACAAACAACATGCTATGTGGTATAATCACGTTGCAAAATATGTGCTCTCCACCACGATGAAAGATTCGGAAGCGCCTAATACGACCATCATCAGAAAAAATGTGACGGAAGAATTGAAAAAATTAAAACAACAAGAAGGTAAGAACATCCAAATATTTGGGAGTCCCGGTGTGGTCCGTTCGCTTATGCAGGAAGGCCTGATCGACGACCTTTGGATATTTATCTATCCCGTCATTATCGGAAATGGAATGCCTTTGTTTAAAGACATTAAACAGCAAATAAACCTGACCCTGGTATCGAGTAAAATACTGAAATCAGGCGCAGTTGCTTTACATTATATAAAAAATTAAAAAGACGTATGAGAAGAGACGTATTTCAAGCCATAGCCGACCCGACCAGGAGACAGATATTGAGCATACTTGCTACAGAATCGCTAAACTTAAATTCAGTAGCAGAGAATTTTGATGTGAGCCGACCCGCTATTTCAAAGCATATTAAAATACTTACTGAATGTGGCTTGATAGAGATAAAGAAAGACGGGCGCGACCACTACTGCGAAGCCAAATTGGAAAAACTTCATGAAGTATCGGATTGGGTGGAACAGTACCGCAAATTCTGGGAGGAACGATTTGATGCACTGGAAATTTATCTGAATAAGTTACAAAATAAAAACAAGAAAAAATCTAAAAAGAAATGAAAACGAATCAATCAAACATCACACCATTTTTATGGTTCAACGGCAATGTAGAAGAAGCTTTAAATTTCTATATATCTGTTTTTAAAAATTCTAAAATTCTTAACAAACACCATTTGCCGGGCGAGGTTCCTGGTCACAATGGGAAAGTATTTACAGCCACTATGGAATTAGATGGTCAAAAATTTATGCTCTTGGATGGTGGTCCTCAATTTAAATTTTCGCCTGCTGTTTCTTTTTTTGTCGATTGTACTACTCAAAAAGAAGTAGATGATCTTTGGGAAAAATTATCGGAAGGTGGCAAACCGAACAGGTGCGGCTGGATCGATGATAAATTTGGTGTTACCTGGCAAATCGTACCAAAAGCTTTGGGAGAATTAATGGGCGACCCTGACCGCAAAAAAGCTAAAAGAGTTATGGAAGCTATGATGCAAATGGGAAAGATTGAAATAAATAAACTGGAAGAAGCTTATAACCAAAAATAAATTTAAAAATAGATTATCTCATGGAAACACAGGTAAAAAGTAAAACAAGTGAGCGTGAACTAACTGCATCACGTCTATTAAATGCACCCGTAGAATTGGTGTGGGAAGTATGGACAAACCCAGAACACATCAAGAATTGGTGGGGACCAAACGGATTCACCAACACCATATATAAAATGGATGTGAAACTTGGAGGCACTTGGGAGCTAATGATGCATGGCCCTGACGGAACCAATTTTTGGAATAAACATACTTATACAGAAGTAGTAAAACATGAAAAGCTCGTTCACGTACATGGCGAGCCAAAATTTGAGATGACCATAACCTTTACCGCGCAGGGAAATAAAACACTTGTTAATATTGTTTCACTGTTTGAATCCGCTGAAGTGCTTCAAAAAGTGGTTAAAGAATTCGGCGCTGCTGAAGGTTTGAAACAAAATGTGGATAAGCTTGAAAACTACGTCAACAACCTGCCTGCAGAACGTGAATTAGTTATTATGCGTCAATTCAATGCTCCGCGCGAACTTGTTTTTAAAGCTTGGACCGAACCCGAACGCCTGGCACAATGGTGGGGACCTAAAGGTGCCGATATTCATGTAAGCAAATTGGAACTTAAACCCGGAGGTATGTTTCTCTATAGTATGAAGAATCCAAATGGACCGGACATTTGGGGGAAGTTTGTGTATCGTGAAATTGCAGCACCTGAAAAGTTGGTTTTTGCAAGCTCCTTTTCCGATAAAGATGGAAACACCTCAACCAATCCCTGGATGCCTGTATGGCCATTAGAAATAATCAATACGGTTACGCTAATAGAACATGAAGGTAAAACCACATTGACTATAAAAGGCAAACCCATTAATGCTACTCCGGAGGAAATTAAAAACTTCGAATCATTCCGCGATTCAATGGAAGGTGGCTTTGCAGGAACCTTTGATCAACTGGGCGAATATCTTACAAAGAATTAAAAATTATACATTAGAGTGTTGTGGAAACAAACCAAGAAACAACAGAACGCGGAGTAGTTATTACTCGCACTTTCAATGCTCCGCGCGAATTGGTGTTTAAAGCATGGACAGAACCTGAACGTCTGGCGCAATGGTGGGGACCTAAAGGTGCAAATATCCATATTAGCAAATTAGAACTTACGCCCGGCGGTATGTTTCTTTATAGCATGAAAAATCCCAATGGGCAGGATCTTTGGGGTAAATTTGTTTATCGTGAAATAGCACCGCCTGAAAAACTGGTTTTTGTAATTTCGTTTTCAGACAAAGACGGTGGAATAACCCGCAATCCCTTGATGCCTCTGTGGCCATTAGAAATAATGAATACAGTTACACTTATTGAATACGAAGATAAAACCACTTTGACGATTAAAGGCAAACCAATTAACGCAACTCCGGAAGAAATTAAAAACTTTGAATCATTCCGTGATTTGAGGGATGCAGGCTTTGCACGAAGTTTTGATCAACTCGACGAATACCTCTCAAAAAATTAAAATTCATAAATTAGACTAGTATGGAAACAACATCAGAAACAACAGAACGTCGGGTAGTTATTACCCGCTTATTAGACGCTCCGCGTGAACTTGTATGGAAAGCTTGGACAGACCCTAAACATTTGGCACAATGGTGGTGGCCTCGTGGATTTACCGCTCCTGTTTGCGAAATTGATTTAAAACCAGGCGGAGCATTGCGCATAACTATGGAGCATCCCGATTTTCCCAACCACTGGATGAGAGGCATATTTAAGGAAATTGTTCCACCCGAAAAACTTGTTTTTACATCCGGTGCATTTATAGGAGAAGATGGAGAAGCAGGTCTTGAAGGTCTTAATACCATAACATTTGAAGATTTGGGTGGTAAAACGAAGCTTACCGTTAATGCAGTGGTTACCAAACTTGCACCTGAATTTAGCTTTGCTTACGAAGGCATGAACGAAGGCTGGAACCAAAGCCTCGATAAGCTCATCACATTCTTGAATTATATAAAATAAACGCCATGGCAACTGTAATATCAAAAGACGGCACAACAATTGCCTATAGTAAAATAGGGAAAGGACAACCATTAATTATGGTAGATGGGGCTATGTGCAGCCGTGCGTTTGGCCCCACGCCTAAAATGGCTTCTATGCTGGCCGAAAACTTCACTGTAATTACATACGACCGGAGAGGAAGAAACGAAAGCGGAGATACTCTACCCTATTCTGTAGAAAAGGAAATAGAAGATTTGGATGCGCTTATTAAAGAAGCAGGTCAACCTGTATATATGGTGGGTTTTTCTTCCGGTGCAGCACTAGTATTGAATTCAGCAGCAAAAGGGCTCAACATAAAAAAGATGATTTTGTACGAAGCACCTTATGTAATGAATATGGGCGGACACAACCCACCTCTTGAAGCTGAAAAACAATTCAAACAGTTTATTGCAGAAGGTCGGAGGGGTGATGCTGTTAAATACTTTATGAAAGATCTGATTGGTATGCCTGCTATATTCCCCATGATAATGAGCATTATACCTGTCTGGAAAAAACTAAAAGCCGTTGCTCACACACTTCCCTATGATGCTGCAGTGATGGGAAACTATACTATACCTGCACAACTGGCAGCATCCGTCCATACTCCGACCCTCGTTGCAGGCGGAGAAAAAAGTCCTATATCACTTCGCAATAGCGTGCAGGAATTAAAAAAGGCGATACCAAACAGCCAACTCCAAGTTTTAAAAGGACAAAATCACAATGTATCTGCCAAAGCTATTGTTCCGGTAATGATAGAGTACTTTAAAAACTAATATTCTACAGTCATGAAAAAAACGGATTTAACAATAGAGCGAGAGAAATTAGAAGTTACGGCCACAAGAGTATTTGATGCCCCCAGGGAGCTCCTATATAAAGTTTTTACTGATCCGAAACACAAAGCCATTTGGTGGAGATGTGATGCTGTAACCAATATCTCTGTTCAGATGGATGTACGGCCCGGAGGCTCCTGGCGCATCATACAAAAGGGCGACGATGGAAAAGAATTTGCATTCCACGGAGAATACCTGGAAGTTACACCACCGGAAAGGATTGTAAATACTTCTGAATTTGAAGGTATGCCCGGACATATAATTACGGAGACTGCCACATTCGAAGAGCTATCGGGTAAAACCCGGCTAACTATCTATTCCTCATTCCAAACTATAGAAGATCTGGAAGGAATGATAAAAGCCGGAATGGAATCGGGAACAACCGAAAGCATGGACCATATACAGGAACTTTTAATCGATCTACAAACAATTAAAACATTAGAACTATGAAGTACAATTCTAAAACTATTTTATGGATAAGCAGAATTATAAAGCTTGTATGTATTCTATTTCTTCTCATGGATTCCATTATGAAAATTATTAAATCTGCACCTTCTGTTGAAGGTTCAGTACAACTTGGATGGCCGGAAGATCAAATACAAAACATAGGTATAATTTTATTTTTGATTACCCTTTTATATTTGTTTCCCGGCACTTCTGTTTTGGGAGCCATTGTACTGACGGGATATTTAGGCGGTGCAGTTGCAATAATGATGCGTTCTAATATTAATGGACATCCCTTTTTCTTTCCGATTATATTCGGTATTTTTATTTGGCTATCTATCTTTTTGCAAGATGAGAATATTCGGAAACTTATTCCAATTCGAAAAAAAGATTAAATTTATTACGAAGCAGGTACTGCTACAAAAACTATGCAATTTCTAATCCCTAATCAATACTAATTTCTAACCTTAAAAAAACAATCGTTATGGCTAAAACATCAATTTATCTCAATTTTCAAGGCAATTGCGAAGAAGCTTTCAACTACTACAAAAAAGTATTTAATACCGATTTTGTGGGGCAAATTTTTCGCATGAAGGATACACCGCCTATGCCCGGCGCACCTAAACTTTCAGATAAAGAAGCAAGTTCCATTATGAATATTGCACTTCCTATATTGGGCGGAACTATTATCATGGGTACCGATATGCTGGAATCTATGGGGCATAAATTAAAAATTGGCAATAACACCACCATCAGCCTTGAAGCAGACAGCAAAGAAGAGGTTGACCGCTTGTACAAGGCCCTTTCGGAAGGTGGTTCTGAAATGAATGCTCCTATGGATATGTTCTGGGGATACTGGGGTGTTTGCCTCGACCGCTTTGGCATCCGTTGGATGTTCAACTGCATGAACAAGTAAATTGTATTCCCACCAAGCACTCACAATGCCCTTTCGGGCCATTGTGAGTGCCGAAATGGGGCTGGAACATGAGTCTTGATAAATTAGTAATTTTACTTAACAATTTAAAATAAAAATTCCATGAAAAAAACAAACACCATCTACTGGATCTTTACAGGATTATTATGCCTAGGAATGCTATTTGCATCAGTACCAAGCTTAATTTTGAGAGCACAGGCTGAAACCTTCTTTGCTACGTTGAGTTTTCCTGCCTATATGATTTCCTTTTTAGACATTGCTAAAATATTAGGAGTCATAGCCATTCTTGTTCCCGGTTATCCCAGGGTAAAAGAATGGGCGTATGCAGGGTTTACATTCGACTTATTGGGCGCTACTTATTGCCAAATAGCTAAAGGCCTTCCGCTGTCTAATTGGGTGTTCATGATTATTTGGTTTGTTCCACTTGTGGGCTCTTACATCTACCACCATAAAAGATTAAAAGCAACAGCATAAACTATTGCGATGTCATTCCAGGCATATATTGATAATATTAAAAAGAAGACCGGAAAAACGCCGGAAGATTTTAGAAAACTTGCCGAAAAGAAAGGTTTGCTTAAACCCGGCGTTAAAGCTATGGAAGTAGTAAACTGGCTGAAGAAAGATTTCGGGTTGGGGCATGGTCACGCTATGGCTATTTATGCTGTGTTCAAAGGTGTGAAACAATCTAAACAGAAATAGTAAATGCAAACTGAAATGGTTGAAGTTTTTAGGACAAATGTTCAACGGCCAAAGCAGGCAAGGATATTGGAAAGCGAATTAGCCTCGCAATTTCCATTCATCAAAATAAGTTTTGATTTGGAGGATTGTGATAAAGTGCTCCGTGTGGAAGGCAAGAAATTTGCCCCCGATAAGGTAATAGAGTTGTTGCACTCCAACGGATATTTTTGCCAGGTACTGGAATATTGAATTATTAGAAATAAACAATATGAAAACAAATAATGAACCGGTTATAATTGAACGCACTTTTAATGTGCCGGCCATTAAAGTGTGGAAAGCTATTACCCATAGAGACCAGATGGCTAACTGGTATTTCGACCTGAAAGAATTTAAGCCCGAGGTTGGTTTTGAGTTTAGTTTTAATGGAGGCCCGCCTGATAAGGTATATATCCACGTTTGCAAAATAACGGAAGTAGCGTATTGCAAAAAACTTACTTATAGTTGGCGATATGAAGGGTATGAAGGTATCTCATATGTAACCTTCGAATTATTTGCCGGGGGCGATAATCAAACTCGTTTAAAACTAACTCATACAGGATTGGAAACATTTCCTACAAACAATCCGGATTTGGCTAAACATAATTTTGTTGCGGGCTGGACCGATATTATCGGAAGGTCGCTAAAGGAATATTTAGAGAAATAAAAACTTTTATTTCTTAACTTCCTTTCCTTCTCGTTCTTCCGTAATTTGTTTGAGAGTAATGAGTTCGCGCATTTTCTCTTTTGCTTCCCCGGCAGGGCTTCCTAAATAAGATTTACCACCCTCGAGCGATTTGCTGGGAGCTGACTGCCCTAATAGCACTGCCCCTTTACCTATATGAATATTGCTTGGTATACCTACTTGTCCCCACAGGGTAACACCATCTTCCAATGTTACTACACCGGCAATGCCTACCTGTGCAGCGATGAGACACATTTTACCAATGCGGGTATCATGCCCAACATGTACGTGATTATCTAATTTACTTCCTGTCCCTATAATAGTTTGCTCGGATACTCCTTTGTCAATGGTGCAGCAGGCTCCTAAATCAACATCATCTTCAATAACCACATTTCCGCATGAAATCATTTTATCAAAATGCGTAGCGCGTTTTTTGTAATAAAAAGCATCGCCTCCAATAACGGTTCCCGAATGGATGGTTACACGGTTACCTATAATGGTTTCATCATAAATAGTAACATTGGGATGAATTACGCAATCATCGCCTATCACCACATTGTTCCCGATAAATACACCTGGCATAATAACTGTATTCTTACCAATTTTGGCACCGGGACTAATCATTTCTTTTTGAGAGAAATTTTCAGGGTGGAAATGTTTGATGATTTTATTATACGCGCTAAACGGATCGTCGGAAAACAATAAAGCTTTCCCCTCTGGACACGCTACTTTTTTATTGATGATAATAGTAGTCGCATTCGACTGAAGGGCCTTATCGTAATACTTAGGATGGTCAACAAAAACGATATCCCCATTTTCCACCCGGTGAATTTCGTTTAAACCTGTAATAAGATGTTTAGGATTGCCATCAAACTCTGCTCCGATGATGGATGCAATTTGTTCAAGAGTCTGTGGTGGGTTGATTTTCATAGGCTCAAAGATATGGTTAAATCAGTTTATCAAGCACATAAAGGAAAAATTTATACTATTGTTGCCTGAATTGCTTTGACCACTCAATGGCAGGTTCCATTTCATCGAAAATTTCAACCGGAATAGGTTGTCTGTATGTATTGATAAAAAAATTTAACTGGAGTTTACCCTGGGTTTTTTCAACCACAAAAGCACGCGATAATTTATTTACACACCCCTCACCCGACATATAATCTCTGGCTGCTTTTTCCATAGAAATCATATCTTTTCCAAATATAATAACAGGGTATAAAAAACCCTCTGTATAGGTAAGTCTATCCTCGGTAATAACTTTAAAGTTTTCTACTGTAAAATGTGTTCTTGTAAGTCGTTCAATGAACAAGATACCGTCTTTTATTTCATATACAGTATCTCCGGTATTTAATGCAGGTTTATTAAGAGTAGGCGTCATGTTTTTCTCAGGCAATTACAAATATAGTTCTATTTTCCTGACATGATTATATTTTTAAAAATATATGCTTGTATGTTGTTTTGTTAATTATGCGAATCCTTTTTCCTGCAAGCCTCCATACTTTTTAAGGAAACACATACCGGAACATTTAAAAACACCTACATTTGCGGCCATGAACGACAAACTTGTTTCCAGGATAATTATTGGTGTAACCATTGCCATACCGGTTGCCGTAACCGTGCTTCATTTTATGCCAAAACCCGATACTGTTCCAGATATAATAAAGCATTGTCCCCTTTTAAATGCCACGTTAAATGGAACCTGCACCTTGTTGCTTATAGCTTCTTATATAGCCATACGAAACAAAAAAGTAACCATCCATAAAAGACTTAATGTTACCGCCTTTGTACTTTCAGCCATATTTTTGTTAAGCTATGTGGCTTATCATTCCTTTGGTAAGGAAACTCTTTTCCCAAAAGATAATCCCTGGAGGCCGGTTTATCTCTTCATACTTTCATCGCATATCATATTGGCAGCCATAGTATTACCAATGGTATTGGTAAGTTTTAACCGGGGGCTTAGCAATCAAATTATAAAGCACCGGAAATTAGCCCGTTGGACATTGCCCATCTGGCTCTATGTCACCACTACGGGTGTAATTGTTTATTTAATGATTTCTCCTTATTATAATTTCTAAGTTTCGTATATTTGCAGGGCAAATGTTGCAAGATGAATAAGCTTTCTAAAATATTTTTTGCTATAATTCTGCTCTTTTCTCCATTATGGACTGCGGCTCAATGTTCAGTGTGCACGGCCGGAGTGGCATCGACTGCGCGTTCCAATGGAAAATTTGGAGCAGGTATTAATTCAGGCATAATATACCTGCTTATTGTTACTTATCTTGTTTTTTCCATAGCGGCCATTTACTTTCTCCGCCACCGCATACGCTACTTCATGCGTACATTGGCCTCCCGTTGGCGAATGTTTATAGCTTCTTTCTGAGGAGCTTACACAGAAAGAAGCCGCAATCTTCCTCTATTTCTAATAAAGGGACTTGGTTAAGCTAGCCGGAGTTTATGAAACTCCTTAAGAATTAGCTAATTTTGCAAATATTTTAAAGACAGGCATAACTTTATGGCAAGAATACTTACAGGCATACAAAGCACAGGCATACCACATTTGGGTAATATTCTTGGCGCTATTAAGCCGGCTATCGAAATGGCCAATAACCCCGGTAATGATGCATTTCTGTTTATTGCCGATTTACATTCCCTTACCACTATTTTTGATCCAAACATGCGTAAAGAGCATACCTATGGTGTGGCTGCCGCATGGCTTGCTTTTGGGCTCGACCCGGAGAAAACTGTTTTTTACCGTCAATCGGATGTTACCGAAGTATGTGAGCTCACATGGGATCTGTGTTGCTCCGCTCCTTACCCCATGCTTGCTAATGCAACCTCATTTAAAGACAAGCTAGACCGTTTGGCTGATGTAAATGGAGGCATATTTATTTATCCTGTTTTAATGGCCGCAGACATCATATTGTATGATGCAAATTATGTGCCTGTAGGAAAAGACCAGCAACAGCATCTCGAAATGACCCGCGATATTGCCAATGCCTTCAATAACCGTTACGGCGAAACCTTTGTTATTCCGGAAGCTAAAGTTGATGAACAGGTAATGATAATTCCGGGCATTGACGGGCAAAAGATGAGCAAATCTTATAATAATACAGTTAACATTTTTCTACCTGATAAAGAATTGCGTAAGGTGATTATGAAAATAGTTACCGATGCTACACCGGTGGAACAGCCTAAGAATCCTGATACATGCAATGTATTCAAACTATACAGTTATGTTGCCTCAACAGATAAGATAGAGGAAATGCGACAAAACTATTTGCGCGGAGGTTATGGCTATGGACAAGCTAAAGAAGCATTATATCAAACTCTGGTAGAAAAATTCAAAAAGGAAAGGGAGCTATATGCTCACTATATGAACAATAAAGAAGAGTTAGATAAAAAGTTAAAAATAGGAGCAGATAAGGCAAGGGCTGTGGCTCAAGCAACATTAAAAAGAGTAAGAACAAAATTGGGCTTTAAGTAAAATAATGGAACGCAGATGACGCTGACTAATAATATACTCGCAGATCATTTTAATCGTAAACAATCTGTGTCATCTGCGTTCCATTTGTATCAAAATAATATATTGAATGAAAAGTAAAATAGAAATAGAACTTGAAAAACGCATCCTGGTAATTGATGGTGCTATGGGCACCATGATTCAACGCCATAAGCCTACGGAAGAAGATTATCGCGGGGATCGTTTTAAAGATTATCCCCATCCGGTAAAAGGCAATAATGATTTGCTTTCCCTCACCAATCCGAAGATGATTGAGGATATTCATCGGGCTTATTTAGAAGCAGGAGCAGATATTATTGAAACCAATACTTTCAATGCTAATCCGCTTTCGCTGGCCGATTATCATATGAGCGAATTGACGTATGAATTGAATTTTGAATCAGCTAAAATTGCGAAAAAAGCTGCTGATGACTATACTGCTAAAAATCCGGGCAAACCTCGATTTATAGCAGGAACATTAGGTCCTACAAACAAAACCACCTCCCTCTCGCCTGACGTAAATGACCCGGGTTATAGGGCAGTGAATTACGATGATGTAGTAAATGCCTACACCCAACAAATTAGTGGGCTTGTGGATGGCGGCGCTGATGTGCTTTTAGTAGAAACTATTTTCGACAGCTTAAATGCTAAGGCGGCATTATTTGCTATTGAAACTTATTATGAGAAAACAGGAAAACGTCTTCCCATAATGGTTTCGGTAACCATTACCGATGCGAGTGGAAGAACACTTTCAGGGCAAACAGTAGAAGCATTTCTTACTTCGGTAAGGCATGAAAACCTGCTAAGCATTGGCTTGAATTGCGCATTAGGTGCAAAAGAAATGCGTCCTTACCTAGAGGAAATGTCGCAAAAAGCGCCTTATTATATTAGCTGTTACCCGAATGCAGGACTGCCTAACCAGTTTGGCGAATATGATGAAACACCGGAAACCATGTGCGTGTTTGTGGACGATTTTCTCAAAAATGGTTTTGTAAATATCATAGGAGGATGTTGTGGCACCACACCCGACCATATTAAGGCCATTGCTCACGCTGCATCTAAAGCTACTCCGCATAAAAAGCCAGAAGTCGACACCCTGCTCCATTTAAGTGGCATGGAAGCGGTAACGCTTTTCCCGGGAAGTAATTTTATGAATATTGGCGAGCGTACAAACATTACAGGTTCCAAGAAATTTGCAAAACTTATTACCTCCGGCGATTATAACGGCGCATTGAGCGTTGCCAGGGACCAGGTAGATGGAGGTGCACAGGTGATTGATATCAACATGGATGAAGCCATGATCGATTCCAAAGCTGCTATGGTTAAGTTTCTGAACTTGGTAGCGGCAGAACCTGATATTGCCAAGTTACCCATTATGATTGACTCTTCCAAATGGGAAGTGATTGAAGCGGGTTTGAAATGCACGCAAGGTAAATCCATTGTGAATTCTATTAGCTTGAAAGAAGGGGAAGAAAAATTTCTTGAACAAGCCCGGAAAGTAAGGAAATACGGAGCTGCCGTTATCGTAATGGCATTTGATGAAAAAGGACAGGCCGATACATTGGACAGAAGAAAAGAAATCTGCGGGAGAGCTTATGATATATTGACAAAACAAGTGGACTTTCCGCCGCAAGATATTATTTTCGATCCTAATATTTTCCCTGTAGGAACAGGCATTGAAGAGCATAAGCGTAATGCAATTGATTATTTTGAATCTACCAAATGGATAAAAGAAAATCTTCCGTTTGCTAAGGTGAGCGGGGGCGTAAGTAACGTTTCTTTTTCCTTCCGCGGGAATGATACGGTTAGAGAAGCTATACACTCCGCGTTTTTATATCATGCCATCAAAGCGGGCATGGATATGGGAATTGTGAATCCCGGCATGTTGCAGATTTATGATGAAATCCCTAAAGACTTATTAGTATTAGTAGAAGACGTTTTACTGAATCGTAAAGAAGATGCAACGGAAAATCTGCTTACTTATGCGGAGACCATAAAATCGAAAGGAAAGAAGATAGAGAAAGATGAGGCATGGAGAAGCCTGCCCGTAAATGAACGTTTGGCACATGCCTTAGTAAAAGGCATTGATGAGTATATAGAACAAGATACGGAAGAAGCGAGAAAGAATTTCGCAAAATCATTGGAAGTAATAGAAGGCCCGCTAATGGCAGGAATGAGCATAGTAGGTGATTTATTCGGCTCGGGAAAAATGTTTTTACCCCAAGTAGTTAAGAGCGCCCGTGTCATGAAAAAATCTGTGGCATATCTCACTCCATTTATGGAGGAGGAAAAAGCCGAAGGCGCCAGTGTGGCAGGTAAAATATTGATGGCGACTGTGAAAGGTGATGTGCACGATATTGGAAAAAATATTGTAGGCGTTGTGCTGGGATGCAATAACTACAAGGTTATTGACCTGGGTGTGATGGTCCCTTGTGAAAAAATATTGGAAGCAGCCATTAGAGAAGGCGTAGATGCCATAGGTGTTAGCGGGCTTATTACACCTTCGTTAGATGAGATGGTGCATATAGCCAAGGAAATGAAACGGAATAATTTTAAAATTCCTTTGCTTATTGGCGGAGCCACTACATCTAAAGTGCATACGGCTGTGAGGATTGCACAGGAATATGATAATCCGGTAGTATATGTAAATGATGCATCACGTTGTGTAAATGTGTTGAGCAGCTTATTATCTCCCAACCAAAATGATTTTCTTAAAACAGTTGAAAAGGAATATGAGCAACTGCGCACGATGCACAAAAACAAAAACTCTGAAAACAAGTTCATCAGCCTTGCCGAAGCACGCAGAAACAAGATGAAGCCTGATTGGCAAAAAGCAGATATTACAGCTCCTATAATCGTTGGCAATATTTCTTTACCCGATTTTCCTATTGCTGAAATTGCAAAATATATTGATTGGACTCCTTTCTTCCATGCATGGGAAATGAAAGGAAGTTACCCGAAAATATTTGATGATCCGGAAAAAGGCGTGGAAGCCAAAAAGCTTTTTGACGATGCACAGGAAATGCTGAATAAAATCATCAGCGAGAAATGGCTTACAGCTAAAGGTGTTGCAGGATTTTATCCTGCTAATACGGTAAATGAGGATGATATAGAAATTTACGATGACGAAAATCGTACGAATGTAAAAGCTGTTTTGCATACGCTTCGCCAGCAAACTAAAAAGCCTGAAGGACAAGCTAATATTGCCTTAGCAGACTTTATTGCTCCCAAAGATTCCGGCAAGGTTGATTATATAGGTGGCTTTGCAGTTACAGCAGGGCTTGGTATTGAACGCCTCATTCGCCGTTTTGAAAAACAACATGACGATTATAGCAGCATCATGATAAAAGCGCTGGCTGACCGTCTGGCGGAAGCCTTTGCAGAATTACTACATGAAAAAGTGCGGAAAGAATTCTGGGGTTATGCACCGGATGAAAACTTTACAGCACAAGAGCTGGTTAAAGAATCGTACCGTGGAATACGGCCTGCACCAGGCTATCCGGCTTGCCCAGACCATACGGAGAAAATAGAACACTTTGAACTGTTTGAAGTATATACGAAAACAGGCATAGAACTTACCGACAGCATGGCTATGTACCCAACTGCAGCCGTAAGCGGATTATATTTTGCCAATCCAGAATCGCATTATTTCTCCTTAGGAAAAATAAACAAGGACCAGGTGCAAGATTATGCCAAACGCAAAGGCATGAGCATAGAGGAAACAGAAAAATGGCTTAGACCGAATTTAGGGTACTAAGCCATTCCAAATATTTTATGAATTTTCTTACTGCACTATAAACTTCCCTCTGTCCAGCACAGTACCCGACATATCGGCAATGCGGTAGAAATACATTCCTGATGGGTAAGAAGTAGTATTCATCATAACCATGCCGCTATTCATTTCTTGTATAGAAAGTTCTCTGCCTGTAATATCAAATACAGAAACTTGTTTCGCTGAAGGGGCTGAACAATTAAAGGTAATTTGTGTTCGGCAAGGGTTAGGATAAACCGAAGTATATTGTGAACTAGAAATATTATCTACTCCCAAATTCCCAGAATGAAACCACTGAACAAGGGAATCTTTTGTATTGGTATGGTTCATTTGCATAGTAGCAAAATAATAATTGAGATTATTAGCATACCAGCGGTATATGTAACTCGCCGTAGATGTAGTACGGTATATTGTCCAGCTACCGTGGACAACATGTCCCCACAAGGTATCTACAGTAAGGTCCCAATGCTTTTGCCGGATTACATTTTGAGTGCCATAGGGAGTAGTCATGGTGCCAAAAGCATCTACTGTATCGGCATAATGAATAGTTATGTTAGCTTTTCCCGAATCAAAAGGGGAAAAATTAATCGCCATTGAAGTGTCGCCCTTACTCACACCACCATCTGTAGTTCCATATGTTGCAGGAAGCGGTATTTGAACATAATATGGGTGTATGGTAATGGATAATGCAAATCCATATTTCGATTCACCAAGACCGGTACTATAGAAAGAGGTAGGTGTGGATGCAAAAAATGTATAACCTGTACCATATTGCAAGCTATCGGCTAAATTAGAAGAATGAAAAGCCGGGGCATATATAGTGGAGGAAGGTTGGACAAACAAATAGGTATTCGTTTGTGAATTTCCAAGTGTTGCGTAATTCCAAATCTGGGCCTTGTTACTGGCAGCTTGAGGTGAAAAATTCCCGGTAGCATCTACTGCCATAGTAGCTTGTGCCCATACGTTAGGTACATCGGTTTGTGTAATGGTAATTTGAGCTTTTGTTAAATGACAAAGGCAACAAAGTGCGGCTGATAATAAAGTAAGTTTTTTCATGGCGTTATATTTTGGAACTGTAAAGATATGAAATTAAGTCAAATATGGTATTGTTCTATGGGAATATCTGTGTACATTTGTCTTAGTCTCTATCAAAAAAATATAAAAACTCTTATCATGATAAAATCTATCAAACACCTCGCATTGATTGCAGCATGCTGCCTATTTGTAATACCTGTTTTTGCACAAAATACTACTCATGTTAAAAAAACTTCTTCATCTTCAGGGCCAGCTCTTTCGCCCGAACGCAGTAAAATGCTTTGCAAACCATGGCAGCTCGATACCATTTCAGAATTTGGAGTAGATAATAAAGCTACGGGAAAAGAAGCTCATGATGGTATTACATTTGTTTCCGACGGCAGTTTTTTTATTACGCAGGAAGGCGTTCCATCAACCGGAACCTGGACTTATTCGGCAGGGCGGATAAACACCGTTACAACAAATCCGGACAACAAAATGAGCTTGAGAATTATCAGCCTGGCAGATAACCGCCTGGTAGTAGAATATCAAGATCCTGACCTTAATAGAACTCAATACACGTATTCGCCCAAGAAGCAATAGTTTAGCTATAAACAAATAGCTTTTACAAAAACAGGAAAAACGAATTGAAGAATGCGCAGAATGTTGAGCCCGCTTCGGTTTCCAGCGTATCTTCCGTAAATAAGGATAACATAAAAATCATCCAGAAAACAAAATAAATATAGGTATATATCTTCTTTGTTTTTATCCCGGGATAAAAGATAGAAAATATAAACCAGGCAAGCCCTACAAAACCAAACCCTACCATAATTTCAAGATATTGGTCGTGTGCCCGTAGTCTCCATTCGGGTCTCAGTGAAGAATGTGTGGCGTCATAGTAATCATCAAAGCCTTTGCGTACATCGCCCGTTCCGCAACCGATCACCGGGTGACGGCCAATTAGAATAAGGGCTATTCGCCAATATTCAAGCCGCATGGTAAGTGAATGCCCATTTACATCACCCCCACGCTCATAATTTCTGATTTCCCAAAAGGCTTCATACAAGCGATAGTTGAGACTGCTGAGCGATTTAAAGTGATAGTTGGGTATGCCCCATTCAACGGCATGAATATCTTTTTGCGACAGCAACCACACACCGGCTGAATCTTTTCGTAAATCCATGGAGGTCATATAGCGCAATAGCGTATATTTAATTGGGTTTCCCTTCAAATCACTACTATCAATAGGTATTTTACTTCTTTTGTTCCATTCGTTCTTCAGTTCTTTCCAACAGATATATTGAATTACATAATGCCCATTCTCTGTATTATCGCCCCAGTTGCCATCGAAATAACTATTTCCGTTTACAGTTTTGAGATCTACTTTTGCTCTGTCAACCACATCGGGTTTTGGAAAATAAAGATGGTATGAATATGCTACATATCCCACCGAGCCAAGAAAACCCAGCAGAAATAAACCTATTACGGAGGCCCCTATCCATGCTTTTTTATTCCGTATGGCTTTTATGGCAGCATACAACAACAAGGCGAGGCAAATTACCACCACCATAATTACCGATGTGAGCGATTGCATCACCAACAGGAAAAAGAGAAGCCACCCCATTGCAACACCACAAATAAGTGACCAGGCAGAAAATTTACGGGTAACTATATAATGCCCTAATATGAATATGGATAATACCATCATCATGCCCAACCGCACAGGGGCTATAAATGGAGAAATATCGTGTATATCTATTATTTTATGGTTGACGAGTAAATAGCCGCCAGCAAAAGTGGCGCAGGTTACCGCCAGCATAAACATAATTATTACCAGTCGCTTTTCTTTTCCAAGCAGAGGCGCTGATGTGGAAAGAACAAAAGGGAAAAGCAACAACGGAAGTTTTTTATTGATATCTTCCATTCCGTAATTGAAATTGGTGGTATAAAGCAAGCCCAGCAAGTGCATGATGTAAAAAGAACAGAGCACCACCGCAGGTTTATTACGAATAAAACTTTTCCACTTAGAAATGAAATTGCCCTCCGCTACCCAATTAATAGCAAGTACTGCCTGCCCAATGCTATTTAGCCCGTTCGATAATGGCATGCCTATGCAAACAGCTATCAGCGCTGCTATAAAGATATAGCGGTGCACCTGTGTTCGTAAGGAGGTATTTTCTGCGAGCGTTTCTATAGTTTTAAATTAATCGGGGGTTTTGAATTGGGTTATATTTGCACAAAAATAAACGATAGAATGAATCTGTTATTACTTGGAAGCGGAGGAAGAGAACATGCACTGGCATGGAAAATGACCCAAAGCCCTCTTTTGGATACCCTGTATATTGCCCCGGGAAACGCCGGCACGGCTACTTGTGGCACAAATCTGAATATAGATATCCTCGATTTTGAAGCAGTTAAAAAAATAGTTTTAGAAAAAAATATAGGACTTGTTTTGGTTGGACCGGAAGAACCCCTGGTTCGTGGCATATACGATTTCTTTAAATCTGATAAACAACTCTCAGCTATTCCGCTTATAGGACCATCGAAAGGCGCAGCAGCATTGGAAGGCAGCAAAGATTTTGCTAAAGAGTTTATGCTAAAATATGGCATCCCAACAGCCCGCTATTCTACTTTCACCAGGGAAACCATTGAAAATGGGATCTCATTTTTAAAAACACTCTCCCCTCCTTATGTACTTAAAGCCGACGGATTGGCAGCAGGCAAGGGCGTAGTAATTCCCCATACATTGGAAGAAGCCGAAGCCACCTTGAAAGAAATGCTGCTCGATGAAAAATTTGGCGCTGCAAGTCGTAAAGTGGTAATAGAGGAATTTTTACACGGAATTGAGCTTTCTGCATTTGCCCTTACCGATGGGAAAAGCTTTCACATTTTACCCGAAGCAAAAGATTACAAACGCATAGGCGAGAACGATACGGGCAATAATACAGGAGGAATGGGGGCAGTTTCGCCTGTACCTTTTGCCGATGCAGTTTTTCTTGATAAAGTAAAACAACGGATTATAGTACCCACTGTTGAAGGGTTGAAAAAAGAAAAGCTGGAATTTTCGGGATTTATTTTTGTTGGCTTGATGAATTGCAATGGAGAACCCAAAGTGATAGAATACAACATGCGCATGGGCGACCCTGAAACTGAAGTGGTGATGCCCCGCATAAAATCAGATTTTGTGAGCCTTTTGATTGCAATTAGTAAAAAGAAGTTAGATAAAACCACGTTGGAAATAGATGAAAGAACAGCCGCAACCGTAATGCTTGTTTCTGGCGGATACCCTGATAAATATGAAAAAGGTAAAGAAATTACAGGATTAGACGAGGTAAGCGATAGCCTAGTATTTCATGCCGGTACAAAGCAGGAGGGTGAAAAGGTTTTAACCAATGGCGGGCGCGTGCTATCGGTTACATCTTATGGAAAGACATTAAAAGAAGCCGTTGAAACTTCCTACAAAAGCATTGCCAATATTGATTTCGAGAAGAAATATTTCCGCACGGATATTGGTAAGGACCTGGGTGCCTAACTTTTTTCGTGCACGTTCAATTTCTTAATTACTTCATTGGCTCCGCTATCGGCATATATACCATAAGCATTAACGAGGAGCCCTTTCATGCCATATTTTTCGGAGGAAATAGCATATAACACAGTTTGATCTTCCGGATCACTTTCTCCTTCAAAGCGGAAAAACTTATCTACCTGAAAATCGCTGGGCGATAGCTGATGCTTACTATTGGTGCAGTCGAGGTAGTTTTCCCGGATGTTAAAATCTTCTGTATAGCCCTGGGTTTTTAATTCATTAATGGCTTCTACTAAGGTGGCGTACGATTCCATAATTAAAAGGTTTGTTTCGTACACAAAGTTATTCTTTTTGTGCAAGATTTACAAGCTAAATATGCAATTTTAATTTCTGCTCTACAGCCTTTTCAAGACATTCAGGGCAAAGACAACCTTTATCAGGATTCATAGGCATTATGTTAGGCAGTTTACTGCACCAGCAATTTGCAGACGAACAGGTAAACTCCTCATTACACTCAGCGCATTTTTTAGGGGTATATAATTGCTTGCATTGGCTTCTGAATCTTTCCTCTGCCGAAAAAATACCAGGATGAAAAAGCGAAGCAAGTAACTCTATTCCATCTACCAAATGAAGGCTTGGACAGGTAAACAAATCTGCATCGGCTATATAAACTGCACTATTTTTTACTGCTTTCAGCTCATCCCATCCTTGCAGTTGTGTAAGCTTTTCTATTTCCTGCAATGCTCTTTCCACATGAAAACCGCAAGGCGCTACCACCAATACCTCCGGGTTATATTGCAACACCCTCTCCCAAGGAGTAACTATTGAATACCCACCAGGATTGGAAAGCATATCAACACCACCGGCTTGTGCAATTTGGTATGGTATCCAATGCCCGCAATTATATATAGGATCAAGCCATTCCATAATCATTACTCTTTTTAAAGGAGCATTGTTTTCCCTTAATTTATCAAGAATAAAACCCGTTCTTTTTTCCAATTGCGCCAAAAGATGGTGTGCTGCCTCTTCCTTGCCTAATGCAGTAGCAATGGTGATGGCATTAGCATATACGTCATCCAAATTTCTCGGTATCAGGGGAATGATTTTTGGCTGCTTTTTTAGCTTATAAATGGCTCTTTCAACATAGCTTGTGCTGATTTGGCAAACATCGCACACATCTTGTGTGAAAATAATATCAGGGGCTATTTGCTGTAGGAGCTCTTCATCTATGTAATACAAGCTCCTGCCTTCCTGTTTTGATTCAGAGACAATCTTATCAATTTCGGCACTGGTGTAATTATTTCCTTCGAGATACGAGCGCACTACCTTAGGTTTATCAGAAGGACACTCAAAGGTTACCCCACAGAGGAACTCTTCCAGACCCATTTGGTATATCATGCTGGTAGCAGCCGGTAAAAAGGAACAAATTTTCATATTAGCCTCTAAATTAGAAAATAAAAATAAATGGCCTTACATTTCCATTTCGCTCAGTTCAAGCCAGCGCATTTGCTTTTCTTCAAGCAGCCGTGAAATTTCACCAAGTTTGATTGATGTATCAGACAATTCTTTGTGGTCAGTAATACCGCTTACCAGTTTTTCTGTAAATTCAACTTTTTGTTGTTCGAGCTTAGCAATTTCTTTATCAAGGTTTTGAAACTCAAAGCGTTCCTTATTGGTCATTTTTCGTCTTGCAATCGCCACTTTTACTATTTCCTCAACTGCTTTAGGCTCCTGCTTGGGTTCGGTTTTACTTTCCAATTTTTTCTTTTCTTTCTCCTCCTCACGGTAATCGGTATATGAACCCAAATAGGTTTTTACTACACCATTACCTTCCAGTATAAAAAGCTGGTCGGCCAATTTGTCCATAAAATAGCGATCGTGGGAAACCATGAGCAAACAGCCCTGGAAATCCAACAGGAACTGCTCCAATGTGCTAAGTGTTATGAGATCAAGGTCGTTGGTAGGCTCATCCAATACAAGAAAATTGGGGTTTTTCATCAAAACAGTAAGCAGGTATAAACGCTTCTTTTCACCACCACTTAATTTAGATACATACGTATATTGCATTTCAGGTGGAAACTGAAATAATTGTAAAAGCTGCGATGGCAGTAGCTTTGTTCCATCACCCATAGGGATATAATCGCCCACTTCCTTAACCACTTCAATCACGCGTTTATCATCTTTCATTACAATTCCCTTTTGGGAATAATATCCAAACACAATGGTTTCACCCACATTTATTTTGCCACTATCAGGTTGTTCAAGTCCTGTAATGATATTGAGAAAAGTTGTTTTCCCCGCGCCGTTTTTCCCTGCAATGCCTATACGTTCACCTTTTTTGAATGTATAGTCGAATCCGTCTAAAATAACTTTATGGTCATAGCTTTTCCGCACTTTTTTTAATTCCAAAATTTTTCCGCCAACACGGCTCATCTTCACCTGCAACTTCAGCTCTTCCTGCTTCTTTCTTCCCGCAAGCGATTCGCTTATTTTGTCAAACTGGTCTACCCGTGCTTTCGACTTGGTGGTGCGAGCTTTAGGCATCCTGCGGACCCATTCCAACTCGCGCCGATAAAGGTTTTTTGTCCTTTCTAATTCTTTGCCTTCATTCAGCTCCCGGTCGGCTTTCTTTTCGATAAAATATTCATAATTGCCCCGGTAGCGGTATAGTTTTCCGTTGTCCAGTTCGAGTATATCGGTACACACATTATCCAGGAAATAACGATCGTGTGTAACCAGCAGCAATGAAACATCGTTGCGGATAAAATAATTTTCCAACCATTCAATCATATCCAAATCAAGGTGGTTGGTGGGCTCATCCATAATGAGTAGTTCCGGTTCTTCAATCAATACCCGCGCCAGTGCCAGCCGCTTACGCTCGCCACCAGACAGGGAACTGACCTTTTGTTCCAAATGATGAATATTGAGCGATGAAAGAATCTGCTTCACTTTGGTTTCATAGTTCCAGGCATCTTGTGCTTCCACCATTTCTATGGCTTCTCCCAAAAGCTTCTGATTTTCTTCCGAAGGATTCTCTTCCTGCTTTTCCAGTGCAATTTCATAAGCGCTGATAGCCTTTTGCATATCATTTTCGGAATGGAAAAGGGCTCGGTATACCGTATCGTCCGCATTAAATGCAGGCTCCTGTTCTAAAAAAGATACCGCTACATCGTTACGGAAAGTAACATTGCCACTATCGGCAATATCTTTCCCTGCCAAAATATTTAAAAGCGTTGACTTGCCTGCTCCATTGCGTGCAACAAGTGCAGCACGCTGCCCTTGCTCAATTCCGAAGCTGATGCCGGAAAACAATTGCTTATCGCCATAAGCCTTGTAAAGATTTTCTACTGATAAAAGATTCATGGCACAAAGGTAGTATACCAAAGAGATATAGCGAATAACAAAAAAAGCCGGAGTTTGAATTCCCCGGCTTTCATACTTTCTTTTATTGTTTTATTAAAATGCGTAACGAAGGTTGAGGAAGCAACTCCTACCGAGTGTAGCATATCCCAATATTTCAGAGTATGCTGTATTAAAGATGTTTTCACACCTTGCCGTTACTGAAAAATTATTGGTTATATCGTAGGAAGCATAGAAATCGAGAAGCGTATAATCGCCTACATTCACAAATCCAATAGCACCATAAGGTCCAAGATTGTTATCGTATTGCGCATCGAAACGTGTTCCTACATAACGGGCTCTCAACGTAATTGCAAGTTTCTTAACAGGGTGCCATATAATACTGAAATTAGCCAATGCGCCGGGTCTTCTTAACAAGCCTGTACTTTGCAAGTTTCTATTCAAGAATACGCCGCCATCATATATCTGAACCCAGTTATTATGTGTTTGTGAAGTATCAACATTATTCTGGTTATACTTTAAGGTAGTGGATAATAGACTGATATTTCCTGCCAAATCCAGTTTCGGAGAAAGCTTGAGCGACATATTTAATTCAAAGCCTTGTGTAATTTCCTGCCCCAGGTTAAGATAGGTGTACCCATTATTATCGCCATAATGAAGCGAATCAACCGGCATCCCTTTATTCCATAAGGCAACATAGTCAATATGATTATTAACCACTGTTTCGAACCATGCGAGGGTGAAAAAGAAATTATTAGAAACCCGTTGCTTGATACCCACTTCAAATGAGCCTGATGTTTCGGCAGAGAGTTTTGAATTTCCTAACGTAACCGAAGTGGAGGGATTATCGCCATATTTATCGGGGCTGAATAATTCATACAGGGAAGGTGTGCTGAAGCCTGTAGAATAAGAAAGATATAAAGTGGTGTTGGGATTGAGTTTATAATAAGGATTCAATTCATAACTTACATTGTTGCCAAAAATTGAGTTGGATGTAAACCTCATACCAAGTAGCAATGAAAAAGGACTCCATTTTGAATTAAATGTTCCACCGTTAATATCAGCCTGGGCATAGAAATTATTTGTGGTTTGTTTGAATTTGACGGAATCCGGTGTATCATTATAAGTTGACGGAAACCCACCATAAATATCCATGGTTGTGGTGTTGGTAGTCATTGATTCATTATAAGTACCTCCGCCAATAATAAACTGGGATGTTTTATAATCATACTCCGCTTTTAAATTATGAGACATATATTTTGCAGTATACATGTCGCTATAGGTAGATACATCTCCATACGAATCAATCGTATCCAATCCTTGTTTTACAATACGATAATCGTGCGAAAGAGCGCCCGTGTATTGTATATTCAATTTGTCGTTAAATTTATATGTCACCCCTCCCGTATAAAAATCTCGTACAAATTGATTACGCGCATTCCTGGCATCTTCAAAGGCAGCAGCATCAAAATCGGAAAATTGATTGGTATTTTTATACTCAGCATAAATGTCCCAATGTTGATTAACAAACCCGATCTTAGCAAAAGGCGATGTTTGTTGGAAGTTATCGCGGTCGGGGTTCATTTGATAGGACAAGGGATGCGTAACTGTATCTACCGTAGCATTAAGCCCTTTATCTGTATAGCGGTAGCAGCCGCCTGAAATGTATAATCCATTTTTAAAGGTGTAATTCAATAAAATATTTCCTGCAATTGAACCAGTATTTGAACCAAATTCCCCACCGGTAACTGAAGCAGAAACATGCAAGCCGGGTTTGTAATTCTTTTTGGTGATGATATTTATTACCCCACCAATAGAAGAGGAACCATATAATGTAGAATGGGATCCCCGAACAATTTCGATCCTGTCGATGTCTGCTAAAGAAAGTTCAGAAAGATCCAATTCCCCCCCATCAGTCGAAGGGTCATTTAAGGGTACCCCGTCAATCATAATAGCGGTGTTGTTATCATCAGCTCCTCTCATGAACAAAGTCTTTATGGCTCCGGGATTTTGCCCGGTTCCGTCAATAAAAATACCTTCCTGTTGCGAAAGAACCTCAGCAATTGTGTTACAGCCAGCCTGTTTAATCTGCTCGGGAGTTATAACCGTTACACTCCTACCCACATCCATCACATCTTTTTCGGTGCGTGTAGCTGTTACAGTTACCATTTTAATAGAGTCGGAAGAACTTTGAGTGTTGTCTCCCTTTGCTGTTGAAGCATTCTGCGCATACGAGCCCGAATAAAGGAATACCCCTGCGCATAAAAAATAGATTGCATTTTTTTTCATGTTACATTTTGTTTTGTAACACTTCTGATAAAAAAAAGAATAGAAAAAGTGCCCGCTTTTTCAATCCTTGCTTTTTACCCGAAAGCGTTGAATTAATAATTATGCATTGGCAGGTCTTCTGACTCGCTCTGTTTTTGATGCCTTCCCGTCTAGCCTATGGCAAGACAGTGACAATAGAATTTCAAAAACATTTTTAAGAGCTTACAGCAGCGGGAACTGTCCGGGATTTTCACCCGATTCCCTTTTAATCCACCACTTGGCGGAACCATTGCGGGGGCAAAAGTAACAAAAGTTTGATTTCTCCAAAAAATATTGTATACCTTTGCGTCTTACCTTTAAAAAAACTACTAATCATGAAAAAACTTTTTTTAGCCATAGCCATCATGGGAATGAGTGGTTTTGCTTTCGCGCAACAACAACAAAGCACCACTTCCTCGTCATCGAAAGATGCCAAATGCAGTAAAGCATGTATGAAATCGTGCGGCAAGAATTGCAAGAAAGGTTCTTGCACCAATATGAGCAAGTCAACCAGCTCTTCTGCCACATCTACTTCAACCCAAAGCAGCCCTACAAAATAATTGCTTATTGATATAGATAAAAAAAGTCCCGCTCGCAGAGTCGGGACTTTTTTTATTTACTGAAATGCATTCTATTATTTTTTAATAGCAAATGCTATGCCCTTGCGACTATGGATTTCAAAAAAATCGAAATCATGTAGGTTTTTCTCCTTAAACTTATTCCATACCCCCATTAAGTTGTAGCTTTCAGGCATAATGTCATCAAACAGAATAATGCCACCTTTATCAACGTGCGCTACAACATTATCAAGGTCTTTAGTAGCTATATCAACCGTATGTCCGCCATCAACCAGCACATAATCGAACTTTTTACCGGGGTTTTTAGCGAAATATTCCGGTATCATAACAGTAGAATCGCCGGAAATAAATTTTATTTTACCCGTTGGAATATTGAAAGCAGCCAGGTTTTTGAGCACCTTTCCTGTAGAAGCTTTTTCCACATAGCTTCCTACCCACTTGGTGAACCGTTCGGAAATATTAATATTTCTTTTCTTCCCCATTAATTTGGATAAAAAAGTAGCGAGTGGAGTTGTGCTAACATATTCTCTCCACATATCAAAACTAAGTACTTCTTCTATATTTTCAAACTCATTTTTTGTGTAAACACAAAGCAAGGCTATTAATGAACCTCCTGTACGGGTTCCTATCTCTAAAATACGCTTGGGTTTGCGTGTAGCTCCTACCCACGATTCAACCATATTACTTTCCAAGAACATTCCGTTTCTTACCAGCCCGGTTTCATTGGTAAGCTCTTTCCAGTAATAATCATTGGGATCAAGCAAGGCCAGCTTTCTAGCATTGGAAAGCAAAAGGTCTTTATAGTTCAATATCGCCTGGAAGTCTTTATCATCCAGATTATGAAGTTTTTCCATTAAAATAGTGTGTTTCAATAAAAGACAAAGGTAAAAAGAAAACGGTGAGGCATAGAAACCGCATCATTAACAATATTTATGACAAAAAATGTATGCTGTAAGCAACTGATATGGGCTTTAAAGTGAACTAATTGTCATATTTGCACATTATTAGGCTGACATAATGGGAATTGTACAGAAGGCAAGCATAAAACTAACCATAGTTTCATACCTGGGGGCAGCTCTCGGGTACATGAACCGGGTGCTTTTATTCGCCAATTTTTTATCGCCCGACCAGGTGGGGCTTGCCGGTATCCTGTTAAATGCTTCTGTACTATATGCCCAATTTGCCGCTCTTGGGATACCAACTATAAGCCTTCGTTTTTTTCCATTCTTTTTTAACAAGGAAAAACGGCATAATGGGTTCTTTTTCTGGGGAAACGTATTTGTCTTTGCAGGATTTTTGATAACCACCCTGTTCTTCGTTTTATTTAAACCTATTATTATCAGGCAGTTTATTGATAATTCGCCTATGATTATCAACTACTACTACTATCTTATCCCACTCGCCCTTTCCGCGGTTTATTTTCAATTTTTCGAATCGTATTTACGGTCGTTGCTCAAAACTGTAGTACCAACGTTTTTGAATGAAGTTTTCTCCAAAATATTAGTTACGATAGTAATAGCTTTATTTGCTTTGAAGTGGATAAACTTTCACCAGTTTGTACTACTATATATCGGATGTTACTTCCTGATAACTTTTGTACTATTAATCTATATCATTTTCCTTAAACAGTTTTTTCTATTTCCGGGAAAAAGCAAAATGTATAAACGTTTATTGAAACCCATACTGCTTTATGGAGTATTTACCATTCTTTCTGCTTTAGGGGGCTCCATACTTATGCAAATTGACAGTTTAATGATAGCCTCTAAGCTGGGCTTGGCACAAACGGGTATTTACAATACCATATTTTTAATTGCCACTGCATTAACATATCCCTATCGTTCTATCCAGAAAATAACGTATCCACTTGTAGGACGCTTTTGGAGGGACCGAAATATGAAAGCGGTCGCAGATTTGTATACCAAAACAACAGTAACAATGATGATTGCCGGGGGAGGACTTATTTTACTTTTATGGGGTAACATCGACAGTATTTTCCGGTTTATACCGAAAGAATATTCCATAGCAAAGTATTCTTTGTATTTATTGTGCCTTGCTAAATACTTTGATATGATTACAGGCTTGAATGGCGTTATAGCAGTAACCTCAAAAAAATATAAATACGACCTGTATTTTCTATTGTTCCTGGTGGTACTTACTATCATTTTAAACTTAGTTCTTATACCAATATATGGTATTACAGGCGCTGCCTTGGCGGCTTTAATAAGCCTGGTTACTTATAACCTGTTGCGCGTACTTTTTGTGTGGTATAATTTCAGCATGCAACCATTCAACCTCGATTGCCTGTGGGTGTTGCTAATTACCATTGGCACCTTATGCATTGTACACTTTATTCCTTTTATCATTAACAAGTATGTAAGCATTTGCATTAATTCTTTTATAATTGCTGTGATATATGGAGGTGTCATTCTCTTCTTCGGTTTTTCACCCGAAATAAATACTATCGTATATAAATATACCAAGTGGTCGAGGCTTAAGAGAGATTGAAAGGCAGGCTGAATCAGCATATTTTAATAATTTTAGCATTTCTACGTTAGTATCCTAACTATTTCCATTGTCCATCTTGAAACATACAGGTCTGTTCGGCATCTTATTCTTATCGCATATAGTAACCGCCCAGGTAAATAAAAAACTATTACCTCTCCCCAAAAAATTACTATTACAAGTAGTAAATGTGGATTCGGCAGGTACTAAAGACTTCAAAATACCTGATTATGGCAAAGAATATACCAACCCTGCGGAACGATTACAAGCGTTGCAAGTACTGATTGGAAGCATCCATGCTGCCTCATACCTCACCGCAACGATAGACAGTACAGTGCAGGACAGCACCAAACTCACTGCCTTTCTTTTCCCCGGCAAACCTTATAAATGGGCCTATCTGCATGCAGGAAATGTTGCTGAAGTGGCTATTAATTTATCCGGCTATCGCAATAAGCTGTTTCAAAACAAACCCCTCTATTTCAAGACTGCTGCAGGACTGATGAATGCTCTTCTTGTTTATTATGAAAATCACGGATACCCTTTCGCGAAGATACATTTAGACAGCATTCAAATAAATGGAAATACAATATCAGCATCGTTGAATATAGACAAGCAGAATGTAGAGACCATTGATAGCATTGTTGTGAAAGGAACGCTCAAAATTTCACCTAAATATCTTTACGGATACTTAGGAATTAAACCCGGGGACCTGTATGATGAATCGAAAGTAGCTGCCATTGAGGAACGCATAAAGGCCTTGCCTTTTCTAACGGAAACAAAACCATTGCAAGTAGTATTTATAAAAAACAAAGTCGATATATTGCTCTATCTTTCCCGTAGGAATGCCGATCAGTTTAATGGTATTATAGGCATATTACCTAACAATACCGGAAAAGTAACCATAACAGGCGATGTTACCCTGCAGTTGCAAAATGCATTCCATCACGACGATGCAATTGGTTTTCATTGGCAGCATCTACAGCCACTGACTGAGAACCTGACAATCAATTTCAGCTATCCTTATTTGTTTCAAACACCCATAGGAATTGATGAAAATTTTAAACTTTTTAAGCAAGATACTACCTATCTTCAGCTAGATAATAAATTAGGATTCAAGTATCTTTTTATAGGGGGGAATTATTTGGAAGTATATTATGAAAGCATTGTCACAAGTCTTTTATCTACTGTTGCACTGCAAAATCTTGCCAGCCCTCCCCCACCCTACACCGACGGTACAACTGATTTGTACGGAATAGAATATAAAATACGCAAATTAGATTATATCTATAATCCGCGCAGAGGATATGATTTGACGGGTTCGGTAGCAGTAGGACAAAATACCATTCGCGAAAACTCTTCGGTAAATGGTGATATCTATGCAGGCTTGCAACTTAATTCCGTTGAATATCGCGGCACTCTCCAGGCCGATTATTATATTCCGGTTGCAAGCCGGGCAGCCATTAAATGGGAAGTAAATGGAGGGTATATACAAGACCCCTCTCTTTTACTCAATGATCTTTTCCGTATAGGAGGATTGGAAATATTGCGAGGATTTAATGAACAATCTATCTACGTTTCACAATATGCTGTAGGAACAGTGGAATTTCATTACCTGTTGGAACAAAACTCATTCTTTTTTGTATTCTACGACCAAGGATGGTGCAGGGAGACACTTGCTTCTTCTATTCAATATTTTAATGATACGCCTTCAGGATTTGGCGCCGGAATGGATTTTCAAACTAAAGCAGGCATTTTTTCCCTTTCCTATGCTATTGGGAACAGCATTGGAAATCCCTTTAACTTTGGCACAGGAAAAATAAATTTTGGAATAGTAGATTATTTCTAGAAATAACCTTGCTCAATATAGGCAGATTAGTGAGAGGAATGATGCTCTCCGCTATGGTCAATATCATCCTTGATAAGGAAATAAAAACCTGCCAAAAAGCCCACACCTGTAAAGAATACGCCAAAAACACTTAATCCGTGAGCGTCAGCATTCACGTCGAGGACTGCATAACGGAAAGGAAGTAAAAAAGTAACTGCAAAAATGATGATGGCTATAAGTTGGCTCTTTTTCATGTGATTAAGTTTTCTTTCGGGGACAAAAGTAATAAAATTTTAATCTATACTCTACCGGAAATATGGCCTATCAGAAATATTTCTCAGCAAGCTCATCCTCAACACCTTCCGGTAGTATCTTATCGGAATAAATAAGCTTTAATATCAGTTCTTTATATATATCGCCTTCATCCATTGAAGCATTCCCCAAGCCTTTTGACTTAAGATCGTATTCCTTAAGAATATGCATTATTTTTTGAAGCGATGTTATGGGATAAAGCCTGGCTGCACTTATATAGTCTTTCACAAAAAATGGAGATACCCCCAAACCGGCAGCTACACTGTTGGGCGATTTATCTTTAAGTGTATGGTAAATAAGCAACTTGCTGAAATAGCTGTATAGGGCGCCCATACTCACTACGAAAGGGTTATCCTTGGTATTCGATGCGAAATAATCAACAATGCGCATAGCTTTCCCCGCATCCCTGCTGCCCAATGCATTTTGCAGCTCAAATACATTATAATCTTTACTGATGCCTATATTTTGTTCAATGTCATTTACGGTAATTTCGGCCGGGGCATTGACATTAAGCATCATTTTATTCAACTCATTCGATATTTTGCTTAAGTCATTCCCTAAATATTCTGCCAGTAGCGCAAGCGCTTTATGCCCTATCGTTAACCCTTTATCTTTTAAATAATTTTCGATCCACGCCGGAACCTGGTTATCATAAAGTTTTTTCGATTCAAAAAAAACAGCGCTTTTATCTAATTTTTTAGCAAGTGCCATTCGTTTATCAAGCGTTTTATATTTATAACAAAACACCAGTACTGTTGTTTTCTGAGGCTTATCAAGGTATGTGGCCAATAAATTTTCCCTTTCATCCTCCTTATCCTTTTTACCCTCTTTCGAACGAGGCACTAAATCTTTCAAGTCCTGGGCTTCCTTTACAATAATAACCTGGTGATTTGCCATCATTGGAAACCGGTAGGCTGCATCTAAAACAGTGGCCAGGCTATTTTCGCGTCCGTAAAAAACAAATTGGTTGAATTCTCTTTCGGTTTCATCCAGCACCCCTTTCTCTATTGCATTAGAGAGCACATCAATATAAAAAGGCTCTTCGCCACAAAAAAAGTAAACGGGGTGGAAAAGCTTTTTCTCAATATCAGCTATGATTTCTTTGTAATTCATTTGGTAAATTCGCCCTCAAATTTAGTTTTCTAAGGTATATCTACATTTGTATTTATTAACAATTATGCCTGCCTTATCTTTATCGGACTTCCCAACCCTCAATTTTCCGTATTACGAGTTCCGTATTATGGAAGAAAAAGGTCAGTTAAAAATTTTTGATCCGGTCAGGAAAAAGTATGTAGCCTTAACCCCTGAGGAATGGGTTAGGCAACATCTTATTCATTACCTGCATAAAGATAAATATTATCCGCTGGGGCTGATGATGGTGGAAAAGGAATTTAAATACAATACGCTAACCAAGCGGGCCGATATTGTGGTTTGTGACCGGGAAGGTAATCCGCTTATAATAGTAGAGTGCAAAAGCGCTGATGTAGAAATAACACAGGATGTTTTTGATCAAATTATGCGGTATAACCTAAAAATGAATGTTGCGACTGTGATACTGAGCAATGGCTTAAAGCATTTCTGCTTTCAATTCGATACTCCTAAGCAAGCATATACTGTATTGGCTGAAATACCCCAATGGCAGAAACAATAACTGTATTATCTTATTTTAAAAGGTACATCACCTGATGAGTGTTACATTCCCTTTTCGTTCAATTTTAGTTCCGTCCTTTAAAGTAGCTGTTAACCGCCACACATACGTTGCCGCATCCATAGTTGTACCATTATGGTGCCCGTCCCAACCAATATTTTGATTCTTCGACTCAAAAACCCGGTTGCCCCAGCGGTCAAAAACCATAAATACCATATCGGCAATGCAAGGACTTCGAACATAGAGAATATTATTATGGTCGCCATTAGGCGAAAATATCTCAGGCACAAATATCTCACCACAACTTACATCAATGGTTATAAATCGAGTAACAGCACAGCCACTATCGCTTGTTAAGGTAACCGTGTATGTAGTAGTGAAAGGAGGCGATACAACAGGATCGCTGCAGGTAGTACAACTTAGTCCGTAAGACGGGCTCCATGAATATGCGCCGGTTCCGGTAGCTACAAGTTGCACACTTTGCCCCGGAGTTAAAGCCGTATCACAACAAGCGGTGAGTGCAGGAGTAGTGAACACCCTCACAGCATCATAGCCGGTATCGACGCAGCCGTCCGAATTCCTCATAATGCAATAATAGGTAGCGGTTGCGTTAGGGCTCACAGTAATGCTTGTAGTTGTAGCACCGGTGTTCCACAAATAACTGCTACTGCCTCCACTTGCTTTAATTTGTGCAGAATTTCCCGAACATATTGTTTCAGGCCCTTCCAATGTAGGGTTTCCATCCTGAAGAATAGTAATTACCTGCGTTAGCGTATCTATACAATCATTTGCCTTATCAATCAATGTAACGGTATATGTTCCCGAAGAATTGTAAATGTGATAGGGGCTTACCAGTGCTGAAGTATTTTTACTACCCGAGGAAGTATCGCCAAAATTCCATTGGTATGAATTGGCGCCTTTAGAAGTATTCGTAAAAAAGACCGTATCTCTCGGGCAAACGCTTTTATCGCTAAAGGAGTTTGTAATAATACTATCTACCTGCACTTTTATCACTGTATCTTTTCCGCATCCATTTTTGTCTGCGTGCAATTTTACATAATACGTTCCAGGCAAATTATATGTCCATACAGGATTAACTGCAGAATCTTGGTAAGCGCCTATATTATAAAAGTCCCAGAAGAAATTCGTCCCCACTATTGGTTCTGAATTATTCGTGAATGTGGTTGGCATTCCCAGGCAAACAGTATCTGCAAAAAAATCCGGATTAGGGGGAGGCCCCGGTTTCTTTCCTATGGTTACAAAAAGCGTGTCATTGCACGATGCCCCGGTAACAGGCGTTATCACAAGTGAATACGTACCTGAGCTGTCTATATCAATAGTCTTTGCAGTATTATTTGAAATTATACCTCCGGCAGGGCCTGTCCAATTATATACGCTTTCACCCGCAGGGCCTGTAAGTGTAATGCTATCTTGCCCGCAAAAGAAATCGGAAGAACTCAATACTTTCAGCGGTGAGCAGGATGCATCAATGTAAGCATATCCAAAATGACCACCCTGGCTGCAATCGCCCGATTCAAAAACTACTGTTATACATTGCCCGATGTACTTTTTAAGCGGAACATTAATGGTGGTCCAGTTTTTGTAATATACCGGAACCGAGTCATTTACCCGTGCATCATAATACATTATACTATCAAACTGCTGCGTTCCGTGGCCCGCCACCACATTATACTGCCCGCAATAAGGTATGGTATCACCCAGTTGGTTAATGAAAAATATTCTGAAGAATGGTTGTTCATAAAAGGTATGATTGGGATTTTCCAACAGCACTGCATATTGATACGTAAAATTGGCATTTGATTCAGTTACTTCAAAAGTTTGCGAAAGAATAGCCACTCCATAATTCACCAGCGTACTGTCACCAAGCATTACGGAATAATGCCCTCCATAAGGGGATACTACAGGAATAGATGGAATAATAGCATCGCCGCGGGTACCCGATGTTATACTTATCAGGTAATCGGGGCCGAGAGTTGGTCCGATAGTTTGATTAAAGTAAGGATATGTACCCGTGAGTACATCATCGGCAGCTTCAGTAACAGCGCCTGCGGGGCCACCGGTAATATGAGTGATTACTGTTGAAGTATCTGATTGATTATATGCATAGTAGGCATTCCAACCGGAAAGATTGCCACTTTCAAAATCAATATTATTGCATGCAGAATCGCATGGGAGTGATAAGTATACCGGCTTATGTTTTTTAGCATACTCTTCCACCGATGAAGGAAACTCTGCTTTTATATGCAGGAATTTTTCATAAAGACTACTCGTCCTTCCGGCGAAAATGCTTTCATAGGTTTTCACATTTTCGAGGGTTATTTCTCCATTTGCTACCTTACCAAGAAACTCCCCACGTAAAGAATCGAGAGATGAGCTGCTGAACCGGGTAAAGGTTTCAAAATCTTCACCTTTATTTTGCTTCACCTTATTGATCACATACGACCAATGCCGGGAAATATTTTCAGAAGTTTTGAGTGATGGACGTGTTTGAGCTATAAGAGCATTAGTTGCTAGTGCAGAAATTACAAATAAATAACAGCTAATTGACTTTTTGGCCTGCATGGTAGCGGAGAAATATAAATTCTGCCTGTAATGTTACTTACAATAAGATTGTAAATTTAAGAAAAAAACCGATGCTACCGTTACTTAAGCCCTAACGCAACAAAACTATAACTGGCTGATATGCAAACACATACCGATTTAAATACAACCCATAAAAATAGAAAAATATCCCTTTAGACCTTCTGGGCCTTTAAGGATTCGTGCTGCGGTTGGTATTGCATCGCCGCCGACACAAAGCCGATAAAAAATGGATGCGGATTGGCTACCGTACTTTTATATTCCGGGTGGAACTGCACCCCGATAAACCATGGATGGTCCTTTAATTCAATAATCTCCACCAGCCCTGCCTCCGGATGAACACCTGATGCTTTCAGCCCGGCTTTTTCAAAATCTTTCAAATATTCATTATTGAATTCGTAGCGATGACGATGGCGTTCGCTCACTTCCTTCTTTTTATATACATCCCATGCTTTTGTCCCCTCTTTCACAAGACAGGGATAGGCCCCGAGCCTCATGGTTCCGCCTAAGTGGGTAACTTTTTTCTGTACTTCCTGCAAATCAATTACAGGATGACTTGTAGCCGGGTTAACTTCGGTTGTATGGGCATCTTTAAAGCCCAGCACATTACGTGCAAATTCAATTACGGCACATTGCATTCCCAGGCATATTCCCAAAAACGGGATATTATTTTCACGGGCATGGCGTATGGCAATTATTTTACCTTCAATACCACGCTTGCCAAAACCCGGAGCCACTACAACACCTCTTATCCCTTCAAAAAGATGGCTAACAGTTTCTTCGTTTACATCTTCAGAATGTATCCACTCTATTTCCACTTGGGCATCATTAGCCGCACCGGCATGAACAAATGATTCTGCAATGGATTTATATGAATCTTTTAATTCAATATACTTGCCCACCAGAGCTACTCTTATTTTTTGTTTCGGGTGATGAAGTCTTTCTAAAAATCCTTCCCAGGTTTTCATGTCTGCACTTGTATCGGTTGGTAACCCGAGTTTTTGAAGCACTACAATATCTAGCTTTTGCTTGGCCATTAAAATCGGCACGTCATAAATGCTTCTCGCATCTAAAGCCTCAATAACCGCATCATGGGCCACATTGCAAAAACGGGCAATTTTTTCCCGAATATCTTCATCAATCGACTGTATGCTACGGCATACCAGAATATCGGGTTGAACGCCGTTTTCTAATAAAGATTTTACCGAGTGCTGGGTTGGCTTCGTTTTTAATTCTCCTGTAGTATGCAGGTAAGGCAATAAGGTAAGATGTACCACCAGGCAATCTTTACCATGTTCCCATTTCATCTGCCTAACCGCTTCAATATATGGAAGCGACTCTATATCGCCTACTGTTCCGCCAATTTCAGTAATTACGAATTGATATCTTCCACTTTTGCCAAGAAGTTGAAAACGGTTTTTTATTTCATCGGTAATATGTGGAATAACCTGCACCGTTTTGCCCAGGTAATCTCCTTTCCGTTCTTTATCAATAACACTTTGGTAAATACGCCCGGTAGTAACGTTATTAGCTTGCGATGTGGGTGTATTTAAAAAACGTTCGTAATGGCCTAAATCCAGATCGGTTTCAGCTCCATCATCCGTAACATAACACTCTCCGTGTTCGTAAGGATTCAGTGTGCCCGGGTCAATATTAATATATGGATCGAATTTTTGAATGGTAACAGAATATCCCCTTGCCTGCAATAACTTGGCTAACGAAGCGGAAATAATTCCTTTACCTAAAGAAGAGGTAACCCCCCCAGTAACAAAAATGTGTTTAGTAGCGAATGCGTTCATAGCAGAGTGAGGGGTTGTTGTAAAACTTTGCAAAGTTAGGTAATTTATAAATGCTTCCACTACTTATACTAATCAAAATTATAATTTTGCGAATATTCTGTTGCATACAATGAAAATAACCATCCTTTCCATACTCGGAATTTTACTATTGCTTTCGTCTGCTATCCGTGCGCAGGTAAAAACAGATACTCTCCCCCCTTTTATGGCAGACAGTATTAGCGCTGTTTTCATTTATGCCGATACAGGGTCTGCGTTAAATAAAACGGACAAAGAAGGTAGAAAACAAGGACTTTGGATGAAAAAATACGACGACGGCCATATACGCTACAAGGGACATTTTATGGACGATAAACCCAACGGGGTATTTAAAAACTATTACGATGAAGGTGATAGTCTTGAAGCTATAAGGGTATATTCCAACAATGGCCAATGGGCTTATGCGCATTTATTTTATACCACCGGCGCCTTGGAAGCCGAAGGCAAATACCTGGATGAAAAAAGGGACAGCATCTGGAAATTTTACGATGAATTGCAACGACTTATTAGGAAAGAACAATATAAAAATGGCAAACGGGAAGGTAAATCGGTTGTATTTTATCCCGACAACGGAAATGTTATGCAGATAAAGAACTGGAAGCACGATTCGGCTGACGGCCCCTTTCAGGAATATTATCCCGGAGGAGAGTTAATGGAAGAAGGCACCTATGTAAATGGCAAACTGGAAGATACCCTCTCAATCTATCTATTGGATGGGAAATTGATCCGGAAAGGACGCTATTTACACGACATGCACGAAGGCATGTGGGTTGATTATAATGACGGCGAACCCAAAGATACTCTTATATATCATAGAGGTAATTGCCTGAACTGCTCCAAATATACTCCTACCAAAAAACAGGAAGATTCGCTTAAGCTCCAGAACCAGGATATACAACAGCGGCTCGACCACCCTTCCGATAACATGGAAGATGAAACTCCGGGGGACGGGGAGCACTAAGAAAAAACATTATCCTCCCAAAAAGTCATTGACTGGTTTTGCATGGCATTTGCCAGGTATTTGTATTGACCGACTAATTGTCACAATATTTGCATTGAATGTGACACATAATAAACTATTGATTATCAAATAATAATAAGCAAATAACATACTTTCTACTATCGCCAAAAGTGTGACATATAAGTTTAGGAAAAAATCATAGAAAATAGTAAAGCATGTCGGTTTTTCAAACTAAACGCAACCATGATTCTCAATATATCGACAGTTTTCTATTTTTGCACCTGCTAACAACATGAAAATGGAAAAAGTAACGGCTAAGAAAACAAACTCTGTGAAGTATACAAAAGAACAATATCTGAAATGGTATGAAGACATGCTATTGATGAGAAGATTCGAAGAGCGTGCCCAACAAATGTACCTGCAACAGAAGATTCGCGGATTTTGCCATATCTATATAGGACAGGAAGCTGTAGCCGCAGGTTCTGTAACTGCTATCCGCCCCGAAGATAATATTATTACAGCCTATCGTGACCACGCCTTTCCATTGATAAAAGGTACTGAACCCAAACATGTTATGGCTGAACTTTTTGCTAAGGCTACCGGGTGTTCGGGCGGCAAAGGCGGATCGATGCACATTTTTGATCTAAAAAATAAATTTTTTGGAGGTCACGGAATAGTGGGTGGCCAGATACCTTTGGGTGCAGGTATAGCTTTTGCTGACCAATATCGCAAGAATGATTTAGTTACCCTTTGCCTGATGGGCGACGGGGCTGTTCGTCAGGGTGCATTCCACGAAACATTAAATATGGCCATGTTATGGAAACTGCCTGTGGTATTTATCATTGAGAATAATAACTACGCCATGGGTACTTCTGTTCAGCGTACCAGCAATGTAACCGATCTGTATGAATTAGGAAAAGCATTCGAAATGCCTTCCTTCCCGGTAGATGGAATGCGTTGCGAAACAGTATATGAGGCGGTTGCATCGGCTGTTGAAAATGCCCGCAAAGGAAACGGACCAACTTTGTTAGAAATGAAAACCTACCGATATCGTGGCCATTCCATGAGCGATCCGGCTAGCTACCGTACAAAAGATGAGGTAGAAAGTTTTAAGGCCAAAGACCCTATTGAACATACCCTCGAGATTTTGAAAATAAATAAATGGATTACGGATGCGGGTGTTGAAACAATGGAAAAGAAAATAAAGGATGTGATTGATGATGCAGTAAAATTTGCTGATGAATCACCTTACCCTGATGCATCAGAGTTATATAAGGATGTATATAAGCAGGAAGACTATCCGTTTATAATGGACTAAAAAAATAATTTAAAAAGCATGGCAGAAATAATAAAGATGCCCAAACTGAGCGATACCATGACCGAAGGAGTGGTAGCTGAATGGCATAAAAAAATAGGAGATACAGTTAAGAGCGGAGATTTGCTGGCAGACATTGAAACAGATAAAGCCACGATGGAATTTGAATCATACCAGGAAGGCACATTACTTTATATTGGAGTTGAAAAAGGGAAAACCGCACCCGTTGATTCTATACTTGCCATTTTAGGTAAACAAGGTGAAGACATTTCTGCGTTATTAGCAACTGAAACTAAAAAACCGACTGAGGTACCGGCTGCTGCACCAGCTCCGGAACCTAAAAAAGAAGAATCGGTTCCAAAACAGGAATCTGCAAAAAAAGAAGAGCCTGCAAAAACCCAACCGGCTCCGGCAACACAAACACAAGCCTCTGCTAACCTACCATCAACACCTGTGCCTGCCGTAACCTCCGACGGGCGCTTTAAAATATCTCCGTTAGCTAAAAAGATGGCCGGAGAGAAAAATATTAACCTTTCCTTTATCCGCGGTACCGGCGATGGAGGCAGAGTTATAAAACGTGATGTTGAAAACTACCAAGGTAGTGGCGTATCAACAGCAATGCTGGAAGAAAGCCACAGAGATGAACCGGTATCGCAAATGCGTAAAACCATTGCCCGCAGGCTTGCAGAAAGTAAATTTTCGGCCCCTCATTTCTATCTGACTATGGAAATAGAAATGGACGAAATGATTAAAGCCCGCGAAAGCATAAACCAGGTATTGGTTTCAGGAAAAATATCGTATAACGATCTTGTGATAAAGGCAGTTGCTACTGCGCTTAGGGCCCATCCGAAAGTAAATGCTTCATGGAGAGGAGATTTTATTCGTTACAGCAGTCATATCCATATAGGAATGGCTGTTGCCGTAGAAGATGGTTTATTGGTTCCGGTTATACGTTTTGCCGATTCTAAAACCTTATCTCAAATATCTGTTGAAGCAAAGGATTTTGCACAAAAGGCAAAAACGAAAAAACTTCAACCGACCGATTGGGAAGGAAATACTTTCACCATTTCTAACTTAGGCATGTTTGGTATTGACTCGTTTACAGCCATCATAAACCCACCAGATGCATGCATTATGGCAATAGGCGCTATTCACGAAACACCCGTTGTTAAAGACGGAAAGATTGTTCCAGGTCATGTTATGAAAGTAACGATGTCGTGTGACCACAGGGCAGTTGACGGAGCTACGGGCTCAGCTTTCCTTCAAACATTTAAACAGTTAATGGAAAACCCGATTATATTATTGGGAATGCAAAGCATCTAACTAAATAACAACGTTATATTTTTATATTTGTAGAAAGTTTCGAGTATAAATATCCATATTAAAATTTACCCCTTATGAAAAAAATATTTCTCACAGCCGGAATTTGCGTGGCAACCTTATTGGGTGCTCATGCACAAATAGCTATGCCTAAAAGTGCATCAGCCGAAGAACAAAAAATAAACCAGGAATTAAGTAGAGTCATTTCAGCCTGTAATCTAACTCCTGCCCAAGCAGCAAAAGCAAAGCCAATTGTTACCGAAGCGATACAATCAAGGGAAGCTAACGAGAAACAATATAGCTCCGACAAAAACAAATTAAAAACAGCTAATGAAACAAGCATGAAAACTGAGATTAGTAAATTAGGCGGAATTATGAATGCTGACCAAAAAGCTAAATTAACAGCCTACGAACAGCAGCAAGTAGCCAAAATGCAGGCAAAAGCAGGCTCCGTCAAGTAGGCACACATCTAACTTTAACAAATCCTCGGCCATTAAGTCCGGGGATTTTTTTTGCAACCAACAATCTTCCCAGTTTTCATAAGTTTGCAAGTATATGGCAAATAAAAGTATAGCTTTTTTTATTAGTATCTTTTTCTGTATAACACATTGTTATTCTCAGCAATATACAGTGGAAGGAAAAGTGATTGATAAGAATACAGGGACAGCATTACCATTTGTTAATATGATTGTGACGGCTCACCCACAAACAGGCGCGACTGCTGACATTGACGGGAATTTTAAAATCTCCGCACCATTCCAGGTTACCTCGCTCACCTTTACTTATGTAGGATACAGAGATACCACAGTCCTTATAAATGACCTTTCAGGCAATGTAAAAAGACTTATAATAAAACTGCAGGAAGCAAGCTTTAAACTACAGGAAGTAAAAATTCTACCCGGCATAAACCCTGCATTGAGGATTATACAAGCAGCTATTGACAATAAAGACAAAAACAACCCTGAAAAAGTACATTCATTTACTTACGATTCTTATAATAAGCTCTATTGCACATCTGACTTGAAAGGATCTGCAGATACAGCAAATTCGCTCGATTCCATCACAAAGCCCCATGACAGTGCTCATCATGCACATCATTCCATAAGAAATTTATTAAAAAAACAATATTTGTTTTTGATGGAATCAGTCAGCCAGCGAAAATATTTGTATCCTGCCCACAATTATGAAAAGGTGCTAGCTACACGAACATCGGGGCTTACCAACTCTCCGTTTGCGCTGCTTGCACAGCAGTTGCAATCATTTTCATTTTATAGCAATGAAATAGAAATTTTCAGTGTTGACTATCTGAACCCCGTATCTGATGAAGGAATTAAGCGTTACTATTTCATCATTCGAGATACCTTATATAAGGGAAAAGATTCAGTTTTTGTGATATCCTTTAAGCCCAAGCCTGGGAAAAACTTTAATGCTATGAAGGGTGTTATTTATATAAATACAAACGGATATGCCTTTCAGAATGTACTTGCAGAGCCTATTGCAGATGATAAAAGTGTAAGCATACATATACAGCAGAAATATGAGTTCATTGATACTAAGCAATGGTTCCCGGTTCAACTAAATACCGATTGGTATTACAATAATTCTCATTTAGGTGATTCAACAATTGCTATTGGGTCTAAAGTAGTAGCAAACCCGGATGACGAACACAATAAACTGAAAATAGTTTCGCGCAGTTACATTAAGAATATTGTGTTGGATACTGCCTTACGAAAAAATCAATTCGGCAAAGTTGAGGTAGAAATTGCTAGTGACGCCTCTGATAAAAATGATGATTTCTGGAACAAATACAGGATTGATACCTTGTCGAAAAAAGAAAAACGAACATATAGTGTAGTGGATAGCATTGGAAAAGCAAATCATTTTGACCGCATACTAAAGTGGACAGAAGTACTAGGCACAGGGGAATTAAAAATACACTGGATTAACATTGATTTGAATAAAATTTTGAATTATAATGGTTATGAGAAATTCAGGCTTGGCATAGGCGCTCATACTAATGATGAACTTTCCAAATTTATTTCTATAGGAGGATACGGTGCATACGGCATGGGCGACGGAGCATTTAAATACGGGGGCGATGTAGGATTTATCTTTGATGCAGATAATCATGTAAAGCTTGATTTTGCTTATCAACAAGATGTGATTGGTGCAGGTATGGTAAGCTTTTATAACGACAACAGCCTGTTATCTACTGAAAACTACTACAACTATTTTGTAAATAATATGGATAAGATGCAGAAAGAAGTTGTCTATTTTTCCTTCGATGCACTTCGTTATTTTCAATTTAATCTTTTTGGCGATGAACAATTGAGAACAACCACCAATTCATATGAGTACGGTATAAGCAATGATAATGTAACCTTTTTAACCAACCAATATTGGTTCACAGAAGCAGGAGTACAATTTCGTTTTGCCTATAAAGAGAACTTTATGAAAAGTCCTTTAGGTATGATTTCATTGGGCACCAAATATCCCATTGTATGGGGAAACATTACACAAGGATTTAATAACTTGTTAAATGGTGGCTACAAGTACACCAAATATGATTTAAAAATAAGTAAGGATATCAAAATTCCATTGGCCGGTTTTTCATCCGTAATGGCTACCGCAGGATACGTGCAAGGCAATGTACCTTACACACTTTTATATGATAGCAAAGGCACTTACCAGCAATTTAGTTACAGAACTTTACCACTTGCCGTTGATAATTCGTTTGAAACTATGCGATTAAACGAGTTCCTTTCAAACCGCTACCTGAACTTTTTTTATTCGCATAATTTCCAATCATTTCTATTTCACACAGAAAAATTCAAACCTGAGCTAAAGCTTGTGTTTCATGCAGGTTGGGCTAATCTTTCCAATCCGCAAAACCAGTTTGGCATTACTTACAAAACAATGGATAAAGGATATTATGAATCAGGGATAGAGCTTAATAATTTAATCAAGCCTAGTTTTCTGCATATTGGTATTGGAGGATATTATCGTTTCGGTCCTTATTCCCTCAGCTCACCATCCGACAACCTGGCTATTAAGCTCACCATTACTACTTCTTTCCAGTAGCCGTCAGCTTCGGGTTTTTCTTATGACGGGTTTTATCGCGCTTGCCTTTTTTCTCTATATTCTTCAGGAAAGCTTTTTCTAAATCAGTACCCGTTTGGTTAGCTATACAAATAAGTACAAACAAAACGTCAGCTAATTCCTCGCTCAATATCTTTCCCTTATCTGATTTCTTAAAAGATTGTTCTCCATAAGTTCTGGCAATTACTCGGGCTACTTCACCTACTTCTTCGGTAAGCATAGCCATATTGGTGAGTACATTAAAATAACGCACGCCATGTTTTTTTATCCAATCATCTACAAACTTTTGAGCTTCGGTAATGGTCATGTTTTCATTCTTTGTTCTTGCTGTCAATTATAATTGTTACAGGACCGTCATTCACAAGGCTCACTTCCATGTGGGCTCCAAACTCTCCGGCTGCAACTTGGCGACCTGATTCTTTCTGTAACATTTCTACAAATGTATTGAAAAGTGGTAATGCCTTTTCAGGACGAGCCGCCTGTATGTAAGACGGACGGTTACCCTTTTTAGTGCTTGCATGCAATGTAAACTGGCTTACAACCAACATTTCACCATTTACATCTTTTAATGAGAGATTCATTTTACCTTCTGTGTCGTTAAAGATACGAAGGTTAATAATCTTAGTACAAAGCCAGGCGGCATCTTCTTCGGTATCGGGTTCTTCAATACCCGCGAGAATAAGCAGCCCCTTAGTGCAGCTACCAATTACTTTTTTATCTACCGAGACACTTGCAGAAGAAACTCGTTGTATAACAACCCGCATAAAATTTATCTTTTAACTAAACAAAGATAACTGTTCGTGCCCTTTTCGCTTAAAAATACTCAGGTCGTAAGAAAATGCAGGAGGATCACCCATGAAACGTTTTACAGATAATTTGAAAAGCTGCCTAATGGATTCTGCTATCTGCCCCTCGCCTCTCATACGCGTACCATAACGAGAATCATTCACCTGGCCGCCATGACATGATTGAATATGGTGCCAAACTTTTTCAGCCCGGTCGGGGAAATTTTTTTGCAGCCAATCTTTGAATATCACCCCAATTTGTCCATTGAGCCGAACAATAGTATACCCTGCTCTACTCGCACCATTCTGCGCTGCTGCTTCAACCACAGCGGGTATATCATAGCTATTGATGTGCGGAATAATAGGCGCCACCATTACTCCGCAAGGTATACCATGCGACGAAAGTTCTTTTAATACCCGCAATCTATTTTTATATGTTACCGTTCGTGGTTCCAATATCATGCGTAAATCTTCATTTACTGATGTGATGGTAACCATCACATGCACCAGTTTTAGTTTTGCCATTTCAGAAAGTATGTCCAAATCACGCAATATCAACGCATTCTTTGTAATCATACTCACCGGATGTCTGTATTTAAGACATACTTCAAGCATCTGGCGCGTTATTTGCATTTTTCTTTCAATAGGTTGGTAGCAATCTGTATTACCTGAGAACATAATAGGCTCCGGCTTCCAACTTGGCTTTTGAAAAAGCTCCTCTAATAATTGTGGTGCATTTTTCTTGACCAATATTTTTTGTTCAAATTCCATACCCGCACTATATCCCCAGTATTCGTGTGAATTTCTGGCATAGCAATATAAACACCCGTGCTCACATCCTTGGTAAGGATTCATAGAATAGCCACCACCAATATCAGGGCTGTCTACTTTATTTACAATCGTTTTAGGAAATACTTCAATATATTGTGTGTGCTTATTTTCCAATAAAGAATCTTCATCAATAGCCTCCCAATGCTCTTGTACATAAGAGGTCTTTAAAAACTTATTAGCCGGGTTAACCTGTGCGCCACGTCCCCCAAAATATTCTTTAACAGGAGGAGTCATTTCACCACCAATACTCTCTTTTCGCTTGGTAAGCGGTGAAGAGTATTTTTTATCTCTGCCCCGTATTTTCTCGTTTACCTGTGGCAGAGCAGATGATTTTGATTCAAGTATAGATGTTTCTTCAGTCATAGCGCACCTCCTCCTCACCTTCGTTAAACAACATGCTCAAATAGCTTTCATATCGCGAAACAGCTATTTTACCTTCGTTCACAGCTTCCATTACGGCACAGCCCGGTTCGTTGGTATGCAAACAGCTATTAAACTTGCATTGGTTCCTGTACAAATTCATCTCGCGGAAATATTGTGAAAGCTCATATTTGCTAATATCCGCCAAACCAAATTCCTGTATACCGGGCGTGTCTACCACAAAGCCTCCTTCCGGCAGTGGAATCATTTCAGAAAAGGTGGTCATGTGCGTCCCCTTTTTATGTGCCTTGGAAATAGCGCCTGTTTTTCTGTTTATACCCGGAACCAGGTAATTAATGAGTGTTGATTTACCTGTGCCCGACATCCCACAGATAAGAGATACTTTATCGATAAATAACCTCTTCAATGAATCAACCTGTTGGTTATCCAGCAGCGAAACAATATGACATGGATAGCCAATCTGAGTATACGTAGTAAGTCTTTCTTCGGCATCCGCTTTATTTTTTTCGGAATATAAATCGATTTTATTAAAAATAAGATGTGCATCTATTTGGTAGGCCTCGGCCGTTGTAAGTATTCTGTCAATAAAAGAATTCTGGGTTTTAGGATGTGTAATGGTAACCATAACAAATACCCTGTCGATATTCGATGCAATTATCTGAAACTGCTTAGAAAGTTTTTTAGAACGGCGAATAATATAGTTTTTACGGGTTGCAATTTCAGTAATTACATATTCGCCGGGAGCAACCTCATCAATGGTAACTGTATCACCCACCACTACAGGATTGGTAGTAGATATATCTTTCATCCGCAAATTACCTTTCAGGGTACAAGTTACCTTATCTCCATTGGTAAGAAGCACATCATATAACTGTCCTAATGATTTTAATACTATCCCAGGTTGCATAGCAGTCTATTATTACAAAACTACGCAAAGGAATGCATCTGCCTGACTACAAAATATAGTATTAACAGTAAAGCTCTTATTTACGTTTTATAAATTATCACCCAGGGGAAAACCTTGCTGTAACTGATTTTATTGACCAATGACGGCTTAATTAAACGAAAATTATAGTTGTTCAGGAATAAACGACTATGGTGAAAGTAATATTGACTCATAGAAGATGAGCCTCGTTTTGAGAAATAATCTGCACTGCGTTTATGTGCCTCGTCTGATTCCTTTTCCGACTTATAAAAAGGACTGTCAAGAAGGTGTATTTCCCCGCCTTTGGCAAGTAAGGATAATAACCGGTCAATCAACTTTTCGAATTCAGGAAAGTACTGTACAGCAGCTGCCATAACAATAATATTAAACTTCTTCTCATCAAACCAAGTGTCGAATATATCAGCATATACAAATTGCAAATTTAATTGGTCACTAAATACATTTGTGGCTTGGTTTAATTCAGTTAAATTTATGTCGAGTCCGGTAACTTCAGAACCGGCGATCTTTGCAAGACTATAACTCAACCAACCATTTCCACAGCCTATTTCAAGTATGGTTAATGGTAATTTTTTACTAGAAAGATATTTCACCAATTTCTCGCTGCTTTTCTTACGAATCTTCCATTCGAAAGCAAGCGGATGACCGGCAGGAATTTTGGGTAACAATTTTACCTCCTCGTCAGTATAAATACGCCCTTCCTGCTTACGCAATTCCAAGTATATCTTTTCCTTCTCTGAAAATTTCTCAGGATTGGTAATTATTAAAGGAAGCCTGTTATAATCTGTTTTACTTGTTATCAATTTATTCAATCAGACTAAGCTTTAGGGTATTCGCCCTGCCCCTTTCTTTAATTGGGGTGCTTGCAATGTTAATTACAAAATCATCTTTACTTACATGGCCTTCCTGACACAAAATATCTTGTATATCCTGAATAGTAACATCTGTACTTTCATATTTGTCGTAATAGAAGCCATATACGCCCCACACCAAACTAAGAGTAGTTAGTAGCGAAGGATTATCAGTAAAGGTGAATATGTTAGCCTTCGGGCGATGGCTAGATATTTTAAAAGCTGTATAACCTGAATTGGTCATGGTGGCGATGGCTGTAACACCTGCGTGTTTTGCCATTACACAGGCATTGTAACAAATAGAATCGGAAATAAATGTGATGTTATGTAATTCCGGATGATGTTCACGGAAGTAAATACTTTTTTCATTTGCTTCGATATAACTCACAATACGGTGCATATGTTGAACTGTACGTACCGGGTATTTTCCGACTGAAGTTTCTTCGCTTAACATCACAGCATCGGCTCCATCCAAAACTGCATTGGCCACATCATTAACTTCAGCCCTAGTAGGAGATTGATTGTTTAGCATACTCTCCATCATTTGGGTAGCAATTATTACCGGCTTCGACTGTTGTATGCATTTCCGCACCAGCATTTTCTGTATAGTAGGAACTTGTTCCAGTGGCAGTTCAACCCCCAAATCGCCCCGTGCCACCATCACGGCATCGGCAGCTTCAATAATGGCATCTATTTCCTGCAAAGCTTCCGGCTTTTCAATTTTTGCAACAATCCGCGCGGTAGAATTAGCGGCTTTAATACGTTGCTTTAAATCCATAATATCATTTACCGAGCGCACAAAAGAAAGTCCTATCCATTCTATTTTATTTTTCAATGCAAAATCCAAGTCTTTAATATCTTTCTCAGTTAAACACGGGAGCGATATTTTTGTATTAGGAAGGTTTACTCCTTTACGTGAGCTTAACATACCACCCTGCACAACCAACGCTTTCACTTCTTTATCTTTATCGCTAGCTACTACCTTCAATAATAATTTGCCATCATCTATCAGCACATTTTCCCCTACAACTACATCCTTAGGGAATTCGGGGTAGGTAATATATATCCTTTCAGCCGTGCTAACAGCCGGAACAGTTGTAATAACTACTTCTTTCCCTGCAACAAGTTCAACCGATTTGTCCAGTACTTCGCCTATACGCAATTTAGGGCCTTGCAAATCTGCTAGAATGCCCACATAGGTCTCCATTTCCACATTCAATTCACGCAGGTTTGATATAGTCTCAGTTACGGTATCATAATTGCCGTGTGAAAAATTAATCCGGCAGATATTCATACCTGCATTAATCATCTCACGCAACACTTCCTTAGTTGTTGAGGCCGGACCTATGGTAGCAACTATCTTTGTTTTATTTCCCGTTTTCATGTCTTAAAATATCAGGTTTTGTTTCGATTTCAGCGTTTCAACATCAATAATATATGCCGCAGAGACCGTATTAATTTTTTTTATTTGTTCAGCAAAATACTTCTTTTCCTCATCATCCATTTCACCTTTCATTAATAAAAAGTGATCAGTATGCTGATGTTCCTCCAGCAATAACTTGCCTGTATCCGCCTTATTAACAATAAGATGGTACTCCCGCATAAGGTGTTCATCGGCAAAAGAAAATAAAGAGTGCATGCCTACTCCCGACGTATGATTTTCCATTTTTGCCAGTTTTAACCCAAACTGGTTATTCAGCATCCAGCATAAGCGAAAATCTTTTTCGGAGCAAACAATTCCAATAAGACAAAAATCAAAATCGTACTCAACATTAAGCTTGGTTTTCGACATTACTTTATTCCGTTTTTTCTTGCTGCATTATAGAAGCCCAAGCCTTTTCAGATGCAAGCTGTTCTGCCCTCTTTTTGGAAGGATGGCTTGCCTGGGACACGAGAAATTTTTCAACAAAAACGCCGACGTGGAAACCCTTGTCATTTGAATGTTGTGGGTCTTGCAATACTTTAAATTCAAGCTCTTGTTTTTCTTTCTGCGACCATTCGGTAAGTCTGCTCTTAAAATCAGTTTCGAGGGCTTCCAATTCATGTACATCAACATATAACCCAAAAAAACGATTTAAAATAAATTCCTTTGCCTTTTTATAACCTTTATCAAGGTATATGCTACCAATCAGGGCCTCCAATGCATTTCCATAAATAGAACTCCCTTCAAACCCTGCTTCGTTCATGTTCATTATCTGCGGAATACCCATTTTCCGGGCAATATTATTAAGATGATGTCTGCTCACCACTTTTGAACGGAGTTTGGTAAGAAATCCTTCATCTTCATACGGAAAAGTGGAAAACAAATGCTCTGCCACAATGGCACCCAAAATGGCATCGCCCAAAAACTCAAGCCGTTCATTGCTTTCGTTTATTTTATCAGGTGAGCTCTGGGTAGATGACTTATGGCGAAATGCCATCCGGTAAAGGGATATATTGTTAGGGTAAAACCCCAAAAGGCTTTTCAAAGTCCCTGAAAATTGCCTGTCAGTTGATACCCAATGGCGAATTACTGCTCTCAATCCGTTTTATATTTGCATAATTGCAAAAATAATAAAAAGGGAACTCATATAGCACCCTATACTAATGCTTCCTTATCTTTGCTGAAATAACTTAGGTATGATTGTTGTAACAGGTGCAGCAGGATTTATTGGCAGTTGCCTCGTGAGAAAGCTAAATGGCGAGCGTTTTTTTGATGTTGTGGTGGTGGATGATTTTTCCAACAATGACAAGTCTCCCAACCTGGAAGGAAAGCGATTTTCAGGCAAAGTACACCGTGATGAATTTGCAACCTGGTTAAAGCAAAATCACCGGTTTGTACAGTTTGTTTTCCATATTGGTGCAAGAACCGATACCACGGAAATGAGCACAGAAATATTCGACCGTCTCAACCTGAACTATACTAAAACAGTTTGGAAACTATGTATTGAATATGGCTTACCTATGGTGTATGCCTCATCAGCAGCCACATACGGAGCCGGTGAACTGGGTTATGATGATAACGAATCACTTATCCCCAAACTGAAGCCACTCAACCCTTATGGAGTATCGAAAAATGAATTTGATAAGTGGGCGCTGAAAGAAGAAAAGTCACCTTATTTCTGGGCAGGGCTAAAGTTTTTTAATGTATATGGTCCTAATGAGTACCATAAAGGAAGGATGGCCTCGGTAATTCTTCATGCTTACAACCAAATACAAAAATCAGGGGAGATGAAGTTATTCCGCTCCCACCGGCCCGATTATAAAGACGGGGAACAAAAACGCGATTTTGTATACGTAAAAGATGTGGTGGATGTATGCTATTTTTTGATGCATCACCGACGCGATTCAGGCATCTATAACTTAGGTTCGGGCAAAGCTCGCACCTTTCTTGATTTGGCAAAAAATGTTTTTTATGCCCTTGATAAAAAACCGGGAATAAAATTTATTGATACTCCTATAGATATTCGCGATACCTATCAATATTTTACTGAGGCCAATATGAAAAAGTTGGCTTCTATCGGTTATGATATTCCTTTTCACGCTCTTGAACAAGGGATACAAGATTATGTGCAGAATTATTTAGTGCCGGGAAAATACTTTTAGTTTCTAGTCTTTTTTTGCAACCAGGCTAATACTATTCTCAATTTGCCATAAGAAACATCAGCAGGAACTTTTTCTTTAATTCCCGTCAATGATACGTTTCCGGTATCTGAAGTAAGATAACCCGATATGGTTTGCACCTCTGCCATCGGCATTACTTCTTCAATATCTATAAGCCCATTACCTATAGCTTTAGCAAGGTGAGCTTCAATAGTGGTTTCGGCAAATTTTCTTTCTAATGCAATTTCTGTAATAGTCTTACCACTTCTGAGTAACGCAAGGGTTTCACCAACCGTATCATTTATCTTTTTGGGTTCAATATCGTTCTCTTTGCAATAGATAGTTACTATTTGTATTATACCATCGGCGTAGGGGCTTATTTTAACTTTGCTAATACCTTTAATGTTGAACAAGGAATCCTTATCGCAAGGCAACGTCTCGCATATTTTATCTATAACCCTGTTGCTAAAAACTCGGGAAATTGGAATACGGTTTTCTCTTGCCAATTTTTTGCGTAATTCATTAAGCCGGTTGTATAAATTACCATGTTGAATGCCTGTGGCAGCACTACTATCTATATTGGAAGAGCGGATTTTTTCTATAGGTATACTTGCCTTTCTGCTATTCTCCAGGTAGGCATTTAATATAAATCCTTCCTTGCAAAAATTTATTTTTTGTAAAATTTCTACCACAACGATATTTACTTCCTCTAAAGGAATATCAATCTTTCGGGAGACTTTTTTTGTTTTGATACTGAAAGGATGTTTAAAGAAATTTTCTTTCCATTTTTCTATTTCTTTGGAGAAATAATTGGATGCATCTTTTATTCTCTTTTGTAATGCCTGGTTTGCTTCTACATCCGGGTTCTGGTTGAAAACACCAAGCAAATATTCTTTAAACTTATTTGCTACTCCTTCAATAGTATGCTGTTCTTTTGCCAGCATGTCAATCCATGTGAAACATTCAGAAGAAATATACTCTCTATTTTCCTGCATTACGCTATTCAGTTCTCTTAATTCGTAAAACCAACCTTTAAATGTGAAAATACTTTGCAATTCTTTCTGAATAAATAATTGCCTGGATTCTTCAAATCGCTGTTTCAAGTTTTTTGCACTCTGATTTTTTTCGGTCCACTCTGTTAGGTTTAAATGTGCTCCTAAAAATCGCTGGTTTACCGGAGATGTAAGTACCAGCCCCTCTAATGTAGTGCACCGGCTCAATGCTACATACACCTGTCCGTTGGCAAAAGCATTTTCCGCATCTATTATCAATTTATCAAAAGTTAGCCCCTGGCTTTTATGTATAGTTATTGCCCATGCAAGGCGTAAAGGATACTGCCGAAAACCACCCAACTCCTCCTCCTCTATCTGACGGGTATTAGGGTTGAGTGTATAGTTCGTGTTTTTCCATTCATACTTCTGTACTTCAATTTCGTAATCTTCTCCTTTGCATTTTACTTTTATACTGTCTTCTTCAAGAGACGTAATTACTCCTATTTTTCCATTAAAATACTTCCGCTCCTCCGTATCGTTTTTTAAAAACATGACTTGTGCCCCTTCTTTCAAATGAAGATATTGTTCGGCCGGGAAAATATGTTCGGGAAAATTCCCATCAACCTGCGCATGATAGGTATACTGAAAGGACGGCAACATTTTTAGCTTGCCTTTATTTATTGCATCAGACTGGGAATTATGCGTAGTAAGAGTAATGTATCCATCTTCATTAGCAATAAAATTGCGCTTGAGGCGTGAATTCAATAATTCAAAACTTTCCCGGCTGAGGTTATTATTTCGCACACCATTTAATATTTCTATAAAGGAATTATCTTGCTGGCGGAATATTTCCTTTAACTCTACCATCACAGGAATATTCTCTTTTAAAACAAGGCTGTCAAAAAAGAAAATAGAGGAATAATAATTTCTTAAGAATTCCCACTCTTCCTTTTTTACTACCGGCGGAAGTTGGTGTAAGTCACCTATAAATAATATCTGCACACCGCCAAAAGGCTCCTGGTATTTTCTTCTTATACTTCTCAATATGGTATCTATCGCATCTATGGTGTGAGAAGCTACCATGCTTGTTTCATCAATAATCAACAACTCCAGCTTGCGCAGTAGATCAAGTTTTTGTTTATTGTAATGGATTTGCGATAAAAGAGAATGAGTATTAACCGCTTCCGTATTTGCGGAATCTTTGGATGGTACAAAAGGAGCAAACGGCAGGTGGAATAAGGAATGTAAAGTAACTCCGCCTGCATTAATGGCAGCTACTCCTGTGGGTGCAGCCACTACCATATTCTTGCTACTGTTCTGCCGTAAATATTTCAGGAAAGTTGTTTTGCCAGTACCGGCCTTTCCTGTTAAAAAAATATTCTGATTCGTTTCTGTTACAAAACGATAAGCAAGGTTAAATTCCTCTGTTAGCTTTATTTCCATCACTAATAATATTCAGCACTTCAGCCACCTCTCCTGTTAGCATTTTACGGGAATATTTTTCAATATTCACACTTTCACTTGGCAAATTGCCTGATTTATATTTATTGTAGAAATACATAATGTTCGCTTCCAGGCTTATGCTGTCTTCGTAGCCGGAAATAAGTCCTCCTTTTGTTTCGGTGAGTATTTTATCGGCATCCCCACCCATAGGACCAATACATAATATGGGTCGTTCAGCAGCAAGATACTCAAACAGTTTCCCGGTAGTTATTCCCATCGCATTAGGAGTATTATTGATGAGCAATAACAACACCTGTGATTTTTTCTGAACTTGTGTAACCTCTGCGTGTGTTAGGTAAGGTGTTTTCTCCATATAAGGTAAGAGGCCATTATTTTCTATATCTTCCGTAACGGCAATATCCGTTTTGCCTACCAGTTTTATCTGTAAATCGGCAGCAAACGATGCATCTTTCTTTATAATATCTGAAAGCGTTCTCCACAAAATTTCAGGGTTGCGGCTCTTATCCAACGTACCTACATAAACAATACTGAACTTCTTGTCCATTTCCACTTCTTCATTGGAATAATCATCGGGGTCATATCCGTTCGAAATAAAATGGAATTTGGAATTTTCACCCTGCGGATTCTTGCCCTTTTTCCATAGCTCTTCCAACTCATCCAGCCATGTTTGTCCGACACAAGTAACTACATCCGCTTTGTTTAAAACTTCCAACTCAAGCCGCTTGTGTTTATGGTCTGCAATGGGGGTAAGCATCAGCTTGGAATAAAAATCAATATTTGTCCAGGGGTCTCTGAAATCAGCCATCCAGGGGATGTTTAATTTCTTTTTCAGTTCCAATGCAATAAGGTGCATGCTATGCGGTGGGCCGGTTGAAATAATTGCATCTACCGGATTTTGATTAAAATAATTTGACAGGAATTTAATGGAAGGCTTCACCCAAAATTTTCGTGCATCGGGAATAAAAAAATTACCTCTTATCCATACAGCAGCCTTTTCAAATTTCTTTGGCTTCTTTGATTCTGTAAGGAAAGCAGCGTTTATTTTCTGGTCTTTTTTTTGACCTATAAAAACCTTATAGAACGTATAAGGTTCCCAGATTTTAGTTTTTATAACCGTTAAATCTTTCGGAACATCCTTCTCTAAAGAAGAATCATTATTGGGCGATTCCGGGTTTTCAGGAGTGTAGATAACCGGTTCCCATCCATATTCGCGCAGGTATTTGGTAAACTTTAACCATCGCTGAACCCCTGCACCGCCACTGGGAGGCCAATAATATGTAATAACAAGAACCTTTTTCATTTAAAAAACAGAATGAACTGTTTCAGGCAGCAGACTTATGTCCATCCTGCTTCTTTCCGAATTGTACAAACAGGAAGCCAATACATCCCGCAAAAAGCAGCAGGGAACTTGCCAGCGAAATTTTCTCCCCGATATAATAATGCGAAGGATGGAACTTAAACTCTATTTTATGGTCTCCCGCAGGTATAACCATGGCCCTTAACACATAATCTACTTCTATATGGTCAGCTGGTTGTCCGTCAATATAGGCTTGCCAACCATCTTTATAATATATCTCCGAGAATACTGCCAGGCGCTCAGCAGAAGAATGCGAGACGTAATTAAGATCATTCGGCTCATATGAGGTCATTTTGACGAAAGCCGTCGAATCGGGTGGTTGATTAGCATTTATTTTGTCGACATAATTACTGAAACGCTTATCTACAATAGCGGTAATGCCTGGCTTAAAGTTACCTAAGGCAACAAACTCTGAGTCAGCATTTTCTACTTTTCTGTAATTATCCACAAACCAAGCATTGCCAAGATTCCCCGGAACAGGTGCTGCCACTTGTTGTCCACCTTCTAATGTTACAATGGCATATTTTGTATTAAGCATGTTTAATATACTTAAATATGCAGGTTGTCCTTTAAGTGCTTGGTATATTCCAGCCATCTCCCTATCAATGTAATAATAAGGTTTTACAGTCATTAATTCATCGTAGCGTTTCATTTTAGCGCCGCTATACCCACCAATTGATTTATGAAAGTAGGATGTGTTTCCATCTTGGTCAAGGCTCGTGGTGGTATTTATTACACGGTAATCGAGCGAGGTATCTTTCAGAATTTCCTGGTCGGCTTCCGAAGGCTGAAAATGGTCGCTAACCGGGCGTTTAGTTTGGAAATTATCATCGTCGAGGTAGCGTTTATTGAGCGGATACATGTCGGCCAGGATAAATACACCCATTACAACGGTAAACCATTTCCAGTCAATTATCTTTTTCATATAGCACCATGTAAGCAATGCAGCCAAAATGATAAAAATGCTGCTGCGTGCAGCATCGGCTGTAAACACTTTCGTTCGGGCCTGCACTACATAGGGCAAAAGTTGCTGAATCGTTTCCTGGTACCGTTTTATTTCACCCGCAGATAATTGTTTCCCTCCCTGTTGCAGTATTTGTTCCAGTTTTTGATTAGCCTCACCCGTTTTTTGCATACTGGTAAAGGTTGTAGGCATAATATATGCGAGCACTGTAAACCCTCCAACAATAATGAGTGAGCCAAAAAATACATTCCGGCCCGACATTTCTTTTTTGCCTAATACAGGTATTTTCTCTTCCAAGAATTTTTTGCTTTTAAAAATCTTATCTATAGCCAACACAGCCAATAATGGAATAGCCAGTTCAGCTATTACAAGAACCATAGATACTGACCGGAACTTATTATAGCCGGGGAAATATTGGAAAAATAAATCGGTAAGCGATTGAAAGTTACTACCCCATGATAACATGACAGATAGCATAGTGCCCAGAAAAACAAACCACTTTAAAGGTCCTTTGATGATAAAAAGTCCCATGAAAGCAAAAAAGCAAATAATGGCGCCTACATAAATGGGCCCCGAAGTGCCAGGTTGGTCACCCCAGTATCTGCCAAAGCTACCAACACTCTCGGCATATTGCGGATCTTGTCCGTTGGTGGCTTGTGTTACAGCTGCTTCCCAATTTTTTTGCTCGGTTCTCGTCACCGGGTCGCCGCCACCCTGGTAATTCGGAATAATGAGTGAAAATGTTTCAGGAACACCATAACTCCATTGTGTGGCGTAGCTTACGGTTAATCCCCCTGTTTTGTTTTCACCATGTAATGTAAGTTCTGATTTTCCGCGCGTAGAAACTTTTCCATAATCGTAAGTTAGCCATAGGTTGGTAATATCTGTACCCACTGCTAGACATGCAGCTATACCCAAAATAACAACTGTTTTAAAATAATCGGGAAGCAACTTATCTTTTAAGGCTTTAAAAAACTCGAGCGCACCGTATATAACTACCATGATTAATAGATAGTAAGTTATCTGGGGGTGATCGGAATACAGTTCCAATGCTAATGAAAGTCCGGTAAGAACAGCTCCCTGCACTCGTTTATCTTTTTTAAATGCAAGAATAACGCCTGCAAGCACAGGTGCCATAAAGGCGATGGCATTAGCCTTGGAATTATGTCCTACCGCCAATATGATAAAAAAGTACGACGAAAACCCATATGCCAATGAACCGATAATTGAAATCCAGGCATCTACTTCCAATACCCGGAGCAGGATGTAAAATCCAATACAAAAGAGGAAAAAAATACTACAAGGAAAAGGAATCCATTTTAATAATATAAAAAAAAGATATTGAACCAGGTTAGAGGGGTAGTTAACCGATATGGGATAAGCCGGCATACCACCAAACATAGAGTTGGTCCATAGTGGTTCGGTATGGTATTTTGCACGGAACGACTGCATTTCATGCACGGCACCCTGGAATTGGGTTATGTCACTTTGCGAAAGCACCATTCCCTTTAAAGCCGGCAGGAAATAAATAATACCAACCAAGGCAAAAACCACAATGGCTATTATGGTTGGAAGTATCTTACTCCATAAACTTGGTGGCGATACCATTTTATGCTGTGATGATTTAGCGGTGCTATTCATATATTTATTAAAAAAGCAAAGATAGAATTCTTTTATTTCTGTTATTACATGCCTCTTCTATCCTTCCATGAAAGGCCGCCGGCTATATTTATTTTCTTCTAAAAGCTTAGATATTTTCTTTCGGAGGAGGCATTTCATCAAGGTGCGAAGTATGTAGTTTACTATGGCTACGGCTGTACATAAAGTAAATAAATAATCCGGCTATCATCCAGCCAAAAGCAGTTAAAAGTGTACTTGCACCTAAAGATGCCACCATGGCCCCGCATACTATTATTCCAAGGATAGGAAATACCGGAACAAAGGGTGTTTTGAATGGGCGTGGGCGATCCGGGTCCTTCTTACGCAGAATAATAATTCCTACACAAACTAATACAAACGCGAGCAATGTACCGATAGAAGTAAGGTCGCCTGCTACGCTTTCAGGAACAAATGCCGCAAATATCCCAACGAATAAGAACAAGATAATATTTGATTTATAGGGGGTACGGAATTTAGGATGAAGGTCTGAAAACATTTTTGGCAGCAATCCATCATTCGACATGGAATAAAACACTCTTGATTGCCCGAGTAACATTACCAAAATAACAGATGAAAACCCGCCAAGTATAGCAATCGTTATTAAAGGTGAAAGCCAATGGAACCCATTCATATAGGTTTCAATGGCATAAGAAATAGAAGCTTCCTTGCCTGCTTTTACAAAATCGGTATAGGGTGCAACTCCGGTAAGAACATATGAAAATAAGATATAAAGCACCGTGCATATTGCCAGCGAACCGAGGATGCCAATAGGCATATCCCGCTTAGGGTTTTTAGTTTCCTGGGCTGCGGTAGATACTGCATCAAAGCCTATGAATGCAAAAAACACAACGGCTGCTCCTCTCAGTACACCAAGCCATCCGTGATTTTCTGACGGGGAGTAATCATATAATACTTTCCCTTTTGCATCAAGTATCGGGGGAGCATTAGCAGGAATAAGAAGTGAAGCGTGATTGGCTGCTTGCATAAAATGCCAGCCAATAGCCACGAATACCAAAACAATGCTGACTTTTACAAATACTATAACAGCATTAACTTTTGCACTTTCTGATGTGCCTTTAATGAGTAAAAGCGATAATATAAGTAGTATTAATAGAGCAGGCAAATTAATAAGCCCATGTACTCCTTCGGGGGATGTTTGAAAAGGCGAATGACACCACTGGTAAGGTATCACTTCCTTGAGTAATTTATTAAGGTATTCACTCCATGCAATAGATACAGTTGCTGCGCCCAATGCATATTCCAATACCAATGCCCACCCAATAATCCACGCTACTAATTCACCCATGGTAGTATATGCATACGTATATGCACTACCTGCAATTGGAATCATAGATGCAAATTCGGCATAGCATAGCCCGGCGAACAAGCAACCAACGGCAGCAATAATGAAGGAAAGCGTAACAGCATTTCCGGCATGTTCACCAGCCGCTGCGGCAGTACGTACAAATAGTCCAGCACCTATAATAGCCCCTATACCCAATGCTACAAGCGAAGGTGCAGATAATGTCTTTTTTAATCCGTGCTCCGAGTTATCAGCATCAGCTAACAATTTTGTAATAGACTTTTTTCTCCAAAGTGACATATTAGTAAAAAGTTTATAAAGTTATAATGTAGAAAGACAAAAGTAACATTAAAACAATACGAAGCTAAAAACCTAAAAAGGTTCAATAATTGCTACTCTTCTTATTCTATCGTTTTGCATTTCCAAAAAAGAATAACTTTGCGCCGCACAAAATAAGATATGCCAAAAGTAACGATAGACGGTATAGAGATAGAAGTGCCGGATGGCACAACCATTTTAAATGCAGCCCGCATGATAGGCGGGAAGATTGTGCCCCCTGCCATGTGCTATTATTCCAAGCTTAAAACTACTGGCGGCTATTGCCGTACCTGTTTAGTTAAGGTGGTTCAGGGTTCTGCTAAAGATCCGCGCCCCATGCCTAAACTGATGGTTTCGTGCTCTACTACAGTTCAGGATGGAATGGTAGTTCAAAATATTACCTCACCTGAAGTATTAGAAGCCCGTAAAGGGGTTGTAGAATTCCTGCTTATTAATCACCCACTCGATTGCCCTATCTGCGACCAGGCAGGAGAATGTAAGTTGCAGGATTTGGGATATGAGCACGGCTTGCAAAAAACAAGATATGAGTTCAAACGCAGAACGTTTGAAATGGAAGATATAGGCGACAAAATCAAGCTGCACATGAACCGTTGCATATTATGCTACCGTTGTGTGAAGGTTGCCGAACAGCTTACCCCAAAAAGGGTGCATGGTGTTATGAACCGTGGCGATGTGGCTGAAATAAGCACTTATATAAAGAACAGTATTGATAATGATTTCTCCGGGAATATGATAGACGTATGTCCTGTAGGTGCGCTGACCGATAAGACTTTCCGGTTTCAAAGCCGTGTATGGTATGTAAAACCCATGGATGCTCACCGCGATTGCAAAAAATGCTCCGGCAAAGTGGCAGTATGGATGAAAGGAGAAGAAATATTGAGGGTAACAGCTCGTATGGACAAGAACAATGAAGTAGAAGAGTTTATATGTAACGAATGCCGTTTCGAAAAAAAGAACCCGGCTGACTGGGTTATTGAAAAACCTACCCATATTGACCGCCATTCGGTGATTGCACAAAATCATTATGAAATTGAAAAACAACTTCAGTTGGGTAAGTTTACCGACCATAAAATGATACCTAAAGCAGAACCAAAACTCAAAAAGTAATTTTGCAACATGGGTATTTCATTGTTCATATTATATAAGGTAATTTTGGTGGTAGTGGTATTTGCCATATCACTCCTAATTGCCATGTACTCGACCTATGCAGAGCGCAAAGTAGCTGCCTTTATGCAGGATAGGCTTGGCCCAAACCGCGCAGGGCCGTTTGGCATCTTGCAACCACTTGCCGATGGTGTAAAAATGTTCATGAAAGAGGAAATTATCCCACAAGTATCTAATAAATTCCTATTTATTCTCGGCCCAAGTATCGCTATGTTCACCGCCTGCATAACCGGGGCTGTTATTCCATGGGGTACGTCATTGCATATTGCTGGGCATGACTTTACATTACAGGTTACCGACATTAATATTGGCATCCTTTATGTAATGGCCATTACTTCCATTGGCGTATATGGCATAATGATAGGCGGATGGGCATCGAACAACAAATATTCTTTATTAGGAGCATTAAGGGCTTCTTCACAAATGATTAGCTACGAAGTTGCTATGGGGCTTGCTATCATTGCCTTGATAATGACTACTGGAACCCTTAGCCTCAAAGGCATTGCTGCCATGCAAACAGGATGGCACTGGAACGTTGTATATCAACCTCTTGGATTCATTATTTTTCTGATTTGTGCCTTTGCTGAAACCAATCGCACCCCCTTCGATTTACCCGAAAGTGATTCGGAACTGATTGGCGGATACCATACCGAATACAGCAGTATGAAATTAGGCTTCTATCTTTTTGCTGAATACATTAATATGTTTATTTCATCGGCAATTATATCTACCCTTTATTTCGGAGGATATAATATGCCCTTTATTGGCAGGCTGGGGCTTTCGCATAACCTGGAAGCCATTTTAGGTATCGTATTCCTCTTCGCCAAAATATTTTTCTTTATCTTTTTCTTCATGTGGGTGCGCTGGACTGTACCTCGTTTCCGTTTTGACCAACTGATGAACTTGGGCTGGAAAATACTCATACCTTTGTCCATATTTAATGTTGCCATTACCGGATTTATTATTCTAATGTTTCATAGATAACCCAATGCAAGCGCTCACCACCAGAAGTAAAGTTGCGTCCAACAAAAAGATGACTTTTGTTGAAAAACTTTATATTCCTGCTATTTTGGGTGGATTGAGAATAACATTAAACCACTTCTTTAAAAAGAAAGTTACCATACAATATCCTGAACAAAAACGTGAATTTGCTCCTGTTTTCCGTGGGCAACATGTATTGAAACGTGATGAAAACGGTGCAGAACGCTGTACGGCCTGCGGACTTTGTGCTGTGGCTTGTCCTGCGGAAGCCATCACCATGACAGCAGCCGAAAGAAAACCTGGAGAAGAAAGTTTATACCGGGAAGAAAAGTACGCTTCCGTATACGAAATCAATATGCTGCGTTGTATCTTCTGCGGATTGTGTGAAGAAGCCTGCCCCAAAGAAGCTATTTTCCTGACCGATCGAATTGTAGATACTGATTACGTTCGCCAAAATTTCATTTACGGAAAAGATAAATTGGTTGAGCCTATTAACAACAGGATAGATGTTTCCGTGCGGGAAACTAAAGAAACAAGGGAGTTTAAAACTAATCCCGGGTACGCCCATAATAAACTTTATACCAAACCATCAAAGGCATGACAGTTTATTTATTCGCCATTTTGGGAGTGTTTGCTATTTTGTCTGCATTGATGGTAGTGCTTACCAAAAACCCCATTCATAGTATTTTATATCTGGTTCTTACTTTTTTCGCCATAGCAGGCGAATACGTTCTGCTGAATGCTCAATTCCTGGCAATTGTAAACATTATTGTATATGCCGGGGCCATTATGGTATTATTCCTGTTCGTGGTGATGTTGCTTAATCTCAACCAGGAAACTGAACCTCACAAAAGCGTATTACGAAAACTGATTGCCGTAATTGCAGCAGGGCTATTACTGGTGGTGCTTGTAGGTTCTCTTAAAGGCGCCGATAATATGTCCATTAAGCCTTTCAGCCAAAATACAGGGCTAATTGAAAACCTCGGTAAAGTATTATTTAACGACTTTCTATTACCATTTGAAGTGTCTGCTATATTATTTTTAGCAGCCATGGTGGGAGCAGTAATGTTAGGTAAAAAAGATATTAAATAATGAATCAAGCCATACATACCATACCATTAGACTGGTACATTCTGTTAAGCAGCATTTTATTCTGTATTGGTGTAATGGGCGTATTGTTTCGCCGGAATGCCATTATCATATTCATGTCTATCGAACTTATGCTGAATGCAGTAAATTTGTTGCTGGTAGCTTTTTCAGCTTACCACAACGACGCTGCAGGGCAGGTGTTTGTATTTTTTACCATGGCCGTTGCTGCTGCAGAAATTGCAGTGGGACTTGCTATATTGGTAGTAGTATATAGAAATACCAAGTCAACAGATATTGATGTACTTAACAGGCTTAAAGGATAGAGAAACGATATGATGCAATTAGCCGCTTTAATTCCATTTTTTCCACTCGCGGGATTCATCATCATTGGCCTCCTGAATAAAAGGATACCTAAAAATATGGCAGCCATGTTTGCATGTGCCATGTTGCTTATATCATTCGGGTTATCTCTATCGGTATTTATGAATATTTCGGGTCATGCTACGGAAGTTCAACTCCTTCCCTGGATAAACGTAGGTAGCTTTTCTGCTTCATTTAATTTTCTACTCGACCCTCTCTCCTCCGTTTTCTTGCTTATTATAACAGGGGTAGGTTTCCTAATACATATATATTCTATCGGATATATGCACGATGATGAAAAGCATAATATCTTTTTTGCTTACCTGAATCTGTTTATATTCTTTATGCTGGTGTTGGTGCTAGGCTCAAGCTACCTGCTAATGTTTGTGGGCTGGGAAGGAGTTGGCCTATCTTCTTATCTTCTTATCGGCTTCTGGTTTAAAAACAATTCCTATAACAATGCGGCCAAAAAGGCTTTCATAATGAACCGCATTGGCGACCTTGGCTTTTTATTAGGAATCATTTTACTTTTCATCACTTTCGGCAGTTCAGATTATCTAACCATTTTCCCAAAAGTTCAAGGCTTTGCGAGTGGCAATGCCATGATTACAACCATCACCCTGTTGCTATTTGTTGGCGCTATCGGTAAAAGCGCCCAAATACCTTTATATACATGGTTGCCCGATGCAATGGCCGGTCCTACACCCGTATCTGCCCTTATACACGCGGCCACGATGGTTACAGCGGGCATATATATGGTTGCCCGTTCAGGAATTTTATATGCGTTGGCGCCTGTATCTATGTATGTAGTAGCGTTGATAGGAGTTGTAACCGCTGTATTTGCTGCCACCATAGCCCTCACCCAAAATGATATCAAAAAAGTACTGGCCTATTCTACGGTTAGCCAATTGGGATATATGTTCTTAGGACTTGGTGTTGGAGCATTCTCCGCTTCTGTGTTCCATGTGATGACACACGCTTTCTTTAAAGCATTGCTTTTTCTGGGTGCAGGTAGCGTTATCCACGGGTTGGCAGGAGAGCAAGACATTCGCAACATGGGCGGATTACGAAAAAAACTGCCCGTTACATTCATTACCTTCCTACTGGCAACACTTGCTATTTCAGGAATACCACCTTTCTCGGGCTTCTTCTCTAAAGATGAAATATTGGCACATGCGTTTGCATCCAACAAAATTTTCTGGGTATTGGGAGTAATCGGCTCTATGATGACAGCCTTTTACATGTTCCGTTTATTATTCCTCACTTTTTATGGGACATATCGAGGCGATGAACACAAAGTACACCCACATGAATCGCCCAAAGTAATGACGATTCCGTTGATTATATTAGCTATACTTTCTACCATTGGCGGATTTGTAGGAGTCCCTGAATCATTGGGTGGAACCTCCCAAATCAGTAAATTCCTTGATCCCGTATTTCAACCGGCACAAACAAAAATGATGATGGTAGAAAATTCATCTTCCATTTCTGAAATAGCATTGATGGGCATAACGGTTGCCGTTGTATTGCTTTCTATCTTGCTAGCATGGTATATGTATGTATCACGTAAACGGATTCCCTCGCCTGAAGGAACAAAACTTCCCTTGCTTACCAATGTATCTTACCATAAATATTATGTAGATGAAATTTATAATGCAGTTATCACAAAACCACTCGATACAATTTCTGTATTCCTGAAAAATATTTTGGATAATAAATTGATAGACGGCATTGTAAATGCCACCGGCAAATTTACCGAATGGGTTAGCAGTTTAATGCGTTTTGTACAAACCGGCAATGTAGATTTCTATTTGCTGGCTATGGTTATTGGTATTGCATGTATAATCTTTTTTAAGCTGATGTAAATATGCCGACGATTACACTCCTCATATTAACCTTTGCAGCAGCTTTTATCGCTCTATTTATGCCTATTCGGTATGGCAACCGTTTTGCATTTGCCTCTTCCTTAGCCATATTTGCATACTCGGTCTACCTGTTTATCACATTCCCCATTAGCCCCGATTATCAGAACGTAGTCAATTACCCCTGGATTGAATCACTTGGCATACATTTTAAAGTGGGAATGGATGGCATTTCCGTGTTAATGGTAATGCTTACTACCTTTTTAACACCGCTGATCATTTTCTCTGTCCGTAAGAGTGAACCCCGTCCACGTGCTTTCTATTCGCTGCTGTTATTTATGGAAATGGCGATGATTGGAGCCTTTGTTTCTATGGATGGCTTCCTCTTTTATATTTTCTGGGAAATAGCGCTCATCCCCATTTATTTCATCTGCCTGCTTTGGGGAGGAAAAGATCGCGTAAGAATCACATTAAAATTCTTTATCTATACCTTAACGGGTAGCTTGTTCATGTTAGTGGCACTTATCTATCTCTATCTTCATACAGCAGGGCAACATTCTTTCGACATACAAGCTTTATATGCAGCCGGAAAATCACTCGATGCCCAACATCAGTGCATTCTGTTCTGGTTTTTCTTTCTTGCTTTTGGTATTAAAATGCCTATTTTCCCATTGCATACCTGGCAACCCGATACTTATACCGAGGCGTCTACACAAGGCACTATGATGCTTTCGGGTATTATGCTTAAAATGGGTATTTACGGGCTTATTCGCTGGATGATACCGATGTTGCCACTCGGTTTTTCACAAAACTCCCAATATGCCATGTGGCTGGCTGTTATAGGTGTTATTTATGCAGGCATTATTGCCTTCACACAAAAAGACATGAAACGTTTACTGGCCTATTCATCCATTTCTCACGTAGGATTAATTGCAGCCGGTATTTTTGCATTCAATGCACAAGGTTTGCAAGGCAGTGTTATTCAAATGTTGAGTCACGGTATTAATGTAGTGGGGTTATTCTTTGTAGTAGATATTATCCAATCGCGCACCGGGACAAGAGACCTCGGTTCGCTTGGAGGCATTCGATTGAAAGCTCCTTTCCTGGCTACTATTTTTGCTATTATTATGCTGGGCGCAGTAGCTCTTCCGCTAACTGATGGTTTCCCCGGCGAGTTCTTATTAATTAGCGGGATATTTAAATTCGATAGCATTACCGGAGCCATAGCAGGGCTTACCATTATTATTGGAGCTGTGTATATGCTTCGTTCTTATCAAGGCAGCATGCTAGGTGAAACATCAGTATGGACCGACAACTTCACCGATATTACCCTGGCAGAAAAAACTATATTGATACCTATTGTAATTATGGTTATTGTAATTGGTGTTTGCCCTAACCTGTTTTTGCGGGTAAGCGAACCTGCCATTATGAAATTATTAAGCGGAATGTAAAAACTGATGAACGAAACGAAAGCATGAATACTCTTATAATACTTTCCGTACTTGGTGTAATAACACTTTTCGCCGAAATATTCCGGTTCAGAAAAGGGCTTTTCCCGTTGATATTAATCGGTCTTGCTGCTGCATTTACATTCACCGTAATGGATTATAACAATCCACAGGTATATTTCGGCATGATGAATTTCGATAATTATGCTGTTATCTTTTCATCGGCTATTTTGGTAATAGCATTCCTGTGGTTTATGATGGCGCAAAACTATTTTCTACAGGAAACCAGCGTTACTGACCATTTTGCACTGATACTTTTCTCGCTGGTGGGTGCTGTTGTAATGGTATCATTCAACAACCTCACTATGCTTTTCCTTGGAATTGAAATATTGTCTGTATCCGTATATGCATTAGCTGCAAGCGATAAAAGCAGTGTGATGTCAAACGAATCAGGATTCAAATATTTCCTGATGGGCTCATTCGCTACCGGGTTTCTTTTATTCGGAATCACCCTGATTTATGGTGTTACCGGCTCATTTGATTTAACTACTATACATCAACATATAGCGACCGGTGATCAACCAGGCTTAGCATTAGCAGGAGTTCTGCTATTATTGGTGGGATTAAGTTTCAAATCATCGTTGGCGCCATTCCATTTTTGGGCCCCCGATGTATATGAGGGCGCTCCTACCACCGTAACTACTTATATGGCCACGGTAGTAAAAACAGCGGCATTTGCTGCCTTTTTCCGGTTATTCTCTACCTGTTTTGCTGGCATTGCAGGCCAGTGGACGCAAGTTATCTGGTGGATGGTTATACTTACTTTATTTGTAGGTAACATTAGCGCAGTTAGGCAAAAAAGCCTCAAGCGTATGTTGGCTTATTCCAGCGTAGCACATGCCGGATATATTGCCATTGCCATTCTTTCCATGAGCGCAACCTCTGCATCGGCTATATTTTATTATACACTCACCTACTCTATCTCCAGCATAACTGCCTTTACCATCCTGTTCATTGTTTCAAGACATAAGAACAGCAAAGATATTTCAGCATTCGAAGGTATGTCGAAAGCTAATCCATTGGTTTCATTTGCTATGACAGTTGCCATGTTATCGTTGGCAGGTATTCCACCTACGGCAGGATTCTTCGGGAAATATTTCATTTTCTTCACTGCCATTCATAGTGGATATACTTTGTTGGTGCTACTTGCTATTGTTGCTGCATTAATTGGTGTATACTACTATTTCCGAGTAATTATTGCTATGTACTTTAAACCTGAACAACAACTTGTTCCTATCAAGGTGGGCATCCTGCACCGCATTGTACTTATCATCACCACAATCCTTACCATTATGCTCGGGATATTCCCCGATCTGATAATGGGGTGGTTATAATAGATATCCCGTTTTTTTTATTTTGATTTCTTGTCGGAAATTTTAGCGTTTGATAAATTTTATTTATCTTCGTTCATAAGTCTTAGTTCTTAGTTCTAATCTCTTAAACCGTTTTTCCCATGAGACGATCTGACATAAAAACTATGCCCGATAGCCAGTCGACCAATATTCATGAAGTAGAAGATATTGAAGTATTGGAAGCATTAGAAAAATATGGAAAGAAGTATATAGCACCCGAAAGAGAAAAACTAATTGCATTAGGGGACATCGTTTATGCTCCCGGCAAATGGACCGCAAAAGATATTATTCAGCATTTGATAGATGCAGAAAGGGTGTTCTCCTATCGCGCCTTACGCTTTGCCAGGAACGATAAAACCCTTTTACCCGGATTTGAAGAGAATGATTATGCCGTAACTGCAGAAGCATCCAAAAGAAGCATGGATGAATTATTGGATGAATACTTCCTGGTGAGAGATTCTAGTATCAAACTTTTCAGAAGTTTTACCGATGAAATGCTGATGCGCGAAGGAGTAGTACCCAGTGGTAACGTATCAGTGCTTGCTATCGGCTTTATCATGCCGGGGCATACTATTCATCACTTAAATGTGATAAAAGAAAGATACTACAGGCTTCTGTAATTATCCTTTATAGGTTCCAAAAACCTTGCGGAAAGTATCGGATATTTCACCCAGCGAAACATAGTTTTCGCAAGCATCCACAATAGCAGGCATCAGGTTGATGTCGCTCTTAGCTTCATTTTCTAAACGACTCAAGCAAGCTTTCACTTTCTCATGATTGCGTTCTGCTTTCACTTTTTTCAGCTTATCTATTTGAAACTGCCTGATTGAATCATCTACCCGCAAAAGGTTTTCAGGCATTTTTTCTTCTACGGCAAATTTATTCACACCAACAATAATCTTCTCTTCTTTCTCTATCTTATCCTGATATTCAAAAGCAGAAGCGGCAATTTCATTTTGTATGTAACTCTTTTCAATGGCCTTTACAGCACCCCCCATTTTTTCAATTTTATCCAAATATTCCCAAGCAGCTTTTTCCACTTGGTTCGTAAGGGTTTCAATAAAATAAGAACCTGCCAAAGGGTCAACTGTATTAGGAACCCCACTTTCATAAGCTATTACTTGTTGCGTGCGCAAAGCTATCCGTGCAGCTTCTTCTGTAGGTAGTGCAAGGGCTTCGTCAAACCCATTCGTATGGAGAGATTGTGTTCCACCCATTACTGCCGAAAGCGCTTGTATAGTTACCCGTATAATGTTGTTATAAGGTTGTTGCGCGGTAAGTGTAGAACCTGCAGTTTGTGTATGGAATCGCAGCATCTGCGCTTGTGGTTCGGTTGCGCCTAAGTCTTTGGTTATCTTTGCCCACATTCTTCTTGCTGCACGGAATTTAGCCACTTCCTCAAACAGATTGTTATGTGCATTAAAGAAAAAAGATAATCGTTTTGCAAACACATTTATATCGAGTCCTTTTTTTTGTGCAGCCCTACAATACTCACGTCCATTGGCAAGTGTAAAGGCCAATTCTTGCACAGCCGTAGAACCTGCTTCGCGTATGTGATAACCAGATATGGAAATGGTATTCCACTTGGGAACTTCCTTGCTGCAATATTCAAAAATATCTGTAATAATGCGCATAGATGGCGTAGGCGGATATATGTAAGTCCCCCGTGCAGCATATTCTTTCAGTATATCATTTTGTATAGTGCCTGAAATCTTTTTAATATCGGCTCCTTGCTTTCTTGCAAGTGCTATGTACATACCAAGCAGTGTAGATGCGGTGGAATTGATAGTCATAGAGGTGGAAATATTCTCCAGCTTGATGCCATCAAATAATATTTCCATATCGCGCAAGGTATCTATTGCTACACCTGATTTACCTACTTCCCCTTCCGACAAATCATGGTCGGAATCATACCCCATTTGCGTAGGAAGATCAAACGCAACCGAAAGACCTGTAGTGCCATTGTTGAGAAGATAGTGATAGCGTTTATTTGATTCTTCCGCCGTAGAGAAACCTGCATACTGGCGCATGGTCCACAACTTACTGCGATACATATCCGGATGAACGCCTCTGGTAAATGGATAAACACCAGGCTGTTCATCAGATGCTGCAACAGGTGGATAACAACGCTCTATCTGAATTCCGGAATCAGTAAAAAATTTCTTGGGTTCATCGGTCTTACTCATAACAATAGGGTGTGATTAGCTGGAACAAAGATAGGGAATGCATCAAAGTAAGGTATATTTGTATCGAAGCCAATATGAATTCATCTGCTAAAACAAAAATTGCTATTATAGGGGGCGGCCCCGCAGGGTTAATGTTGGCTGCCAGGTTAGATGAAACTAAGTTCGAAGTCAGCATCTATGAAAAGAATAATGCACCTGCCCGTAAGTTTTTAGTTGCCGGGCACGGCGGGTTTAATTTAACCCATTCGGAACCCATTGAACAATTTATAAAACGCTATACGCCTTCTTCCTTTTTTGAGCCTCTTCTCCGCTCGTTCTCAAACATCGATTTGCAAGCCTGGTTTAGCAGCATCGGTATTCCTACATTTACCGGAACTAGCAAACGTATCTTCCCCGAAAAAGGAATTAAGCCGATACAGGTGCTTAATGCCATTTTGAAAGTTTTAAAAGATCAACATGTAAAACTCCATACCGAATATAATTGGCAGGGTGAAAAAATGGATGCTGATATAACTGTGTTTGCTTTAGGTGGATCGAGTTGGAAAATAACCGGCTCTGATGGAAGTTGGACCAAGTATTTTCAAGATCAGGGGATTGAAATTATTCCCTTTCAGGCTTCTAATTGTGCCTTTCAAATCCATTGGCCGAAAAACCTGATTAGTCTCGCAGCAGGGTTGCCATTGAAAAATATTGCTTTAAAATCACTTGATGTCATTAAGAATGGAGAACTGGTTATAACTGAATTTGGCTTGGAAGGAAGCGGAATTTATGCGCTCAGTCCGCAGATACGCCAGCAACTTAATGAACAGGGGAAAGCGCTATGTTATATTGATTTAAAGCCATCATTGAGTATTGACCAACTGATTCAGTTTTTGGAGGAGAAGCCTGGCAATTATACCATGACAAAATATTTAGACAGCAATCTAAATCTTTCCAAAGCTCAATTGGCACTGTTGAAAAATCTTACTACAAAAGAAGACTTCCTAAAGCCTGAGGTGCTGGCTATTAAAATAAAAGAACTTCCGCTACAAATAACAGGGCTGGCCCCGATTGATGAGGCTATTTCCACTACCGGTGGTATATCGCTCAATGAAATTAATGGCAACTTTCAACTTAAAAAATGGCCCGACCACTATGCAATTGGCGAAATGCTTGATTGGGATGCCCCCACGGGCGGCTATCTGCTGCAAGGCTGCTTTAGCATGGGATACAATTTGGCTGAATATTTGAATAAATCGGAAAATAGTGCAGTTTTAATAAAAAAATAGCACGCATACCGCATACAAGTATCAAATAAATTGCAAAATTAGGCTACTTTTGCGCCCCGTATAAAAAATGCGGCTACCCTTTATGTCGAAAATGGAAAACATACGTAACTTTTGCATAATTGCACACATTGACCATGGCAAAAGTACCTTGGCTGACAGGCTATTGGAGTTCACTAAAACCATTAGCTCAAGGGATATGCAGGCACAAGTGCTGGATGATATGGACCTTGAAAGAGAAAGAGGTATCACCATCAAGAGCCATGCTATACAAATGAACTTTGCCTATAAAGGCCAGCAATATGTACTAAACCTTATTGATACCCCCGGCCACGTTGATTTTTCGTACGAAGTATCACGTTCTATTGCTGCTTGCGAAGGCGCTTTATTGTTAGTTGATTCTACACAAGGTATACAGGCACAAACCATATCGAATTTATACTTAGCGTTGGATAATGACCTTACGGTTATTCCAGTGCTAAACAAAGTGGATATGCCCAATGCCATGATTGAAGAGGTGAAGGACCAAATGGTGGAAATAATAGGATGCAGAAGGGAAGAAATATTGCTTGCTAGTGGTAAAACCGGACAAGGTGTTAATGAAATATTAGAAGCTATTATAGAAAGAATTGCTGCTCCGAAAGGAGACCCTAACGCTCCATTACAAGCCCTCATTTTCGACTCAGTATTCAATATTTTCCGTGGAATTGTTGCTTATTATAAGGTGGTTAACGGCACTATAAAAAAAGGAGACTTAGTGAAGTTTGTTTCTACTGAAACGGAATATATAGCGGAAGAAGTTGGTGTACAAAGATTGGCCTATGAACCTCGTAAGGAAGTAGGTGCAGGCGATGTTGGATATATTATTTCAGGTATAAAAGCAGCCAAAGAAGTACGGGTGGGCGATACTATTACTAATGTAGCTGACCCATGTAAAGAAGGCATACAAGGGTTTAAAGAAGTAAAGCCAATGGTGTTTGCAGGGATTTATCCTATAGATACGGATGATTATGAAGAACTGCGTGGTGCAATGGGTAAACTGCAATTGAATGACGCTGCCTTGGTTTACGAACCGGAATCTACTGCAGCATTGGGTTTTGGTTTCCGTTGCGGTTTCTTAGGCATGTTGCATTTGGAAATTATACAGGAACGTTTGGATAGGGAATTCAACATGAATGTAATTACCACTGTTCCTAACGTATCCTACAAAGCTTATGATACCAAGGGGGAAATGCTGATTATAAACAACCCCAGTGATATGCCCGACCCCACCATGCTCGACCATGTGGAGGAACCTTATATCCAAGCCAATATCATCACCAAAACAGAATTTGTAGGTTCCATCATGTCCCTTTGTATTGAAAAAAGAGGATTCATAAAAAACCAGCATTATCTTACTACTGACCGGGTAGAAATGGTGTTTGAAATGCCCCTTGCCGAAATTGTATTTGATTTTTACGACCGCCTGAAAAGTATCTCCAAAGGCTATGCATCGTTCGATTATACACCTATCGACTACAGAGCATCTGAATTGGTAAAACTGGACATCATCCTGAACGGAGAATTAGTAGATGCTTTGGCAGCCTTGATACACAGGGACCATGCCCAGGAGTTTGGCAGAAAAATTTGTGAGAAATTAAAAGAACTCATCCCACGCCAGCAATTCCAGATAGCCATACAGGCGGCAATTGGAGCTAAAATTATTGCTCGTGAAAACATAAGTGCCATACGAAAAGATGTTACTGCTAAATGCTATGGTGGCGACATTTCACGTAAACGCAAATTGCTTGAAAAGCAAAAGAAAGGTAAAAAGCGTATGAAGCAGGTGGGTAATGTTGAAATTCCGCAATCGGCATTTATGGCGGTACTTAAGCTCTAATTAGGAATTTAAAATTAGGAATTACGAATGGTATATTTGTTAAACTAAATATGTATGGTTTCTAATTCCTAATTATTAATTTTTAATTCTCAATTTTAAAAAAAGTGCATCGTTTCTACATTTCTGAAGTATCAGGAGATACATGTAAGCTAAGCGAAGAGGAATCTAAGCACTGCATACGGGTTTTACGACTGCAAGAGAACGATAGCGTAGAGATATTAAATGGTAAAGGGAAACGCTTTTCAGCCATTATTGAAAATGCCAACCCTAAAGCCTGCCTATTAAAGATAACCGGTTCCGGGGAAGAGGCCCCTCCCACATGGGAATTACACGTGGCAGTGGCGCCTACCAAAAACATGGCTCGTATGGAATGGTTGGTTGAAAAACTGACAGAAATAGGATTTACCAAGTTTATCCCAATAGAGTGTCATAACTCCGAACGGACCGTATTAAAAAGAGAACGGCTGAAGAAAATTGCCATTGAGGCCATGAAACAATCGGGAAGGGCTTATTTACCTGAAATTGAGGAATTAATTTCGTTAGAAGGGTTGCTCCATAAGTATAGCTCATTTACTGGCCAAAAATTTATTCCGCATTGTAATAATTCGGAGCGAAAAGTGCTTTCATCTGTATATCAAAAAGGAAAAAATGCCCTTGTATTGATAGGGCCGGAAGGCGATTTTACCCCGGAAGAAGTGAACATGTCTATTAACCAGTCGTTTATAGCTGCTGTTTTAAATGAAGCTACCCTGCGCACCGAAACCGCTGCGCTGGTATCTGCCATTACGCTGAAAATATTCAATACATAGTTTAATTTTATTTTTATATATTTGATATACAGCCAGATATAAAATACATGATACGTTGTGCCATTTATGACCAACCTTTTAATTATTTTTCCCGTATCAGTACATTATAAAAGTTGCCGGTAAAGCTAATGTGAATGAACATAGAGATTGACCTAATAACTGCTTGCATCAGGAAGGAGAGGAAGGCGCAGTACGACCTTTACAAGCTGGTATTTCGTTATCTGATGAGTATTTGCGTAAGGTACACCCATTCGTACGAAGAAGCAAATGAAGCATTAAACACCGGATTTTTAAAAATACTCAATAACCTGGAAAAATATAAGGCAGATGTGCCTTTTAAGGCATGGATAAGAAAAATTATGGTGAATGTGCTAATTGATGAATATAGGAAACAAAAAAAGGAAAAGGAGAATACTAAAATGATGATGGAATACGTTGAACATACTCCAATGGTAGAGATAAATAATGCCATAGCAAAAATGGACGCAGAAAGAATTCACAGGCTGATTATGGAGTTGCCAATTGTAAGTCAACGGGTATTTAATTTATTTGTAATCGACGGATTTGACCATAAAGAAATAGCAGCCATGTTGGGAATAAGCGAAGGCACCTCAAAATGGCACTTACATAACTCGAGGGAATTACTGAAAGAAAAACTAGTCAACGCATAGGATTAATTATGAACGAAGAGGAAAAATTTGATAAGCTGCTGCGCTTTAAACTGTCTGAAAAAGACTACCCTTTTGATGAATTAAATTGGGAGGAGGCTGAAAATTTAATCATACGCCAGGAAACAAGGAGAAAAGCTGTCCGCTTTACAATGATTTTTTCTGCCGGTATTGTGGCCGGAGCACTTATTATGTTACCTTTTATTACAAACAACCATAACACGGTGTCCAATGGTATTGTAACTCATTCAACCACTCTTCAAAATTCCGTTGCCCAAAATAACGATCTGTCTAAAAGTTCTTCAGCACAAACAAATTCAACTATTGTTAGTACAACCGAAAAGGCTCCCCTGCCCGTGCAACCTGCTTTTGTCGAAAAGGATATACGCACGGGCGTAGGGGGGAATTCCTCACAACCGTCAGTTATTGTCGCCAAAGCATCTAAGCAACATGCTATTTCGGTGGGCGCTTATACAAACGTAAACAGGCAAGAACCGAGTTCCCGCATATTAAGCCAGCATGCAGAGGAAAAACAAACAAATCAACTATCGGGAAATACTACTGCGTCTACTATAACGCCAAAGGAAGGCGGAACTTTAAGCAATGGCAATACAGCAGCCAACTCAGCTTCATCACCATTAGCATACAATGCTGCTCCTGAAAATGCAGCGCCACCAAATATCTCCGAAAAACCAGGCGTTGATAACCGAAGCAACGCAGCTGCAGACAAGAATTCCAGCAATACTATAACCTCAAATACTTCTTCCGAATCGAATAAAAATACTCCAACCACTACTTCAACTAATAACCTTATCAGCAAGAACGATAGCATAAATAATGATGTGCTCCCTCCTTTGCTGCCCGGTACCACACCCCATTATATCCATAGCGATTATTCCAAAAACATTTTTTCTATCTATGCAGGAGGCGATTATTCACTCGGATGGAAAAATCAGGGCTCGGCTGAAAGTAGCAACATTAGACAAGCAGGTGGAGTAACACCCCTGGGAGGAATTTATTACACTCATTATTTCGGCAATATATCTGCATCGCTTGGAATAGGATATTCTGAACTGAATGGTTTGAACAAAACTTATACCAGTAGTGTAACACAATATGATTTCGGAAATAATGAAACTGTAACAACTGTAACACCACAAACTGTTTATTATATGGCATTCCCTTTGAAATTGCAATATGATATAGACAGTAAAGATATTGTGGGCATTAATTGCAATTATTTGATAATGCTCACCACATATAGCACATTATCAACTTATCAGCAAACTTATTTTGGTCAAAATTCTGTTACTTCTGAAAAACAAAATGGTTATACCCAAGGATTCTCAAATTCAGACTGGCAACTCGGATTATCCTACACCAGGATGCTTACCGGCAGGCTCGGACTAAGCGCTGAATTCTATTACGACCTCGGTTATATTGAAAATAACACCGTCTCAGCCCTCACTCAAAGTACAAAGAACTCCGGCTTCCGGCTTGTGCTTTCTTACCAGTTACTCCACTAAAACAGCCTATGAGAAAAGTCGCACATATATTATTATTCACCCTTATTGCGCTAATTTTTGTTACCTGCAAAAAACAGGAATTAGCCCCAAGCACTGTAGAAAATCAACCTATATTTTCCTTCTATGGAAATATGGGAGGCAACATTCTGAATGTACAAGCAGGTGTAAATAATTACTACATGTATTCTTCCGATACATCGATACAGAGTATAGCAAGTCCCGGTACAGGCGTTTATTCTTTTATAGGAACTCTCCGAAATACCGCTACTGCCAATAACAGTATCCAGATTATTATAAATGATGATGCTTATACACCTCCCAGCAACCAATCCGATATTAATAACTCCATTACCAGCGGCACTAGTTATTTTTACAATATTCCGGGTGGAACTCCAGTATGGGATTCTGTGATTTTTATACCAAAGATGTATGTTGGAAAACCAAAATCGTTATCTTTTAATTTTGGTGATGGAAACGCTTACAATACTTCAAATACAGCTCCAGTGCCTCATTTGTACAAAATCTTAAAGGACTATAACACCCAGCTTACAGTTAATAGCTTTGATAGTGGAGTACCATCTTCAATAACCATATCAAATCCTCTACGACTAAATAGCAAAAGCACCACACCCATTTCAATAACTTCTGTTAAACCTTTCTTATTAGCTGACTTTTGGCACAAGCATGAAGTTTCATTATGGGCTTATATAAGCGGAGGCACTTTTCCATATACGTATAAATGGAGTTACGGAAATGGACATAGTGATTCTATATCATCTGGTAATTCAATTAATACAATATATACATACACTGATTCGGTTAAAACTTATCCTATTACACTAACCGTAACTGATTTCACAAAAAAAGATACAGCTTCCTTTATGTTTTATTATACAGATACGGTATCTAGCAATAACTCTGTAGCTTATTCTATGGCCGTCCATCCGGTTGCAAATCCGAGTGGGCTTTCTACCGTAACCATTAACTACACAGATGCCCAGGGACGCCAGTATACTTCGAATAATTCATCACAAGCAAGAAACAATACCTTCCAAATTACTTCTGTTGCCAATTATCAGAATAATAAGGATAATAACCCTACCAAAATGCTGAAGGTATCTTTTAATTGCATGTTATATAATGCTGCCCTGCATGACTCCATTGCTGCTACCAATTGTACAGCAGTGATTGCAGTCGCATATCACTAATACCATACTTTATTTAATCGAACGCAAAAGTCCGGTGAAATTTCCGGACTTTTTTATTTCGTAAATTTGTGTTGCTAAAGGGTTCTTATAAACTATGGAGCTTTAGTTATGTCTAATCCCTATATCCCTACTGCTATGAAGAAAAGAATCATCCTCCCCTCTTTTTTGGCGCTTCTGTATTTTACATCCGGTGCGCAAAACATAAATCTTTCTAATTCCCCTTACTGGGATGGAGAGTGCTATTTGGATGTAAATCCGCAAAATCCAAAACATCTTGTTTCGGCATGGATGTATTTTTCGCTCACTAACCTGAAAAATGCCATAGCAACCCGTAGCTCATTTGATGGTGGAAAAACATGGAGCAAGTTGCAAATACTACCCCATGTTTATAAAAACTTTACTTGTGCTGACCCAAGCATTTATTTTGGCAAGGATAGTTGCGTTTACTTAGCTTATATTGATTTATCAGGGCTACATAGCAACGATTCGGGATATGACATGGTAGCCCGTTCGGTGAATGGAGGAATAAATTGGAGAACACCTGTGAAGGCTATAGCATGGAATGCACAGCTCAACTTACCCATTGACCGGCCATGGATAGCAGCCGACCAAAGCAATGGCAAATATTCGGGACGGGTTTATCTCACCAGTCAGAGTGCTTACTTTGCACCGCAGCCACACCATCCTTGGTTTACTTATTCATCCGATAGTGGCACTACCTGGACACCTGTCAAACAATTAGATGACAGCATACCTTCAGGCACCGTAACAGATGCTACTGCTTTTATGACTGTTGCATCAAACGGAACATTATACTGCACTTATTTTTCATATTACATTTCCTATAGCATTTATCCCAGGCTCATTTTAGTGAAATCTTATAATGGTGGAAATAGTTTTATAACTCATGCAGCAATCAGCTTTAATGCGAGCGATGCAGTTCCGCAGGCTGACTCTCTTTTGAAAGAGGGCAGATCTCTTTCATCCAACCCCGCAGATACTAATAACCTAATAATTGTTGGCTGTTCGGGTCATTTTGGAGAACCTGATATTGTTTCCTATAATTCACACGATGGGGGAATGACATGGAATGCTCCCGTACGTGTAAATGATGATTTGATTGGAGCTTATGATACTGCTCACGATTTAACATGGGGCGGTTTTGCTGCTAATGGGAAATATGGGATTGTTTGGCGAGACAGACGCCATACGGGTGCGGGAGATACGGTGCCTTTCCAAATTTATGGTTCCACTTCTACCAATGGAGGCGATAGTTTCACCCCTAATTTTCTTATCAGCGATAGTATTTCACCGTTTATTGATCTGGAACGAGGCGATGATTTCCTGGGATGCGCCGTTACCGATTCAGCCGTATACGCCTTATGGAGCGACATGCGTACGGGAAGAGAAAATACATTTTTCAATGCCACTCCATTCAGCAAAATTCCGGCAGGAGTATTATCGACCTTCAATAATACAACCATCAAAGTAGATGCGTATCCCAATCCTTTTCACAACGGAACAAATATTGTTGTGAATGCTTCCGTACCATTACAAAATTGCAAACTGGAAATATTTGATGTCAATGGGAAGAAAGAAGAAGAATTGCCAATACCTGGTAATGGCTCATATAAACTGAATTTAAATTACCCGGCAGGTATTTACATTTGGTCGTTAATCGAAAACAATAACGCCATAGCAAATGGAAAATGGGTTATTGAATAAAGTAAATCAATTCACCGGAGCCACATCATCTTTCACCAATTGGCGGTAACGATCGCGGGTTTGTTCCACATAAAAACTGCCCGGATATTTTAAAATAAGTTGCTTGTATAGTTCCGTTGCTTTCTTCTCATCATGGAGTTTAGCGTCTTCCAGCTTTGCCGAAAGATACAGTGCTTTATCAGGTAACATCCCGCTAGGATAGGTATTTTGTTCTTCAGAATAAAAGCCTAATGCTTTTTGGTAGTCGCCTTTTTTTTCTGCCACACTGGCGCGCATCAGTAATATCTCTTCTTTTAAAGTGGTGGTTCCACTAATATTATAAACAGAATCAAGCAAAACAGATACACTGTCTTCATAGTTCTGAAAATCCAACAACTGTACATGGGCAAAAAGCAGTAAGGCACGTTGCATAACGGAATCCTGCATATTATCGGAAACCACTAACGATAGCGCCATCGCATCGTTGGCAATAAGCTTATCAGTGGCTGCACGTAAAATTTTCAGTTCTGCTTCCGCCCATTTAAAATTTCCTGTATAATAATAAATAGTTGCATTTCTGAATTTAGCCTCGTCGCCTATAGGTTCTTGTTTAAAATCATTTTCCACTTTACTGTAAAGCAATGAGGCCTCCCAGGTTTGTCCGGCAGCAAGCATCAGGTCGGCGAGTTCCATCCTGCACCGGGCTTGTGGTTGTGCCGAAATACCCGGCATATTAACTGCCAGCTGCATAATGGCAATGGCATCTGAATCACGATGCAGGTAAAAACCCTGCAAATGTGCCAACTGCTGCATCAAACTAATACTACTCGTGGTTGTTCCTACCTCATTCAATTCGGTTTTAAATTTATTTTCAAGTGATATTAATTCATCATGAGAATATATGCCTCCATCCACGAGCTTTTGATACATAACACTTAGTTGCTTTATTTTAGCCTCGGTATAATTATCACCTTTGGGCCCTTTGTCAATTATATATTGATAGGCCTGTATCGCAGGGTCGTAAGCGCCTGCGTCCACACAAGTAGCAGCAAAAGCCATTAACCTCACTCCTCCTTCGTTTATCCTTCTGTCAAGTGCTTTAACTTGCACCAATGCGTCGGAGTAATCCTTTACTTGTATGAATATCCATATCAATAATTCAGGATACACTTCTTTATCGGGGTATCGCTGAATATATTTTAATAGCTCTGTTTTTATAATACTATTCTGTGCATCGTCCACATAGTTACCCACGCTAAGCTGCAAAGCTTCTTGCACATATTGTAAGTAATTAGGAGCCATTGAAAGCATTTCGAGATAGGCATCCATCATAGCATTGGTATTACCCTGAGCTTTATATACAGCCCCTATTTCCGAAACAAAAGGATATGAGTCGCCCAGCAGGGTTTTGCCTTGTTTATAGGTTTCAAGAGCATACTCATATTCTTTTACGGTCAAAAAATAATTACCCAGGTAGCGTATCTCATCCAGGTCAGGGGCCAATTTATGTATGGCTTTGTTAAATGCATCTTTAGCTTGCTTATCATCGCCATCGAGTTTATATACCATACCTAAATCAGCATACAGGGAAACATTGGCAGGTTCTTCTTTTATTTCCTTTTTTACAACTTTTTCAGCCGTGTTGTAGTCTTTTGTCTGCACAAGGCAATCGAGATAATTATGATAATTGACGGGGGAAGGATTTTTAGGAAATACCTTTTCATAATAAACAATGGCCCTGTCATATTGCTTATTCTGGTAATATTGGTTCGCAAGCTGCTCATCCGGGCTCTGCGAATAAACCTGTCCGAAGAAGCATAGTAACAGCAAACATAAAATAAGCCTCTTCATCGTATTATGAAAGAAAAATTAAAACTTCTTATGCTCTTGCAGCAAGGTCATCAATGAATCGGTCTTGGGCAAGAGAGCGGTGTATAGGGCTGTTTGCTTACTCACATTATTTATCGAAATATCAGCCACCTCTATTAACTCAGAGGCTTTCTTTATTTCAAACGAAACATAAAAAGCAGCACTGTCAGATTTAATAGAATTATGTTGTAAATCATGGGAAAGGTGCTTTATTTGCTGCTGCGATTTTTCAAGTTCACGAATTAGCGGACCTCTTTTGCCCGCTGCAGTTAATAAGGACCAGCGAACCATATTAAAATTACGGAAAATCTCAGTAGCTTCGGGGCTCATGCTATCAACTTTAGCCAAATGTATTAATTGGTCATCCTTCTCCACCTGGTGGGCATAACCGGAAATCTTACTTGAGTCCATCATTTTAACAGCTGAGTCGGCTTTTGTAACAAAAACACACATACTGTCGAGCATCCGGGTTTCTTTCACATACTTATTTCCCGAATTACATGAAGTAGTTTGGAATCCTACAAAAAGAACAAATAATAGCGATACGAATGAAGTATATTTCATAAATAAAGTTTAGTAAGATAAAAGTTTTTCAATGGCAGCAGAAACCTTGTCGGCATTAGGCAACATGGTATACTCCAGTATTGAATTGAGTGGAACAGCCGGCATGTTTTCTGAACCTATAACCGTAACCGGAGCATCTAAATATTCAAAACAATTTTGCTGTATGCGCGATGCAACCGATTGTGCAAAGGTATTGTTCACCGGTTCTTCAGTTACAACCAAACAGCGGCTGTGTTTCTTAACTGATGCATATATCAGCTCCTCATCAAGCGGGAAGATGGTACGTAAATCAACAATTTCAATTCTGCCCGGAAAGTTTTTAGCAGCATTTTTAGCCCAATAAACTCCCATGCCATAGGTGATAACCGATAATGTATTGTTACCCGGTTCTGCACTTTGAACCATTCTTCCTTTGCCAAACGGAATAATATAGTCAGCGTCAGGTTCTACCGTTTTAGCATCTTCGGTTCCTTTGATCTTCGACCAGTAAAGCCCCTTATGTTCCAGCATTACGACCGGGTTAGGGTCATAATAGGCTGCTTTCAGCAAACCTTTTAAATCAGCCCCGGTAGATGGATACGCAATTTTTATTCCGCGAATATTAGTCAATACGGATTCCACACTCGAGGAGTGGTAAGGACCGCCGCTTCCATAGGCACCTATAGGAACCCTTATAATGCAACTTACAGGCCATTTGCCATTTGTTAAATAACAAGAACGGCTCACTTCGGTGAATAGCTGGTTAAGCCCCGGCCATATATAATCGGCAAATTGTATTTCCACTATAGGCTTGCAACCCATAGCAGACATACCCACTGTGCTGCCTACAATAAACGCTTCCTGTATAGGAGTATTAAATACCCTGTCGTCTCCAAATTTTTGTGCCAATGTAGCTGCCTCTCTGAATACACCTCCTAAGCGTCCGCCCACATCCTGGCCATAAAATAAACATTCAGGATGTTTTTCCATCAGTTCTTGTATGGCAAAAAGAGCACAGTCTACCATCACCTTCTTTTCTCTTCCTTCCGGCTCACGTACTCCTTTTTCCTCCGTAACAGGAGTGGGTGCAAAATCGTGTTTAAAAAGATCTTCGGGCAATGGGTCCTTAGCTTGCAATGCCTTTTCGTAATCTGCTACTACTGCAGCTGCTTCCTTTTCTTCTATTTGTTTAATCTTATCAGATGTAAATCCTGCAATAATCAATTGGCTTCTAAGTCTTGGAAAAGGATCGCGTTTGGCTGCCTCTTCCAAATCAGCGCGATACCATTCTTTTCTTACTCCCGAAGTGTGATGATTTAGTAGTGGAACTTTAGCATGCACCAAAAAGGGTCTGCGTTCTTCGCGAATGGTATGGATAACATCTCTCAACACTTGGAAACTGCGCATAAAGTCGGTACCGTCTATACTGCGAGTTTCCAGTCCTTTAAAACCTTTAGCATACTCAACAGCATCCATCGCTCTTGTTTCCTTTCCGGTAGCAGAAATATCCCAATCGTTATCCTGCACAAGGTAAAGAATAGGCAATTTTTTAAGTACAGCCATCTGGAATGCTTCGGCCACTTCACCTTCGGTAACTGAACCATCGCCCAGCGAGCAAACTACAACTGGTTTTCCATCAGCATAGTCGGGAAGCAGTCCACGCTTTTCCTGGTATTGTATACCCATTGCAATACCTGTAGTAGGTATGGCCTGCATACCTGTAGCCGAGGATTGGTGGGGTATTTTAGGCATATTATCCCTTCTCAGGCTGGGATGAGAATAATAGGTTCTTCCACCAGAAAAAGGATCGTCGGCCTTTGCCATCAACTGCAGCATAAGCTCATAAGGCGTCATTCCTATAGAAAGGAGAATGCTATCGTCCCGATAATAGGCACTTAAATAATCCTGGGGTTTGAGTTGCATTCCGAGGGCTATTTGTACTGCTTCATGCCCCCTGGAAGTAGCATGAACATATTTACTGGTTACAGCAGCATTTTTCTCATATAATTCTGTCATGGCTTTGGCGCAGCACATCAGTTCAAAAGCTCTGATAACAGAGTTTACAGGTACAGAGCCAATAGATTCGGTTTTGGCAGTCATGGTTGTCGGCATATCCGCTTGTCGTTAAAGCGCAAAGGTAGTAATTAAGATAAGAACTAAAAGGTAAGAACTAAAAGTAAAAACGTTTCCATTTTTCCCTGGTGCAATGCAGTTTATCCCTTTTCGAAAATGGCATAAATAAATATGATTAATAATAGATTTAATATGGAATTTAATATGAAATAATTATAAAAGGTAGTTTTGGTGGATTTTTAATGCTTTGAATTCAAGTGTGTTATAGAACGATTTATATTAAAATAATATAGAATTGAAAATTTGCGATGGTAGTGTGATAACGTTATTGCGAGGAACGAAGCAATCTTGCCCCTAAGGGATGTCCGTATTAGTAAGATTGCTTCGTTCCTCGCAATGACGAAAGGAAGCCCTTTTGGGGGTTTGGGGCAAACTGCATATTGCTTTTTCATATCTCAAAAATAAAGTACGAAAAAGCGGTTTCCAGGAAAGTCAATAACCCGTAGTCTTTATATCCTTTTATTGCATATATTTGTTACATGTTATTGGAGCAAATATTAAGATAGTATTGATGAAGTACAAAATTACTTTTATTATTTGCATTCTTCTTTCCTTATTGGGCAAACTCAATGTTAATGCCCAATCTGATACTTTTCATTACGTTTCCGATAATATTCAAACTTGGACAGTTCCCGGTTGTGTGACCCAAGTTACAGTAAAATTATGGTCGGGAGGAGGGGGGAGCGCGAATTTTACCGATGAAATATATCCCACCCGTGATACTGGAGTCGCTGGTGGTTCAGGTGCTTATTATGGAGGTGTCATTTCAGGATTAACACAAGGAACAGTTCTCGATTTGTACGTGCCTTCAGGTGGAAAATTTTGTGATACCGCTACAATTGCAGGAGTTGGGGGTGTTGGGGGCTGGCCTGGTGGTGGACAAGGAGGAAATAATCCCTATATGTTGTATTTAAAAGAAATAGGAGGAGGAGGAGGAGGAGGAGGTTATGCTGCTATACAAATCAATGGAACTTATTATGTGGTGGGGGGAGCAGGTGGTGGTGGTGGCTCACTTGTTGGGTACCATGTAACATCTAATGGTGGCAGTGGCGGCGCTACTACAGGCGGCAGTGGTGGCCCTGCTTTTAAAGTAGCAGCTACAGGTGGCACTCTTACTGCCGGTGGCATAGCAGGAACTTCAGCATATATGTGTGATACGGGTCATGCCGGTGCATATCTTGTGGGAGGCCACGGTGGCGGAAGCAATTGTGCTCATTTGTATTACGGTGCTGGCGGTGGTGGCTCAGGTTATTATGGAGGGGGAGGAGGAGGAGATGTAGGCGGCGGTGGCGGTGGCGGCTCTTCCTATCCTGGTTCTGCATTTACTTTCGCGGGCATTACCTTTACTCCAATATCTAATATACAAGGCAATGCAGGTAGTGGCAGGAGAAATTACTTTGCCCCAAGTTCTCCGCCGGATTCTATTGGTATGGGAGGATGGTATACCAATGGAGGTAATGGGCTAATCATCATTATTGGTGGTAATCCATCTTTAAAGTTAGTTATGTCGGGACAAATAAATCCTACATGTGGTATATGCAATGGTAGTGTAAGTGTTAAAGCCAACGGTGGGTTGGGTACATATACCTATTCCTGGTCACCCACTGGCCAAACCAATGCAACAGCCACGGGCTTATGTGCCAACACCTATACAGTAACTGTAAGCGATAGTTGTGGAGATGTAAGTACTGAATCGGTAGTTCTTACTGCCATACCTATAATCATAGCCACCTCTATTACACAACAAGTAAAATGTAATGGTAATTGCAATGGCAGCGCTACTGCAACAGTAGGTATAGGCACTTCGCCGTATACCTATAAATGGGCTCCTACTGCTCAAACTACTGCCACAGCCACGGGTTTGTGTGCTGGGATTTACACCCTTGCCGTAACTGATAAAAATGGCTGCACAGGAACTGCTACAGCCACTATTACTGAACCATCTGCTATTAAATTAGCTATACGGGCAAATAATGCATTTTGTAAAGGCGAGGTAGATAGTGCTACAGTCATAGCAACAGGAGGGTACTCTCCTTATACTTATTTATGGACTCCTTCGGGAAAAACTACAGTCACTGTTACCGGGCTTAGTTCAGGGACTTATACTATTACGGTTACGGATAGTAGCGGGTGCACGGCAACCAATAGCGTAACCCTTGTCAACCCTCCTGCCTTACTAGCT